>JACCDS010795734.1_pt1 | contig 11205 bp, 9 predicted proteins | sample 7446441 | NCBI WGS metagenome assembly JACCDS01 (sample SAMN15323445, study PRJNA562643) | freshwater metagenome | isolation source: river surface water | place: USA:Blue River Watershed | collected 2017-08-17 | reverse complement strand
GTGGCCGGGTGCGCCACGCCAGTGCACCTGCAGGAGCTCCAGGCGCTGCACGACGCGCTGGAAGCCGCCGTCGCCGACCGCGAGCGCTTCTTCGAGCTGAACGAACGCTTCCACATGCGCCTGCTGGAGATCGCCGACAACCGCTGGCGCAGCCAGATGGTGGGCGACCTGCGCAAGGTCATGAAGCTCAACCGCCACCACTCGTTGTTCAAGTCCGGCCGCATCGAGGAATCGCTGGCCGAACACCGCGCCGTCATGCAGGCGCTGCAGGCCCACGATGCCGCGGCCGCCCGCCAGGCCATGCTGGCGCATTTCGACAACGGACTGGAAGCGGCCATCTGAGCATTAATGCACGCCGGGCCGCGGCCCCGGGGTGCTGATTTCGCTGTCGCAATTGCCGACCGGCCCCCAATTCCTCTATCCTGCCCGCCATGGCACCGCCGGCAAGCCCACCCGACCCGACACACAGCCAGCAGACCCTGCTGGAGTACCAGGCCATTCTGGAAAATGCCCTGGTCGGCATCCTGTTCACGCGTGAGCGCAAGGTGCTGCACTGCAACCCCCGCTTTGCCGAGATCTACGGCTGGCCGCACAGTGAACTGGTGGGCCAGCCCGGCTCGGTCTTCTACCGCTCGCCCGAGGACTATGCGGCCATGGGCCAGCTGGCCGGCCCCATCCTGGCGCGCGGCGAACGGCTGGACGTGGAGTGGCCGATGCGGCGCAGGGACGGCAGCCTGGTCTGGTGCCAGCTGCGCGCCAAGGCGCTCAACCCGCGCAACACCGCCGAGGGCACGATCTGGATCGTCGAGGACATCAGCGAACGCCGGCGCGCGCGCGAAGAGATGCAGGAGCTGCTGCAGCGCCAGCAGGCCATCCTGGAGAACGCCTCGGTCGGCATCCTGTTCACCCGCAATGGCGAGATCGTGCACAGCAACCCGCGCATGGAAGCCATCCTGGGCTGGGCGCCGGGCACGCTCTTGGGCCAGTCAGCCGCGGTCTTCTTTGCCGACGCCGAGGACTACCAGCGCTTCGGCGCCACCGTGGCCCCCGGGCTGGGTGCCGGCGAACGGGTGGACGTGGAATGGCGCAACACCCGCCGCGACGGCTCGCGCATCTGGTGCCGCCACCTGGCCAAGGCCCTGCCCACCAGCGACGGCAGCCGCAGCACCATCTGGATCACGGAAGACATCAGCGCCCAGAAGCACGCCCTGGAAGCGCTGGAGGAAGCCCGCCGCGAGCTGGAACGCCGGGTGGAGGAGCGCACGCTGGAGCTGGCCTTCATCAACGACCAGCTGCAAAACGAGATTGCGGAGCGGACCGAGGCCGAGAAGCACCTGCGCGCCGAGGAGGCCCGCTTTCGCGACCTGTCGGAGATGTCCTCCGACTGGTTCTGGGAGATGGACGCCGCGCTGCGCTTCACCGAGATGTCGGGCGGCCTGTTCCGCACCAGCCTCGACCCGAAGCGCACCCTCGGCAAGTACCGCTGGGAACTGCCCATCACCGGCGTCACGCCCGAGCAGTGGGCCGAACACCGGCGCGCGCTGGCCGCGCGCGAGGCCTTCAAGGACTTCGTCTACCAGATGGAGACCGCCCCCGGCGAGCTGCACTGGTTCTCCATCAGCGGCAAACCCATCGTCGAAGACGGCGTGTTCCGCGGCTACCGTGGCACGGGCGCGGACATCACGGGCCGCCGGCTGGCCGAGCAACGCATCGAGTTCCTGGCCTACCACGACCCGCTCACCGGTCTGCCCAACCGCCTGCTGCTGGAGGACCGCCTGCAGCAGGCCCTGGCCCAGGCCGGGCGCAACGGCAACGGCCTGGCCCTGGTCTTTCTGGACCTGGACAACTTCAAGAAGATCAACGACTCGCTGGGCCACGCCGCCGGCGACGCCCTGCTCAAGGAGGTGGCCGCGCGCCTGAAGCGCTGCGTGCGCGACAGCGACACCATCAGCCGCCAGGGCGGCGACGAGTTCGTGCTCATCCTGCGCGAACTGCGCAGCGGCGACGCCTGCCTGCCGGTGCTGGGCAAGATCATGGAGACGCTGCAGGAGCCCATCCTCGCCGAAGGCAATGAGCTCTCGACCTCGGCCTCCATCGGCGTGGCCCTGTACCCGCAGGACGGCGCCGATTTCGAGACCCTGCGCAAGAAGGCCGACATGGCCATGTACCGCGCCAAGGAGGCCGGGCGCAACACCTACCGTTTCTTCGACATGGCCATGGATGACGAGGCCATGGAGCACCTGCGCATGCGCAGCGGCCTGCACCGGGCGCTGGAGCGGCAGGAGTTCGTGCTGCACTACCAGCCGCAGATCGAGCTGGACTCGGGCCGGGTGATCGGCGCCGAAGCCCTGCTGCGCTGGCAGCACCCGGAATTCGGCCTGGTCGCCCCCGGCCGCTTCATCCCGGTGGCCGAAGAAAGCGGCCTGATCGTGCCCATCGGCGCCTGGGTGCTGCAGGAGGCCTGCCGCCAGGCCGCGGCCTGGCAGCGCGCCGCCCTGCCGCCGCTGGTGATGGCGGTCAACCTCTCGGCGGTGCAGTTCCGCCGCGGTGGCATCGAGGATACGGTGCTGCAGGCCCTGGTCGGCGCGGGGCTGCAACCGGACCGGCTGGAACTGGAGCTGACCGAGACCATCCTGCTGCAGAACGTCGAACAGGTCCTGGCGACGGTGCAGCGCCTCAAGCAGCTCGGCCTCAAGCTCTCCATCGACGACTTCGGCACCGGCTATTCCAGCCTGTCCTATCTGAAGCGCTTCGACATCGACAAGCTCAAGATCGACCAGAGCTTCATCCGCGACCTGGCCAGCGACCCGGATGACGCGGCCATCGTGCGCGCCATCATCCAGATGGCGCACAGCCTGGACCTGCGCACCATCGCCGAAGGCGTGGAGACGCCGGACCTGCTGGCACAGTTGCGCGCCTTCGGCTGCGACGAGGCCCAGGGCTACCACTACGCCCGCCCCATGCCGGCGGCGGAGTTCGAGCGCTACCTGGCAGGCCGGCAGCAACCCTAGATCGGAGGCTCAGGCGGCCCGCTGCTCGCGCCCGTGGGCCAGGGCCATGACCTCGCGCGGATCCAGGCCCTTGAGCTTGTGATCGCTCCAGACCTGGCGCCAGCGCCGCGCCCCGGGCAGGCCGTGGCGCAGGCCCAGCATGTGGCGCGCGATGGCATACCAGGGCGCACCGTCCTCGGCGTGGGCGCGCAGCATGTAGGCCACCATCTGCTCCTCCACCGCCTCGCGCGTCAGCGTCGAGGGCGCGGCGCCGTAGAAGGCCTCGTCCCAGGAGGCCAGCCACCAGGGGTTGTGGTAGGCCTCGCGCCCGATCATCACGCCGTCGAGCTGCTGCAGCTCGGCCGCCACCTGCGCCGTCGTGGTGATGCCGCCGTTGATGGCGATGGTGAGCTGCGGAAACTCGCGCTTGAGCTGATGGACCAGCTCGTAGCGCAGCGGCGGGATGTCGCGGTTTTCCTTCGGGCTCAGGCCCTGCAGCCAGGCGTTGCGCGCATGCACGATGAAGGTGGAACAACCGGCCTCGGCCACGGTAGCGACGAAGTCGCGCACGAATTCGTAGCTTTCGGTCCGGTCGATGCCGATGCGGTGCTTCACCGTCACCGGCACCGCCACCGCGTCCACCATGGCCTTCACGCAGTCGGCCACCAGCTGCGGCTCGGCCATCAGGCAGGCACCGAAGGCGCCGCGCTGCACGCGCTCGCTCGGGCAGCCGCAGTTCAGGTTGATCTCGTCATAACCCCATTGCTCCCCAAGCTTCGCGCAGCGCGCCAGCTCCTCGGGTTCGCTGCCGCCGAGCTGCAAGGCCACCGGATGCTCCTCGGCATGGAAGCGCAGGTGGCGTGCCACGTCGCCATGCAGCAGCGCGCCGGTAGTCACCATCTCGGTGTACAGCAGGGCGTTGCGGCTGAGCAGGCGGTGGAAATAGCGGCAGTGGCGGTCGGTCCAGTCCAGCATGGGCGCGACCGACAGGCGCCAGCGCCCGGGCGGGACGGACTGGGGTTCGGACATGCGGCAATTATCTCAGGCGTGCCGGTAAAATTGCGGATTCCGCCTGCGGCAAGGCCCCGTCCCTGGCCGCAGGGCTCCACCCCAGACTCCCACCATGACGTCCCCCGACACCCTGACCGATTTCGAGCGCGAGGTTGCGCAGTTCATCGTCACCACCCTCAACCTCGAGGTGCAGGCCGAACAGATCGCCCCGCTGGAGCCGCTCTATGGCGACGGCCTGGGCCTGGATTCGATCGACGTGCTGGAGATCGCGCTGGCCGTGTCCAAACAGTATGGCTTCCAGATGCGCTCGGACGATCCCGACAACGCCAGCATCTTCAGCTCCCTGCGCAGCCTGGCCGCGCACATCGCCACGCACCGCGCCTGAGCGGCGCCCCGGCCGGCGCGCGCCCCACCGCCCATGAAGCTCCGGCACTGGCTCAAGACCGCCCTGTTCCTCGGGGTCGTGATCGGCTACCCGGTCGCCATGCACCTGCTGCTGACCACGGGGCGCTGGCCCGTGCTGACCCTGCTGCTGGCGCTGGCGCCGTTTGCCCTGCTGCCGCTCAGCCTCCTGGGCGCCGGCCACCCGCGCTGGGCCCTGCTCGCCGCCGGCGCGCTGCTGGCGGCCAGCCTCTGGGGCTGGCCCATGCTGCTGCAGCGCCAGGACCTGATCTACCTGCTGCAGAACGTGGGCATGCAGGGCCTGATGGCGGCCCTGTTCGGCCACACCCTGCTGCCCGGGCGCGAGCCGCTGATTGCGCAGCTGGCGCGCCGCATCCACCGCGAGGACTACAGCGCGGCCATCGCCCGCTACGCGCGCCAAGCCACCTGGGCCTGGACGCTGTACTTCCTGGCCATGGGCCTGGCTTCGGTGCTGATCTTCGTGCTGGCGCCGCTGGCTCTGTGGTCGTACTTCGTGAACTTCATCTCCTTCGGGACCCTGGGCGCCATGTTCGCCGGCGAGTACGCCGTGCGGCGCTGGCGCCTGCGCGGCATCCGGCACCTGAGCTTCGTGCAGAGCGTGCGCCTGTACTGGGAGCCGCCGGCCGCGGCCGACCGGCAACCCGGCCGGCATTGAGGAGCCCAGCATGGCCGCCCTGCTGTCCCACCGCTCGCCCGAGGCCGTGCTGGCCTGGTCCCGGGGCCGCGCCATCACGGCGCGGGACTACCTGGGCGCCGTGCGCCACATGGCCCACCGCCTGCCGGCGGTTGCGCCGGTGCTCAACCTGTGCAGCCAGCGCCACCACTTCGCGGTGGTGCTGGGCGCGGCCCTGCTGCGCGGCGTGCCGCTGCTGCTGCCGTCGACGCGCACGCCCGAGATGCTGCAGCAGCTCGGGCGCCAGTACCCGGGCCTGCAGGCCGTGCTCGACGCGCCCGGCGACAGCGCCGGCCTGCCGCAGATCCTCTATGAGCGCGGCCCCATTCCGGCGCCCGATGCGCCCTATGTCGTGCCGGACATCGGCGCGCAGCAGGTGGCCGCCCATGTCTTCACCTCCGGCTCCACCGGCCAGCCGGTGCCGCACACCAAGCACTGGGGCCTGCTGGTGCACGATGCCCGCGCCGCCGGCCGGCGCGTGCGCGACTGGCTGGGCACGGACCAGCCCTTCTGCGTCACCGGCACGGTGCCGGCCCAGCACATGTACGGCTTCGAATCCACTGTGCTGCTTCCGCTGCTCAACGAGGGCGTGATCGACGCCAGCCACCCCTTCTACCCGGCCGACATTGCCGCCGCCTTGCAGCAGACGCCGCCGCCACGCGTCCTGGTCAGCACGCCGTTTCACCTGCGCACCCTGCTCGACGCCCAGGTGGCCGTGCCCGAGCTGGCGCTGCTGCTGTGCGCCACGGCGCCGCTGGCACCGCAGCTGGCGCGCCAGGCCGAAGAGGCGCTGGGCGCGCCGCTGCTGGAGATCTACGGCAGTACCGAGACCGGGCAGATCGCCACGCGGCGCAGCAGCGCCGGCGAGCTCTGGCAGACCTTTGACGGCATCGAGGTACAGGCGCAGGCCAGCGCGGACGGCGAACCTCGCTTCGTTGCCAGCGGTGGCCACGTCGAAGGCGTGGTGCCGCTGGGCGACGTGCTGGAGCTGCACGGCCCCACCCGCTTCGCCCTGCTCGGGCGCCATGCCGACATGGTCAACATCGCCGGCAAGCGCACCTCGCTGGCCTACCTGAACCACCAGCTCAACAGCGTGCCCGGCGTGCTCGACGGCGCGCTGTACTGGCCGCAGGACGCCGGCAGCGAGGCGCGGGCTCGCATCCAGCGCCCGATCGCCTTCGTGGTCGCCCCCACCCTCAGCGAAGCCGAGCTGCAGCGCGCCCTGCGCGAGCGCATCGACCCGGCCTTCATGCCGCGGCCCCTCCATTTCGTGCCCAGCCTGCCGCGCAACGCCACCGGCAAGCTGCCGCAACAGGCGCTGGCCGAGCTGGCGCAGCACTGCCGCGCCACCCGCCCGGATTCCCGCCATGAATGACGTGCACCTGAGCCTGCAGATCCCGCACGAGCACCCGAGCTATGCCGGCCATTTCCCCGGCCAGCCCATCGTGCCGGGCGTGCTGCTGCTGGAACTGGTGCTGCAGGCCGCCGAGCGGCTGCCCCACTGGCCCGGTGCCGGCGGCCCGCGGCTCGACATCCCGGTCTGCAAATTCGTCCACAGCGTGCGGCCCGGCGCCACGCTGGCGCTGACCCTGAGCGCTGCCGCCAGCGGCACGCTCAACTTCCGCCTGCAGCAGGGCACGCAGCTGGTCGCCAGCGGCAGCCTGCGCCGCACCGCCCCATGACCACCCGCCACGACGCCAGCTGGACGCAGCAGCCCGAACGCGGCAGCATGGCGCTGATGCGCCTGCTCGCCTGGATCGGCCTGCGCCTGGGCCGGCCGGCGGCGCGCGCCCTGCTCTACCCGATCTGCCTGTACTTCATGCTGTTCGCGCCGGCGCCGCGCCGCGCCAGCCGCGCCTACCTGGCGCGCGCGCTCGGCCGCCCGGCCCGCTGGGGCGAGCAGTTCCGCCACATCCACACCTTCGCCAGCACCATCCTGGACCGCATCTTCCTGCTCAACGACCGGCTGGAGCTGTTCGAGTTCCACGTCCACGGCGAGGAGCAAGCGCGCCAGGCGCGCCAGCAGGGCCAGGGCCGGCTGGTGCTGGGCGCGCACATGGGCAGCTTCGAGGCGGTGCGCGCGCTGGGCCACCATGTGCCCGACGCGCCGCCGGTGGCCCTGCTGATGTACGAGGCCAATGCGCAGAAGATGCGCCGCGTGCTGGGCGCCGTGAACCCGGCGGCCACGCAGGAGATCATCGCCCTGGGCGAGCTCGATGCCATGCTGCGCGTGCAGACCCGCCTGGCCGAAGGCGCCTTCATCGGCATGCTGGCCGACCGCAGTTTCCAGAGCGACGAGGTACGCTGGCTGCCCTTCCTGGGCCAGCCCGCCCCCTTCCCCGTGGGCCCCTTCCGCCTGGCCGCGCTGCTGCGCCGCCCGCTGCTGCTGATGCTGGGCCTGTACCAGGGCGGCCGGCGCTACGACATCCACTTCGAATTGCTGGCAGACTTCTCGCAGCCGGGTCTGGACCGAACCCGGGCCGTTGATGCGGCCCTGCACGCCTACGTCGCGCGCCTGGAACACTACTGCCGCGCCAGCCCCTGGAACTGGTTCAATTTCTATGACTTCTGGAACACCGACCATGCCCCGCACTGACACCCTGACCCGCCGCCTGCTGCTGCTCGCGCTGCTGGCCGCCGCGCCGCTGGTGTCCGCCCAGCCCCCCCAGAGTGCCTTTGGCGTGGAACAGCTGTTTGCCCTGATGGCCGGGCAGAAGCGCCTGGCCACCACCTTCACCGAGCAGAAGTTCATCAAGGGCCTGGAAGCGCCGGTGGAATCCTCGGGCGAGCTGCTGTTCGAGGCGCCGGCGCGCATGGTCAAGCGCACCCTGGCACCGAAGCCCGAGACGCTGACACTCGACGGCGGCCAGGCCACCGTGGAGCGCGGCCGCCAGCAGCGCACCGTGGCGCTGGAAGACCACCCCGAGATCGCTGTGCATGTCGAAGGCCTGCGCGCCTGCCTGGCCGGCGACCTGGACAGCCTGGTGCGCCTGTACTTCGCCTCCCTCGCGGGCTCGGCCGCCCAGTGGAAGCTGACGCTGGTGCCGCGCGACGCCCAGGCCGCGGCCCAGGTCAAGGCCATCACGCTCAGCGGTGAGCAGGCCGACATCCGCAGCGTGCAGGTGCTGCTGGCCGACGGCGATTCGTCGCTGACGCGCATCGCCAAACCGCAGGTCACCCGCTGACGGCATGCGCACGTTGTTCGCCTCCCCCTGGTTCGCGCGCAGCCTGTGGCTGCTGGGCCTGCTGGCGGCCGCGCTGGTGGTGGCGCGCACCGAGTTCCGCGCCGATTTTTCGGCCTTCCTGCCGCGCCAGCCCAGCCAGGAGCAGCGCATCCTGGTCGAGCAGCTGCAGGACGGCGCCGCCGCGCGCGTGCTGCTGCTGGGCCTCGAAGGCGCACCGCCCCGCACGCTGGCGGCCCTGGGCCGCAGTCTGGCGGCCACGCTGCGCGCCGATCCCTTGCTGCGCCAGGTGCAAAACGGCGAGAGCGCCGGCTACGCCGCCGACCAGGCCCTGCTGTTCTCCGCGCGCTACCTGCTCTCGCCCCAGGTCGTGGCCGAGCGCTTCAGCGCCGCCGGCCTGCACCAGGCGCTGCAGGAAGGGCTGGCCGAACTCGGCTCGTCCACCGGCCTGCTGAGCAAGGAGCTGCTGGCGCGCGACCCCACGGGCGAGATGCTCACCCTGCTCGAGCACCTGCTGCCCGCCGGCGGCCCGCGCCTGCGCCACGGCCACTGGTTCAACGCCCGCGGCGACCGCGCCCTGCTGCTGGTCGAGACCCGGGCCGCCGGCTCGCAGCTGGACGCGCAGCAGCAGGCCATCGCCCAGGTCCAGGCGGCCTTCGCCCAGGCGCAGCAGGCGGTGGCGGCCGAGTACCCGGGGGCGCAGGACGCGCGCCTGCTGCTCAGCGGGCCGGGCCTGTTCGCCGTCGCCGCGCGCGACACCATCCGCGGCGAGGTCGAGCGCCTCTCGCTCATCAGCGCACTGCTCATCGTCGGCCTGCTCTATGCCATCTACCGCTCCTTCACTGCGCTGGGGCTGGGCCTGCTGCCCATGCTCAGCGGCGCGCTGGCCGGCGTGGCCGCCGTCAGCCTGGGCTTTGGCGCCGTGCACGGCATGACGCTGGGCTTCGGCACCACGCTGATCGGCGAGGCCGTGGACTACGCCATCTACCTCTTCGTCCAGCGCGGCCAGGCGCGCCAGGACGAGGATTTCATGCAGCGCTTCTGGCCCACCATCCGCCTGGGCGTGCTGACCTCGGTCTGCGGTTTCGCCGCCCTGCTGCTCTCGGGCTTCAACGGCCTGGCCCAACTCGGCCTGTACTCGCTGGCCGGCCTGGTGGCGGCGGCGCTGGTCACGCGCTGGGTGCTGCCCGGCCTGCTGCCGCGCAACTTTGCCGTGCGCGACGTGACGCCGCTGGGCCGGCGCCTGCAGCAGGCCGTGCGCGGGCTGCGCCACGGCCGCTACCCGCTGCTGGCCCTGACCGTCGCCGCCGCCGTGCTGCTGTGGCAGCGCCAGGAGGCGCTGTGGAACCACGAGCTGGCCGCGCTCAGCCCCGTGCCGCTGGCCACGCAGCAGCTCGACGCCGAGCTGCGCGCCGACATGGCCGCGCCCGATGTGCGCCACCTCATCGTCATCCAGGCCCCCGATGTGCAGGCCGCGCTGCAGCGCTGCGAGGCCCTGCTGCCCGCACTCGACGGCATGGTGCAGCGCGGCCAGCTGGCCGGCTACGTCGCCCCCTGCCGCTACCTGCCCAGCCTGGCCACGCAGCGCGAACGCCAGCAGGCCCTGCCCGATGCGACGACGCTGCAGCGCAACCTGGCGCAGGCGCTCAAGGGCCTGCCCATGCAGGCGGATTTCCTCGCCCCCTTCGCGGCCGAGGTCGAGGCCGCGCGCACGCATGCCCTGCTGACGCCGGCCGACATCCAGGCCGCCTCCTTCTCCTCGGCGCTGAACGCCACGCTGACGCAGTCGGTCAGCCACGTCAGTGCGCTGATCCAGCTGCGCGCGCCCGCCAGCGGCCCGCAGGCTCACGCCATCGATCCGGCCCGCCTGCGCGCCGCCCTGGGCACACGGCTCAACGAACAGACCGTGCTGCTGGACCTCAAGGCCGCCTCCGACGATCTGTACGCGCAGTACCTGCGCCAGGCGCTGCAGCTGTGCGCGCTGGGCCTGGCCGGCATCGTGGCCCTGCTGGCCTGGCAGCTGCGCAGCCTGCCGCGCGTGGGGGCGGTCTTCCTGCCGCTGGCCGCGGCCGTGCTGCTGGTGGCCGCGGGCCTGCAGCTGGCCGGGGTGCGCCTGAACCTGCTGCACCTGGTCGGCCTGCTGCTGATCGTGGCCGTGGGTTCCAACTACGCCCTGTTCTTCGACAGCCGCGAGGGCAACGCCAGCCCGCAGACCCTGGCCTCGCTGCTGTTTGCCAACCTCACCACCGTGGCCGGTTTCGGCGTTCTGGCCTGGTCCGAGGTGCCGGTGCTGCAGGCCTTCGGCCTCACGGTCGGCCCCGGCGCCATTGCGGCCCTGCTGTTCTCCGCCGTGCTGAGCCGCGAAGGCCCGCAGACTCTGCCCGCATGAACATGCCCGCACCTTCCCGCTGGCGCCCGACCCCGCTGGTGCAGGGCTCGCTGGGCCTGCACGCCGTGGCGGCGGCGGGCCTGTTCACGCCCGCCTGGCCCTGGTGCCTGGGCGCCCTCGTGGCCGACCATGCGCTGATCACCGCCGCCGGCCTGTGGCCGCGCAGCAGCTGGCTGGGGCCGAACCTGACGCACCTGCCGCGCGCGCTGCCGCAGGTGGCCCTCACCATCGACGACGGCCCGGACCCGCAGGTCACGCCGGCGGTACTGGACCGGCTGGACGAGCTGCAGGCCGTGGCCACCTTCTTCTGCATCGGCGCGCATGTGCAGCAACAGCCGGCGCTGGCGCGCGAGATCGTCCGGCGCGGCCACGCCATCGGCAACCACAGCCAGCACCACCGCCACCATTTCTCCCTCATGGGCCCGGCGCAGCTGCGCCGCGAGATCGGCGCTGCGCAGGACACCATCGCCCAGGTCACCGGCGTGGCGCCCGCCTGGTTCCGCGCCCCGGCCGGCCTGCGCAACGTCTTCCTCGACC
>JACCDS010192023.1_pt1 | contig 11207 bp, 12 predicted proteins | sample 7446441 | NCBI WGS metagenome assembly JACCDS01 (sample SAMN15323445, study PRJNA562643) | freshwater metagenome | isolation source: river surface water | place: USA:Blue River Watershed | collected 2017-08-17 | reverse complement strand
CTATTTTTGAATTATTACAACCCGAAATTCTTTCGGTTCAATGTTTAATTTTAGTTCCTTCTCGTGAGTTGGGATTGCAAATCGAACAGGTTTGGAAAAAAATGGGAACCGATTACAAAGTAAATACCTGTTACGGCGGTCACTCTATAGATACCGAAATTAAAAATTTAAGTAATCCGCCGGCCGTTTTGATTGGAACTCCCGGACGAATCGCGGATCATATTGACCGAGGTACTTTCCGATTGGATAAAATTCAAACCTTGATTTTAGATGAATTCGATAAATCCTTACAATTAGGTTTCCACGAACAGATGTCTTTTATCATTGGCAAACTAACCAAACTGAACAAACGCGTTTTAGTGTCGGCGACTTCAGATATTGAGATTCCAAAATACACTCGCGTGGTCAATCCTACGGTTTTGGATTTTATTCCTGAAACACAGGAAGAGACCAATTTGAGCATGAAGATGGTGGTTTCTAAAGAGAAAGATAAAATCAACACCTTGTTTCAGTTGATTTGTTCATTGAAATCACAAGCGGCTATTATTTTTTGTAATCATCGTGATGCTGCAGAACGTATTAGTGACACCTTAAATACTAAAGGAATTTATGCCACTTATTATCACGGTGGAATGGATCAAGACGAACGTGAACGTGCTTTGATTCAATTTAGAAATGGAAGTGTGAGCTATTTAATCACGACTGATTTAGCGGCACGTGGATTGGATATTCCAGAGATGAAACACGTGATTCATTATCACTTGCCTTTAAAAGAAGACGAATTTACACATCGCAATGGGCGTACCGCTCGTATGCAAGCCTCAGGAACGGCCTATATAGTAGCGCACGAATCGGAGAAGAAACTCGATTATTTGGATTACGGCATGGATGTGTTTAAAGTAGATTCGGCGACAACTTTACCTAAACCACCTGAATTTCAAACGATTTATATCAGTGGTGGAAAGAAAAACAAACTGAATAAGATTGATATTGTGGGTTTCTTTTCTCAAAAAGGGAAATTAGAAAAAGGCGATTTAGGATTGATTGAGGTCAAAGATTTCATTTCGTTTGCAGCAGTGAAATTCAATAAAGTGAAAGACTTACTTCATAATGTGAGAGACGAAAAAATGAAAGGGAAGAAGTTCAAAATTGAAGTGGCGCGAAAAGTGATTAAGAAAGAAGAATAATTCAATGTACGATTTACGATATTGGATATACGATGTAAGATATACGATTTACGATATTACGAAGTACGATTTATGAAGTAGTAAAAAAAACGTCTTGATTTCTCAAGACGTTTTTTTGTTTTATTTGAAAATTATAGCTGTGTGTTCCAGAATATAAAAAGAGTATTTAAAATCATAAATTTTGTTATTCCGAATTAATTTCGGAATCTAAATAGTGACAGAAGCTGAATCAAGTTCAGCTTGACAAGTCATTTAGATACTTTTTTATTGGTAACCGAAAACTATATCTTTTTCACGTATTGTGTGATGATTACAATTTGTTGACCATCGACTTTTCCTTCAATGTATTCGGCATTTTCATGATCCAAACGGATGTTACGCACCGCAGTTCCTTGTTTAGCTACCATACTTGATCCTTTTACTTTCAAGTCTTTGATTAGCACTACAGAATCGCCGTGTTCTAAAATAACCCCATTACTATCGCGGTGAATGATTTTATTCTCGTCGTCTTCTCCTTCGCCAGTGGCTTGCGCCCAAGCTAAAGTATCTTCATCAAGGTACATCATATCTAATAATTCTTGTGGCCAACCCGCAGCACGCATACGGCTTAACATTCTCCAAGCCACTACTTGAACAGCTGTTTGTTCGCTCCACATACTATCGTTCAAACAACGCCAGTGGTTCAAATCTACGTTATCTGGATTTTCAATTTGGTCAATACACGTAGCACATGCAAAAACGCTTTCGTCAATTCCCCCTTTTTGAGTAGGTAAAACGGTATATACTTTTAAGTTTTCAGTAGCGGCACACAATTCACATTGACCTCCACTGCGTTTGTTTAATTCTCTATCTAAACTCATTGTTGATTTTTTTTTGGCGAAAGTAAGGCTAAATAGCGCTTTTCGCAAATTTTGATGCTACTACTATTGTACTCTTACGGCTTCAGGTACTAATAGTTCGTATTCGCCGTGATTTCGAATGACATCACGCACAATACTCGAACTGATGTACGAAGTTTTAGCAGCGGTTAATAAAAAGACGGTTTCTATTTTAGACAAACGTCTGTTAGTGTGTGCAATGGCTTTTTCAAACTCGAAGTCGGCAGGGTTGCGCAAACCACGTAAAATAAAGTTAGCATTGATTTTTTGACACAAATCAATCGTTAAACCTTCGTAGGTGATTACCGAAATTTTAGGCTCATTTTGGAAGGTTTCTTCGATGAATCGTTTTCGTTCTTCCAAAGAGAACATGTATTTTTTATCGGCATTGATACCAATTGCAATTACGATTTCCTCAAACAAAGGCAAAGCTCTGTTGATGATGTCTTGATGACCTAAAGTAATTGGGTCAAAGGAACCTGGAAATATGGCTTTTCTCATGGTGTACGTTTTAGGCTAAAGCCAATTCAATTGCATTAGAAAACAAATCTTCTAATGAAATTCCTGCTTCTTTAGCTTGTTGCGGTAGTAAACTTTCCGTGGTTAAACCGGGAATGGTATTCATTTCTAGCATGTGTGGCTCGCCATCCACAATGATGAATTCCGAACGAGAGAATCCTTTCATTTTTAATGCTTTGTAGGCACGTTTGGCAATTTCGCCCACTTTTTGAGTCATTTCGTCTGAAATTCTAGCCGGAGTAATCTCTTGCGATTTGCCTAAATATTTGGCTTCGTAGTCAAAGAAATCATTTTCAGACACAATTTCAGTGATTGGTAACACGGTAATTTCTCCTTTGTAATTGATGACTCCCACCGAAACTTCGGTACCATCTAAGAAACTCTCGATAATGATTTCGTTGTCTTCTTTGTAGGCTACTTCAATGGCAATAGGCAATTCGGCAGCGGTTTTTACTTTAGAAATTCCGAAACTAGAACCGGCTTTGTTGGGTTTTACAAAACAAGGCAAACCAACTTTAGCTACAATAGCTTCAGTATCGATTAGGTCACCTTTGTTCAAATAATACGAAGTCGCTGTTTTGATACCATAGGGTTTTAAAACCGAAAGTAAATCACGTTTATTGAAAGTCAAGGCTGCTTGGTAATAATCGCAAGCCGTTTGTGGTATGTTTAGTAATTCGAAATAGGCTTGCATTAAACCGTCTTCGCCGGGTGTACCGTGAATGGCATTGAAAACGCAATCAAAAGTGATTTTCTTTCCGTCAACGGTTACTGAAAAATCATTTCTATCGATAGGGAATTCGGCATCATTGGCATCTACATAGACCCATTTTTCTTTGAAAATATGGATTCTAAATCCGTTGAATTTAGTTTTGTCTAAGAATTGGTATACGACGTTTCCGCTAATTAGTGAAATTTTATATTCGCTAGAATAGCCGCCCATGATGATGGCAATATTTTTCATTTATAGTAATTTAAGTCTTTTTTAATTTCAATAGCTGTTGAACGTTTACTCTAGCCCCGATAAAAGCGACATCCTTTTTAGGGTGTGGTATTAACTTCGAGAACCTCAGTCAACATTTGTATCACAGCCTAAAAAGATATAGCGGATAGCGGGAAATGGCTCCAACCAACTATTAAACAAAATTATCATTTTTTTTGAAACGAAATAGGTTTATCTTTGTGTCCTACTAAAAATAAATTTATGAGTTTACGTAAGTATCTAACAAGTCGTGTGTTTTTCGGTCAGATTTTGGCTGCTATTGCTATTATTGCGGTTTTAGGTTATTTGTTTATGCATTGGTTGACTTTTACTACCGATCACGGACATGAAATTGCAGTGCCGAATTTGAGTAAATTGACTGAGGAGCAAGTGGAAGACAAATTGGACGAGTTGGATTTGGATTACGTACTCTTGGATAGTGTGGATTTTAGAGGCGATTATCCAAAATTTACTGTGGTAGAACAAGATCCGTTGCCAGGAACCAAAGTAAAAGTAGGCCGAAAAGTATACATCAAAATTAATGCATCGGGTTATTCTTCAGTGAAATTGCCTGATTTGATTGATAAAACCTACCGTGAGGCAGTACCTACTTTAAAAGCCATTGGTTTAGAAGAAGGAACGATTACGTATGAGCCTAACATGGGAAAAGATATGGTATTAGCCATGCGTTACAAAGGGCGTAATTTAAAACCAGGTGAACGTGTGTTGAAATCGTCTAAAATAGACTTAGTTTTAGGAGATGGAAAAATGAGTTACGAAGAACAAACTCAAAAAGATAGTTCTGCTACGCCAACCATAGACGCACCTGTAAATGAGCAATAATACCGAATCCTTCGACTTAGAAGACGAATTATTTGAGCATTTTAAGTTTGAAGTTCCAAAAGGGCAAGCGTTCCTGCGTATTGATAAATACCTGATGGGATTGATTCCCAATGCGACCCGCAATAAAATTCAGAATGCAGCGAATAGCGGCAACATTTTTGTCAATGACGAAATTGTAAAATCCAACTACAAAGTGAAGCCGTTTGATGTGATTAAGGTAATGTTGTCGCATCCACCTTTTGAAAATCATGTATTGCCTGAGAATATTCCGTTGAATATTGTGTACGAAGATGAGGCCTTGTTGCTGGTTAACAAAGAGCCTGGTTTAGTGGTGCATCCTGGTCACGGAAATTACACCGGAACTTTAGTGAATGCTTTGGCGTTTCATTTTGACAATTTACCGATGAACAGCAGCGAACGTCCAGGATTGGTACATCGTATTGATAAAGATACTTCGGGCTTGTTAGTGATTGCCAAAACGGAAGCGGCTATGACGCATTTAGCCAAACAGTTTGAAGCCAAAACGACCGAAAGAGAATACATGGCGCTAGTTTGGGGGAATGTAGCCAATGATGCCGGAACCATTGAAGGTAATTTAGCGCGACACCTGAAAGATCGCATGCAAATGGCGGTTTTTGATGACCCAGAAATTGGTAAACCTGCCATTACGCATTACAAAGTTTTGGAACGTTTTGGGTATGTAACCTTGATTTCGTGCCAACTGGAAACAGGGCGTACGCACCAGATTAGAGCCCATATGAAACACATTGGACACCCGCTGTTTAATGACGAGCGTTACGGCGGTCATTTGATTTTGAAAGGCACTACGTTTACCAAATACAAACAATTTATAGACAACTGTTTTAAGGCGTTGCCAAGACAGGCCTTACACGCTAAGACCTTAGGCTTTATCCACCCGAATACGGGCGAAATGATGCGTTTTGATACTGAATTGCCAGATGACTTTACCGATTGTTTGGAACGCTGGAGAAATTACTCTAAATCGCATACTGCGGAAGAAGAATAAAGAAAGCCCCAATTGGGGCTTTTTTGCTAAAGGTTTCTACAATAATAAATAACCGTAAGATAGTTAAAAATTATTTTTAATTGATTCTTCAAAGTCTTCTTTTATAAACTCCCAATATTTTCCTTTGTAGCAAATGGGATCAAAATCATCATCTGCCAAGTCAAAATTTGTGAAATTTTGAATAATTAAATCTTTATCGTGCGTATAAGGGTAGCGTTGCTCGTGAAATGCTATCATTTGAATGATGTTATAAGTGTCCAATAAACAGTGTAAATCCCAAAAGTCTTTTTTACGCCCACCCCTTTGAATGACATCCACTTTCATAGCTATAATTTCCTCAATACTTGCCATTCTGATGCCATCTATTTCTATATAAGGTTGAATATAAGTATCCGTGTAAAACACATCTAATTTAATGGTGTTGTCTCTGTTTTCTCCAATAAAATAAGCCTTTCCGATTGCAGATGGAATTTCTAAAAAATCAACATACTTAAAATTGCTTTTCAAAAAATCTTCAATCTCCTTAAAATTTAACGTACCATATTCAATATCACTAAATAAATCGATATCAATGGATTCTCTATGTCCTAATTGTAAACTTAATGCAGTTCCACCAACCAATCTAAATGGAGAGAATTCTTGAGCCTTCATTAATTTTAACAAACTATCTTTAAGTAGTTTATTTACTGTATTGTAATATACCATTTTACTTAGTCTGAATAGTGTAAGGTTGGTTCTTTTGATGTAAAGCTTTTTTGATTTTTTCTTGACCGTAAAAACGAATAATTTCTTCTCTTTCTATTTCATTACCTCTTTCAAATACACGTTGAATAACGGCTTTGTATTGTTTTGACCAGTCGATTTTGTTGCTATCAGTATCCCAAAATAATGATTTTCTCAATATGGATAGGTTAGGAGCGATTTGTTTTATTTTACTTTTCTCCTCATTAATATCAAAATAGGTTTGAAGTAATGCCAAAGTTCCTTCTTCAAGGCCTAGTTTTTCTTCTATCTTTAAAGCTAATGAGGTGTTTAATTTCCTTTTTCCCTTGGTTATCGCATTCAATGTTTGCGGATGTTCTCCTATAGATAAGGCAAATGGGCGCTGGTGTAGCGCTCTTTTCTTAAATTCTCGCTCCAATAGAATGCCCGGATGTATTCCTTTGTATTTTTCTATATAGGTTTTCATAATACAAATGTAAACAAATTTGTTTACATATTATAGTTAAAAAATATACATTTTGTAATATATGAGCATCGATTATTTAGAACGTTGGAGAAATTACTCTAAATCACATACTGCAGAAGAAGAAGAAGAAGAAGAAGAAGAAGAAGAAAGCCCCGATTGGGGCTTTTTTATTCTTTATTGACACGCGAAAGGATTAGCAACGGGTCGACATAATTACAAATTTTGTGATGCTCTGCGAGGGTCTCCCGACCCGCAGCAAAAATATAAATTCCATATAATAATCATTATACTACATCGAAGTCAGGAGACTTCGGAGAGCGGGGAGCGAGCTGGGTAAGACATTTATTAATTTCTATTTAATACTTTTATATAATGTGCATAAGGATTTCCTCCATTTCCCTCATGGTGTATTTTAAATAATAATTTGTTACCTGGTTTTATTACTTCTTCATAATAACTTAGAGTTGCGTTGGGTGCATAATATGGTTTAACTAAATAAATTTCTACTCTTTTATTCTTTCCAAACATAAAAGGTAAATCTTTAACATTTTTTGGTAATTCAGTTATTTCGACAATAATACTATATGGTGTAAATTCTATGTATTTATTGCTAATTATGTATCCAACAAAAGGTCCAACTTCATTTATATCATACTTGTATTCTAAAATTTCATCATTACTATAAAAATCTTCTAAATCATATTCAACACCAATAATATCATCATAAGATTCTATAATTGGAGGAATGGCTGATTTACTAACTTGCTGACTTGCTTCGTTCCAACCATTTGTTATGGCTTTAATTCTTTTATATTTTGATGGATGTGAATCTGTGTCAATTTCAGTACCAAGCAATGAAATTGTATATATTGATTGATCTAATGTTGCCCCCATTTTATAAAGAATAAAACCTGAAAATTTATCTGCTTCAAGTTCTCTTTTATGACTATCAATATCATTTTTCATTGTGTGACCCGAAAGATGATGCCCAATTTCGTGAGCAATTATAGACATTGAGTTCCAATATGTATTTGAATTCTTATCAACAATACTAAACAAATTAGGGTCATAAATAATATATCGTTTATTATTTATAATAGTAGCAACTGCATTTTCAATATTTGCAGCATAAACTTCAAAATTCATTGGTATTCCAGAATAAGATAATATATTTTCTATTTCATTAATTTCTCGTTGATTTGGATAGGTTAATTTTATTTCAGAACTTTCTAAATCATAATTAAAGCCACATCCCTTATGTAGATTAATTATTTTTCCTACAGATTTTTTTGTTGGGACATTAATAACTGTTAAACTATCTTTATATACTTTTTTTGTAACATCAAGTTTATTTTTCTTATCTATACATCCAAAAATTAATAATGAGATAGAAAAAAAACATATAACTTTCTTTTTCATAATTTAATTTATTTTGTATTTTATTAATCTATTATAATAACTAATACCTCAATATATTGTGATTAATCATTTATAGAAAAACCCACTTACGAAGTGTAATTAAGAATCTTGAAACGCTCTACGCTGCTTTCCCCGCTCTGCGAAGTATAATTATTAATCGGACAGTGCTCTGCGATGGTATGGCTTCGCCTAACCACTACGTTAGGTTTCCCGACCTCGCAGCAATAAGTATGTCCAATCTCTTATTTTATAACTGTCTGACATTTAGTGTGTTTTTAAAATACATTGTTTTTGTTATTTGCTGCGAAGTCAAAGACATTCGCAGAGCTATACTAAGTTTATTTACTCTTCGCATAGCGGGGAGGATTGACTTAGTCGAATTGCATTTCGCGCGCGGATAAAAATTATTGGTAACGTTTTGCATATTGATGAAGTGGTAGCTTTTGAAAACGGATTTTTCATTTTAGCAATTAACTTTTTTTGATACACAAAGTTTATTTTTAGCATTAAACACGCCATTACTTAAATTTGTTGTTGTGCGTTAGTTTTTTTATTTTATATTTTTTAAGGCTTTCTTTTGCTAATTCAATTTCTACTTCAAACTCTCGAAAAACATTTTGATAAATTTGTAGTATAACTTCAGAATATTCAATTGCTAAAGAAGTTTTGTCTAAATATATATCTATTTCTGAAAAAGTTTTTAAGGCAATTTTATAGTTATCTTTTTTATCTCTTAGATTATGAGCTAAGATGTTATTTCTAAATTTTTGAAGTTGAGTCCAATTTATTTTTTTTCGAACTGTTTTATTTATTTCTTTGACCTTCTCAATCCTTTTTTTTGTAGTTTCATCATTAAATTTTTCAACAGAGAAAAAATTACAGTATTCATCGTTAAATGAAAACATATCTATTATATTTAAACGATTATAGTTATGCTGTATAAGTTTCAAATCAACACATTGTCTCGCTATTTGGGCTAAAATCGGATCACTTGGTGAATCAGAAATTTCTATTTTTAAATCTATTTTTTCAGTAATCTTTTGCCTAATACATTCATTGTAATCAAATTGTACATTCCTTATACAAAAGTTAGTTCTACTTTTTATAGTTTCATTTAAATGAGTAAGAACTAATAGTGTTGAATCTAATTCGTTAAATATTTCATTCATAAATTCATATTTTATTGTACAAATATTCCTTTAGATTCTGTTACGAAATTACCATTAGATATTGCTATTGATACTCCATTTTTCCAATATTTAGTTATATTTCCTTCGTCACCAGAAATATATACATCGCCGTTTTTAACAAAAACTCCAGTAGCAGTTGCAGCAGTTGAACCGTCAGTTAAATTTGTAGCAACACCATTTTTCCAATATTTAGCTATAATATGATTATTGGTTATTTGCTCATAGCCGACTATGTGTACATCATTATTATCAATAAAAATACTTGTTGCCTGTGCATAATTCACTCCATTAGTAAGATTAAATGCAATACCATTTTTCCAATATTTTGCATAAAAGCCTTCAAATCCAGCAACATAAACATCATTATTTTTTATAAATATACTATTTGCTGATGAATTGTTTGAACCATTAGTAAGGTTTGATGCTATTCCATTTTTCCATATTTTACTTGTACAGCTCCATGAATTAGAATTAGGTTTTGAATAACCTGCTACATAAATATCATTTCCGTTAAAAAAAATTGAATTAGCAACTGAAACACTTGATGCATTACTAAGGTTTGTAGCTACTCCATTTTTCCAATATTTGGCTATATATCCATCATATCCTGAGACATAAACATCATTGTTGTTTATATAAATACTTGTTGCTTCTGCACTTTTAGAACCGTCAGTTAAAGGATAGACGGAATTGTTCACCCAATATTTTGCAGTATTGCCATAATTGCCACAACTGTAAACATTTCCATTGCTTACAAAAATTCCATTTATGATTGTTCCTTGAGGTAAATAAGTACTGGTATTGTTTTTCCAAACCGTTGCGTAAATATGTTCGCTCCCGACTACATAGACATTTCCGTTTAAATTATTACTATTGATTTCTTCGTTTTTGTTATTATTACTACAGTTAATTAGTAAAATTGATAGAATAATTAAATTAAATTTTTTCATGATTTTTAGGTTTAAAATGACGCACAACTTCTTGGTTTACGCAACTCTATTGCGTAAAACCAACCCAAAAAGGAAGTTATACGAAGTACAAATACAATTGAAATTTTTTATTTGTCTGTAAGGGAGATTCGATTTGGGGTCAAATGGTAGTTACAGGGCGTTTCAAATGTAGGAATTTATTTTAATTAAACAAATACTCAATTTGAAAATTGTTTAATTTGAAAATGAATCAATGTAGCAATTGGTACAGCGATCTAATCCGCTGAATCAGTTGAATCTGTGGCAAAGAATTTTTTATAAAATAAGCAATTAAATCGTACTGTTAAGGTTTGACCCTAACAATTTTATTTTCCTTCAAAATGACTAGTTCACTATTTGATTTCTTTTTAAATTCTATCAATTTAGCATATACTTTGTCCATTCCTTCTAAAATTTTGGTTTGGTTTTCTGTTCTTTTATGAGTTTTCATTATAGTATTTTTTTAATTTATTGAATTTAAATGTATTCAAAATATTGATGTCTGATTCTACTATTTTTTCAGCGATTAATTCGGGTTTTCCAGCAGAGTTGTCAAAGATCATCACTTCATCTACAATAGGAAGATAAATTTCAAAAAGGTTTTTTATTCCATTTTTGTATCTTCGATGTATGATATCGGTTTCAATATTATGTCCACCTTCTAACACCCTTGTTTTTACTCTTTCAACTGCTAAATCTATGTTTTGTAACCAAAAAAATAATAGTGTAACGGTGTATTTCTTTTCTTGGGCATATTCCACTTTAGATTTATAACTTTTAGTGGCTAATGTTGTTTCAAACGCAAAATTTTCGTTTAATTCTAAAAGTTCGTTGATTCTATTTAGCATTATTCGCCCTGCTTCAAAAGAAACTTTTTCAGGTTGAAAGGGAGATAGTCCTTTGGCAATTTCATCTGCATTTACAAATTCTTTACAATTTAAAATTTCAGGTAAAATAGTAAATGAAGCAGTAGTTTTCCCCGCTCCATTACAACCCGCAATTATG
>JACCDS010120771.1_pt1 | contig 11207 bp, 10 predicted proteins | sample 7446441 | NCBI WGS metagenome assembly JACCDS01 (sample SAMN15323445, study PRJNA562643) | freshwater metagenome | isolation source: river surface water | place: USA:Blue River Watershed | collected 2017-08-17 | reverse complement strand
TTGTTCATGGTTTGCCAATCGCTTTGAGGATTTCGGGCTCAAACAGATCCATCTCTGTTTGATTAAGAGGCAGGTACGGGACCGCCCATGAGTAGTGAAATTTGTTGCTTGTCCGCCGGTTCTTGAGTTCACTGATTTCGGCGGGTACAAAACCGGAGATCCCTGCTATTGCCATTTCACGCATGGACAGCAGGTCTTTACCGGGAGGTAGTAGCTTGAATGCATAGTCAATACATTGCTCGGCTTGCTTGCGCAGTGGCGGCACTTGCGGCGCATTGAAATACTTGGCCACGAGCACGTATTTGCAAAATGTGGCGTTGTTGTCCGTCTTGATGTGCGCCTTGGCAATATTGGGAATCACAGCGAAGCCGTCATCGGCTCCCGTGGCAATTGAGTCGCGCAGCCACTCGACTCGCACAGGAAGTGCTTGCGAGTCTGAGAAGGCTCCTTTGGCCAGGTGTGAAAGGGCTGAATTGCAGCCATTACCGAACTGAATAGCCAAGTCGTTTTTCCCCTGTCTGAAGGCAAGGAATGAGGCAAGTCCACAGACTCGTCCTGATGAGTCGTTTGCAAGCGTGGTGGCGGTGCTTGCGTGTACGAGTGCTTTCGACGGTTCGGCGCGACCAAACCGCCCGTAGGCCATGCCCAGTGCAAGGTTGTATACCGCTGGCTGGTAGCGTGCAGCGGCTGCAGATTGGTAGTAGCTTGCAGCGCGACTGGCATCTTTGCGTGCTCCATACAACCCAAACTCAGAGGCAAATCCCAAAAAGTTGATGGCTTCTGGCTTGCCTTGTTGCGCATAGTCCTGGAGCTTGCGCAAAGCCTCAAAACGATTCGTTTGTGGTGAAGTCAGCGAACGAATGAGCGAGACAATTTCTCCGCCTTCTTTGCTGACCAGAACATGCTCGCCGTATTTGAGCTGCCCCCCAATTTGTGTGAACTTGGGCAGTTGATTTTTCGTGTCTTCAATCAGTTGGGCTGATGTCGCGGCTATGGTTTTTTGATTGTTTTGCTTCTGCCTGGCGGCTTCTTGCTCATAGACGGCTGCATCAATAGGGCGAGCGGGGTTGTTGGTGTTTGGGGCCACGCTTTGAACGATGCCGCGTGCATTTTGCTGTTGCACTCGCATTTGAGTCTCTAACTCTTGACCTGTCACCGCCCTTTTGAATTTCGTTACCTCGGATGACTGTGCTCGTTCGATTTCTCGCTCAAGCGTTACACCACTGAGTGGCTGCGTCATTGCAGGCGTGCATGCCGAGGCAATGGTCGCAAAAGCAACCGATCTCGGTAGGTGACTGATGTTCAATTTGTGGCTCTGTTGAATGCTTAGGTGTTAATATACAACAATTAACAGAATGTGTTTACTTTTCTAAGTTAGGAGAGGCCTTAATGCTTGATGAATTGCTGCCGGAATATCGCGATGTAGATGCGCTGACTGATAGGGAGCAGCGGGCCATCATGCCGGTGCTTGCAGACCGCAGGTACGGGAGTATTGAGAGTTTTTTGCGGCGGGTCTTTGTGTGGGCTGCCGTATCGTGCTCATCTGACGTGCACATCGAGGGGCATGGGGACCGAGAAAGGCCAGACGTGCATATCCATGTGCGGACCCCGAAGGGCATCGTGAACCTTGAGTACCAGGGTGAATACGGAAAGCACTTCGAAACGAAGATGTTCACCCTTACGAACACGCCTCAAGGTGCCAGCACACCGCAGACGATGTCTATGCGGTTTTCAATGGCGTTGCCGGGGCACTATGCGCGCAAGCATGGCCTAATCCCACGCGACTCGGATGGTGCATACGAAATCGACATGCGCGTCGAATACTGCAAGACCTTTGACTCATTTAGCTTTGTGGCCCGCCTGCTGGATCAGCAGCGCACTCCATCGCTCGATGGTTTGAACTTGTCATCAATGATGCTTCACCAGATTCGAAGTGCGGCCCTGGAGCCTTCGGGGCTGATCATTGCCTCGGGACCGACCGGATCAGGCAAGACCACTTTGCTCAATGCGGTTCTGAGCTTTTTGAATGATGACCTGCGATCCATCACCACAATTGAAAACCCAGTTGAGTTTCGCCTGCGCGGCAAAGGGCCAATCAAGCAACTTCAGGTGCAGGGAGACTTGACCTTTGCTCGGGCGCTGCGTGCTTTGATGCGCATGGACCCAGAATTGATCCTGGTTGGAGAAATTCGCGATCAGGAAACCGCAAAGATTGCCGTTGAAGCGTCTAGGACCGGACACCTTGTCTTGTCCACTTTGCACGCAAATACAGCACATGAGACCATCACCCGTCTTGTGGACATGTCGGGTGATCACAACGCCGTCGCTGACACGTTGAAACTGGTGCTCGCACAACGCTTGCTGGATCGTTATGTGGGCGTGCCCGAGCGTAGGCCCCTGAACAGCGACGAGGCCAGCTGGATGAAGCTCAATGGAATGGGGCACATCACCCACATCAATGAGGTGGTGCATGGCGAAAAAAAGGGCAAGGCGGCGATCATTGAGGCCATCAGGCCTGATCCACAAATCAAAGAACTGATTCGATCAGGCAACGTAGATTCGACTCTGATTTATCGTCTTGCTAAGGAGCAGGATCAGTACGAATCACTTGCGTCTGCAGGTGTTCGCGCAGTCGAATCTTTTGGCTGCAAGCTCAGCGAATGCGAGATAAAACTTGAGTCAAATACCGACGCGCAGCTCCATCCTGGTAGGCGCATCAGACTGGCCAAAGAAAAGGGCATCAGCTTGACCCAGGTGGGGGAGGCCTTTGATGAGCGCGTGACTGCAAGAAACGCAGAAGCGCCAGAGAGTCTCGATGCGCTGTTGGACAAAAAACGGCAGGGGGTCCTGTGAGTAGACGTAAATTTTTCTTAAATACCGTGGTGGGCGCTTTCGTTGCGTCCGAGAGTTTTGCGCAAACGATGCCACAGGATCAGCAGTTACGGCCGTATCTGCAAGTCAAAACGGTGGCTGGTGACGAGCGAATTGTTCGGGTTTTTGTGTCGCCCAGTTGTCCGTTTTCGAAAATGTATTTGCAGTTTTTCCGCAACCTGGCGGCCACGTTGCCTGCGGGTAAAACACTCGCCTACACGCCCTTGGTGAATAAGGCGGATGGTGTGGCCTACGCCATGGGCTTTGCGGCTGTCCAGCGGCATCATCCTGCCCTGCTGGATAACTTCATCGAGGCTTCGATGGTTGCTTCGCAAGATAAAGGGATAGCAACCTCGACTTGGCCAGGCTTGGAGCGGATTGGGAGGGCATCCGGCCTGCCTGTTTCTTTGCCAAAACTGGTAGGCGCCTCGAAGGTGGAGGTTATGGCAGATGTAGAACGTTACGTTTCATTACGGCATAATTTGCAGGTTTTAAACACCCCTGCTGTCGCGGTAGCGGGTACATATGTCGTTACCCCTGAATTCACCAAGGGAGATGCGGCACTTTTCAGTCAGCTAGTGAATGGAATCGTCTCAATGGCTCGGTGAGGTCAAGGGCCGATTCTGCAAACTGACAAACCAGGGTAGGGGAACATGAGAGCTTTATCGGTATCTCAGAAGAAGAAGGTTATGGCGGCACTTGACAGAGGCGTCAAGGATTTGGCTATCGCTAAAACTTTGGTTGTGCCCGTTGAGCACGTCCGCGAAATTCGCATTGCGGCTGGACTCACCCGCGATCAAGTCACCGAAAAACGATATGCCCATTGGAAGCGGATGCTTGAAGAAGGCTATTCGCTTGCACACATCGGCACCCTCTATTGCGTCAAGCCAAACAGCGTCAAACTCATGCTCTGGCACAAATTCCGCTTCAGCCTGGTTGAGGCAAAGAAAAAAAGCGCCGACGGGCGCCTAGAAATGCAAATCAAAATGCAAGAGAGTAAGAGCGGCAAGGCCGCTCAGTACTCTTGGTGATTAGTGATGCCCCGATGAGCCGAAGGGGTTACCCATGGCATCACGCCCCCCAAGTCCGCCGATCATGGGCAACCCATTTATGTTTGTGATCTGCTGACTCGTCCCAATTGCATGCAGCGGCATATTTTTGCTATTGCCCTTCGGCTGAGTTTTTTGGCGAACTAGCCCAGCGACGCAAAAAGCAATGAAGGCGAAAAGGCCAAAAACGAAAACGATTTCCATGGTGTGCTCCCTTAACAGTTTTCCATTATGTTTATCCTCCTAAATAAAGCAAGTATTTGTTTAGTTTTTGCCATTATTCTGTTGCTTTTTTTTCTTTTGATTTTGCTGTCATGGTCATTGGATTGGCACTTCCGTCGATCGATGCAATTGCCCCCCCCACCGTGAGCGCGGCAAGTGTTACGGTACCTGTTGTATCGCCGGGAGCCAAGTGCCTTGCAGTTGCATCCACAAATTTATCTGTGACAGCTTGAAGGTGATTACCCTCAAGACTTGAAGGCGAAACTATCGGACCGGGTGCACCGATTTTTTGCGTTGTTTTTACCGAAGCCGTTGGCGTCTCTTTGAGAGGCATCAACTTCGGATTAGTAGCGGGAACGGCGGCTGGTTTCGACAGTTGATCTTGGCTGTTCACGCCGGTCTTATTCTTAGGGTCCGCAATGGGATTGATGCTGACAGGCTCAGTGCTGCCGAACTGTTGTTGCAATCCATTCATTGCAAAGCCCTGTTTGGTGAGGTAGTCGACTCCAAGTTGGCGATCTTCTTTTGAGGCGTCATTGTCTGTGGCCAGACGAACAGCTGCCATGTGCCTCACAACTGCATTTTTTGCATCAGGACTCGCTGTGATTTTTTCCAACGCACCAGATGACTGCATAAAGTCCTGGACCTGTTCTATTTTTTTGGCTGCTGCAGGATTGAGCGAAAAATTACGGCCGTCTTGAGCTAAAAATTTCTTATAAGTCGGTGTGCTGTCGGCCGCGGCAATAATATTTCCAGTGTCTAGCTTTTGAGAATAAGCCACGAGGCTTTTTGCGTCCTGATTGGTTTGGCTGGATGACTCTTTTTCCGCCTCAGTTTGAGTCAGAGATTCGGTGTAGAGCTTTTGAGCACCCAACATTTTTTCAAGGGATTTGGTTTTTTCATGGTTTTCTCCATTGCGCTTCGAATTCCTGATTTCATTGGCGATGGCTTTCTCCATGGCCTCACTTTTATGAATAGCTTCAGCTTTTTGGGCTTCTTCGCCAAAGTCCTTGGAGATTGTTGCGCCGCTTGAAGTGCCAACCGTCGCTGACCCTTTGACTCCCCAAGCAAACCCACCTGTTCCGACACCAATCTCACCGGTAACTTGCGTAGCCATATTTGTTGTTGTATTCACCCCCTTCTTAGTGTTTACTGTCTGCGCGAACCGCTCGTCCTTGGAGTGGTTGTATGTATCGCGAGCATTTTTTGAAATGCTATCGGACGTCGCTTTGTCTATCCCCCACGATGTGCCGTCGCGACTTGAATCGTTCTTCATGACCCCGTTGGTGAAGTTCTCGACTTCGCTGATGGTTCTTTGCTTAGCCTTTTCCTGTGCCGTTGATGCGGCAACCTGTTTGGATAGCTCACCGTACTTCGATGTTTGTTCGACCAAACTTGCAGAGCCCGTTGCTTTCACAATATTGGCACCATCCATTTGTTTTATGTTTGCCATTGTGCTGTTGCGAAAAAGTGGCGTATTGTCTTGCACCTGAGGTGTAACGGCATCTGAGGTGCGCGAGTCCGATGGAGTCATCTTGCTTGCAACTGACACAGCTGCGCTGTTGGCGCCCATCGCAAAAATCATGCTGAGTAACACCGGCAAGCTGGACATGATGTGTGATGCTGTACCCACCTGAAGAGAGAATTCGCGGTAGGCCTCCATGGCCACTGAATGCGTGATGTAACCGCCTTGGGAGATGGTGGCCAGGAAGTTGGCCACGTGGATGTAAATCATGCCGTTAATGAGTTCTGCCCCCACGTTCAACACCAAAAATGGCCAGGTGATGACGTGTGCGGCCATGTAAATGGACTTGGTTGCATTGATGCCAGAAAACATCATGAACATGACCAAAATGGGGGCGAGCCCGATGATCAAAGCCATCATCTGATTCGCAAACGCCCCGGCAAATTTGAGCATCTGTGCTTCACTTGCTGCGCGTTGAATGTTTGCTCGCTCAATTTCTAAAGACTGAAGTGCAGCAGCTTGACATGTCGTTTTATTCGGCCCATCGGCACGCAAGCAATCGAGGCCCATGTTGACGACTTCGTTGAAGAACAGATTCAGAACTTCTGAGTTGGCCTGCTGGGTGCTACCAGCCGTGAGTTTGCTGGCCGCTGATGCTGTGCGGATTGCAGCGTATTGGGCAACAATTGCGGTGTAGCTGAAATCTGTTCCCGTATTGGGCTGATCTGATCCGTTAACCGCGCCCTGCACAGTCTTCCTGAACTCTGTACTGTCGAGACTTGCTTCGATATTTGCAGCCACATATTTTGCGGCATCGGGGCACGTCATGATGGTGTCGGATGTCACGTTCAGATCTGCAACGAAACCAGTTGTGTTGTTCGCTGCCTGCTGCAAGAGCTGTGAGATTGAATTGTTTGTCGAGCCTTTGATTGAAATACTGCTTGTAACCCCAGAATTCCCTGCGGTCCTGACTTTTTCAATGATGTCTGCGTAGTTGGCGCCAGAGTCAGCATTTATGCAGGAACCCACCACGCTACGTATTTGAGAGTCAATGCTACCGAGCCGCATGATGGCAGTGCGTGAGGTCAGCAAAATTTTGAGCGGATTGATGAAACCCACTCCACTTGCAGAAATTGAGCCGTAGTCAGTCCCAACAGCTTGGTAGGCTGTGCCAACTAGCGCCCCCAGTTCTTGACTTAGCAAACTGGCAGATGCTGGAATGATGGCGATCACCATGGGCACGCTGTCGACGGCAGATACCTTTCCATTGATTGTGCTTTGCAAGGTCACCGTGGTCTTCAGGCCGGATGCGGTCAGCATGAAGGCAAAGATAAGTGGCAATACAGCCGTGAAAGATCCCGACGTCATGATCCCGCCAGCGTTGTTACTTCCAGCGTTCAAGGTGGTGGCCGTCACCGCTCTGATGATGTTCCAAATGGCCACCATGAGGGCAAAGCCCCAGATGAATGATGTTTGTTTGCAGATGCCTGCGACGCCATTCAGAATGGCGTCCAAAAGGGTCAGGTCAGCAGTGACGCTGTAGATGGTCCAAATCATCTTGAGTCCCTTACTTCACGTTGCCGTTTAGGTTGGTGACCGCAAGAAGCTCCTGAGCAATTGTGAGAGTGGTCTTATCGTGAAGACATGTACTTTGCAACGCCAAGTAGTCGGTTCGCAGTTGTTGAATGTTCGACTTACTGTCTTCGCTCAGCTCAAAGTGATGACCGTATTGAACGCCATTCGCTGCTTTGTACATGGCCTCGCCAAATCTCGCGCCCAGGCAATCAGTCAGGTGCACACCCAAACGATGAGCGATACTGATCCGCACGGCTTGATTTGAGGTTTTGCTCAACAATGGGATCACGGGCATCCCAGAATTTTTGATGAAAAGGAGCTGGTCGGATGTGAATTTGAGTCCTGCGCCTGCGTTGAATTTTCCGACGATGGAAGTATCGGAGACGGGTTCCACCGTTGCAGATCCGAACAGCATGGTGTTGACCCAGCCCTGAATGCCGTAGTAGTTGAACTTTTCCTTTTTCATTTGCGAGCAAATTTGAGGGTCAGTTCCCCCGTTGGGGGTTCCACTACCAGCGGGGTCCACGCATCCATAGAGCGTCAATGGCGTAGTTGACCTGATGGACCCCGTGCCCCCGCCTTGGATCAAATCATCCAGGGTGATGGTTGCCGGACCTTTACACTGGATCTTGGGTAAATTACCGTTGCCCATCGGTGCTTTATCGGGTGTTCCGTTTTCGTTGACGGTGGTGCAAGGTACACCAGCAACCTGATAGCCGAGCGCTGATACCAACAACTTGTTGTTCAGAGAGTTGGGATCTGATGCATCGTCATTGCTATTGTCGAAATTGCTCAACCCAGCCAGGCCCAAAATGTTGGCAGCGCCAGACGCCAAAATTGCCTTCATCGTTCCGTTTCCGGCATTGGGGTTCACTTCCCCTTGCTTCTTCAGATAATTATTCGCATCGGCCAGGTAGCCAGTCAAACCACCGATGGCGTCGGTGAACATACCCTTTTTCGTGGCGGCAACACTTCCATCACCATCCAAGGCGTTGTGAATCTCGCGCTCGGCTTTATCCACAATCACGTGCGCCATACTGCACGAGTTCTTGGCCAAGTTATTCATGTTTTGCATCAATGTCTGAAACTCAGAAATCAGTGCATCCAAATTAGGTGAAATCGTCTTGATGGCGGCTTTGAAAGCGAGGCCCGCCGCGTTGGCGGCAACTTGCCTAAATATTTGCACAAGCTGCTGGCTGTCGATAAAGCTGAAGCTACCTCCAAAGAGATCGACCCCGCCGCATCCTGCGTTCATGCGTGGCAAGTCGTAGGCCACTATCGTGATGGATTTAACTGGAGCACGCAGGTAAAGACTGCCTCCCATCATTCCTACCCGATCTTTCGACCTCATGGTTTGGGCACTGGTGCTGTTGCTAATGAACATTTGATTCAGATCGCCCAGCATGCCTGCATTCGCAATGAGAGGAACTGACAGCGAAAATATGGCTGCTGCTTTGAGTGTGTTCAGTTTCATGTGATCCTCACTTGTATTGCTTGTTCAAAATGGGCTGCAACTTTTCTTTGAATGAAGCTGGGTTATTGGGGTCCAGCTTGAGCGATCCAAGATCTTCGGTTGATGCAACACCGCGATCCCAAACACTCAGATCACGCATCGTGTCTTCGCTTAGGAATTTGCGCTTATGTCCGGCATAAGCTAGTAGCTTCACCAGCTCATCGGCGGCATAAAAGCCCTGACTGATGACGAGATACTCATTGGGATCTGCTTCGCCTTGGTACGCCTTGGGTCGTGGCACAAAAACGATGGACGGAGTCAGTTTGAGCTGCAGCTTTTTGAACAGCCCGTTATCAACAGCAAGCGGCCCTTCGTAACCTTTGGGCCTGCGACCGTCGATGGTCACAACGAGCGCTTCTAACCCGTAGTTGGCTTTGAGCATGTTCACGATCGGCATCTGCTGGGCGCAAAACCGGCAAGTACCATCAACGAAGGCCACCAAGCCGCCGAGCTTGCTCAGTTCGCGAGCGGCCTGCTGCTGCCCCAGGTAATCGGCGTTTCGGATGGTCTGAGCACCTGTTGATGCATAAGGTATGCGGTTGTTTTCGTTCAGAAGAGGATCGGAGTTGATGACCGACATACGCGCCTCTTCAAATCTCTGGGCTTTGTCAAAAATGATTCGTTGCGCATAGAGGTAGGCGCTGAGGTTGACCTCGGTGGGGTCGTTGATGGCCCGCTTCTGGAGCATTGGGAAGTTTTTGATCAGCCACTCCACATCCACCTTTTGCTCGCCTTTGGGCTCAGCTGCAGGAGCTGCAGGTTTGACTGGGCTTGGGCGTACCGCTTCAGCATCTTTTTTTTTCGGTGGAGTGACGTAGGGGTGGTAGTTCGAGAAGGCATCACCATAGGCGTCATCGAGCCTCATTGTCTTGTCTTGGACTTGTTGAGCCTGTACCGCAGCGTGGGACACCAACAGAGCAACTACGATTTTTTTGTTGAACATCATGGTCCTCAAAACAGTATGTGGCTCAATCCGACAACAGCGCTGACGTCGAGATAACCCCAGTACCTGGAGTCATAGCTTTGCGGGTGATCCGCAATCATGAACAGCTTGCCCGCAGGAATCACTTCGTCACGATCAAAGGCGCTTGGCGCGACCTTGCTGGGGTCTATTAGTGGGAGGCCGTCGGCGATCTTGTGACCATTGATCATCACCAGGCCGTTTTTAATAAGCAAATGATCGCCTTCAGCTCCGGCGACTCGCTTCATGATGAACGCTTGCTTGATATCTTTGAGGGCGCCCTGAGGCCTCCAGAAAACGTAATCACCGTCTTTGGGTTGGGGGTGTGCTGATTTGACCAACAGCGTGAGGTGGACGCCAGGCAAACACTTTTCATCGTTGGGATCAAACCCGAGCGTGATGGGCCAGTCAAGGATGTAATGATTGACCGCAGCCAACACAAACAAGCCCAACAGACAGACTTGCAGTTTGGGAATTTTCCGCGCCAACACGATCACTTGGCCCCTGCGGGGCTCTCTTGGTTTTGCGGTGTCGCTGGCTTCTTGATCGCGCTGGCGATGTCCTTGCTGATATCGATGGCGCCTTGTGGCAATGCAGCCACGACATAGTTGCCAGCATCGTCCTTGCTTGCATCGATGACGACATATCCTAAATCGGCATATTTCTTGAGCACTGCCCGCACGGGCTGTGAGACTTCGGCATCGAGCACTTCACGCGATGCGCCCTGGCGCTCAAGCACCGCTTGAAAGATCAAGGCACCACGCTCGGCGATAGCGACCTTGGGCTCAGTGGGCATCATTTGCTGCCCTACATAGTAGGACACAGCCGCAAAGGCTATGACTGCCACATAGGGCACCTCACCTGCCAAAATGATTTTTTTCATGACTGAATGATCTCCTCGATGGTTTTGAGAAGCTCACTTTTTGTGAGTCCTGGGTCTTCATACTGCATTTGCGCGATGGCGGTTTGCAGATAGTCTTTTCGTGACCGCGACTTGTCGCCCATGATCTTGTAGACCGCATCCACAGCGGGCATGCCCTGGTTCATCAAATTGAAAACCTCATCGCGTGCTTCGTCTTCAGAGCTGAATAAGGTGGACGTAAATCGGTCTACGTAGAGGCGGCCACATTCGTAGTAATCGCGACCGACAAACAAGACTTCGGAATAAACGCCTTTTTTCGTCTCAATGCTGGATATGAGCTTTCTGAAATATGGGTCTTCGGTGTAGGAGCCCAAAATTTCGTTCTTGATCAGTCCGCTGATTTCCGACTCCTCTTGGCCAAGAATGAGCTTCCACGCTGATTGATTCAAGATCACTGATCCCGCCTCCATGTTTGAGAATTTTTTCATGGACTGAACTACTACCCAAACGCTCACTTTGCTCTTGCGGCCTTTCAGATAGATGCCCTCCATCACCACTGCTGCCAATGGATCATGGAAAAGATCGTGTGCTTCGTCCACCATGACCAACTTGCGGCCCTGGATGTTTTGAATCCTGTTCATCAGCATGTTCATGACGAAAAAGACAACGCATTTTCGTAAGTGATCATC
>JACCDS011175496.1_pt1 | contig 11209 bp, 10 predicted proteins | sample 7446441 | NCBI WGS metagenome assembly JACCDS01 (sample SAMN15323445, study PRJNA562643) | freshwater metagenome | isolation source: river surface water | place: USA:Blue River Watershed | collected 2017-08-17 | reverse complement strand
GCTCTACGAGGTCGAGAAGGCGCACCCGGATGTCTTCAACGTGCTGCTCCAGGTGCTCGACGACGGCCGCATGACCGACGGGCAGGGGCGCACGGTCGACTTCAAGAACACCGTCATCGTGATGACGTCCAACCTCGGCTCGCAGATGATCCAGACGATGGCGGGCGACGACTATCAGGTGATCAAGCTCGCGGTGCTGGGCGAAGTGAAGACGCATTTCCGGCCCGAGTTCATCAACCGGATCGACGAGATCGTGGTGTTCCACGCGCTCGACGAGAAGAACATCCTGTCGATCGCCCGCATCCAGTTGGGCTACCTGGAGAAACGGCTGGCTGCGATGGACATGAAGCTCGAGGTCACCGACGCCGCGCTGAAGGAGATCGCCTCGGTGGGCTTCGACCCGATCTACGGCGCGCGGCCGCTCAAGCGGGCGATACAGTCGCAGATCGAGAATCAGCTTGCGAAAGCGATACTCGAAGGCCGTTTCGGGCCGAAGGACATCATCAAGGTCGACGGCAAGGCCGGGCGCATCGTCTTCGACAAGGACGTGCTCGCCGAAGCGGCGTGATTCCGGGGCGGGTCCGGAAAAGAGGCGGCGTGAAAACGTTGCCTCTTTCTTTTTGTGCCTGCCCCGAGCCGCGCTAAACTAGCGGCATGAATATAAAACAGATACAGGCCCGCTACGACGAAATGCAGGATCGAGTCCTGCTGCGCCTGTCGACGTCCGACGATGCCGAGTTCGCGTTCTGGTTCACGCGGCGGTTCACGCGCCGCTTCTGGGGACTGCTGCAGAAAGCGCTGGAGCAGGACGAGCCCGTGCGCCAGCAGCTCGACGCCGAGGCGCGCAAGGCGGTGATCGCCATGCGGCACGAAGGATTTCTGCAGCAGAACGATTTTTCGAAACCGTTCGAAGAGCGGGAGTACAAGCGTCCGCTCGGTCCCGAGCCGCTGCTCGTCACCCGCGCGGATTACAAGCCGGGAATCGAACCGGGAACGTTTACCTTGTCGCTGCATCCCCAGCAGGGCGCCGGCGTGGACCTCGGGCTCAATGCCTCTTTGCTGCATTCGATCTGCAAGCTGCTGATCGAATCGGTCGCGCGCAGCGGCTGGGATATTACGCTTGGCATGCCGCGTGCAGCGCTCGAGGAAGTGGCGGCCGGGAATGCGCCGCGGACGCTGAACTGATCGCCGGTGAGGCGGGAAGAAGACGCTTCGACGCAAAGACACCGCGAGGCGAAGAAAGCAAAGAAGGACAGGCGGAACGTCGCCACCGCGACAGCGACGGTCCACTCGTCGCCGTTCAGAGCTTCAGCTTGCGCCAGTAGCCGGTAAGCTCGAGGTAGCCGGCGCCGACGCGCCGGCCGTTTCGCAGCAGGTGCACCGCGCCTTCCCAGTAGACCGTTCCCGTCGTTGCGCGCGCGTCCTGTTCCTGGTCGTCGAAGAGCGGCGCAATCTCATAGCGGTCGCCGCCCAGCGTCACTCGCCACGCAACCGGATAGCGCGCGCCGGTGCGCGGCGATTGCCAAAGCCGGCCGGCCTCGAATGCCACTTCGCCCGGCGCGTACACGCGGGAGGCGCCCGCGGCGGTCCGTAACGTCGCGCCGGCCCAGAACGCGGAGCCGTCCCGGCCGCGGATGCGAAACGCCATCAGCGCCCCGCCATCGTCCAGATTGATGCCGATCCAGTCCCAGCCGTCCGCGCGCTCGTCGAGATAGCTCGACGACCACTCGTGATCGAGCCAGGCCTTGCCGGTCACCGGCGTTGCACCCCAGGCACGCTGCACGGTTCCAGACACGACGAGCTGAGGCACGCTGTAGTAGTAGCTCGCGGACTCCGGCCGCGGTCCTTTGCGGCTGTAGCCTCCTTCGCCATTCACCATCGGCGGCCGAGTTGCTTCGAGCTCGAGGTCGTAGCCGAAAACGTCGAACGGCAGATGCATGCGGTAGCCGCGCCCGGTCTGCTCGAGCCGCCAGTCGTCTATCCATACCGCGGTGCGTCCCTCGGCCGCTTCGGCGAGGCCGAAGCCTGCGCGCGCCACGCGCTGCTGATGGAGCAGCCGGCGCTCGCGCGCGTCGCTCAGCGCGGCATGGCCGATCAGCACGTGCCGCGGCGCGAAGGCGCTCGGATTGGCGGTATCGCGATCCGGCCGGGCGCGAAAGAACGTGATCTGGAATCCGAGCGCGCTGTCGCCCGCCTCGATGAGGCCGGTCACGTACCACCACTCGACGCGGAAGTCCGGATGACTGCCGTGGTCGTGCGGGAAGCGCAGCCTGCGACCGGGCATGACGCGGGCGAGAGGCGGCGATGCATCGGTTGCGGCGGCGGCTGGTCCGCGCGCGAGACACGGCGCGAAGGCAGCCGGCATCATCGCGAGCAGGCGCCGCCGCAGCGAAAAGCGTCGCGACGAGCGCGTCACGCAGCACCCGGCGCAGCCATGGTCACCAGTCCTCTCGCACGGCGCGCGCGGCTTCGTCGCGCATGGCGTGCCGCGCGCTCCATACGGCCACCGCCGCCGAGGTGACGATGAGCGTTGCAACAAGCGCTGCGAGCGGCAGAGCGGGCAAGTGCAAATCCATGCTCCAGTGAAACGATTGCCGGTTGACCACCCGGACGAGGATATATCCGATGAAGCCGCCGAGCGCGAGGCCGACACATGCGCCAAACGCGGCGAGCAGGGCGCCTTCGGACACCAGCGTGGCGGCGATCTGGCGGCGTGTCATGCCGAGATGGCGCAAGACGCCGAACTCGCGGCGGCGCGACAGGGCCTGCGCGCTGAACGACGCGCTCACGCCGAGCAGGCCGATGAGGATGGCGACGGCTTCCAGGCCGTAGGTGACGGCGAAGGTGCGGTCGAATATGGCGAGCGACCGGGCGCGCATGGCGCCGGTCTCGTTGAGCTCGAGGTCTTGCGCTGCGCCCAGCCGCTCGCGCAAAGCCGCTCCGTACGCATCGATGGTGGTTCCCGGCTGCAGCCAGACCGCGACGTCGTTCGCCAGCCGGTCGTGCGTGAGTGCGATATAGATCGAGCGCTCGACGATCAGCCCGCCGGTCTGACGTGCGTAGTCGCGCCATATCCCGGCGACGGTGAACGCGGCGTCGGTGCCCGCAAGCGGGACGCGCACGATCTCACCGGGCTTCCAGCCGTAGACGTCATGCACCGCCTCCGAGATCCACAACGGCGGCGGCGCGCCCGGCGCAGGCACGACGATCTCGGACCGCATGACGAGCGTTTCCTGCGGCCGTTTCGCATCGATCGGGCGCGCGAGCAGAGTGATTGGCGGCCGGTCGGCGCGTAAGTACACCTGCACGCTGCGTATGAAGCTCGCGCGTGCGACGCCGGGCGTGGCGGCGATGATGTCCTGCTGCTTCGGCGTGAGAAAACCGGTTTCTCCGGCGGGCGCCGTGCGCAGGTAAAGGTCGGCAGGAAGCATGTGCTGCAGCCAGGTGTCGAGCGAGGCGCGGAACGAGCTCACCATGACGATCATCGAGACCATGAGGCTCAGGCTGGCGACGATCGCCGCGACGGTGATCGAGGCCTGTCGCGGTGCGGCCTGAGCGCGAGCGACGGCAAGCGCTGCGCTGACGTGCGCAGGTTCCGGCAATAGCCGCAGCACGCGGGTGGCCACGCTCGGCATGACGACGACGGTGCCGAGCAGCAGCAAGGCGACGCCGGCATATCCGCCCCACGGCAAGCCGTACAAAGGGGGCAGCATGGCGCATGCGCTCCCGGCTCCGATGAAAACCACACCGGCGACCGTGCGCCCCGCAGGGCGCGCATAGTCCTGCTCGTCGCCCGAGCGCAGCGCGAGCGCGGGCGCGCGTCGGCTCACTTCGATCGCGGGCGGCGCCGCGCCCAGCATGGAGAAGGCGACGCCCAGCGCGAAGTAGGCTGCGAGCGCGCCCCATTGCGGCGACAGCGCGGCCGAGGCGCCGTCGAAGTAACCGGCACCCAGGTCGACGCCACACCGATGCATCACGTAAGCCGCAAGGCCATGTCCGAGCAGCACGCCGAGCGCCGACCCGGCGACGCCGAGCAGAGCGCCCTCGGCGAGCAGGATGCGCGTGAGCCCGATGCGCGTAACACCGAGCACGCGCAGCAGCGCGAAGTGGGTGCGTCTGCGCATCAGCGCGAGGAACTGGGTCGAGAACACGAGAAATGCGCCGGTGAAGAGCGCGACGAGCGCCAGCATGTCGAGGTTGACACGATACGCGCGCGTCATCGCGCTCGCGCGGCTGGCTTCCACGTCGGGGCGGGACAGCGTGACGCCGGGCGGCAGCAGCGCCTGCACGTCGCGAACGACGTTCGAGGCGTCGCTCGCCTGCCGCAGCCGGACATCGATGCGTTGCAGCCGTCCGAGCTGGGCGAGCCGCCATTGCGCAGTGGCGATGTCCGCGATGGCGAGGGCTTCGGAGTACGTTTCGTGCGGCAGGATCGCACGCACGCGCAACGGCACGACCGCCGTGCCGACGCGCACGCGCAATGCGTCGCCTACCGAAAGTCCCAGCGCATCCGCCGCCGTCCGAGTGAGCCATACGGCATCGGCGTTGAGCAGCTCGAGCACGTCGCCCGCCGGCGTAGCGACGAGCCCCGGCTGGACCTGGGCCGCGCGAAAGATGTCGAGTCCCAGGACTTTGACGCTGCCACGGCGATCCGCGAGCGTCGCCTCGATCTCCACGGCGGGGCTCGCGACGGCGACGCCGGGGACTCGGGCGATACGCGCATAGAGCGCTTCGTCGAATCCCTGGCGCGGACCGCGAACGACGAGGTCGGCAACGCCCGCGAGCGCTCGCGCGGCCGCTTCGAATTCCTGGCGCGCGGATGCATTGATGAGATGCACCGCCGCGCCGAGCGCGACGCCACAGGCGATGCCGAGGAGCGCGAGTATCGCCCGGCCCGGCGCATCGCGCCACGAGCCGGCGGCTGCGTGCCATGCCGCGAGCATCGATGCCATCAGTCGTTTTCCTGCGGCACGAGCGCGCCGCCGGTCAGCACGTACGCGCGGTCGGTGGTCGCAGCCGCACGCGGCGAGTGGGTGACGAGTATCCCGGCGCCGCCGCTGCGCTTGACTGCGTCGCGCAACAGCGCGAGCACGACGCGCGCCGTCTCCTCGTCGAGATTGCCGGTCGGCTCGTCGGCAAGCACGAGGCGCGGCTCGTGCACGAGGGCGCGCGCGATGGCGACGCGTTGCGTTTCCCCGCCCGAAAGCGAGCGCGGGTAGCGGCGCGCCAGCGCCGTCAGTCCGACGGCCTCGAGCACCGTCAGGGCGCGCGCCTCGCTTTCGGAGCGCCCGCGGCCGGCGATGCGCAAAGGCAGCGCGGTGTTCTGCACGATGGTGAGGTGGGGCAGGAGATGGAAAGCCTGGAACACGAAGCCCATGTGCCGGCGCCGGAGCAGCGTGCGCGCGTCGTCGTCGAGCCGCGTGAGATCGACGCCGTCGAGCTCGACGGCGCCTCCGTCCGGCATGTCGAGTCCGGCGATGAGATTCAGCAGCGTCGATTTGCCCACCCCCGATTCGCCGCGGATGGCGACGTATTCACCCGGTTCCAGCGCGAAATCGACGTTCTCCAGGACGTGGCGGCCCGCGGGACCGCCGTAGCGCTTGCTCAGTCCCCGGATGCGCAGCATGGGAGAGTCGCGCAGGGGCTGCCGCGGGTGCCGCTCGAGGGCAAATCTGCTAGCATTCGGCGCGTCGTAATGGGCAGCACTACCGAGGAGATCACAAGTGAAACAGCAAGCATTTTATGCGGGCCGCGCGCTCGTGGCGATTGCGGGGCTTTGCGCCGCCTTCGGCGCCGCGGCGCAGAACTACCCGAACCGGGCCGTCCGCCTCATTATCCCGTTTTCCGCGGGCGGCGCGGCCGACGTGCCGGGGCGCATCCTCGCACAGAGGCTCACCGAGACGATCGGCCAGCAGGTCGTCGTGGACAACCGTCCCGGCGCAGGCTCCACCATAGGCGCCGAGGCTGCGGCGAAAGCCGCGCCGGACGGCTACACGCTCTTCATGATCAGCAACACCCATTTCGTGAGCGCGGGGCTCTACAAGAAGCTGCCCTATGATTCGCTCAACGATTACACGCCCGTTACGCAGATCACGAGCGCGCCGAATGTGCTCGTCATCCATCCTTCATTGCCTGCGAAGTCCGTGAAGGAGCTGATCGCGCTCGCGAAGGCCAAGCCGGGCCAGATCAACTACGCCTCCTCGGGCAACGGCAGCACGCAGCATCTGACCGGCGCGCTGTTCTGCAAGATGGCAGGGATCAACATGACGCACATCCCGTATCGCGGCAGCGGCCCGGTGACGGCCGATCTGCTGGCGGGCCAGGTAACGGTCGGCTTTCCGGGGATCGCCGGGATGCTGCCGCATATCAAGTCCGGCAAGCTCCGCGCGCTCGGTGTCACGAGCGCGAAGCGCTCGGTGGAGCTGCCCGACGTGCCGTCGATTGCCGAGGCCGGCGTGAAAGGCTACGAGATGGTGGCATGGTTCGGCATCGCCGGGCCCAAGGGCGTGCCGCGCGATATCCAGACTCGGCTGCACGGCGAGCTGCTGAAAGTGCTGAAGAACCCGGAGTTCCAGAAGGCGATGCAGGTGGCCGGACAGGAAGTCGCCTACCAGGAAAAGCCCGAGCAGTTCCACGACTTCATGAAAGACGAAGCGGCGAAGTGGGCCAAAGTCGTCGCAGACAGCGGCGCGAGAGTCGAATAAGCGACCGATTGCATGGAAACGCCGGCCTCGAGGTCGGCGTTTTTTCTGGCGCGGGAGCATCGTGCACGCCAAGGGAACTCGTGTCTCGCGCGCTGCGCCTCGCGTGGAACGATTTGCGTTGCACGCCATCGAACCTGTGGTCCGGTTTCTACGCCTTCCGATGATCTCTGCGTCTTTGGGTGCTGTCCTTGCCCGACTCACCATCCTGTGCGCGTGTGCGCTCGCGGCCGGCGCCGGCTATGCCGCCTGCCCGTTGCGCAGCGCCTACGACATCACGGTCACTCCGGAGGCGCTGCTCTTCGACAGGGGCAGCGGCACAGCACGCCGCATCGAAATGCGCAATGGCGTACTGGTCGATCGCGGCAAAGCGGTGCGGCTCACAACGGCGGATCGCGACCGCATCATCCGCTTCGAACGCACCGCCCGGGCGCTCGTGCCGCGCATACGCCAGGTCGGCGCGCGCGCGGTGGATCTCATGGCGGTCGCCGTTCGTGAAGAAGCCGTTTCGACGTCGCCGAATGCCGCAGCGAATCCGAATCTGAACGCCCGTCTCGAGGCGCGCGCGGCAGAGCTCAAGTCACGCATCGCGCGCAGCAATACGAGCAAGGAGTGGCGGGGGAATGCCTTCAACCGCTATGCGGCCGAAGCCTTGGGCGACATCGTGCCTATCGTCGGCGGCGACCTCGCACAGCAGGCGCTCGATGCGACGATGCGGGGCGAGTTTTCGCGCGCTGCCGCACTCGGCGAGCGCGCGGCCGGCGTGCGCGCGTCGCTGGAGCGGCGCGTGCGCGCGAAGCTCGACACGCTGCACCCGGAAATGGAAAAATTGTGTCCCGCGTTGCGTACGCTCGATGCGCTCGAGTCCGGCATCTCGGCACCGCTCGGCGACGGAACGCGGCTGAATCTCGTCGAACTCGGATCGTGAAGGACAAGCTCGCTTCCATCCGCCGCCGCTCGCTGCGGTTACTCGCCGTCGCGGCGTGCAGCGCCATGCTCGCCGCCGGCGGGTGCACGCAACTCGCGCAAAAGGAGCGCGAGCTCGTCTTTCGCATCGAGCCGGGTGACGCGAGCTGGTACGCGGGTTTGCCGGACGGCGTGCGGGAAATCGACATCCCGGTCGAAGGCGAGCAACACATGCACGCATGGTGGTGGGCGGCTGCCGACGCCGGCGCGCCGGCGCTGCTGTACCTGCACGGCTCGCGCTGGAATCTCACGGGCCACCTGTTCCGCATCCGCCAGTTGCGCGAGTTCGGTTTCTCGGTGCTCGCCATCGACTACCGGGGATTCGGCAAGAGCAAAGGCGATCTGCCGTCGGAAGAGACCGTCTACCAGGACGCGGAAATCGCGTGGCGCCATCTTTCGGCGCTGCAACCCGATTTGCGCAAGCGCTACATCTACGGCCACTCGCTCGGCGGGGCGGTGGCCGTGGAGCTCGCGCATCGGCTCGCGAACGGCAATGGAAGCGCCGCGTCGCCCGCGGCGGGCCTGATCGTCGAGTCGTCTTTCACGACGCTGGGCGACGTCGCCGAAGCGGTGTCGAATACGCGCTGGCCCATACGGTGGCTGCTCACGCAGAAGTTCGACTCGGTGGACAAGATCGGCAAGGTGGGCATGCCGGTGCTGGTGGTCCACGGGACGGAAGACCGTTACGTTCCGGCCCGCTTCAGCGAGGCGTTGCACTCGGCCGCGAGCGCGCCGAAGAAGCTGTTGCTCGTCGAAGGCGGCACGCACAACAACAGCATGCGGCACGGCGCCGCGCAGTATCGCGCGGCGCTCGAAGAATTGTTCGGCCTCGCAGTGAGTCGCTGACGCGAGTCGACCGCGGCTCTTGCCGGCTGTGCCGCGAGAGGCGCGCGCTACAGCCCTTCGGCAGGCGCCGCGCTCACGCGCCCTGTATCCAGAGCAGATGCCCTTGCACGGCCTTGTACAAGCACAGCAAGGATTCGACCACGAGCACGAGAACGGTGAGACCGAAGCCCCAGGCGCGGCCGAACATCCATCGGCGCATGAAGGAGAGCGCGTACCCATGCAGGATGCGGCCCAGGAGCAATGCGATGCCGAGCGCGTGCAGGATGTAGGCCGAGATATGGTCGAGCTCGAGTATGGCGAGCATGATGAGCGCAAGCGGCACGTATTCCGTGAAATTCGCATGTCCGCGGATGACGCGCTGCACGACCGGGTTGCCGCCGTCGCCCAGGCTCACGCTGCCCTCTTGCCGGTGCCGTATGACGACCAGCGTGAGCACGAGGAACCATCCGGTGAGCAGAGCCGCGTAGAGCGGGGTGACGAACATGAGCCATCTCCCTGAGGTGTGCCGCGTTGTCGTTTCCGGTCTGCAAGCTGCCGCTCAGTCCACTTTCGCGCCCGAGGCTTTGATGATGGGCGCATATTTCGCCAGCTCGCGTTTGACGAAGGCGGCGAAATGCTCCGGGGTGTCGGGCTGGGGCTCCGCACCCAGCGCCGCGAGCCTTTCACGCATCGCCGGCGTGCGCAATATGCGGTCGATTTCGGCGTGCAGCCGGACGACGATCTCCGCGGGCGTGGCCGCAGGCGCGAAGACGCCAAACCACGTTCCGATGTCGAAGCCGCGCAAGCCGCTTTCGTCGAGCGTCGGCACGCCGGGCAGGAACGGCGAGCGCCGCACCGTCGTCACGGCGAGCGCCCGGACCCGGGCGGCGCTGACGTTGGGCAGCGCGGACGCCAGGTTGTCGAACATCAGCGAGACATGCCCGGCGAGGAGATCGGCGACGGCGGGCGACGCCCCCTTGTACGGAATGTGGGCCATGTCGACTCGCGCCATGGTCTTGAACAGCTCACCCGCGAGGTGGCCGGCGCTTCCCGTGCTGCCCGAAGCAAAGTTGAGCTGCCCGGGCTTCGCCTTGGCGAGCGCGATGAGCTCCCGCACGTTGCGCGCCGGCACCGCCGGATGCACGACGAGGACGTTCGGAACGGACGTAATCAGCGTGACCGGTGCGAAGTCGCGCACCGGATCGTAGGGCAGCTTGGCGTACAGGCTCGGGTTGATGGCATGCGTGCTCACGGCGCCCATGAGTATCGTGTAGCCGTCCGCGGGCGAGCGCGCGACGAGCTCCGCGCCGATATTGCCGCCGGCGCCGGGACGGTTGTCCACGATGACGGGCTGGCCCCACGCCCGGTTGAGCTCCTGCCCGAGCGCGCGCGCAACGATGTCGAGCGGACCGCCCGCCGGGAAAGGCACCACGTAGCGTACCGCTTTCGACGGATACGAAGCGGCGGCCGCCGGATCCGTCAGTAGAGCGGCGATCAGGGCGAGTGAAAATCGGCCTAGGCGGGCGAGTATGGACCGGCGAGGCGGCGCGTGCTCAGTGCTCAAGCGTCTTCAACCCCAGGACGAGATAAAGCGTAGTGCAGGTGGCGATGGCGACGAGCATCACGCGCACCCACCACAACGGCGTGACCGTCGCGCTCACCGCGATGCCTGCCCAGAGCATGACGAGCGCAGCCGTCTTCTGCCGACGCGTCACACCGCGGCGTTCGTGCCAGTTGCGGATGAAGCTGCCGAACCAGCGGTGCTCCAGCAGCCAGGCATAACAGGAGTCGCAACTGCGGGCGTAACACGCGGCAGCGAGGAGGAGGAACGGCGTCGTCGGCAGTATCGGCAGGAAGATGCCGATGACGCCGAGGGCGACGCATAGCGTCCCGGCGGTCAGCAGGAGAACCCGGTAAATCGGCTTCAGCATGACGGCTATTCTACGTTGCGGATTCAGTCATAGGGCCCGGGCTCGTGGCCGCCGAGGAGCCTGCGTTGACGGTGCGTTGCCGCGGCAAGCACTGCCGGGTCGTAGCGCCAGTCGAAGAACGGAGAGAAGTGCTGTGCCATCTGCCGGCGCGCGTAGTGCACCTGCAACAGATAGCGCACCTCGTGGCGCGTGACGTTGTCGCTGCCCGCATGCCACACCTCGCTGCGGAATACGAGCGCATCGCCGGCACGCGCGAGCACGGTCTGAGGCGCAATGCCTCGCCACGTCTCTTCACCGGCTTGCGGCCCGCCGCCCGCGCGATGGCTGCCGGGAATCAGTCGCGTCGGCGCCAGCGCCGCGGTGACGTCGCACAGATAGTAATGCACCGTGAAGATGAATACCGGTATGCGCACGGCGTCGGGCAGTGCGCCGTCCGGCCACGTGAGCGGCTGGTAGTCGACGTGCAGCGGCTCGCTGCGGAATCCCGGGTGGGTGCGCCACGCCGTCATGCCGATAACGTGACAGTCGGCGCCGAGCGCCGCTTCGGCAAGATCGATGATGCCGGGGCGGTCGAGGAACGGCAGCCAGTACACGCTCCGGTTGAACACGCACAGGTAACGGTCGAGATGCCGGCCGCCGCCGAGCCCGCGCGGATCGGCATGCGCTTCGTCCCAACCGACCGGCGCGAGAGCGTCGATTTCGGCGCGCGTGCGCTCGCAACACCGTGCATCCAATACGCCGGGTACCACCGCCGCCCCGTGCGAGTCGAGCGCGCACGCGAGCGCG
>JACCDS010530464.1_pt1 | contig 11211 bp, 10 predicted proteins | sample 7446441 | NCBI WGS metagenome assembly JACCDS01 (sample SAMN15323445, study PRJNA562643) | freshwater metagenome | isolation source: river surface water | place: USA:Blue River Watershed | collected 2017-08-17 | reverse complement strand
TTTGTGCCCTTTGCCTGGTACCGCATCGCATTTGGCGTGCTGATCTGGGTCAGTGTGCAACAGGGTTGGGTTCAGTGGACCTGAGGCAAATCTGAGCTGAGTTTTCTTAAGTTGTGTTTGGTTTGGGCTCGGCCAGCAAGTGGCGGGCAAACGAGGGCCATTGATTCCACATCACATGCAGTCCGGTCGAAAAACTGGCCACCTCAAGCCCGTGTTGATGGATCAGCTTTTTCAGACTGGTCGAACTGTACATGCTGATGTGCCCGTTTCTTGGGGAGCAATACCACCAGTTGATCCGTTGCCCAGGTCTTAAATGCCCATCGGAGAGCAGAGTGGAAAAAATCACCAGACCAGGATTTGCCATCAGTTGCTTGAGGTCGTGAATCAAAACATGCGGGTCAGGCACATGCTCAAAGACCTCGAAGGCTGTGATCAGGTTATATCCTTGTGCATGAAAGGTCGCCTCAGGCTTGTCAGGAAAAGGGTCGTAGCTGACCGATTGCCAACCTGATGCGCACAAGTTGGCAGACAAAACACCGTTGCCTCCCCCGTAGTCCAGATGCCGTATCGACGGCACCATCTGACCGAACGTAGACTTGAGCAGATTGGCGTTGGCCAACGGGCGAGCCTGGACATAGTCGGGATCGACCAGCACATAGTCCTTGTTGTAAACACGATCTAAAAATTCCTGTTCGGTCCAAGCGACCATTGACTCAGCCCAGGTGAACTGGCATTGACTGCAGATGGCGTAATAGACAGGGTGCCCACTGAGCGCATGCATCTGCCCATCTTCCTGATTGCAGGCTTTATGAAAGTCAACCACATCCAGCCAAGTCGACGAACCACCGCATACTCTACAGGGGGGACTGGGTTGCGCGATCAATGTGTTCATCGGCAAGATGTTATCAGATGATTGAATATTAAATAATTAATTTAAATATTCATCTGAACATCAAAAAACTCAAATTAAAGCCCGGCCCCGCAAAACCCGAAGCGTCGTGGCATCCCCAGCCCGTGTGACGCTCATTGGGGCGTCATCCTGAGGGATCAAATCAGCTTATCGTCAGGGGTGTGGATTTTTTTCAACGCCCGCATCCTTGACGCCGGGTTCAAGAGAGGCACATCGGTCGGTTCGTTGTTCCACATCGGGTCGGCCAACCCGTCAAAGGCCTGGCGCAGTTTTTCACCCCAGGACGAGCGCAGCATGTGAAAGTAGGGGTTGTTTTCGTCGATGCACAACACCTGGTCGCTGGCGAATTGGTCGACCTGATAGACCACCATGTCCAGTGGCAGACCCACGGACAGATTGGATTTGAGCGTCGAGTCCATCGACACCAGTGCACATTTGGCGGCTTCGTTCAGGGGCGTGTCAGGGGTCAGTACACGGTCTAGCACGGGTTTGCCGTATTTGGATTCGCCAATCTGAAAGTAGGGCGTCTCGGCAGTGGCTTCGATGAAGTTCCCGGCCGAATACACCTGAAACAGGCGCATACCTTCGCCCTTGATTTGACCACCAAAAATCAGCGACACATTGAATTCGACTCCGGCGGCCTTGAGCGCCGCACCGTCGCGCTCGTAGACGTGGCGCACCGCCTGGCCGAGGATGCGGGCGGCATCGAACATGCTCTTGGCGTTCCAGATCGTGATGGGTTCTTCTGTGGGGTCTTCTTGCAACTGTTCGACCTGCAAGATTTCGCGCACCGATTGTGAAATGCTCAAATTTCCAGCCGTCAACAGCACCATGAAGCGGTCACCCGGGTTTTCGTAGACGATGGTTTTGCGAAAGGTACTGATTTGATCCAGCCCGGCATTGGTGCGCGAGTCTGACAAAAAGACCAAGCCAGCTTTGAGTTTGATGCCAACGCAATACGTCATGACAGTTTTTTCAGTTGGTACAAGGCGTCCAGCGCCTCGCGGGGGGTGAGGGTATCGGGATCCAATTGTGCCAAGCGCTGCACCAGTGGGCTGGGCCCTTCATCGACCGGTTCGGGCGGCGCGGCAAACAGGTCCACTTGCGGCCGGCTGCTTTGGGCTTGTTCCTCCAGCGCTTGCAGGGCATGGCGAGCGTGCTGCAACACACCGGCGGGCATGCCCGCCAGGCGCGCCACCTGGATGCCGTAGCTTCGGCTGGCCGGACCGGCCTGGATGTCGTGCAAAAACACGATGTCGTTGCCGCTTTCGGTCGCACTCACATGCACATTGACGGCCGAGCGATGATTCGTCGGAAACTCGGTCAATTCAAAATAGTGGGTGGCAAAAAGGGTGAACGACTGCGTTTTGTCGTGCAGGTACGCAGCAATCCCTGAGGTCAACGCCAGCCCGTCAAAGGTCGAGGTGCCGCGCCCGATTTCGTCCATCAACACCAGGCTTTGCGGTGTGGCGGCACGCAAAATCTGGGCGCCCTCGGTCATCTCGAGCATGAAAGTCGACTGGGCATTGGCCAGGTCATCGGCTGCGCCGATGCGGGTATGGATGGCGTCGATCGGCCCCAGCTTACAGGCGCTCGCGGGCACCGGGCTGCCGATGCTGGCCAGCAGCACGATCAGTGCCACCTGGCGCATGTAAGTGCTTTTACCGCCCATGTTGGGGCCTGTGATGATCTGCATGCGCGTCTGGGCGCTCAGCTCGGTATCGTTGGCGATGAATGCACCGCTTGAGCTCTCGGCCAGCCGGGCCTCGACCACCGGGTGGCGACCTTGGCGGATCGAGATGCAGGGCGTGCGCACAAACTCGGGCATGCACCACTTGCATGTCAGACCGCGCTCAGCCAAGGCCAGCAACGCATCGAGTGTGGCCAGCGTCTGCGCCAACCGCACCAGCTCGGGCACATGCGGCTGCAAGGCGTCAAGCAATTGATCGTAGAGCCATTTTTCTCGCGCCAGGGCACGCTCTTGCGCCGACAGCGCCTTGTCTTCAAAGGCTTTCAGTTCGGGGGTGATGTAGCGCTCGGCGTTTTTCAGCGTTTGGCGGCGTCGGTAGTCGGCGGGCACTTTGTCGAGCTGTCCATGGGTGACTTCGATGTAAAAGCCATGCACCTTGTTGAATTGCACGCGCAAATTGGCAATGCCGCTGCGTTCGCGCTCGCGCGCTTCGAGGTCAAGCAAAAAACTGTCGCAGTTGTTTTGAATGGCGCGCAGTTCGTCGAGCTCGGAGTCAAAGCCATGGTTGATGACACCGCCATCACGCACCAGCGCGGCGGGCTCGGGCAGCAGCGCGCTATGCAGCAACTGCGCCAGCCCGTCGGGCGTGGACAGGCTTTGGCCCAGCGCAGACAGCGCAGGCTCTGCCCCGAGCAAAGGACGCAGACCCTCGGCTCGTTTCATGGCCAGTCCCAGCGCCACCAGTTCACGGGGTCGCACTTGGCGCAGGGCTGTTCGGGCACTGATGCGCTGCACATCGCTCATGCCCTTGAGGGCATCGCGCAAGGCACGCCAAGGTCCGGCACCCGCTGAATCGCCTTGGCCTTGCAGGGCCAGGATCATGTCTTGTCGCTGTTGAGCCACGGAGCGGTCGCGCGGGGGTTCGAGCAGCCATTGTTTCAGCAGTCGGCTGCCCATGCTCGTCATGCAAGTATCGAGCAACGAAAACAGCGTCGGGCTGTCTTCACCCCGAAGGGTTTGGGTCAGCTCCAGGTTGCGTCGCGTGGCGGCGGGCAGGTCGATCAGGCGGTCATCGAGCTCGACTTGCAGGTGGCGCACGTGGGCCAGCGCACGCCCCTGGGTGTGCTCGGCATAGGCCAGCAGGGCACCGCTGGCAGCGTGGGCCTGGGTCAGGTCATCGGCTTGCCAGGCTTGCAGGCTTTGCGCTTGCAGTTGTTCGAGCAGCTTGCGTTGACCCAGCGTGGCATCAAATTGCCATTGGGGACGCTGTGAGCAAGGGCAGTTGAGGCGCAGCGCTGCAATTTGAGCCGCGCTCAGCTCTTGGCTGCAAATCACTTCGCTGGGTGCGATGCGGGCCACCCATTGCGCCAATTCATCACTGGCGCACTGCGCCAGCCGCACCACGCCTTGTGTCACACTCAGCCAGGCCAGACCGCACCCATCGGTGCGTGCAGCCCTTGGCCCGAAATGGATGGCCAGCAAATATGATTCGGTTTTGTCGGCCAGCAACTCAAAGTCGGTCAGCGTGCCGGGGGTCACCACCCGAACCACTTGTCGCTCAACCGGCCCTTTGGACGCACCGACTTCGCCGACTTGCTCGCAAATGGCCACCGATTCGCCGGCCTTGATCAGGCGCGCCAGGTAAGTCTCGACCGAATGAAAGGGCACGCCCGCCATGACCACCGGTTTGCCCGCCGACTGGCCACGCTGGGTCAGGGTGATGTCGAGCAGCCGCACCGCTTTTTCGGCATCGTCAAAAAACAGCTCATAAAAATCGCCCATCCGGTAAAAGACCAAGGTGTCCGGGTAATGCGACTTGATGGCCAGGTACTGCGCCATCATGGGCGTGTGGCCGGCTTGGGCAAAATCGTCTGGGCTTGAGACGGGATGGGCGTCTGACATGGGAATCTATCCTAATGCCTAAAAGGGCCGGATCACCATGGGGCGGCTGGCCGCAGCGCTCAGATCGGCGCTTCGTCCCCGGATGTCGGCGGACTCAGGCTCAGGGTGGATTCGTGGGTAACGGCCAATTTGTCGGCGACGCCGGCAAACTTGCTGTATTTGCCCAGTACCTGCACCATCTGGCCATAAATGCGGGGATTGCCCGCCAGACATTCGCGTTGGTGCAAAAAGTCGGCGTCGCCACTGAAATTGCCCACCAGGCCACCGGCTTCGGTCACCAGCAATGAGCCGGCGGCGACATCCCAGGGGGACAAGCCGGTTTCAAAGAAGCCATCGGTGAAGCCGGCGGCGACATAGGCCAGATCCAGCGCAGCCGATCCCGGGCGTCGCATGGCGGCTGTGCAGCGCATCATGTCGCCCATCAGCTTCAGGTATTGATCGATGTTGTCGCCGGGTCTGAAGGGAAAGCCGGTCGAGATCAGGCACTCGCTCAGGCGAACCCGTTTGCCCACCCGAATGCGGCGCTCGTTCATGAAAGCCCCACGGCCCCGGGTGGCGGTGAACAAATCGTTGCGGGTGGGGTCGTACACCACCGCCTGCTCGATGCGATCTTTGACTTGCAGCGCAATGCTCACGCAATAGACCGGAAATCCATGGATGAAGTTGGTCGTGCCATCGAGGGGGTCGATGATCCAAACATGGTCGGAGCGGGGGTTGCCACGCGTTTCACCCGATTCTTCGGCCAAGATGCCATGGTCAGGGTAAGCGGTCAGCAGGGTGCTGATGATGGCCTCTTCAGCCGCATGGTCCACCTCGGTGACAAAATCATTGGACTGTTTTTGCGATACCCGCACGGCTTCGATGTCGAGCGCAGCCCGGTTGATGATGGCGCCAGCAGCGCGAGCGGCCTTGATGGCCATGTTGAGCATGGGGTGCAAAGAGGTGGACATGGGTTGTAGACCGGGTGCAAACCCGGCGTGATGAGCCAAGACGACCTGAAGGCGATGCGACAGGCGACAATCAGTATTATTTTACGCCTATTCCATGAAAACCCGTTTCATCCTGATCGAGACCAGCCATGCGGGCAATGTCGGAGCTGCCGCCCGGGCTCTGAAGGTCATGGGCTTTGCCGAGTTGGTGCTGGTGGCGCCTCGCTGGGCCAATGTCTTGCGGCGAGAGGAAACCATTCAGCGCGCCAGCGGCGCACTCGATGTGTTGCACCAGGCCCGAGTGGTGGACACCCTGGATGAGGCCCTTGAAGGCCTGTCTCACCTGTGCGCCACCGCCATGGTGCCGCGAGATTTCGGTCCGCCCACGGCGACCCCGCGCGATCACCTGCACGCATTGGCGCAACAAGAGCCCGTCCCTTCGGGGGTAGGTTTTTTGTTCGGGTCTGAGCGCTTTGGCATGAAAAACGAAGATGTCTACCGTTGCCATGCGGCGCTCAGCATTCCAGCCAATCCACAGTTTGGTTCGCTCAACCTGGCAAGTGCAGTTCAGGTCATTGCCTATGAGTGGCGGTTGGCGTTGGGCGGATATGGCGTTCAGGATCCGCGCCCGCAGACCGAATTGGCCGACGCCCGGGCAGTCGCCGGGCTGTTGTCGCATTGGGAGCAGTCTTTGGTCGAGATCGGATTTTTGGACCCGCAAGCGCCGAAAAAGCTCATGCCGCGCTTGCAACAACTCTTCAATCGTGCACAACTGAGCACCGAAGAAGTCCACATCTTGCGCGGTGTCGCCCGCCACATGTCGCAACGCGCCCCACAGAACAAGCTAGACTAAGGCCATGTTGAGTCGCATGCGTTCCGATGTCCAGTGCATCCTTGATCGGGATCCCGCCGCCCGCAACCGCTGGGAGGTTGTCACCTGTTATCCCGGTCTGCATGCGATTTGGATGCACCGCATGGCTCACGCCTGCTGGACCTCCGGGTTCAAGTGGCTGGGCCGAGCCATCTCGCACGTTTCTCGCTGGTTGACCGGGATCGAAATCCATCCGGGGGCCGTCATTGGGGATCGGGTCTTTTTTGACCATGCCATGGGGGTGGTGGTTGGCGAAACTGCCGAAATCGGCGATGGCTGCACCATCTATCAAGGGGTCACCTTGGGCGGAACCTCGCTCTACAAAGGGGTCAAACGCCACCCCACGTTGGGTCGCGATGTGGTGGTCAGCGCTGGGGCCAAGGTTTTGGGCGGGTTTGTGGTGGGTGATGGAGCCAAGATCGGCAGCAACGCCGTCGTGATCAAACCGGTTCCGGCAGGCGCGACTGCCGTGGGCATTCCCGCACGCATCATCGAATCCAAAGCGGGGGTCAGCGCCGATGTCTCGCCCGTGTCTTCCTTCAACGCTTACGGCATCACCCAACAGGAAGATCCACTCAGTCAAGCCTTGCACAAACTGATCGAGCATGCCGCCCAGCAAGAGCGTCAGATCGAGCAACTGCGTGCCGCACTGGCCAAAATTGCCCCCGAGGCGTGCGCCGAACTGGCCCCTGAATCCGACCACTTGCCGGTGGATCAATTGAACAAAATGATCTGATCAGGCTTTGGGACGGATGGCGTTTTTGGGCCTGAACGCCTTACAGAATTCGTCGCGTGTTTCCAAATAGGGCCCTCCGATCAAGTCCACCCCATAGGGCACGGCGGCAAAAATCCCGGCAACCAGGGTCTTGCCTTCTGGGTCTTTCAGGCCACCCAGTGTTTCCTGAATCGATTTGGGTTGACCGGGCAGGTTGATGATCAGGCTTTGGCCCCGGACCACCGCGACTTGACGCGACAAGATCGCGGTGGGTACAAAGTGCAGGCTGATCTGACGCATTTGCTCACCGAACCCGGGCATGACTTTGTCGGCCACGGCCAAGGTGGCTTCGGGGGTGACATCGCGCGGGGCCGGGCCAGTACCTCCGGTGGTGAGCACCAAGGCGCACCCGGCGTCGCACAATTCGATCAGGGCTCGGCTGATGAGATCTTGCTCATCGGGGATCAGGCGGGGTGCAAATTCGATCGGGTTGCGCAGGGCCAGGCTGAGCCATTCACGCAGGGCCGGCAGGCCTTTGTCCTCGTAGACGCCCGTGCTGGCACGATCGCTGACCGAAACGATGCCAATTTTGACGGGGTCACATTGGGGGTCTGGGGCGGGCAGGGTGGGCTCAGGGCTGGTCATGGTGGTTCAAGTGCTGTTTGATGAGTTGAAACAACTCGCGATAGGCGCGACCTTGGCGCGGAGCCAAGCCTTGTGATTCGGTTTTGGCGTTGGCCGGGTTGTCTTTGCGGGCCTGTCGCATTAGCGCTCGCATTTGCTGACTGTCGCTGGCGGGGAAGGCCAGCATCCAGTCAGACAGGGCTTCATCGGTGGCCAGCAAGGCGTCACGCCATTGCTCGGCCTGATGCAGCAGGGCGACCTCTTCGGCGCTGCCTTTGTGCTGCATGTCCAGGGCTTGACGGATCGCCTGGACATCGTCTTCGGTCAATTGGCGCATGAGCTTGCCGACAAACTGCATCTGGCGTCGCCGACCTTCGAAGTTGCTGATCTTGGCGGCTTCGTCCAAAGCCTCGAGCAAGCGGTCATTCAGGTGGCCTTGGGCCAACAGTCGCTCGCGCAAGTCTTTGCGCAGGGTCAGCATCGACTCGCCCAACGCTTGCCGCTCGGCGCTTTCGCGCTTGAGGTCGGTTTTGCTGGCGGTGTCGGTGCCTTTGAGTTCGGCTTTCAGGGTCAAATCGAGCTCGCTGCCCTCGGCCACGAATACACCTTTGACGAAATAGCCTTTTTTCGGTTTTCTGGACATAGCCCAAGTATCATAGCCTCCGTCATGACACAACCCCATTCATCTCCATCTTCCGCTCCTTTGTCTGGCTTTCAGTACAGCCGCCGTCAGTTTGAACAGATGGTCGACACCGCCCTGGCGCACGCACGCAAGCTCGGCGCTACCGATGCCGGGGCCGAGGCCTCTGAGGGCTGCGGGCTGAGCGTTTCGGTGCGCAAAGGCGATCTCGAAAACATCGAGCGCAACCGGGACAAGTCACTGGGCATCTCGGTCTATCTCGGTCAGCGCCGGGGGAGCGCCAGCACCTCAGACTTTTCTCCCGCGGCCATTGAGCGCACGGTTCAAGCAGCCTATGACATCGCCCGATTCACGGCTGAAGACCCTGCGGCCGGCTTGCCCGACACGCAAGATATCGCCAGTCAGCACCCTGAACTTGACCTGTTTCACCCTTGGGAGATTGACAGCGCACAAGCGACCGAACTCGCCTTGCGCTGCGAAGCCGCCGCTCTGGGCACAGATCCACGGGTCACCAACAGCGAAGGGGCGATGGTTTCAGCCCAGCAAAGTCATTTCTTCAGCGCCCACAGCCGGGGCTTTCGGGGTGGCTACGCCAGCTCGCGCCACACCCTCTCGGTCGCCCCCATCGCCAGCGTGGGCGACGACATGCAACGCGATGCCTGGTACAGCTCAATGCGGCGTGCCAGCGATTTGGCCAGTCCTGAAGCGGTCGGGCGGTATGCCGCCGAGCGCGCACTCTCCCGATTGGGTTCGCGCAAAATCAGCACCCGCACGTGCCCGGTGTTGTTCGAGTCCACCTTGGCCGCCGGCCTGATGGGGCATTTCATACAGGCCATCAGCGGCGGGGCCTTGTATCGCAAGAGTACTTTTTTGCTGGACTCCCTGGGGAAGGCCGTGTTTCCCAAGCACATCCGCATCCACGAAGACCCGTATGTCCCGATGGGCAAGGGCAGCTCACCGTTTGACGAAGAGGGAGTGACCCCGCAAAAGCGCGACATCGTGAGCGATGGTCGGGTCCAGGGCTATGTGCTCAGCACCTATTCCGCTCGCAAGTTGGGTTTGCGCACGACCGGCAATGCCGGTGGCTCGCACAACCTCACCATGACGTCCAGCCAGACCCGACCGGGCGACGATTTGGATGAAATGTTGTGCAAGCTTGGCACCGGACTGTTTGTGGTCGAGTTGATGGGGCAGGGTGTGAACTCTGTCACTGGCGACTATTCACGGGGCGCCAGTGGCTTTTGGGTCGAAAAGGGGCGCATTGCCTACCCGGTGCAGGAAATCACCATCGCAGGCAACCTGATGCAGATGTTCAAGGGCATCCAAGCCATCGGCGCCGACACCTACAACTACGGTGCCAAGACGGTGGGATCGGTGCTGATCAATCGCATGAAAATTGCGGGATCCTGAACTGGTAACTCTGGAAATTCAAAGCAATACAAGGCTTTCCAGGGTTTCGGCTTCAGCAAAACCCTCAACGGCTTGAGCCCCTTCACCACCTACCGCGCCCGCCCCTTCACCCTCTGCCGCTCCCCCCTGCAGTCCTGTTCCCCCCTGGAGGTTACCCACGTCTTGGATGCCGCCAGAGTCCGAAGAGGCCAGGTGATTTTCGCCTTGCAAGTTTTCACTGGAATGAGCGCTCAGATTGTTTTCGGTGGGGTGTACCGAGCTGGATTGCAACGATGATTCCGAGGATTCATTGCTGACATTGGGCGGGGGCTCTGCAGAGGCATCTGGTGCGGTCTCTGGATTGCGGTTGCTCTCTGATTCATCAGGCTCACTCGATTTTTTCGATTCCTTGAGTTGTTTTTCAAGTTTTTCTCGTTCTTTTTTTTGAGCAGCGGCTTGCATATCAAGCCGTGCCGTGTCAAACCGTTCAGCAGCCCGCTGTGCTTCGCGTTTATTTGACAACGCTTCGATGCGTGCACTTTGATAGTCCGCATCAAAGTCTTGGGCAGCGGGTCTGTCTAAAGAAATCGACTGCCCCACATAAACATGTACACTCGCATTTCTCGATGGCGCCCCCGTGTAGATGTTGCGCACAATGTCATCGGGTTTGACGTCTTGATCCCCCAAAGGTTCCAGTGCCACAAGCCGACGCTTTCGGTTCGTGGCCGGATTCACCGTCGAGATACCGACGACTCGAAATCGGGCATTACTTCGCATCAGATATTCAGACGATGATATTTCGTCGCCACGCATAAATTCAGAGGTCAATAATTTCGGATTCAAAAAACCTGTGGTTGGCTGATCTATGTACGAAAATTTATAACCTGATATGTCGATGCAAGGGACTTTGCCGTTGTTATGAATGACAAATATAATTTCTTCTTCTTGTGTGGTTTGCAAAGAATCAGGGTTGGTGCTTGCTTCCCCCCCGAACTCGGCTGAAGAGTATCGCAAAAGAGGCGAATCAGCCACCAAAGAAGTGGAGGTGAATGCAGTTTCATAGACAACATTACCCACTTCAATGGCGTTTTTGCTGACTTGCTGCCTCAAATCTAGGCTGCTTATACTGCTCATCTCGGCGGCGAATTCACTGTCGGTGAGGTAGACTTTTTGTTTGGCTCGCGATACCCGAAACAGCAAGTTGTCCTGTTCAAATGACCCTGATTCCCTGGTGATGATGTCATCAAGAACCAATCTCAAGGACTCAATCAGTGATCCGCCGGGTATTTTCCATTCATCTGCTATTTTTCCCTTTAAGATGGTTTTTGAACTACGACGACTCATCACTTTCGAGAATTCACTCACACTCTTGACCTTGAGCTTATCCCTAAAGAAACTGCCCAGATAATCTCTGGCTGTTGATGCATCTAGCAAACTGAGCCAAGTTTCACGTTGAAGATTGAGCCACTTGGTTGAAGGTTTTTTCTTTACTCAGTTGTGGATAAGTCTAAGGGTATTGATGGGTCAGGGGCTCCTTTCTT
>JACCDS010361783.1_pt1 | contig 11213 bp, 11 predicted proteins | sample 7446441 | NCBI WGS metagenome assembly JACCDS01 (sample SAMN15323445, study PRJNA562643) | freshwater metagenome | isolation source: river surface water | place: USA:Blue River Watershed | collected 2017-08-17 | reverse complement strand
TCAAGAAATTTTTGGTGTAAAATTTCCAAATCCAGTAGGGCTTGCAGCTGGTTTTGATAAAAATGCAACTATGATTAAATCTATGAAGTCTTTAGGATTTGGGTTTACTGAAATTGGTACAATGACTCCTGTACCACAAGATGGAAATCCAAAACCAAGAATGTTTAGATATCCTGAACAAAAATCGGTTCAAAATGCTATGGGATTCAATAATAAAGGTTCACATGAAGTTTTAAAAAACTTAAAAAAAGTTTATCCTTTTGAAATTCCAGTTGGTGCAAATATTGGGAAAAACAAAACAACTCCTGATGAATATGCTCTAAGTGATTACAAAAGTTTAATCAAAAAATTTGAAGCAACTAGTGATTATTTAGTAATAAATATTTCAAGCCCAAATACTCCAAATTTAAGAGATTTACAAAATGAAAAGTTTATTACTGAACTTTTTACAATGGCTAAAGAACTAACTGCTAAACCAATTTTATTAAAAATTGCCCCTGATATGGAAGTTGCTATGGCTATAAATTTATGTAATAGTGCAATAAATGCAGGAGCTGCTGGAATAATTGCAACAAATACAACAATTGACTATTCATTAGTACCAAATTGTCAAAACTTTGGTGGATTAAGTGGTGCTTGTTTAACTGAAAAATCGGCAAATTTATTTAAAGAAATTGCAAAAGAACTATTTGGAAAAACGATTTTAATCTCTGTTGGTGGAATTTCAAATGGAGCTCAAGCCTACGAAAGAATCAAAAATGGAGCGAGTTTAGTTCAATCATATTCAGGTATGATTTTTGAAGGACCTTCAATGGTTAGAAAAATAAATGAAGAAATATTAGAACTAATGGAAAAAGATGGATATAAAAATATCACTGAAGCCATTGGAGCTAATTTAAAATAAAAAAGGAATAAATATTGATTAAAATATTCATTATTCAATTTTTTTTATTAATTACAATTTCGGGAGAATTAATGAGTAATAGCCTACCAGAATATTATACAAAAACACTAGAAAATGGTTTACAAATTGTTGCTATTCCTATGAAAAACGGTTCAGGTGTTATATCAACTGATGTTTTTTATAAAGTTGGAAGTAGAAATGAAAAAATGGGTAAAAGTGGAATTGCTCACATGCTTGAACACTTAAATTTTAAATCTACTAAAAATCTAAAAGCTGGTGAATTTGATGAAATAGTAAAAGGTTTTGGTGGAGTTAATAATGCTTCTACATCTTTTGACTATACACACTACTATATAAAATCAGCATCTAAAAATATGGATAAATCTTTAGAATTATTTGCAGATTTGATGGAAAATTTAACATTAAAAGATGAAGAATTTCAACCAGAACGAGATGTTGTAGCAGAAGAAAGACGTTGGAGAACGGACAATAATCCAATGGGATATCTACAATTTAGATTATTTAACAATGCCTATATTTATCATCCATACCATTGGACACCAATTGGATTTATGAGTGATATTAAAAACTGGACAATTGAAGATATAAGAGATTTTCATAGCACATACTATCAACCAAAAAATGCAATAGTAGTTGTTGCTGGTGATGCAGATGAAAATGAAATATTTGCAAATGTTGAAAAACACTTTAAAAATATCAAAAATACAAAAGATATTCCTAATCAAATTCATACAGTTGAACCTATTCAAGATGGAGAAAAAAGAGTTATAATAAATAGAAAATCAGCTGTTCAAATGTTAGCTATAACATATCATATTCCAAATTTTGAACATGAAGATCAAGTTGCACTTTCTGCACTTAGTGAATTATTAAGTAGTGGAAAAAGTTCTATTTTAGAAAAAAAGCTTGTTGATGAGAAAAGATTAGTAAACAGTATTTATGCCTATAATATGGAATTAAAAGACCCTGGAATATTCATGTTTATGGCTGTTGCAAATGAAGGTGTTGATGCTAAAGAAATTGAAAAAGAAATTTTAGATACAATTGCACAAATTAAAAAAGGTAACTTTTCTCAAAAAGATATTGATAAAATCAAAATAAACACTAAAGCTGATTTTATTTTTTCACTTGAAAGTGCTACAGAAGTTGCATCGCTTTATGGTTCGTATTTTGTAAGAGATAATATCAATCCTCTTTTAAACCATGAAAAGAATATAGAAAAACTTACAAAAGAAGATTTAATTAATGTTGCAAATAAATATCTTAATAAAAATAACTCAACGACAGTTATTTTAAAACAAGAAGAAAAATAATAAAGGATAAAAAGAAGTATGGAAATTATTACCGGTTCGATGACTGCACTTATAACCCCATTTAAAAATGGTAAAGTTGATTTAGAAAAATATGAATCTTTAATTAAAAGACAAATTGCTCAAGGAATCAATGCAGTTGTTCCTGTTGGAACAACTGGAGAGAGTGCAACACTATCATATAAAGAACATAAAGAGTGTATTGAAGTTGCAGTTGCTACTTGTAAAGGTACAAATACAAAAGTAATGGCAGGAGCTGGTTCAAATGCAACTCATGAAGCCTGTGATTTAGCTAAACATGCTCAAGATGTTGGAGCAGATGCAATATTATCTATAACACCATATTATAATAAACCAACTCAAGAAGGATTATATCAACACTATAAAGCAATTGCTTCTTGTGTTGAGATTCCTTTTATGCTTTATAATGTTCCGGGAAGAACAGGTGTTGATTTACAAGCAGCTACTGCTATTAGACTTTTTGATGATGTTAAAAATATTTATGGTGTTAAAGAAGCAACAGGAAGTTTAGAGCGAGCAATTTCTTTAATTTCTCAAAGAAAAGATTTTGTTGTAGTATCAGGTGATGATGCAATTGATTTTCCAATGCTTGCAAATGGAGCTAGAGGAATAATTTCTGTAACTGCAAATTTACTTCCTAATTTAAAATCACAAATTGTTGATTGTGTGTTTAAAGGAGATTTTGATAAGGCTAGACAAATAAATGAAAATTTATATGATTTAAATTCTGTATTATTTTGTGAGAGTAATCCTATTCCAATTAAAGCTGCTATGTATTTAGCTGGTTTACTTGATACATTGGAATATAGACTTCCGTTAACTGCTCCAAGTAGTGAAACGATGAAAAAATTAGAAAAAACTTTAGAAAAATATGAGGTAATAAAATAATGAGTAATAATATGCAAGGTAAAACTTTAGTAATTTCAGGTGGAACTAAAGGTATTGGTAAAGAGTGTGTTTACAAATTTGCAAGTAATGGTATAAATGTTGCGTTTACTTACAATTCAAATCAACAATTTGCTGAAGATATTTGTAAAGATGTTGAAGAAAAATTTGGTGTAAAATGTAAAGCATATCCATTTAATATCTTAGAACCAGAGAAATATAAAGAGTTATTTGAAGAAATTGATAAAGACTTTGATAGAGTTGATTTCTTTATTTCAAATGCTATGATTTACGGTCGAGCTGTTGTTGGTGGATATGGTAAATTTATGAAATTGAAACCAAGAGGTTTAAACAATATTTACACTGCAACTGTAAATGCTTTTGTTTGTGGTGCTCAACAAGCTGCAAAAAGAATGCAAAAAATTGGTGGTGGAGCAATTGTTTCTTTATCATCAACTGGAAACTTAGTTTATATTGAAAATTATGCAGGGCATGGAACAAATAAAGCGGCAGTTGAAGCAATGGTTAGATATGCGGCAAATGAACTTGGTGAATTTGGAATTAGAGTAAATGCAGTTTCAGGTGGTCCAATCGATACTGATGCACTTAAAGCATTTACAAACTATGAAGAAGTAAAAGCAAAAACTGCTGAATACTCTCCATTAAATAGAATTGGTCAACCTGAAGATTTAGCACAATCTTGTTATTTCTTATGTACAAGTGATGCTTCTTGGATTACAGGTCACACATTAATTGTTGATGGTGGGACTACTTTTAGATAATGTCAAAAGCACTAAATCTTCCAAATATTCTGGCACTTTTTAGAATAGCATTAGCTCCGCTAATGCTATGGTTTTTTATAGATAGAAATAATCCAATTTTCTCTTCATGGCATCCATCTTGGTTTGATTATTTTGCAGGACTTATTTTTGTTATTGCATCAGTTACTGATTTTTTTGATGGTTTTATTGCAAGAAGTTGGAATCAAATGACAAAACTTGGTGGTATTTTAGACCCACTAGCAGATAAAATGCTTGTACTTGCAGGTTTTATAGGACTTGTTGTAATAAATAGAGCTTCTGCTTGGGCAGTATTTTTGATACTTTCAAGGGAATTTTTTATAACTGGATTAAGAGTTGTAGCTGTTAGTGAAGGAAAAGATGTAGCATCAACAATGGCTGGAAAAATCAAAACTGTTATTCAAATGATAGCTATAGGTTTTTTAACAATGAATTGGCCATTTGCAACTGAACTTTTATGGTTAGCAGTTATTTTAACAATATATTCAGGATATGAATATACAAGAGATTATTTCAAAAATTAAAGGCTTTTTTTGGGTACTATTACTTTTTTACTTGTTTTATCATTTTTAGCTTTTTTCCACGAATTAGGTCACTTTTTAGCTGCTCGTTTCTTTGGTGTAAAAGTTTATGTTTTTTCAATAGGTTTTGGAAAACGACTATTTGCAAAACAATGGAAAGGAACTACTTGGCAATTTGCATTAATTCCACTTGGTGGATATGTACAAATGAAAGGTCAAGATGATAGAAATCCTTCATTAATTGAAGATGGAGATGATTCATACAATACAAGAAAACCTTGGAAAAGAATAATTATACTATTTGCTGGACCTTTTGCAAACTTCATTTTAGCAGCGATTCTATATTTTATTATTGCAATAAATGGAGCAAGTACTTGGGCACCACAAATTGGAAAAGTTAAAACAAATTCTCCTGCATTTCATGCTGGAATTCTTCCAAATGATGAAATATTAAAAATCAATGACACCGATATAAGAGCTTGGGATGAGATAGGTAAAACAGTTACAAATACTGAGGGGGCTTTAAAATTTTTTATCAAAAGAGATGGAGAGGTTATTGAAAAAACAATAAATCCTTATGTTTCTGATAGTGAAAATATGTTTAAAGAAAAAATCAAAAAAAGAATGATAGGAATATCTCCTTCTGGGAAAGTTATAAATCTAGATTTGTCATTTAGTGAATCTATAGTATATGCATATGAAAAAACTGTTTTTGCATCTACAATGATTTTTCAAGGTGTTCAAAAATTAATTTCAGGTGTTGTTCCAAGTAGCGAAGTTGGTGGAGTCATCTCTATTGGAAAAGTAATTTCTGATGCGAGTGAAAGCTCTATCATAGCGCTATTAGCAATCACAGCTTTAATATCTGTAAATCTTGGTGTTTTAAATCTTCTTCCAATTCCTGCACTTGATGGTGGGCATATTATGTTTAATTTATATGAAATGATTGTAAGAAGAAAACCTAGTGAAAGAGTATTTGTATCACTAACAATTATGGGATGGGTAATTTTAGGAAGTTTAATGCTTCTTGGAATTTATAACGACATTAATAGAATTTTTCTAAACAATTAATAGAAATAATTAAAACTATCTATAAATCCCTATTTAAGGGCTTTATAGTCTATTTAACAAACTTTATTTAAATTCTACTTTATTTCTTCCTGCATTTTTTGCCTTATATAATGCATCATCTACATCTTTTAAAAAAATTTCTTTTTTTATGTTTTCATTATAAACACTTACACCTATACTAACAGTTACTTGGGAAATATAATTAAAGCTATGATTTTCGATAATATTTTTTATTCTTCTTGCTATTGATATTGCTTCATTTTTGTCTGTTTTAGGCAATATTAATAAAAACTCTTCTCCTCCCCAGCGTCCAAAAATATCAGTTTCACGTATTAAATTTTCTATAACAATACAAAGCTCTTTTAATATTAAATCTCCAACATCATGTCCATAAGTGTCATTAATATTTTTAAAATGGTCTACATCTAGCATAAGCAAACTAAAAATATTTTCATAACATTCATATTTTTTTATATTAATATCAATTTCTTTATTAAGACTATATCTATTATATACCCCTGTCAAAGTATCTTTTGTTGCTAAAGAGTTTAACTTCTCTTCTACTTCTATACGTTCTGATATATTATGCCCCGTAGATACAAAATAAAGATTTTTCTGCTCGTCAAAAACTGGTGTTATAGTCTGTTCTTCATGATATAAAGTTCCATCTTTTCTTTTATTTATAATGACATTTTTGTAAATATTACCTATAAGAATCGTATCCCATAAATTTTTATAGAAAGTTTCATCTTGTTTTCCAGATTTAAGAATAGAACTATTTTGTCCAATAAGTTCCTCTTTTGTATAATCAGTTTCATTAACAACTGCAACATTAACATAAGTTATAATGCCATCTTTGTCAGTGATTCTAACCATCTCATTAGTCTGTTCTATTGCTTGAATAATAACTTTCATTTCAGATTGGATTGCTTCAAGTTTTTCTTGAGTATTTTTTCTTTCTGTAAAATCATAACATGAACCAATATAGCCTAAAAAAGTCCCATCAAGATCATAATATGGACGACCAATGTCTAATATCCAACGATACTCTTGATCTGCATTTTTTAGGCGATACTCCATAGAAAATGATTTTCTTTGATCAAAATTAAGATTATATATTTAAATACATCTATCTAAATCATCAGGATGTACTCCTTGCGCCCAACCATAACCATATTCTTCTTCCATAGTTCTACCGGTAAACTGTAACCATGTTGTATTAAAATAATCACAAAGTTTTTCAGTATTCGCTCTCCAAATAAGAGCTGGGAACTCTTCAAGAATTCCTAAATATAATTCTTTAGCTTTACTAATTTCTACTTGTTACTTTTTCAAATTAATATTTTCATTTTTCAAAAACTGTATTTCAGCTTTCAGTTCCTTTATAAGTACATTTTCTATGGGCAACCTCCATATCTTTATTTATAGATCGTACTCTTTATATAATAAAATATAAATAAATTAATAAATATTTTTATGTTGCAAAGATATAAATTTAATTCAATGTTAGATAATATTTCAAACATATAAAACATAATGTTATTCATGTTATATTATTTCCAAACAACTAAAAAAGAGAACCTATGAACAAAGAAAAAGCAACAAAAAATCTTGATGAGATAATCACAAAAGTAGAAGGTGCAAGACTTAGAATTTCAGAACATCATATAGTAAAAATTATAGGAATTTCAAAATATTCAACTTCTAATGATGTAAAAACTTTATACGAAGCTGGTCAAAGAGCATTTGGGGAAAATAAAGTTCAAGATTTAAAACAAAAAATGGAAGAACTAGATGAATTACCAATCGAATGGCATTTTGTTGGAACTTTACAAAAAAATAAAATCAATAATTTAATAGATTTAAATCCTACTTTGATTCAATCTTTAGACTCTTTAGATTTAGCAATAGAACTTAATAAAAAACTTGAAGCAAAAAACAAAAAACTATCTGCCCTACTTCAAATAAATTCTGCTTATGAAGATACAAAATCTGGTGTAATGCCTGAAGTTGCTATTGAAGTTTATAAGCAAATACTTGAACTTTGTCCAAATATTATTTTAAAAGGTGTAATGAGTATTGGTGCTCATGTTGAAGATGAAAAAATAATCAAAGAATCTTTTAAAACTACTAAAAAAATATTTGATGATTTAGTTCCTCTTGGAGCAAAATATTGTTCTATGGGAATGAGTTCTGATTTTGAACTGGCAATTGCATGTGGTTCAAATATGATTAGGGTTGGTTCAACTCTTTTTAAATAAAATATCAAAAATTTTAGATATCTAATGATATTTCATAAAAAAACTGTATAATTTGAAACTTCATTAAAAAATAAGGTTTATTAATGCTAGCACATTTAGAGACAAAAAAGAGAATATTTCTTAATATGTTGTTAAGTCAAATTGGATTTGCCTTAATTAGTATTGTCGCAATTATGACTGATAATACAGTTATTGCAATAATTACAGTTAATCTTGTGTTTGCTGTTATTATGGCATATATTAGTTTTTATTCTATGAAAAGAATAGTTGGTGGAATTGATAGAATTAAAACTTATGTTGATGATTTAATGGATTTTGCTTTTTATCGAACAAATAGAATAAAAAAAGCAAAATATATTAAAAATGATGATATTGGCTTAATACTACAAGAATTAAATGATTATGTTGATAAATTCGATGATATGAGAAAAAACGATATGCATGTTTTAGGAGAAGTAGTTATCGCTTTGAATAAAGTTTGTCAGGGGATCTATACAACAAATATTCATGCAGATTCAGACAACTTTATGATAAAAACCCTTAAAAAATCTGTTAATGATATGCTTACTACAACTAATCATAATATGGAACAACTAGTTGAAATTATGAATAAATTTACCCATCAAGACTATAGACATCAAATGACTATTGATCCTATTTTAAAAGGGAAAATGCTTATTACAATGCAACAAGTTAACAAATTGGGTACTGAGTTAAATAATAATACTAAACAAAATTTAGAAAATGGTATACATCTAGAAAAAAACTCTATAGAAATGCAAAAATCTATTAAAAACTTAGCAATTAAAGCAAATGAACAAGCTGCATCTTTAGAAGAAACAGCAGCAGCATTAGAAGAAATTACTTCAATTACAAAAAATAATACAAATAATGCAGCTAAAATGTCAAATTTAAGTAAAAATTTGAAAGATTCAGTAATTATAGGAGAAAAATTAGCTCATCAAACTGCTTTATCAATGGATGAAATCAATCAAAAAGTACAGGCTATAAATGAAGCAATAACTATTATTGATCAAATTGCTTTCCAGACAAATATTCTTTCATTAAATGCAGCTGTTGAAGCTGCAACTGCAGGTGAAGCAGGTAAAGGTTTTGCAGTAGTTGCACAAGAGGTAAGAAACCTTGCAAGTAGAAGTGCTGAAGCAGCACGTGAAATTAAAGATTTAGTTGAAAATGCAACAATGAAAACAGATGAAGGTAAAAAGATATCTACACAAATGAGTACAGGTTATGATAATCTAAATCAATTAATTTCCGAAACAATTAATATTATTCAAGATGTAAGTACTGCTTCAAGAGAACAATTATCTGGTATAGAGCAAATAAATAATGCAATATCATTATTAGATAAAGTTACTCAAGAGAATGCAAACGAATCAAATAATGTTTCTAACATAACTAATGAAACTCTTTCTATGGCTCTACTATTAGTTGAAGATGCTAGAAATAAAAAAGTTAATTAAGGAAAAATTATGAATAAAGAAGTAATTTTGGATGATACAGTTTTTTTAGTAAGTGAAACGGATGAAAAGGGTACTATAATTTTTGCAAATGATGATTTTTGTAATATAGCTGAATATAGTGTTGATGAATTAATTGGTAAACCTCATAATATTGTAAGACATAAAGATATGCCAAAAGTTGCATTTAAAGATTTATGGGATACGGTAAAACAAGGAAAAGTGTGGACAGGCTATGTAAAAAATGCAACAAAATCTGGAAATTTTTATTGGGTTTTTGCCACAGTATTTCCTACAATAACATCAGAAGGAAATCCAGGGTATTTATCTTGCAGAAGAAAAGCAAGTCAAGAGGAGATTGATGAAGCAGCTAAACTTTACATACAATTAAATGCTCAAGAGAGATAGAATACCTACCTCTATCCCTCTTTTCTAATTTGAGTTATTGTTTTTCCACCTATTGAGTAATTATCTGTACTCACTTCTTCTATAATCACAACAGCACTCTTTGCACCTCGACCATTAAAAATCTTTGCAAAAAGTTCTGTAATTCCTTTTGATAACTCCTCTTTTTGCTCTTTTGTAGCTCCACCATCTTCGTGGGTCATTTTTATATTAATTACTGGCATTTTATTCTCCTTTTAATTTTAATAATTTTGTTAACATTAGTAATACTATTCCACCTGCAACAATAAATGCAGTAACAAATAGTGCATACTCATAAGTTTTAAAGTGTTCTATTAAAACAACGCAATAAAGAGGTGCCGTAACCTGCCCTATTCCATAAGCTGTTGTTAATGCACCCATTAGCATTACCGGATTACTGCCTGCTAGTTTTCCCCCAAGATTCATAAATAGAGCAACTAATCCTACAAATGTTCCTCCATACAATACACCTGATAATAAATTTAGATAAATATTGTTTGTTAATGCTGAAATCATAATACCAATTACTTGTAAAAACATAGCTAAGATTATGATATTTACACTTCCATATTTATGAGCTAAGACCATCCAAATAATACAAGATGGAATTCCAGCAAGTCCAACAAGTGTCCAAGTAAAACTTCCAAATCCTTCAAGTCCTTCTAAAGAGTTTATAATATCTGGTAAAAATGTTCCTTGAACAACCATTCCCACACCTTCACAAAAATATGCCATAATTAAAATTATCACAAAAGGCGAAAATAGTGATTTATCAATATGATGCTTTACACTATTTTGTTTAACTTCATTATCATAAGATAAAATATACATAGAATAAAATGACATTAAAAAAGCAAAAATTGCCAAAACAATCCAAGATAATTGCCATGTTCCATTAAAATAAAATACAACTCGCACAATCAAATCACTCACAAGTATAGAAAATCCAATACCTGAAAAATGTATCCCCATAGCTTTTGTTTTATTTTGAATATTTAGTTTATTCATTACAATTGCAGATCCCACAACCAAAGCCATAGCAGCCCCAAATCCTGCAAGAATTCTTGATATTATCCAAAGTGTATCTGAAGTTGTGATTCCAAGCATAAGCGTAGTAATAACAGCTAAAAACATACCAAATCTAAAGAATTTAACTTTAGCATTAATATCTTTTATAAATACTGCAAAAATTGATCCTGCTAAATATCCAACATAATTAATTGAAGCTAAAACTCCTGCAAATGCAATAGTTAAATGATTTTCTAGCATTGGCGGTAGTAGTGAAGTAAAAACAAATCGTGCAACTCCCACACCAATAATAAGTGCAATGATTCCAGCAAGTAAAATAGCTGGATTTGAATTTTTATCTAATAAATTTATTGTTCTCATATATTGTTCCTTTTAAATTAGTGGTATAATATCACTAATAATGATGATAAGTCAAATATCTAATAATGATTAATGATATAAGGAAAAGTGATATGGATTCAAGTCTACTAAAAGTCTTTGTGG
>JACCDS010876500.1_pt1 | contig 11214 bp, 10 predicted proteins | sample 7446441 | NCBI WGS metagenome assembly JACCDS01 (sample SAMN15323445, study PRJNA562643) | freshwater metagenome | isolation source: river surface water | place: USA:Blue River Watershed | collected 2017-08-17 | reverse complement strand
CGCCCAGCCTGGTGGAGAGCATGCAGCAGGACGGCGCTTACGTGCGAACCAGCTCGCCCAGCGAACTGCGTCGGCATGTCGAGGCTGAGCTGGCCCATTGGTCGGCTGTCCTGGCCCGCTTCAGCCGCACGATGGCTCTGGAGGAGGCAGTCGCGGTTTAGTGGGGCACCAGCACTTCCACCAGAAAGTCCACGAACACCCGCACCCGCGCGGCCATTTGGAGGCGCTGTGGGTACACCGCATAGATGTCGGCGTCCGGCGTGTGGTGTTGCGGCAGCACCTGGACCAGCCGGCCGCTGTCCAGATATCGCTGAATGTCCCATTCCGCGCGCATCAGGATGCCGTGGCCGTCCAGTGCCCAGTTCACCGCAATTTCACCGTCGTTGGTGGTGAGGTTGCCACGTGTTTTCACCGCTTCGGTGCGGGCGTTGCGGCCCTTGCCCTGGGTCAGGCGCCAGACGCCGTAAGCCTCTTCCCCTTGCCGGATGCCAATGCAGTTGTGCCTCGCCAGTTCGGCTGGGGTTTTGGGTGTGCCGTGTAGCCGCAGGTAGCTTGGCGCAGCGCACAGCAGCCGGCGGTTCGGCGCCAGGCGGCGTGCCACCATCCGCGAGTCGGGTGGTGGACCAAAGCGGATGCAGACGTCGAAAGCGTCGTCCGTGGGCGGGGGCGGTGAGGCGGAAAGTTGCAGCTGGAGGTCGATGTCCGGGTGCTGACGCACGAAGCGCGAGATGAGTGGCGCGATGTGACTGCGACCAAACCCGAGTGTGGCGTTGACCCGCAACAGCCCTTGCGGTGACGAGCGGGTACCGCCCAGCATGTCGGACAGATCCTGTATCTCGCCCAGAATGCGCCGTGCGTGTTCCAGGTACACCTCGCCCTCGGGTGTCAGGCTCATGCGCCGTGTGGTGCGGTTGACCAGCGTCACCCGCAAGCGCTGTTCCATCAGCGACAGATGGCGGCTGACCGCCGACGTGGTCACCCCGAGTTCACGCGCTGCTGCGCTCAGGCTGCCAGCGCTGGCCAGGGTGGCAAAGAAGCTCAAGTCTGCGGGCAGGACGGCTTCACTCATGGGGCGATCTCCTCAAACAATGGTCCACGGCGTACCTCATATTTTCAACTTGAAATCAAGACTGGTTTGAAATTGATCGCATTTGTGCGTCCATGTGCGGTTCTACAGTCACATCCGTGGCCACCAACAACCTCACTTCAGGAGACGACATGCACAAGACTGCTTTCAAATTGCCCCGCCGTCGCGCGGTGATGCAACTGGCTGGTCTGGCCCTGGTGGCCGCCAGTGGTGCTGTCCAGGCGCAAGCCTGGCCATCCAAACCCATCAGCCTGGTGGTTCCCTTCCCGCCAGGGGGTACCACCGACGTGTTGGCCCGCGCCCTTGCCGAAAGGTTGGCGCCGGTGCTGGGACAGCCGGTGATCGTGGAGAACAAGCCGGGGGCGGGCGCAACCATCGGCGCCGATCAGGTTGCCAAGTCCAAACCCGACGGCCACACCTTGTTGGTGGGCGCAGTGCACCACACCATCGCCACCAGCGTCTACAAAAAGCTGAATTACGACTTCCAGAAAAGCTTTGCGCCCATCACCACCATCGCCATGGTGCCGAACGTGCTGACCGTCAATGCCAGCACGCCCGCCAAGAACGTGGCCGAGCTGTTGGCCTTGCTCAAAGCCAAGCCGGAACTGGCCATTTTTGGCTCCAACGGCAACGGCACCGCGCAACACCTGATTGGTGCGCAATTCCAGGGCAGCACCGGCATCAAGCTCACCCATGTGCCTTACCGTGGCAGTGGACCACTTGTGACCGACTTGCTGGGTGGGCAGATCGTCATGTCCTTTGACACCATGACGCCCGTGCTGCCGCACATTCAGGCTGGGAAACTGCGCGCACTGGCGGTGACCACGTCGCAACGCTCGGCGACTTTGCCGGACGTGCCCACCTTGCATGAAGCTGGCCTGAAGGACTTCAACATCGGTACTTGGTTCGGTGTGCTGGCGCCGGTGGCCACACCGAAGGAAGTGCTGACCCGATTGAACACCGAGATGGTCAAGATCATCCGGTCGCCCGAATTTGGGAAGCGCATGAACGACATCGGTGCCCAACCGATAGGCAATTCGAGCGAGGACATGGCTCAACAAATCCGTCTGGAAACAGACAAGTTTGCCGCTCTTGTGAAAGCCGGCAACATCACCGTCGATTGAGCGACGGTCCTACCAGGAGCCCAACGTGGACAAAGATCAAGCCGTGGCAGACCTGACGCAGGTCATGTCCAAATTCACCGCCTACATTGGCAAACGCCTGCCCACCGATGTGACGCAAAAGCTGGGCGACTTGCGCGAGAGGGAGGTCAACTTCCTCGCCAAAGAGGTGTACGAGTCGATGCGCGCCAACCAGGAAGCGGCCGACAAGCTGGACCGTCCCAGCTGTCAGGACACCGGGGTGATCCAGTATTTCCTGACCGCGGGGGCGAAGTTTCCGCTGTTGGGCGAACTGGAGGGCATTCTGATGAACGCCACGCTGGGCGCCACCAAAGAAGGGCCCCTGCGCCACAACGCGGTCGAAACCTTTGTCGAGAAAAACACCGGTACCAACACCGGCAGCAAGATTCCGTGGCTGGATTGGGAGATCGTGCCCGACGATGACAGCGTGATCATCGATGTGTACATGGCCGGCGGTGGCTGCACACTGCCGGGTAAGGCCACGGTATTGATGCCGGGACAAGGCTATGAAGGCGTGGCGGAATTTGTGTTTGACGTTGTCACCTCGCGTGGCGTCAACGCCTGCCCGCCGTTGTTGGTGGGGGTGGGCGTATCCACTTCCGCCGAAACCGCAGCGCGGCTGTCCAAAAAGGCCATTCTGCGTCCGGTGGATTCGCGTCACCCCAACGAAAACGCAGCGTTGATGGAAGAGCTGCTGGCCGAAGGTCTCAACGAACTCGGTTTGGGGCCCCAGGGCCTGACCGGCAACAACAGTGTCATGGGCGTGAACATCGAATCCTCGGCGCGTCATCCCTCGACCATCGGCGTAGCGGTGTCCACCGGCTGCTGGGCCCATCGGCGCGGTCGCATCAAGATCAACGCCGACCTGACGCATGAAGTCATTTCGCACCAAGGATTCCAGCTGTGAAAAAGATACTGAACACCCCCATCAAAGACGAGGATCTGGAATCGCTGACCGTGGGCGATGTGGTCTACCTGACGGGTACCCTGGTGACTTGCCGTGATGTGGCCCACCGCCGCTTGATCGAGCTGGGCCGCGAACTGCCAGTGGACCTCAAGGGCGGCGCCATTTTCCACGCTGGCCCCATCGTGCGGCAAAAGGAAGACGGCGAGTACGAGATGGTCTCGATCGGACCGACCACCAGCATGCGCATGGAAAAGTTCGAGAAGGCTTTCATCGAACAGACCGGCGTGAAGCTGATCGTAGGCAAGGGTGGCATGGGCCCTGAAACACAGGCAGGCTGTCTGGAAAACAAGGCGGTGCACGCCATTTTTCCGGGTGGTTGTGCGGTGTTGGCGGCGACCAAGGTGGAGAAGATCGAGGCCGCTGAGTGGACCGACCTGGGCATGCCCGAAACATTGTGGGTCAACCGCGTGCGCGAGTTCGGCCCGCTGATCATCTCGATCGACACCAAGGGTCGCAACCTGATTGAGGAAAACAAGGCGGTCTTCAACCAGAAGAAACAGCCGATTCTGGAACGCATCAACCAGAAGATCCGATTCATCAAGTGATGACGACAGGCTGCCCGGTGCAGCCTGTCGGTGCGGTCTGACTGCCTTGAATCTTGTCCAGCGGCATTGCTGTACCCGCCAAGCCTGGTGTGAGGACCTACAGCCCGCCTGTCGCCATCAGGACGTGACCGGTGACATAGTTGCTCTCGGGGTAGCAAAGCAGCGCAATCGCTCCGGCGGCTTCCTCGGGGGTGGCGCCCCGGCCCAGGGGAATGCTCGCTTCCAAGGATTGAACTTGATCTGCAGGTATGCCGGCGGGCACATCACGGCCACCGATGCGCACGGTGGCGCCGGTCTTGTCCACAGCCTGCGTCATGCGGGTCACCACATAACCGAAAGCGACCGCGTTCACATTGACGTTGTACCGTCCCCATTCGCGCGCCAATGAGCGCGTCATGCCAATCACTCCGGCTTTGCCTGCCGCGTAGTTGACCTGCCCAGCGTTGCCCTGAACGCCCGCAATCGAGGTGACATTCACCACCTTGCGGTGCACTGGCATCCCCGCAGCGCGCTCCTGTTTGGCCGCATCTCGAATGTAGTCAGACGCAGCACGCAGGATGCGGAAGGGGGCCTTCAGGTGGATGTCCAGCATCGCCTCGAACTGCTCGTCCGTCATTTTGTGGATCACGCCATCCCAGGCGTATCCGGCGTTGTTGACGATGATGTCCAAGCCGCCGAATCCCTCCAGCGCGGTGTGCACGAAGCGCGACCCGAAGTCCAGGTCGGTGGCGCTCCCGTCGCAAACCAGCGCGCGTCCGCCGGTGGACTCAATCGCCTCGACCACCTCCCTGGCGGCCTCGGCATCCAGGTCGTTCACGATCACTCGCGCCCCTTCATTTGCCAGCAGCAGCGCGGTCGCGCGCCCAATGCCGCGGCCAGCGCCGCTGATCAAGGCCACTTTATCTTTCAGTTTCATGAGCTTTTCGATGTGTGGGTCTGTGGTCAACGCCCGCTGAACTTGGGCGCGCGCTTCTCCATGAAGGCGCGGGGGCCCTCCCGGGCATCGTCGCTGGCCATGACCAGTCGTTTTGCCTCGTTCTCCAATTGGTAGGCGTGGTCCAGTGTGCATCCGCTGGACGCTCTGACGGTTCGCTTCACCGCCTGCACGGCCAGAGGACCGTTTTCGCTGATCTTGCGAGCGAGCGCCATGGCGGTGGGCATCAGTTCATGGGCCGGGACGACCCGGTTGACCAGCCCCAGGCGCCAAGCCTCTTGCGCAGAGATGGCGTCGCCGGTGATCATCAGCTCCATCGCCGCAGAGTACCCGATCTGCCGGGGCAGCCGTGCCATGGACCCCGCAAAAGGAATGACACCACGCTTGACCTCGGGCAGCGCAAAGCTGGCGTGTTCGGCGCAAATTCGAATGTCTGTGCCGAGCATCATCTCGAAACCCGCGGCCATGCACACGCCATTGATGGCGGCAATCACCGGTTTGTCCAGCGGGTAGTCCCGCAACCCTGATGCGGCCAGCACCTCGGGGTCTGTCAGCAGCTTGTGGTCCCATTCATCCTCGGGTTGACGGTCGCCGCTCATGAGTGGCAGCGTCCTCGACAAATCACCCCCAGCGCAAAAAGCCTTGTCACCCGTGCCGGTGATGATGGCCACACGCACATCTGCGCGGGTGGCCACCGTTTTGACGGCATCGGCGAGCATGCACAGCATCGGCGGTGTCAGCGCGTTCCTGGACGCTGGTGCGTCCAGGGTGATGGTGGCGATGCTGCCATCGATCGTTAGATGAACCTTGCCGGTCATGTGCGGACTCCAGCGGGCGTGGTGTTGATGCGGTAGGACAGCGCGAACGGTTTCATCAGCTCCTTGATGGCTTCTTCAACCGCTGGGTTGCTCTCCTGAGCCTTGACCTCAAACCGTGCAAGCAGGCCACCGGAAGACTCTTCGACCACCACCGCGACTGCCGCAGTCAAGCCCGCAGCGGACAAACGCTGCTCGAAAGTGTGCTGTGCTGCCATCATGCGCAGTTGCGGCTTGTAGACCTTGCCCACCGCTGTCACCGGGATCGCCGGCAGGATTTCGATCCGCTTGGGGTAGGCCGGGCGTTCCGAGATGCGCTGGTTGGCAAACGCCGACAGTTCCGCTGGCGAAACACGGGCTCCGGGTCTCAGAGACACAAAGGCCATCGGCAGTTCGCCCGCGTATTCGTCGGGCTCGCCCACGGCCGCTGCCACAAGCACGTCCGGGTGTTGCAGCAGCGCTTCCTCGATCTGCTGCGGATCGATGTTGTGCCCACCACGGATGATGACGTCCTTGGCGCGGCCGGTCACAAAAACGCGCCCTTGTTCATTCACATGACCAATGTCGCCCGTGATCAGCCACCCGTCCTCGGTGAAGGTGCCCGTATTGCGGCGGGGATCTGTGTAGCCTGGCCCCACATTCGGTCCCTTCAGCCGCAGGATGCCAGTGGTACCCGCAGGGCAGGTTTGGCCGTCACTGTCGACGGCTTTGACCTCGGTGAAAGGCAGCGGCAACCCACACGAGCCGGCCGTGCGCGGGGCGTGGAAGGGTTCGATGCTGACCACCCCGGCGCATTCGGTCATGCCGAGAATGTTGCGAACCGGCACGCCGTACTTGCGCTCGAACGCGCTCGCCAATTCGACCGGAAGCGGGGAGCCTCCAGTGAACAAGGCACGCACCGATGCCGCCTGCCGCTCCCGGGCCTCCAGACCCAGGAGCGCAGCGATGACGGTGGGCACTGCCGACAAAAAAGTGACCTGATGGCGTTCGACAAACTCCCAGTACCGCTGCACGAATGCCGCGTTGCGCATGCCCAGCAGCGTCGGCATCACAATTTCGGCGCCACTCAACAGCGCTGACAACCCGTAAACGAAGGCGCCTGCGACGTGGAACATGGGAAAGCCATTCAGGACAACGTCCTTTTCGTCCAGTTCGTACATCTGTGCCGCGCCCCAGGCTGCATGAAGCTGGTTGCGATGCAGGTGTTGCGCCAGCTTGGGCGCTCCGGTGGTTCCCCCGGTGTGGAAGAGTGCGGCGAGTGTGTCTGGGGTCCGGCTCACGGGACTCATCAGCGTGTCGCCTGGCATCGCGGCCAGCGCCTGACCGAAGTCCTGGCACCCAGGCGCACCCCCAACGGCCAGCACATGCTGGAGCCCCGGACAATGGGCCTTCAAGTCTGCGACGCGTGACCAGATGTCGAGCTCACTGTTGGGCCCCAGAGCGACAAGAATGTTGGCCCCCGATGCCCGCACCAGCTCGGCAATGTGCTCGGTGTCGAGCAAGTAATTGATAGGGCAGACCACGCCCGCCGTCTCGCCCCCCCACAGTGTCAGATGCGCCTCAGGGATGGCCGGCAGCAACATGGCCACGCGGGGCTGCTGCCCCGACACCAGCGAAGCAAACAGGTTGGCGGCTTTTCGAATATCGACGAGCAGCTCAGCGTAGGTCCACGTTCTGGGTGGTGTCGAGAGATCGGCGTCCAGGATATACGTCAGGGCACGCCTGGAAGGAAGCCTTTCGGCCACGCCCGCCAACGCATCGTAAATGTGCGAGTGCGGCATGAATTCGCCATACGGCTGTTTTTCAATGGCGAGAACGTCCTCGATGGATCGGATGTGGAATGTGCTCATGGTGTGGCCATGTTCCCGTCGACATGGGGCAGTCGTGTCTTCTGTTGAGAGGTTGGCCAAGTATCGCCGGCCAGCGCCAAGGTGTCTGTCCCCTCCGATGGAGACCGCCGTCCTGCGGTGCATCAGGGTTTCCCCTTTGCCAATGCTGGCACGGTCAAGCTAAGTTGTTGGCTAAACTCAAAAAATGCAACTCATTCCCGTTGGCTCAGCTGGGACATCCATGCCGCCTGTCGCCACCGAGCAGGCGGTGCGGGCCGTGGCGGGCGTGATTGATTGCATAGGCTCTCCGGCATTTTCCAGCGAGGCCATCGGGCGTCTGAACGGTTGGTTGCCTGTGTCCATGTGGTCCGTCTTTCGCCTGTTCGATGACGGACAGCCGACCATGCCTCTCGCCGCCAGTTATGGCGCCCACGATCACTCGGCCGATTCGTGGCACGAATACCGGACCTCTCTGTACCAGCACGACCAGACTTTCTGGGCAGTGAAGGAGCAGGTCGACGGTCAACGCCAGATGCTGGTGCATTGGCATGCGCAGGACGTTCCAGCACCCCACCGCGAACGCATTTACACCCGACACGGATTGCGTGAAAGGCTGTCGATGGTCTGCGAGGACAGGCAACAGGGCCTGATGGCGGTGAACCTCTACCGGCACGAAGGCTGGCCCCCTTTTTCGGATAACGAGATTGATTGGGTGGGGAGTGCAGCAGGTTTGCTGCTGTCCTGTGTCCAGAAACACCTGTCTCTGACGTCGATCAGCGTGCCCGCTGAGTCCCCACTGAAGGGTTTGCCCAGGCGCGAGCGCGAGGTGTGCGAGCGCATGCTCAAAGGCTGGACCTACGACGGCATTGCCGCCGATCTGGGCGTTTCGTCGGGCACGGTCAAAACCTACAGAGACCGCGCTTTTGAGCGCCTGGGCATCCACCACCGCAACCAGCTGTTCGCGCTGCAGGCAGGCTCGTTCACACCGACGAGCTGACCCTGCCTGCATGGGCGCAGGCCAGTATGGAACCCACAATGAAAGATGGCCCCCGGGTTCACACCCGGGGGCCATCAATTCAGGGGTCAGCAGATCAGGAGTTGCCGCCTTTGTGACCGTCACCCGGCTGCTTGGGGGTGAACGGGAACGCGGTGCCTGCGTGGCCAGGCTTCGGCGGGATGCGCAGTGACAGCACCATCGTCACGGCCAAGGTCACCACGGTAAAGCCGAGCGACCAGGCGATCGGGATTTTGTACAGGTCGATCAGCAACATCTTGGTGCCGATGAAGACCAGCACAATGGCCAGGCCGTAGGACAGCAGGTGGAAGCGTTCGTGCATGCCGGCCAGCAGGAAGTACATCGCGCGAAGACCCAGAATGGCAAACACGTTGGATGTCAGCACGATGAACGGATCGGTCGTGATCGCGAAAATGGCCGGGATCGAGTCCACCGCGAACACCAGATCCACAATGCCAATCAAGAAGATGACCACCAGCAGCGGGGTCGCCATTTTCACGCCGTCAATCACGGTGAAGAAGTTGGGGCCGTCGTAGTTCGGCGAAATCTTCATCCGCTTCTTGATCCAGTTCAGAGCGGGGTTGTTGTCCAGGTCGGGCTCCTGGCCGGCCGCCCACCACATCTTGACACCGGTGAACACCAGGAATGCACCAAAAACGTACATGATCCAGTGGAACTTCACGATCAGCCAGGCGCCAATCAGGATCATGACGGCGCGCAATACCAGAGCGCCCAGAATGCCGAGCATCAGCACTTTCTTCTGAAACTCCGCCGGTACTGCAAAGTAGGTGAACAGCATCAGGAACACAAAGATGTTGTCCACTGCCAATGCTTTTTCAACCACGTAACCTGTGATGAACTCCAACGCTTTGGCGTTGGCCAGTTCCTTGGCCGTGGGATCGGTGCCGGTACCGCCCAGGTACCACCAGAGCCAGCCAACGAACAGGAAGGACACCGCAACCCAGATCAACGACCAGATGGTCGCTTCTTTCATGGTCACCGAGTGGGCGCCTTGACGGCTGAGTGCAAAGAAGTCGATCGCCAGCGCAATCAAAACAAATATTGTGAACAGCGTCCACAATAAGGGAGTACCGATGGATATCATCGTGACGAGCCTATGTACCCAAATCGGCTACGTTTGGGTGGTTGTAAAGGTTGTCCTCGCCAGTCTTGCTGCCCGTTTGTGAAACGGTTTGCGATACCGAGCAACGATGGATGCCAGCGCATCGCTGCTGTATTGACGATACCACAGCACAACCCGTAAGTGGATCGTGTCAGCTACTCCCTTTGGAAGGAGGCGGCAGTATAGCAAAAAGCGCGCAAATTGGGGCAAGTGGCAAACTTCTTCGGCGAAGGTGAGAAAATGAAGCCATGAATGCCCTGAACACTGTTGAATTGATGGACACCCTGGGCCGGCAGGCCAAAGCCGCTTCGGCGCAGATGGCCAAGGCCGGTGCGGCGACCAAAGTGGCTGCTTTGCGCGGTCTGGCGGCGTTGTTGCGCGCGAATGTTGACGTGTTGCAAGCTGAAAACGTCAAAGATCTGGAACGCGCCCGTGCCAATGGCCTGTCCGAACCCATGGTGGACCGGCTCAAGCTGACGCCCAAAGTCATCGAAACCTGTGCCGAAGGCTGTGAGCAGCTGGCTGCCATGCCCGACATCATTGGCGAAATTTCCGGCCTCAAGCAGATGCCCAGTGGTATCCGGGTTGGCCAGATGCGTGTGCCGATTGGCGTGTTCGGCATGATTTACGAAAGTCGCCCCAACGTCACCATCGAGGCGGCGTCTTTGTCCATCAAGAGTGGCAATGCCTGCATCCTGCGCGGTGGGTCTGAAGCCATCGACAGCAACCGCGCCCTGGCTCAACTGGTGCGGCAGGCATTGCAGGCGGCGGGTCTGCCTGCCGATGCGGTGCAATTGGTGCCCACCACCGACCGCGAAGCGGTGGGGCAGCTCATCGCCATGCCCGCCTATGTGGATGTCATCATTCCACGCGGCGGCAAGGGCCTGATCGAGCGCATCAGCCGCGAAGCCAAGGTCCCCGTCATAAAGCACCTGGACGGCAACTGCCACACTTATGTGGACGATCCCTGCGACATCGCCATGGCGGTCAGGGTCGCCGACAACGCCAAGACGCAAAAATACAGCCCTTGCAACGCCACCGAGAGTCTGTTGGTGGCGCGCGGTGTGGCCGCCGAGTTTTTACCGCTGATTGGCGCCATTTACGCGCAAAAAGGCGTCGAAATGCGCTGTTGCCCGGCAGCCAAGGCAATATTGGCGAGTGTGGCGGGAGCCCGGTTGCAGGACGCTACCGAGCAGGACTGGTCCGAGGAGTACTTGGCTCCGGTGATCAGCGTGAAGGTTGTGGAAGGTCTGGGCGATGCGATCGAACACATCAACCGTTACTCCAGTCACCACACCGAAGCCATCCTCACCACCCACCATGTGCATGCCCAGCGCTTCCTGCGCGAGGTGGACTCCAGCAGCGTCATGGTCAACGCCAGCACCCGCTTTGCGGACGGTTTCGAGTACGGCTTGGGTGCAGAGATAGGCATTTCCACCGACAAATTCCACGCTCGTGGGCCCGTTGGTGTGGAGGGGCTGACTTCCTTGAAGTACGTGGTGCTGGGCGAAGGCGAAGTGCGCGGTTGACCGTGGCGCAATCACTGCGGCCGCAGGCGCAGCCCGCGCGGTTGCAGCCCCCGGCCGCCCAGGCCTTTGCCCGTGAATTGCAGCGTGTAGAGCGCCTGCAGGCCCAACTGGACGACATGGCGCGGGTGTGCCTGGCGCACCAGACCGAGCGCTGGCAAGCCTTGCACCCTCTGCAGACACAGCGCCGGGGTTTGTTGCGGGCGATGCTGGACAGTCTCATCCCCCATT
>JACCDS012115693.1_pt1 | contig 11215 bp, 12 predicted proteins | sample 7446441 | NCBI WGS metagenome assembly JACCDS01 (sample SAMN15323445, study PRJNA562643) | freshwater metagenome | isolation source: river surface water | place: USA:Blue River Watershed | collected 2017-08-17 | reverse complement strand
ATGGTACTCGCTTTTTGGATGAACATCAAGCGTTACATTTTGGCTGGTAAAAGAAATCCATTAAACAACTGGTAGACTTTTTTTATTTGGATTTATATAACGGCTTCTCTTAATCTCACTAATTTTTCTAGTAAAGGTTCTAGTAAATGTAATGGTAGCATATTGGCGCCATCACTTTTTGCTACGGCAGGGTTTGGATGCGTTTCAATAAATAATCCATCTGCTCCAGTAGCTATGGCTGCTTTTGCAATCGTTTCAATTAAATGAGGATTGCCACCTGTTACACCACTTGTTTGATTGGGTTGTTGTAATGAGTGTGTACAATCCATAATAACAGGCACGTTGTTTTCTTTCATGGCAGGAATATTTCTATAATCCACAACTAAATCTTGGTAACCAAAAGTGTTACCGCGCTCTGTTAACATGATATTGTTGTTGCCCGCTAATTTAATTTTATCAACGGCAAATTTCATAGAAGCACCACTTAAAAACTGACCCTTTTTTACGTTTACAATTTTACCTGTTTGTGCAGCTGCTACTAGTAAATCTGTTTGTCTGCAGAGGAAAGCAGGAATTTGTAAAATGTCAATATACTGAGCAGCCACAGCTGCTTCGTCGTGTGCATGAATATCAGAAGTAGTAGGTAGGTTATACGTGGCACCTACTTTTTTGATGAGTTCAAGTCCGTTGTCGTCACCAATGCCTGTAAATGAATTAGCACTTGTACGGTTGGCTTTGCGGTAGCTTGCTTTAAATACATAAGCAATGCCTAGGTTTTTACAAACCCTACTTACTTTATCTGCAATTTCCATCACCAGCTCTTCGCTTTCTACCACGCAGGGTCCAGCAATTAAAAAAAACTGATTTTTATTGTACGATTGATCTTTAAATAATTCTTTTAATAAGGGCTGATTCATGTGTATGTATTTATAGTCCTAAAACTTCTTTCATTGAAAATATACCTTGATGGGTAGCAGCAAATTCTGCAGCTAATACCGCGCCGCCTGCAAATCCTTTTCTGTTATGCGCGGTATGTGTGATTTCTATGGTGTCGATTGCGGATGCATAGGTAGTCGTATGTGTGCCAGGTGCAGGATCAATTCTTTCAGAAGTAATCACTAGATCCGATGCTACACCTGACGCCTCGTTTACCCATTTTGTTTTATTGGGCACCGCTGCAAGCACCTGCTCTGCAAGTGTGATAGCCGTTCCGCTAGGAGCGTCCTTTTTTTGTGTGTGGTGAATTTCATGTAAGCTTACTTCGTAGCTTGGGTGCTTACTCATAAGGGCCGCAAGTGTCTTATTGATTTCAAAAAACAAGTTCACGCCAATACTAAAATTGCTTGCATAAATAAGGGTACCGTTTTGTGCTTCGCAAAATGTTTTTGCTTTTTCATAATCTTCTAACCAACCAGTAGAGCCGCATACCACTGGAACGCCCAGCGATAAACATTTCATGACATTGTCGAATGCACTATGGGGTCCGGTAAATTCGATAGCCACATCAATGCCCGTAACATTTTCTGCGTTTAAATCAGCAGCGTTATCTAGGTCAATTTTTAATCCAATGGTATGACCATTTGCAAGGGCAATTTCTTCGATGGCTTTACCCATTTTTCCATATCCAACAAGTGCAATATTCATGCTTACATTATTTTGTTGTAAAGATTTTTTTTGATGGCTCTCTAAAATTTAAAACAAGTCCAAGGCCTGGTGTTCTGGTATTAGGGTTGAACTGTGGTTTTACTTGTAAAGATAAATCATCAGAAACATCAAATTGTTTGAGGTGCGCAAAAACAGTAGCGTCAGCTACTTGCAAACCCCAAGCTAAAATGAAATATAAAATGGAATAGTCTCTGTCTCTTCTAAATGTGTTTCGGTAAGATTGTAAAGAAGCGAGTCCTAAATTTTTTAATTGCGGATCAATGCCAGCAAGTCCCGAACTATCTAGGGTAGGGGCCTGTGCTTTAAATTTTGCCTCGTAAGCATATTTTGTTTTGTTGTACCAGCTATCATTGTAAAAATACAAAGCACCAGGTATTGCTAAAACGCCATAAACGAGTGGAATTTTCCAATATTCTTTGTTGGTGGCTTGCCCCCAGCCTGGAAGGATGGCGGCTCTGCGGGTAGCCACCTGCGGACGGAATTTTAATTTAACAATCGTATCACTTTTTGCACGGGCACTGTCTTTTTTTTGGGTACTGCTATTTGTTGAAGCGCTCGAATCTTTTTTTTGCGCGCTCAAGTGCGTACTGCAAAAAAGTATGCAGCCAATGAAAAAAAAGATCAACTTTTTTGCACCTATCATTTTAGTTCACCGTTACGTTCATGGCATCTAGTATTTTGTTTAATTCGTCTAACGAAAAATACTCGATGGTAATACTGCCAGTTCCTTTTTTGGAATGCGTCATTTTAACTTTTGTAGAAAAATGTGAAGACAAATTATCTTCAATTTTTTTATAGGCCGCCGGAAGGCTAGATTTATTGTCTTTGGCACCTGCAGGTTTTTGTGCGAGGTACATTTTGCGCACTAGCTCTTCAGTTTGTCTAACGCTTAAACTTTTTTGTATAATTTCTTTGAAAACAAAAAGCTGTCTGTCGATGGTGTCAATATTAACAAGCGCTCTTGCATGACCCATCGAAATTTTACCGCTTCTGATAGCGAGTTGTAAATCCGGTGGTAATTTTAAAAGTCTAATATAATTGGATACGGTGCTTCTTTCTTTGCCCATGCGCTCTGCTACCTGCTCCTGGGTATAAGAAAGCTCATCCATCATGCGCTTATAGCTGAGGCCAACTTCGATGGCGTTTAAATTTTCTCTTTGTAAATTTTCAAGTAAAGCCCATTCTAATAATTGTTGATCGTTGGCTTGTCTAACATAAACAGGTACTTCTTTAAGGCCTGCCATTTTTGACGCTCTAAACCTACGCTCACCAGCAATCAACTGGTATTTGCCAGATGCTAATTTAGAAACTGTAAGGGGCTGAATAACGTCATGAATTTTTATAGACTCCGCAAGTTCGTGTAAAGCCTGTTCATCAAAATCGCGGCGTGGTTGCTTTGGATTGATTTGAATATCGGCGATTGCAATTTTGCTTGTGGCAACGGCCTGCTCTACAAGGGCGGGTTGCACTTGACCCTTAGGCGTTTTATATTCTGCGTCTATATTGGAAAGCAAAGACCTAAGTCCTTTGCCAATCATGTCTTTGTTATTTTTAGGGCTACTCATGTTATTCTATAATTCTTTCTTCGTTAGAAATTTTTGTCATGCCGTTATTTTGAAGAATTTCTTTGGCAAGGTTTAAATAATTAATGGTGCCCTTGCTGTCGGCGTCGTATAAAATAACGGGCTTACCTACACTTGGTGATTCGCTGAGCCTAGTGTTACGGTGAATGATGGTATCAAAAACCATTTCATCAAAATGTCTTCTAACTTCACTTACTACTTGATTACTTAAGCGTAAACGGCCATCATACATGGTCATTAAAATACCTTCAATTTGAAGTGCTGGATTTAACCTGCTCTGTACAATTTTAATAGTATTGAGTAATTTGCCTAAACCTTCTAATGCAAAAAATTCGCATTGTACAGGAACGATCACACTATCAGCAGCAACGAGTGAGTTAACGGTTATTAATCCGAGTGAAGGAGAGCAGTCGATAATAATAAAATCATACGTATCTCGAACGGCGTCTAAAATACCTTTCATCACATTTTCTCTGTTCGGATAATTGATCATTTCAATTTCGGCACCTACTAAATCGATATGCGAAGGAATTAAATCTAAATTGGGTACTTCCGATTTTAAAATTACGTCACTTGCAGTTGCATTGTTAACCATGCAGTCGTATAAACTGCTTGTGATATTGTGCAAATCAAATCCTACACCCGTGGTGCTATTTGCCTGTGGGTCGGCATCTACAAGTAGGGTTTTAAATTCTAAAACAGCCAAACTTGCCGCTACGTTGATAGCAGTAGTTGTTTTTCCCACGCCTCCTTTCTGATTGGCTACGCCTATAATTCTCGCCATAATATTTATTGCTTGTAAGTTGCCAAAAATAAGCTTTCAGCTACATCTTTTGAAACAATCTTATCCATACTTTGTTGTAGGAGTAACCCCTTGTCAAATTTCCCTAAAAACGGCTAAAAAAGGGGTAATTTTGCCTTTTTCCAATCGATTTTGGCATAAAATCAACCAAATAACCCAAACCTATGCGTAGTGCAACAAGCTGGTGGATCATCGCTCTTGTCATTTTTTTACTGGATTTATACGTTTTTCAGGCCTTAAAAACTGTTAGCCAGCAGGGGTCTGAAAGGGGGCGTCAGGCTATTTTTATTACCTACTGGGTGGTGTCTTTTGTTACCATTACTACCATGCTTTCTTTTCCGTACCTCCAATTTTTGCAGACATCTAAGGTTTTTAGAAACTATGTGTTTGCGATTTTGATCGGACTTTTTTTAGCCAAATTAATTGGCTCACTATTTTTTGTTGCCGATGATATTCGAAGAGGCGCTTTGCTACTCATGAATAAAATATTTCCATTAACAGGCGCGCAGTATATGGGTCCAGAAGGACAGGGTATTCCAAGATCCACTTTTTTAAGTTGGCTTGGCCTTGGTCTTGGAGGTACTTTATTTGGAACGTTGCTATTTGGTTTTGGCAACAAATACAATTACCAAATTAAAAAAATAAAACTCTCTTTTAAAAATTTGCCTGAAGCATTTAAAGGCATGCGCATGGTACACATCAGTGATATTCATAGTGGTAGTTTTCAGGATATTCGTGCCGTTAATAAAGGCATTGATTTAATATTAAAGCAGCAGCCCGACCTTATTGTTTTTACTGGCGATTTAGTAAATGACAGAGCTACTGAAATGGAACCATATCAAAATTCTTTTGGACGTTTAACAGCGCCACTTGGCGTTTTTTCTACACTCGGCAATCACGATTATGGCGACTATGTGCAGTGGCCTACACCACAAGCTAAAATAGATAATTTGGAAGCGCTTAAAAAAGTGCATGCCAATATGGGCTGGCGTTTACTTATGAATGAGCATGTGTTATTAGAAAAGAATGGACAAAAAATTGCACTACTAGGTATCGAAAATTGGGGTGCTAAAGCTAAGTTTCCCAAGTATGGTAAAATGAATTTGGCATATCCAGGCACCGAAAATATTCCGTTTAAAATACTTTTAAGTCATGACCCTAGCCACTGGGATGCGCAAATATTACCAGAATATCCGGGTATTGATCTCATGCTTTCTGGTCATACACACGGCATGCAATTTGGCCTCGAAAATCCTTATTTTAAATGGAGTCCCGTGCAGTGGATGTACAAGCAGTGGGCGGGTTTATACGAGCAAGGTGCTCAAAAATTATATGTGAATAGAGGTTATGGATTTATTGGTTACCCAGGAAGGGTAGGAATACTTCCTGAAATCACGGTTATAGAATTTGTGTAAAATGTTATTGTTGGCTTAATTAACAATTAGTTGTTATTTTTTTCGTTTTAATTGTTAGAACTTACTGTTATAAAACTTTCAATAATGAAAAAGACATTTATTTTAATTGGTTTTGTTGTTTTCTTTTCAATGCAAGCAGCTGCACAAGGTGGATTCAGACTTGGCATAAAAGGTGGTCTTAATTTAAATAAGGTAAACGGACAATCTTTTAATGATGCTTTTGATATGGGCTACATGGCGGGTGCATTTGCTGAAATTGACATCAATAAATTTATAGGAATTCAGCCCGAGCTATTGTACAGTCAAACCATGACCAAGCGTTCTAGTTTTTCTACTTTATATAATTCTAGATTTAGTCAAGCTTTTTTAATTGACAACGCATATACAAGGCTTAACTATTTAAGTATACCAATTTTACTGCGTCTTAATTTAGGTAAGCTTATCACTTTTAATGCTGGACCTCAGTACGGTATACTTATTGGTCAGGATAAAAATGTTTTAAACAACGCGCAAAATGCATTTAAGTCTGGCGACATATCGGCAGTAGTAGGTGCACAATTAAATTTGAGTTCCTTTAGAATTTATGGAAGATATGTAGCTGGCTTGCAAAATATTAATGCCATTGATGACATGGAAACTTGGAAAACAGCTTCTTTACAACTTGGTATTGGGCTTAAGTTTTAAGTAATTACAACAGTAATCCCTGTAGGAACAAATAAGCAAAGCTAAAATAGATAATCAGACCTGTAACATCCACCATGGTTGCAACAAATGGTGCTGATGAAACAGCAGGGTCAAATCCTAAACGCTTTAAAAAGATAGGTAGCATGGAGCCTGATAAGGTTCCCCAAAGCACTACGCCTATTAATGAAAATCCTACCGTAAATCCAATCATCATCCAGTGTTCTCCATATATATTGGGGAAGATAGAATGCCAAACGCCAACGCGAATAAATCCAATGATACCAAGCACCGAGCCAAGTAACATACCGCTGGTAATTTCGCGGCGTAGTACGCGCCACCAATCTTGAATGGTGATTTCACCAACGGCCATGGCCTGGATAATAAGGGTAGAAGCCTGTGATCCGCTATTGCCACCACTTGAAATAATAAGTGGCACAAATAAAGCAAGTACAATGGCTTTTGCAATTTCATCTTGGAAATAACCCATGGCAGTTGCCGTAAGCATTTCACCAATAAATAATACCACCAACCAGCCTACTCTTTTTTTGAAGAGTTTTAATAATGGGATATCTAAATAAGGTTCGTTTAAGGCTTCGGTACCCCCCATTTTTTGCATGTCTTCACTGAACTCTTCGTTGGCAACCCAAAGCATATCATCGATGGTAACAATACCTAACAAAATATTATTGTCATCCACTACCGGAAGTGCCACACGGTTGTTCATTTTAAACACCTGGTTGGCGTGCTCCTGATCGTCATGTACATTTAGTGAAACAACTCTGCCATCAATAATTTCATCCACTCTTTTATTAGGCGCTGCTAAAATTACGTCTCGGATTCTGATGTCGTCTACCAGTTCACCTTTTTGATCAATGATATAAATAACATCAATGGTTTCTGAATTTTTGCCAAACTTTCGGATGGTATCAAAAACTTCAGTTACGGTATTATGCGCGTAAATGTAAACGTAATCAGGAGTCATTAAACGACCAACACTATCCTCGGGATAGCCAAGCATAGCCAGGGTAATTTTTCTTTCTTCGGGGTCGAGTAGTTTAATTAAATCACGAATAGCCGCTTTAGGTAGTTCCTCCAAAAAGTCGGTTCTATCATCGGCAGGAAGTTCATTTAATAACTCGGCGGTTTTTGAAGAAGGCAGTTCTTTGACAATGTCTTTTTGTTGGGCAATGTCCAAAATTTTGAAAACGCTAGCCGCTCTGTGAATGGCCATGTTGGCAATAATTTGGGCCTCGTACTCCGGAAATTCATTGATAAGCTCCGCCACATCGCTAATATTTTGATCGTCTAGAAACTCTTTGATTTCTAGTTTATCTTCATTAGCAATGAGCTGTTTGAACTGGTCGTTGATATTTAATTGGTCGAGCTCCAAAGACATGGGCGCAATTTAGTCATCATTTGTGAATCGTCCATATTAAATGATATGAAAAGAGGCTGTATCTTCATATCTGACATTGATTTATATGATATTACCCATTTTAACCATTGCCCCATCTAATCAGCGCGGGAGAGGTGTATTTGCGACCGAAAGTATTGCGGTGGGCACCACCATAGAAATTTCGCCGGTGCTGGTGGTAAATCCTACAGAAAGGGCGGAACTTGAAAAGACTATTTTATATGATTATATTTTTGAGTGGGGTGACGATTTATTGTCGGCTTGTGTGGCACTGGGTTACCTCTCCATTTACAATCATTCTTATGCTGCCAATTGTATATATGAAATGGACTTTGATAACGCAACTATTTCAATAACTACCGTTAAGCCAGTAGCCGCTGGTGACGAATTATTTATAAATTATAATGCAGAGCCAGATAATACAAAACCCATTTGGTTTGAGGCTTCTTAAAAATACACCTATGAAAAAAAATATTTTTATTGTTGTTTTGTTTTTGATGTTCAGTGCTAATTTATTTGCACAGCGTGATAGTGTGTTGTCTGTTACAACTGCTTACATCACGCCACTGAATAATGGTTTGCAATTAGCGGATGAAGAAGAGGAAGCCCAATTTGTAAAAGGGAATCCTGATTATTACAAATGGAAACAAGCGGTTAAGCAAATTCATTTTTTTGTAAAAGTTAGAAAGGCTGGAGAATTGCGCGTTCGGTTGCAGTTCGCGAATAAATGGGCGCTGCCTATTCGTGTAAGTGTAGGCGCTACAATGTTAAAAGCGGTACTTCCGGCTACCAATAAATTTACAACGCTTACAATCGGTAAGGCTTTAATTGCTGATACAGGTTTTGTTCAAATTACACTATCAGTCCCAAAAAACACGGCGCGCATGCAGGCGTCTATTGCAGGTATTTTGCTGGGTGGCACTGCTATTGAAAATATGCATTACAACCACAAGCCAAGACGTAATGCGGCATCGGTGCATTTAAAATATCCGGTAGCTGATAGTGTTAAAACGGTTTCTTTTTACAATGAAATAACCGTCCCTACTGGCTTTGATCCTATACACACTTATTATATGGCCTGTGGTTTTGCCCGTGGTTATTTTGGTATACAGGTGAATAGTGAAAAGGAAAGACGCGTGATATTTTCGGTGTGGGACGCGGGTAATGAAGCCGTAGACCGTAATAAAGTAGGTGCTGAAAATAGAGTGGTGTTACTTGCAAAAGGCGATAGTGTGATTACCAATGATTTTGGAAATGAAGGCACCGGTGGGCACAGTCATTTGGTGTATCCTTGGAAAACCGAAACAACGTATAAGTTTTTAGTGACTGCATTAACAGACTCGGCTTCTCAAATCACTATTTACACGGGTTATTTTTATATACCTGAAAAACAAAGATGGAAATTGATAGCTAGTTTTTCGGCTCCAAAAGATGGAAAAAATTTGCGCGGCTTGTATTCATTTAGTGAAAACTTTGTAGGCGTTAATGGGCAGCTAGAAAGAAAAGCATTGTTTGGAAATCAGTGGATTCAAAACGGCGCCAATGGTCAGTGGCAAGAGCTTACAGAAGCTCGTTTCTCCTATGATGTTACCGGTAAAATGGGTGACAGAATTGATTATGGTGCAGGTGTTACAGCGTCTGGTGCTTTTGAACTTTGGCATGGCGGTTTTAAAAATGCCACTGCACAGTATGGTCAAGCATTTAATAGACCAGCCGGGAAAAATAAACCTGTTATTGATTTTACAAAAGATGCAGACTCCTTACATCAGGCGCAGCATGATATTGCACAAATCAATGCAGCAATTACTGCGCGAGCAATTGATACCACAGGAACTGTAGGGGGTGTTTATTACCACATTGTAAAAGAAGGCACTGGTGATTTTGTGCGCGTATCAGATACGGTAACCGTGCATTATAAAGGAACGCTTTTAAAAGACGGTTCTATTTTTGATCAAACAAAAGATAAGCCCGCTCGTTTTCCTTTGCAGCGCCTAATTAAAGGTTGGCAAATTGGCCTTTCGAAATGCAGGGTTGGGGGTACTGTAAAAATTATCATTCCTTCGGGCATTGCTTACGGAATGCGCACTAGAAGTAAAGCCATACCGCCAAATAGTGTGTTGGTATTTGAGATTGAGGTAGTTAAGGCAGAGCCTGCCAAAAGCTAGTTTTGTGGAGGATTTTAGGTTATTTGAAGGCTAAATTTCAATTTTATTTGTTCAATGCCCACCAAGGCGCTATTTTTGTACTCTAATGAAACAATTTACACATAACCACCATCATCATTACTTACCAAACGGGTAGGCTGTAGGTGTTTGTGTCATTATAAAACATTGAAGAGGCTTACCATTTGGTAGGCCTCTTTTATTTTAATTTATGAATATGAAATTAAGGTTAGCGATTCAAAAAAGTGGAAGGTTACACGACGATTCTATCAAGCTCTTGAAAGAGTGTGGGATTGATATTAGTAATGGCCTGAACAAGTTAAAGGCAGAAGCTTCTAATTTCCCCATCGAAGTTTATTTTTTGCGTGATGATGATATTCCTCAATACGTAGAAGATGGCGTTGCGGATATTGGTATTGTTGGAGAAAATGTAGTGTATGAAAAAAACAAGCCATTAACGGTGCTTAATAAATTAGGTTTTGGAAAGTGCAGGTTAAGTGTTGCAGTGCGTAAATCTGAAAACTATACGGGCATTTCTTTTTTAGAAGGTAAAAAAGTGGCGACTAGTTACCCAGTTATTTTATCTAAGTATTTAAAAGATAAAGGCGTTAACGCAGAAGTGCATGAAATTAGCGGTAGCGTAGAAATTGCGCCAAGCATTGGTTTAGCTGATGCTATTTGTGATTTGGTAAGCAGTGGCTCTACTTTATTTTCGAACGGATTACAAGAAGCAGAAACTATTTTATCGTCAGAAGCAGTGCTTGTAGCAACCAATAGTTTAGATGCACAAAAACAGCAAATTATAGACCGTTTGCTTTTTAGAATCGAATCTGTAAAAAAAGCGCGCAATACTAAATACATTTTATTGAATGCGCCAAACGATAAGTTGTCTGACATTATAGCGCTTCTGCCTGGCATGAAAAGCCCTACGGTACTGCCTTTGGCGGAACCTGGATGGAGTAGTTTACATAGTGTTCTCAATGAAAATGATTTCTGGGAAATTATTGAGCAGTTAAAAGCTGCTGGTGCGCAAGGCATTTTAGTGGTACCTATCGAAAAAATGGTGATATAAATTTATTCTATGAAAATAATTGAAAACCCTTTACAAGAATCGCTACCCGAATTACTGCAAAGGCCAGCCATGGATCATGCGGCATTATATGCTGTGGTGCAGGGTGTTTTGGATGGGGTAAAAAAAGAAGGTGATACAGCGGTGGCTGCTTATACCCAAAAATTTGATGGGGTATCTTTTGATACTGCCATTGTTTCAGAAGCAGAAATTAATGAAGCAGCATTAGCGCTGTCACCAGCATTAAAAGAAGCGATACAACTAGCTGCAAAAAATATCAGGTGTTTTCATGAAGCGCAGGTTTCAGAAACTATAAAAATAGAAACCATGCCAGGGGTTAGTTGCTGGCGTAAAAGTGTAGGGATTGATAAAGTGGGGCTTTATATACCAGGTGGATCTTCAAGATAACTTAGTACGGTAT
>JACCDS010155345.1_pt1 | contig 11215 bp, 7 predicted proteins | sample 7446441 | NCBI WGS metagenome assembly JACCDS01 (sample SAMN15323445, study PRJNA562643) | freshwater metagenome | isolation source: river surface water | place: USA:Blue River Watershed | collected 2017-08-17 | reverse complement strand
CTGCTGTCGCCGATTGCCAGCAAGACCGACAAGCTGATGGTGTTCTACGATGCCTGCCATTCCGGTGGCATCGCCAACCAGCCGCTGCGCACCCGTTCCTTCAACCTGGCAAACGCCGTTCTGACGCCGAAATTTGCGGGCAACATGAGCCCGGAAATCTGCGCCAAGCCCAGCAACCTGCGTACCCGCTCGCTCAGTGGAGAGCTCGGCAGCAAGGGCATCTTGCCGGACAACATCGTGTCGATTGCGGCCTCGCGCCCCGATGAGGTGTCTTTTGACGATGCCCGCTCCGGTGGCCTGGCCACGGTGGCCTGGCGCGATTGCCTGCAAGGCAAGGCACGGGACCTGGATGGCAACGGCCTCTTGAGCGTGGAAGAGATCACCAGCTGCGCCCAGGCCAGCATGGACCTCAAGCTGCGCCAGTTTCCGGACGTGCTGGGCCAGCACATGACGATTGGCGGCAACAAGGCCTTCATCCCGTCCTACCAGGTGGCGTCCACGGCGCCAACGGCAGCGCCTGCACCCTCTGCGGCGCCCACTCCTGCGCCAGCGGCCTTGGCGCCAGCGCCTGTTCCCCCCAGCGCCAGCCCGGCAGCGGCTCCGGTGGCGTCGGCCACCCCCAGCCTGCCGCAACCGTCGCAGACACCCGTCAAGCCCGCGCAGCTGCTGGGGCAGGGGCATGCCCAGCGTGATGCGGCCAGACCGCTTTCGGTGACTGCCCAGCCGGCGGTGATGCGGATCATGAAAGACCCGCTGCAGCTGACCGTGACCTCGCCACGCAGTGGCTATGTGTATGTGGCACTGGCCGGCTCGGACAACAAGAGCCTGTACCTGCTGTTCCCCAACGGCATCGATGGCGACAACCGGATCGAGGCGAACCAGCCCGTCCAGTTGCCGCGCAAGGGCTGGCGAATCACCGCCGCAGGCCCGAAAGGCGTGGACACTGTACTGGTCATGGTCACCGATTCACCGCGGGACCTTTCGGCGCTCGGTGGCGAAGCAGCAGGTCCGTTCATCAAGACCTTCCTGACGCCGCAGGGCAACAGCCAGCTGCAAGCCCTGCTGGGCAATTCGGCCAATGGCGACCAGCAGGTCTGCCAGCAGGCCGGGGCCACGCGCAACCTCAGTGTGGAGCGCGAATGCTCGGATGGTTTTGCTTCGGCTCTGATCCAGATTGAAGAGCGCGATGCGCCCTGAGCGCTGAACCGGTCAGTTCGCGTCGGTCTTCTTTTTCGGCACCAGCCAGCGGTACAGCGGCGCGGTCTGCACATCCTGCAGCGTGCCGTCCACGTTGTGGATGAGCTTGTCGGCCGTGTCCAGGGTTTTGCGGGTCTGCACCAGCGAAGACTCCAGCTCCTTGAGGGTCGCCGTGGCCTGAACCGCCGTGGGCTGCAAGGCGCTCATGGTGTCGCGGGTTTGCCCCAGCACCGAGGGCAGGCCGTTTTGCGGGTCGCTCATGACCTTCATGGCCTGGGTGCTTTGCTCGAGCACCTCCACCGTGTGTTCCATCACCTTGCGCGATTGCCGCAAATTGGCCTGGATGCCATCTTTCGGATCGGCAATCTGGGTCAGCAGGAGCTGGAACTTGAGCAACAGCGGATCGATCCGTTTGGTGAGGTCCGCCGTCAGGTCCTCGCGCACGATGGCGATGCGCGCATGCTCCGAGAGCGGTTTTTGCAGGGCTTCGTTGCGCACCAGGGTCAGTTCAGCGGTGACGATCCTGTCTTTGGTGACCTTGAGGGCCGAGCCCTCGGTCATGAAGGCCGCGTAGGCCTCGCGGATCTGCACCTGCCCGCTGACCACGCCCTGCGGCGTCAGGGCCATGCGGGTCAATTGGCCAATCTCGAAACCCTTGTAGTTGACGGCCATGCCTTCGTGCAGGCTGGCTGCAGAATCGGTTTCAAAATCGAGTGTGAGCCGGTTCTCCCACGCCCCCTTGAGTTTGGCCAGATACAGCATGGCCAAGGCCATGGCCAGCAGCGTCAGCAGCAATTGCCAGCGAAACCGGATGCCGGGGGTGTTGTGTGTGCCTGCCATGTGCGCTCCTAGTGCAGCATCCAGAAAAAATCCGCCGCTTCGATGCCGATGATGGTCAACATGCCCAGCGTCATGGCGCGGGACATCATCCGGTGGTTTTGTCCTTCGTGGGCCTGCAAGAACCTGACTTCCAGAAAGGCCAGCAGGCTCAGGAAGGCCGCCAGCAGCAGCATGCGCAGGCCCGCATGGGCGATGTACATGAACCGGAACGTTCCCCAGAAGGACTCCCAGATGGCCTGACCGTAGCCCGAAAAGCCGTGCATCATGCCCAGCCAGGAGCCGCCCAGAACGCTGAGGAAGAACCATGCCCAGGCCGTCAGGCAAGCCACGGCGCAGGCCATGACATAGGCCCCGGTCTGGCGCCCCTCGTGCAGGCGCCGCGCCAGGCCGGCGTCGGTGGCCAGCTGGAAGTTGACCCGCAGCAAGACAAAGGCGGCCACCAGCAGGGTGGGCAGGCGCCCGAGCAGCAGGTGGTTGAACAGTTCCCGGCTGATCTGGGGGTCGAGCCGAGCGGATTCATGCAAGCTGAGCCAGGAAAAGCCCAGCCCAGCAGTACCGCCCACGATCACGGCAAACCAGCCGCATCCCCTCAGGAACTTCTGCGCCAGCTCGAACATCTCGTTGTCTCTGTGCCGCCAGGTCAGGGGGCGCTCAGGAACCGCTGGCTTTTCTGAAAAGGATCTTGCCCACCACCACCTGGCCAGCGTCGTTGCGCTCCAGGCTGATGACGGCATCGTGGCCCTTGACGGCCTGGGTGAGCTGGCTGTCACGCAGATCGGCACTGGCCTTGATGACGTTCCACAGCCCACCGATCAGGCTGATGAGGGCCAGGGGGTTCTTCGGGGTCAGCTCGTTGGGTGGCGGCTCGATCTCGACCTTGCCACCGTTCTTTTCGACCGCATTGAGCCATTTCTGCAGGCGGTCGGGCGTGTTGTTGGGGCTGACCTTGTCGTACATGAGCACGGTGACCACGGGCTCCTGGAGTTTGAGCGCCGAGTGCAGGTCGCGGTCAAAACCCGCGAAGTCGACAAAGTTCAAGGTGCTGCTGACCTGACGTGTCGGGGTTGGGGTTGGGGTTGAGGCCGCACCCTGCGCCTGCGAGGGCATGGTTTCGCAGCCACCCAGGACCAGCAGGCCCGCCAGCATCGCGCAGCTCATGAGGGATTTGTTCATGCAATGTCTCCGTGATGCATCATCGTCCCCCCTCACCCACGAGCGCATAAGGCGCCCAGTAGGCCGGATGGGCGAATTGCGGGGTTTTCATGGTCTCCAGCATAGCTTGGCGCAAGGCTTCGGCACGGCGGATGGTGGGATTTTTCTTGTAGGCCGCAAAAGTGCGGGTGGTCAGGGCCATCGCGCTTTCGGACTCCACCGACCAGTGCGTGACCAGCAGGCTGCGGCTGCCCGCATAAAAGAAGCCGCGGGCCAGCCCGCTCATGGCTTCTTCGGCCTTGCCGTCAGCCCCTGCGGTGTTGCACGCCGAGAGCACCACCCAGTCCGCGTTCAGCCGCAGCCCCAGCACGTCTTCGAGCGTGAGCAGGGGCGATTCCTGCGGGTTCTTGGTGGCCGCCATGGCCAGCGCCGGCTGGTTCAGGTTGGGCAGGTCCCCGGCCAGCAGGCCGTGGGTGGCAAACACCACCACCTGCTTTTTGGCCAGATTGCCCGAGGCGCTTTGCTTGAGCACCGAAGCCCGGGTGGCGTCGTGGCCCAGGATCAGATCGCTGCGGGGATCGGCCTGCAGGATGCTGGCGAGCTGCTGCACCTCGTCGCGCGTTTCCGGCAGCGGGGGAATCTTGCTGTAGGCCACGTAATTGGCGGCGTCCATGATGTTGCGCTGCTGCGCATCCACCGAGCGCGTGACCGCCACGGAACGCACGGTGCCGGCAGCGCCCGCACTGGCCACCACCGCATTGGGATCGAAAGCCGGATCGCCCCAGGCCAGCATGGGCTGCGGCGCAACAGGCTGCTGGCTCAGGCGCTTGAGGGCCAGCCAGCCGTTGGCGGTCGGCACATGGCTGACGGCCACATCGCGCACCAGCCAGGCCACATCGCTGGCATCGGGCTTGCGGGGCAACACGGCAAAGGGCAGCTGCGCCAGTTGGCCGGAAGTGGCCACGATCAGGTGGGCCCGTCCATTGATCTGTTCTTCAAATGGCTGGAAGACTTCCTTGTAGATCGCATGGGCACTGGCCACATCGAAACGCGGCGCCCGCGAGCCGAGCCCGGCCACATCGAGCGTGTCCCGGACTTTGGTGACCAGGGTCTTGAGTTCGGCCTCGGTCAGCCGCGAGGCCTGAAAGCGCACCTTGCCCGTGCTGTCGATCGCCCAGATGTAGGTGGCATCTTCCAGCGGGATGATGGAGACAAACAAGTCGTCGGGCCGCAGCTGTTGCGCAATCTCGGCCGTGGTGGGCGATTTGGGCTGAATCAGCTGGAAATACTCCGGATAGCCCTTCTGGATTTCAGCCTTGTACTGGCGGCGCGCTTTTTCGATCTCGTGCAAACGCTGGCGCATCTGCTCGACCACCTGCGGGTTGCGGCGCTTTTCTTCTTCCGTGCCCTGTCCGCTGATGTAGTTGGTGATGGACGCTATTTCGTTCTTGGCATCCTGCTCCTTGCGGATGATTTCGGACAGACCTGGCGCGGAGACGCCCGAGCGCACCGCGGCCTCTGCCAGCGCCTGCTGGACCTTGGAGGTGTTGAGCTGGTCGGCAATCTGGAAGATGGTTTGCGCATCTTTCACATCCTGGCTGGCGGTCTGGGCCAGCAGCTGCATGTAGCTTTGCAAAATGAAGCGCCGGGTCTTTTGCTGCATGGCGTTTTCAACATAGTCGCCGGTCAGCGATTCAGGCGCCGTCATGCCGCGAACGGCCCGGTCGAACTCCTGCCGAGCCTGGGACACATTGCCGGTCTTCCAGAGCGCCACCGCCAGCATGCCCCGGTTGATGGCGGTGAAATAGTGGTCCTCGCCAAAGTTGTTCAGGTGCCAGGTCATGTTGGCCTGCAGCACCGTCAGGGCTTTGTCGTGCAGGTTGTTCTTGGTGTACACAAAGCCACGGATCAAGGACTGCAACTGGGTTCCGCGTGGCGGACGGCCTATGCGCGCAGCTTCCTGGTCGCCCTGGTCAAAGCTGTCGAGTGCCTCGCGCCACCGGTTGGCGCCGATCAGCGCCTGGTTCACGCGCATGCGCGCGTAAAACCAGAAGGGTGAGCCTTTCTGGTAGCCCTGCTCGAGCAGCATGGATTCGCTCATGCGCGCGAACTTGAGGCCCTCGTCAAACAGGCCCACGGCGTTGTAGTAGTCGGCCACCCGGTTGTAGAAGCCCGCCATGCTGTTGCTGGTGAACCCAAAATCCTTGCTTTTGGCATAGGTGTCGCGCAGCGTCCATTCGGCATCGGCATAAAGCCCGGCCATCATCTGCTGGGTGCCCAGCTCGATGGAGGCGAACAGCATGGTGGCCTGCGACCATTGCCTGGCGTTCTCGGTCGGGGCCATGCGCATGACCTTCGCGAGTTCAGCCGCCTTGTCGGCTGCGATCTTGGCGCTCTCGATGCCTTCCTGCCATTTGCCCGTGCGCAGGCTGAATCTGGATTTGGCAATGAAGAACTCCACATCGGCCCGGGCAATCCAGAAGACGGCATCCCCACGCCGGGGCATGTTGCGGACATCGGTCTTGAGCAAGGACTCTGCTTCGGACAAGAGGCGCCCCGCCTCTTTCAGGTTGCTGTCGTTGAGGTATTCATTGGCCACCTGCAGCCGGATGCGAACGGCGCTGGGCGGCCACTTCTGCAACTGGATCAGTTCCTGACCGAGCTGGTAGGCTTCCGCTCTTTTCTCGGTGCCCATCAAAAGCCCCATCAACCCCCATTTGCCTTCCATGGGGTCAAATTTGGCCCACTCGCGCAGATTTTCTTCGCGCTTGACCGCCTCGCCCAGCTTGAACGCCGCAAGGTCTTTTTGCCGGTAAATGTCCGTTCGCGAGCTGAACAGGCTGTTGGGGTCCACAGGCTTGTCCAGAATCGCCTGCAATCGCTCACGCTCTTGTGGCGACAGGCGAACACCCGCCTCATCGAAGTTCTGGGCGTGCACAAGGCTCGCCAGAGCGCAGGCCAGGCCCAGCCAGAAGCGTTTGGACACAAGGTTTGAGATGAATTTCATACGCTGACCTTTCGGCATCTGCTGCCTGGACAGGGTGCGGACACAGTGCGCTCCTGTATGGATTGGCCCACCCCAGGATTGACAACAACTGACGATCCGTGTGCAGCACATCAGCCGGTCATGATAATAAGAATATTCATCTCTCGGGCCATTCGCGCCAGCACCAGCCCGCAACCTGTGAAGAAAGCGCGCCCGCCAAGACCACTCAAACGGCTTGCCCATGCCAGGGTTTGCCCAGGGGGGACGTGATTTTTCCTCACAACCCGCCGAGATCAAATCGTTTGTCTGCCCGCACGATTCACTTTAGCCTCAGGCGCTGTCAGCTTATATCGGCAATACAGCAGTGGATCCCCAATTCAATTTCCTGGCCGGTCGCAACGGCGGCTTGCAAAGTGTCCTTTCCATCCACGACCTGCGCCTGCTGGCCCGCAGGCGACTGCCCCGAACGGTTTTTGACTTCATCGATGGCGGCGCGGAAGACGAATTGACCCTGGCGGAGAACCGCCGGGCCTTCGAACGCGTCCGACTGGTCCCCCGCATCCTGACCGACGTCTCGGCTCCGACGCTCACAACGCAAATCGCCGGCACGCCGGTCAAGGCCCCGCTGGTGGTGTCGCCGATGGGCTCGTGCATGCTCGCCTGGCCCCAGGCCGACATTGCGATTGCGCGGGCGGCCGCCGCCCACGGCATCCCCTACACCTTGTCGACCATGTCGAACACCAGCATCGAGCGCATGGCCGATGCCGTGCAGGGCGAGCTGTGGTTTCAGCTGTATGTGCTCAAGGACCACGCTTTCAATGAGCAGCTTCTGGACCGCGCGGCTGCCGCGGGCTACGGCACGCTGGTGGTGTCCGTGGACCTTCAGGCCGGCGGCAAGCGCGAGCGGGACCTGCGCAACGGGGTGTCCATTCCCATCCGCATGACCTGGCGCCACATCCTGGAAGGCATCACCCATCCCCACTGGTCCTGGAAACTGCTGCAAGGCGGTGCCCCGGACTTCGAGAACGTGCGCGGTTACATGGGCAGCACGAATGCCGATCTGACGATTGCAGCGCGTGTCGGCGAAAGCCTGGACGCCAGCTTCAATTGGGAGGGCCTGGCCCGGTTGCGCGAGCGCTGGAAAGGCAAGCTGATGGTCAAAGGCGTGCTGCACCCGATGGATGCACAACGCGCGGTCCGCATGGGGGTGGATGGCCTGTGGGTGTCCAACCACGGTGGCCGCCAGCTCGACGGTGCGATTGCCTCGGCCGATGCGCTGCCCGGTGTGGTGGCCGCCGTGGGCCACGAGGTGCCGCTCATCATCGATTCGGGCGTGCGGCGCGGCGTCGACATCCTCAAGGCGCGCGCCATGGGCGCCCAGGCCGCTGCCGTGGGCCGCGCCGCGCTGTACGGCGCAGCCGCAGGCGGTGAAGCCGGCGCGCACCGGGCACTGGAAATCCTCCTCCAGGAATTGCGCCTGGCCATGAAACTGGCCGGCATCCCCTCTCTCGACAGCGCTTCGCAGCCACAGCCCGAGATCTTCGGGGCGCCAGGCCCGTCGCCCACCGCATCCCCTGGCAGGGCATAAGCCCTGCATTTTTTCATCCACAACGAGGAGACATCCATGACCCAGCTCACACGCCGGCAAGCCATCATTGGCGCGTCCGTGATCACGGCCGCACCGGCCATCCTGACATCCAGAAGCGCCCACGCCGCGGAGTTCAATTACAAGCTTGGCACCAACATGCCGGCCGAGCACCCCTTGAACAAACGCGCCAGCGAAGCCGCTGCGCGGATTGCCAAGGAAACGAATGGCCAGGTCGTGTTCAACATTTTCCCGAGCAACCAGCTCGGCAACGATGCCGACATGCTGTCGCAGCTGCGCAGCGGCGGGCTGGAATCCTTCACGATTTCAGGCGTCAACGTGCTGTCCCAACTGGTGCCCGTCTCTGCCATTTACGGTCTCGGCTTTGCGTTCTCGGACGAAGACACCGTCTACCGCGCACTGGATGGCGACCTGGGCAAATACCTGCGCGGCCAATTCTCCAAAGTGGGGCTTGTGGCGCTGGAAGGTGTCTGGGGCACAGGCTTTCGCCAGATGACGAACAACGTGCGCCCCATCTCCGCTCCGGAAGACCTCAGGGGCCTGAAGATGCGCGTGCCCGTGAGCCCGATGTGGACCTCGCTGTTCAAGAACCTGGGCGCGGCGCCGGTGTCGATCAATTTCGCCGAGGTGTTCCCGGCGCTGCAGACGAAAGTCGTGGACGGTCAGGAAAACCCGCTCAGCACGATCTCGATCGCCAAGCTCTACGAAGTTCAGAAGTATTGCTCGATGACCAACCACATGTGGGACGGGTTCCTGTTCATGCTCAACCAGAAGGCCTGGGAGCGTCTGCCGGAAAGCGCACGCGCCATCGTGGCGAACAACTTCAACAAATCCTGCCTGGACATGCGTGCCGACATTGCCAAGCTCAATGCCTCCCTGCGCAGTGATCTGGAAAGCAAGGGCCTGATGTTCAATGCGCCGAACCTGGCGCCTTTCAGGGCCATGGTCGGCAAGTCCAACTACTACGAAGAATGGCGCCGCAAGTTCGGCGACGAAGCCTGGTCCATTCTGGAGAAGTACACCGGCAAACTGGGCTGATCCAGGGCGGGTCAGGACAACAACCCCTGACCCTTTTGATCGGCACATGAAAGAGCCTGCCGCGATCTGCGGCAGGCTTTTTTGTTGATGTCCCTCGCGGTCGGACTCAGGACAGGCGGGGCGTCTAGATCGCGATGGTCGAGATGGCCGGGAAGGCAGCGATCACGATCACCCCCACCATCAGCGCCACCAGATACGGCCAGATCGCGCTCATCACCTCACCGGGCTTGGCATCGCCAATGCGGCAGGCCACGTAAAAGCCCACCCCGATGGGCGGCATCATCAGCCCCACGTTCATCGCACACACGATCACCATCGAGTAGTGGATGTCGTTGATGCCCAGCTTCTTGGCAATCGGGAACATGATCGGCGCCAGCAGCAGCACCGCCGGCAGGCCTTCGAGCAGGCAGCCCAGGATCAGGAACACGATGATCGTCACCGCCATGAACGCAGCTACCCCTCCGGGCAGCGTGGTCATGAACACCGACAGCTGCTGCACGATGCCGCTTTGCGTGATCGCCCAGGCCATGGCCGATGCCGCGCCCAAAATCAGCAGGATGGCGCCCGACAGGGCTGCGGTTTCCACCAGCATGTCATAGAGCTTGCGCATGCCAATGCCGCCGTACATGATCTGGCCAATGACCAGCGCGTACAGCACCGCAATGGTCGAGACCTCGGTGGCCGTGGCCACCCCGCCACCGACTGCGCTGCGGATCAGAAAGGGCAGCACCAGCGCAGGACCTGCGGCCAGCAGGAATTGCCACATGACCTTGAGCGGTGCGCGCTTGGCCCCTTCGGCGTGCTCGTGGCGGGCCTTCCAGCGCGCCAGCAGCACCAGCGTGCCCAGCAGCACCCCGGCCACCAGGAAGCCGGCGTTGAACAGGCCGGCAATGGACACGCCTGCCACCGAGCCCAGCACGATCAGCACGATGCTGGGCGGCACCGTGTCGGCCATGGCCGCGCCCGTGGCCAGCAGCGCCACCATCTCCTTGGGCTTGTTGCCCCGGCGCTTCATCTCCGGAAACAGGGCTGGTGCCACGGTGGCCATGTCCGACACCTTGGAGCCGGAGATGCCCGAGACAATGAACAGCGAGCCCAGCAGCACGTACGACATGCCCGCCTTCACGTGACCGATGAGCGAGCCCAGGAAGTCCACGATCGCCTTGCCCATGCCGGTGGCATCCAGAATGCAGCCCAGCAGCACAAAGATCGGCACCGACACCAGGATGATGCTGGACATGCCCTCGTCCATGCGGCCCACCACGATCAAAAGCGGCACCTGGGTGGTGAAGGCCAGGTAGCTCAGCGCCCCAAGACCAAAGCAGAACGCGATCGGCACCCCGGCCATCAGGCCCACCGTGACACCGCCGACCATGAAGATCACCATGTTCCAGCCGCCCAGCGCAGGCAGCGCCTCACGCTGGCTGTAGCCCAGCGCCGCCATGGCCCCCACCAGCGCCACCGCCACCAGCAGGGCGCGCAGCGGCACCGTCTTGAGTGCATAGGCCAGCACAATGGCCAGCATGGCCGCCAGACCAAACGGGATGGCCGCCACCCGGAAGCTGTTGGGCAAGTCCAGCGCCGGGGTGCGGATGAACCACTCCTCCTGCGTGTACTCCCAGGCATAGGGCAGCAGCGTCACCAAAAAGGCCGCCACCGCCGCCAGCGCAAAACCGTGCACATACCCACGCCAGCGCTCGGGCAGCTTGTCCACCACCAGCGTCAGGCGCAAATGCTCGTTGCGGTGCATCGCCAGCGCCGCCCCGATCATCGTCACCCAGATGAACGAAATCGACACCACCTCGTCCACCCACACGATCGGGCTGGACAACACGTAGCGCGTGATCACCGTGGTCAGCAAAAATCCAATGATCACCACCATCAGCACCGCCGATACCGCCTCCAGCGGCAAGATCCAGCGCGAAAACAAGCGGCGGCCGCCCCCTTCGGATGTGTGCTCGGAATAATCTTCTCCGCCCACAGGCGAAAGGGTGTCAACAGCCGACATGTTTTACTGCTCCAGAATGTTGTTGGCGTCAGAGGAAAAAGCGGGCTCAGCCCAGCTTGCCGCTGTAGCGCTCCAGCAGGGCCCAGGCCTCGTCGCCGAACTTGGCTTTCCACTCGGCGTAGAAGCCGGCCTGACGCAGGCGGTTGCGGAAGCTGTCGGCCTTGACGGTGTTGAACACCAGGCCCTTCTCGGTCAGAGACTTCTGCAGCGTGGCATTCATGGCGGCCACATCGGCGCGCTGTTTCAGGCCGGCGGCATTGATGTTCCTGGCCACGATGGCACGCAGGTCTTCAGGCAGACGCTCCCAGGCGCGGCGGTTCGCCAGGAACCAGAAGCCGTCCCACATGTGGTTGGTCACCGAGCAGTACTTCTGCACTTCATTGAGCTT
>JACCDS010021905.1_pt1 | contig 11216 bp, 9 predicted proteins | sample 7446441 | NCBI WGS metagenome assembly JACCDS01 (sample SAMN15323445, study PRJNA562643) | freshwater metagenome | isolation source: river surface water | place: USA:Blue River Watershed | collected 2017-08-17 | reverse complement strand
TAGACACACCACTCGGTAGCCTGCCTGCACCAGCTCACGGATGGTGGAAGCACGGAAGTTGAACAAGTACCACGATGTATTCGCCGAAAGAGTGATGGTGATCGGATCGTTGCGCATGGGCGCTTAGTTGAATAGCCATTCCAGCGGATACCAGCGGTAGGGCAGCCAGGCAAAGGCGTGAGTCGCGAAGTTTAGCCAGACGAACTCCACCGTGGCGTAGTAAGCCAGAACGATTACAACCCAGATTCGGTTACCCCTGCCACTCTTGCGACCGAGTGCCTCGGGCAGGTAAGCGAATACCATCAACTGGAGAGGCAGCAGATAAAGGCCGACGCGGTCCACTGCCGTGCTGGACGGGCTGTAGAAATACACCCCCGTCAATGCGAGAGAGGCGATGGCAAACCAGAACCACAGGCGTTCTTGTGGCAAGGTGATAGCGAAACGAGGACGCTTCCATAGCAGCAGCACTGCCGGAAGGGAGTTCATCAGCAGCCGCACCAGTGCTCCTTCAGACTGGTATTCCGCTTCCAGATAGCCCACTTTCAAGGCGTCCACCGAATCCGCCAGCAGCAGCGCGTAAGCCCCAGCCACCACGACGGCTACCCAAAGACTCGTCAGCAGGCGACTGTGGCTTGCTGCCAAAGCAGCCATGGGCAGTAGCAGCACAGCAGATTTGTGAAAAGTTGCGCCCAGTACGGTCCAGATCACGAAGGTGGCCACACGGCCTTGGCCCAAGCCCACCAGACCAGCCATCAGGCAACCCACGGCCACACCTTGGCGGCTGTATCCCATGGCGAGGATGATCACGAGGTAGGGTACGGCCACTGCCATCGCCAACCATGGGCGGGGAAGGTGGCGGCAGAACAGTACGAGTCCGTACGAAAAGACGGCCGCTGCCATCAGGTTGACGCCGTAAATTCCCCAATCGGCTCGCATGGAGAGCCATTCCAATAGCCGATAACCTGGGTCATTCCACCACCAGTCCGAATACTGGCTCTCGTAATAAACGCGACTGAAATTATCCAGATAGCTCAGCCAATCCCCGCCCACCTCATAACGCCAGCCGATCAAGAGAATCAGTGCCACCATCATCACCCGCCACGCGGTCGGAAATCTTCCGTGAAGCCGTGTGCCAGGCTGCTGATCGCTCACTCGGGCAGCCTCTTTCCATGCCAAGAACGCAGGTACCAGAAACATTAACCAATAAGGCCACATAACGAGAGGTCGTCGAGAAAAAATCAGGTCGTGGGAGAAGTTTTCTTTTGCGTCTGTAGCCACGACTGAAACATCAGCACTGACCAGATTTTTGCGGTGTGATCACGCCGTCCGCTCAGATGCTCGATCCACACCGTGCGAATCGGTGCTGCCTGCAAATAGCCCTCGGCCTGTAAACGTGATTCGGCCAATAGATCTTCCGCCCATTCGCGTAGCGGACCGCGCAGCCACTGACCAATCGGAACAGCAAAGCCTGCCTTAGGGCGCTCAATCAGTTCACGTGGCACATGCTTGTAAAGCACTTCGCGCAGTGCCCACTTGCCCACTCCGTCTCGAATCTTCATATGCAGGGGCAGGCGCCAGGCCAGTTCCACCACCCGATGATCAAGGAAAGGCACGCGCGTTTCCAGACTGGTTGCCATTGCGGCCCGGTCTACCTTGCACAGGATGTCATCAGGCAGATAGGTCATGCTGTCCTGATACATCATGGGCAGGGGCGATTGCTCCAGCCCTTCGGCAGGCAAGGGATCGTCGAGCAGGCTTGCCGGCTCGATTACCTGATGACCACCGGTATCGCGCACCAAGCTGGCCGGATCACTCCATTCCGATACAAGGCTGCGGTAAAGCTCGTCAAGATTGTTAATGTTTCTTAGGCGATCCGCGAGCTTCTGTATTTTGTCGCCGAGGAGAACGACGCCGCTTTCCGAACCGAGGAACGGTGAGCCAACGGTATTCAGAAGAGGAACAGGTAAGCTGTTTAGCGTTGTGGCTAAAGTGCGCCGTATCGGCAACGGGAGACTGCCAAGCCTGTTCCAGACCCGTGGCCCCCAAAAATAGCGGTTATAGCCACCAAAGAGCTCGTCGCCGGCGTCACCACTCAAAGCAACGGTGACATGCTGGCGCGCGGCCTTACAAACCAGGTGGGTGGGAATCTGCGACGAATCGGCAAAGGGCTCATCGTAGATCTGCGGCAGAGCCGGGATCACATCCTGGGTCATTCGGGAAGTCACACGCATCTCGTGATGCTCGGTGCCCAAATGCCGAGCCACTGCAAAGGCGTAGGGAGCCTCGTCGAAACCTGTTTCGTCGAAACCAATCGTGAAGGTCTTGACTGGTCGTGAAGACTGCCGCTGCATCAGCGCCACAATGGTGGAGGAGTCCACTCCACCTGAGAGGAAGGCACCGAGTGGCACATCAGCCAGCGACTGCAGTTTGACAGCAATGCTCAACTGCTCTTCCAGCAGTCGCAGCGCTTCAAATTCGTTCTTCAGCGGATCGTGAGCAGCTGCCCCTACGGTTTTGGCCAACGACCACCATCGGCGAATCGTCATGCTTCCGTAGGTATCACCAGGCCGTAAAGGCTCGGACGGTGCCTCAGCTGGTGGCTGCATTTGTACAGTCAACAAACAACCGGGCTCCAGCTTGAAAATACCGGTGTAAATACTACGCGGGGCGGGCACGTACATGAAGCGCAGATATTGGGCCAAGGCCTGCCGACAGACTTTCGCATCAAACCCCGGGTAAGACTTCAACGCCTTGAGTTCAGAGCCAAAGACCAATGCCCGGTTCTTGGCATCGCCTACCCAACCATAAAAAAGCGGCTTCTCGCCTAACCGATCCCGTACCAGGGTAAGTGTCTTGGTAGCGCGATCCCACACGGCAATGGCAAACATGCCGACACAGCGCTGCAGCGTTGATTCGATACCCCAGGATTCAAGGCCAGCCAACAGAGTTTCAGTATCTGAGTTTCCACGCCATGCTGGCGCGGCGCCAGTCTGTTGCAACTCAATGCGCAGGGCTTCGTGGTTATAAATTTCCCCATTAAAGACAATTACGTAACGGCCGCTGGAAGAGGGCATCGGCTGGTGGCCAGCAGCCGATAGGTCGATGATAGACAATCGCTTATGGCCTAATGCGATACCGGTTGATTCATCAGACCAGCAACCGGCATCGTCGGGGCCGCGATGAGCAATCGCTTCGGCCATCTGCCGAGCCTCGGCCTCTAAGGACGTGCGAGGGTAGGTGACAAATACTCCGGTCAGGCCGCACACAGCTTCATCCCTTTGCTACCCGTTCCAAAGTCGCTGCCATGCGTGGCAACGTGACCTGCAAACTGTAATGGTCTACGATGCGTTGTCGTCCCGCTTCGCCCGCTTGCAGTCGCCTCGCGGGGTTGTCCCGTAGCGTCCTGAAGGCATGCAGCCATTCATCGTCTGTGCTTGCAAGGTAACCGCAATCTGACGTCACGACGGTGTTGTTCGCCCCAACTGCAGAACCCACGACCGGTACCGCGCAAGCCATGTACTGAATCAATTTAAAAGCGCACTTGCCGCGTGCCCATTCATCATCTGGCAGCGGCATGACACCAACGTCAAATGAATTGATCAATTCAATTTCTGTTGCCTCACTCCAAGGTAGTGCAACGACTTGAACGCCAGGTACAACCGGAGCTGCACCACCAATAACAACCAACCGGACCGGACTCTCCTTGGCCAAATGAGAGAGCGGCGTCACGATCTGTCGAAGATAGGGCGCTGTCGATGGTGAGCCGATCCAGCCAACTGTGAACGTGCTTGTTTTCCTTGCGGCGTCGGGAATGTAATGATTGATGTCGACGGAAGTCGGTAGAAACTCCGCACGTTGATTGAACTGACTTGCGTACTGCCTCAATTCCTGATTGCCAGCGGTTACAGCTGCCGCACCTTTAATGACTTGCTCGAATTTATTGCCGAGCAGTGGCTTGAGTAAAGCCATTTTACCGCGCTGATATCGCAGGTAAAAGGCATCATCGAAGTCGTAGACGTAGGGTCTTTGCAAGAGAGCTCTTTCGATCCAACTAGGGAGTAGAGGCAACAATTCACAGTGCACGATTGCCGCACTAGAATCTTCGATAGTTGCTAAATCACCAAGTCGCCTCAGACCCGCCTGTATTAATCCCGGTACAGAAGCAGCTTTGCCGGTGAATCGGCGGTTGAGGTAATCATCGCCGAGCAAGTGGCTTATCCGCATTTCTATGCCATACGAGCTGAGACCTGGCGCATATTGCTCAAGCCTGTAGCGGGTACTCGCTGCTAATGGGCCGTAGAGTGCAAAGCCCTGAACCCGAATCATTTTTTAAAACCCATTGCACACCAATAAGGAGCCTTCTCCGAAAACTCGATATCTTTCAGTCCTGCAGCTTCAAGCATTGAATGGATTTGGGAACGGGTGAATCTTCGTTCCAACGGCGTGCCGAATCGGTCGCGTGAGTCAGTGCGCAGCGTATAGAAGCTATGGTTTCTATAGTACGAAAGTGGAATTCCGGCTGGATCGATTCCAATTTTCTCAATCAGGCGAGAGAGTCTCGAAAACGGCCAGTAGATCAGTACAGCGATAGTATCGGTAACAACATTTTTCAACCCACCAGGCAATCTGGATATCAACCGGCGGAGCAGATCTGAAATTCGCCAGATGGCTTTGAATAACCCTGATCTATTGTCGAATGCGTAGTAGAGATAAACCAGAAAAGGTGCACCAGGTTTAAGCATATCCACACATGATCTAACTGCTGTAGGTGTGTCTGGCAAGTGGTGAAGAACACCTAACGAGTACCCAAAATCCTGAGAGTTCAATGGCAAGACTTTGTCATCGACAGATGCCAAGTGGAACGTCACATTCGACGTACCGGCAAGTGCTCGCTTGGCAACTTCGAGAGCATTAGAAGGATCGATGCAGTGAAGATGCCCAACCTTTCTTACCATGATTTTTGCCCAACGTCCTGACCCACAGCCCATGTCAAAGCCAGTGGCATCTTTGGGAAGTTCCTGCCATGGAAAGATTGTGAAGTACTCGTTGAAGATCTTCTGAGCTTCTTTTTCAGACAATGAGGATTGATCAAAACGTGACCATTCGTCTCCAAAACTCTTGACAGAAGCTTGGTCGATATTTTTCTTTATATTCAAGAATTTATTTTTTTCACCATTGGAAGATTTAAAGCGACTCATAAATTTTTCGGTACTTCTTGACCCCATCCTCAAGTGAAAAATAACGATATGCCGTGTCGATACAGCGTTGCCTTGTCTCGTGATCGACAGTTAAAGCTAGCAGTTGATGTAAGCCTGTAATAAGGCTCTCAGTGTCGAAGCGGTCAACGGCAACGCCAACACGGTTTTCTCGCAGAACTTCTGCCATATCGCCCACGCCCGAGTTCGCTAAGCAGGGTATGCCACATCCGAGGAACTCCGCTAATTTGGTTGGTGCTGATGCCTGCTTTGAAAATACCGGTTTTATAAAAAAAATTCCTGCATGCATTCTGGAAATAAGTGCCGGCACTCTATCTGGGGAGGCGGATACAATTTCTACTGAAGAATCAGGTACGCCAGCTTTTGTAAGGCGCTGCTGAATGTAATCGTGCTCATCTCGGTTAACGATGAGGAACTTGGCATTAGGGATAAGCTTGATCAGGGCTGCAGCAGTTTTAGCGACTTCATCAAAAAGGTACCATGTCCCCACAGTACCCAGATAACCAAGTACGAATAGTTCGCCTTCTTTTCTAGATCGAGGCGAAGTCTTAAATTTTTGGAGATCTGCACAAGTTGGAATTACGGTGAATGGCGGCATCCTATCTTGCAAATATTCGTAACTTTGCATTATTCGAACTGCTGCGTGCGTAAGCGATACGACGTGATCAGCCTTGCGAAGGAAGTAAGCTTCACACCACTTTGCTATCCGGTACATTCGTCCACTTTCTATCCATATGTTTCCGTCGACACGCTCATCAGCCCAGAATCCACGCATATCAAAAACAAAACGGGTACCTGTTAACTGTTTAATGAGTATTGCAATGACCGACGCAACATAAGAGCGTGCATGCACAATTCCTATTTTGTGCATAAATACCAAAAATAACCCTACAGCCAAGCCATTAATAATATCTAAGATTGTAGCGAAAAATGATGGATTTTTATGATAGCGAAGTGGATACCAATGGATGCCAGCTGCCTTAATTCTCCTCTCGATTTCGGATCTTTCGCGAAGTCGACCCCAGTCTTCTTTTTTTTCAAAACTAATCAAGTAAAAATGATGGCTTTGAGAAAGTTTTTGAAGGTATGCTAATACTTGGGATTGGCCCAGCGGCTCAAGCATTCCATCATAAGAAATATAGAGTAATTTGTTTTTCACTGGGTCTGCGGTTTTCTTCTATGAATCAGAAAATGGGTGCGGATATAATATATATTTGCAATATTTGATTTCCAAAAACTTTCAATCTCGACCGGCAGATTTTATAAGATTTTACAGGAAAGATAGGCAGTCGAATGGCAAAAATATTTGTGGGGATGGGTATCAGGGATGCCCTGAGTATTGAAATATCCCAGTAAATCGGTTTCCTAAAGTGGCTCGTCCAATACTCACACCACTCAAACCAATGGCTACTCTCGAGATCAGGTTCTTGATAATCCCGCTATTGGCATATGGCCAGCCCGTTTCGTAAATCTCCCAATGAATTAATTTCAGCTTGGGTGATACTCGTTTAAAGAAATCTAATTGCTGCGAGCCGCCTGTACGGAACAAGTGTGTTGGCTTACCTTGTCCAACAAATCTGGGTTGTAGGGCGTGTTTGAACGTGCCGAACAGTCGCGCGGCCCAGTAAACCGGGCTCGGGTTAGTCTCCAAAGGCCCCTCGACAAACAGTAATCCCCCCGCTTTTATGTGATGAAGCAAACTATTCAATGTGCTTGTTGGATCGGGTAGATGTTCGAGTACGTCACCAAGATGAATGACATCGAACTGGGTATCGGACATTTCCTTCGCAAATTCCGGAATTGGGTAGACCCTGCATCCTGCGTTACGAGCTGCAGCGATCGCTGCATCAGTGTCGAACTCGACCCCGATTGGCGTGAATCCGGCTGATCGTACGGCCCGGAGGAATTGGCCAAAGCCGCAACCATAGTCCAGCACTTTTGCGCCTGGCGGCGCATGGCTCTTTAAGAGATTCGCAGCGGCATCGTAATGATTACTCTCGATCTCTGCATAGTGAGAGTCATGGTAGTCGGACTTGGAATACATCCGCGCAAAGGTTTGTGCAGACGGCACCGGATCGACATACACGCTAAGACAATCCGTACAGCGAATATATTCATAACGATCATCGAGGTACTGGATAGCGTAGGGGAATGCGGAAACGGCGGACGTACCTTTACATAGAGGACAGGGTCGTACTTCTTTAACCATGACGCGATAATCCAAAGTAGTCGAGATATTGGTCGGAGATCCGTTCCAAAGAAAAATCCTTAGCGCGAGCGATTAACGCTTGCCGATTGTGTTTCTCGTTGAGGCTATCGAGAATGGCGGTTGCCATTGCATCGGCATCCCCAACAGGTACCAAGCGCCCGTAAAGCCCGTTTTCTAGAATCTCCGAAGGACCGCTGGGGCAGTTCGTGCTGACTACCGGAACACCGCACTCGAGCGCCTCAATAATGACGGTAGGCAGGCCCTCCCAATCCGAAGAAAGAACAAACAGATCCGCACTACGAAACCATGGATATGGATCACGAAAGAAGCCCGCCAGGAGCACTCTTTCCCCTAAGCCCAATTCGTCTATTTGCTGCTCTAAAGCAGGCCTTAGATCGCCATCGCCCAAAATGGTCAGCTTCGCATTCATTTTTTTTGCTACACGAGCAAAGGCTTTTAGTAGTAAGGCATGGTTCTTCTGTACCTTGAGTGTTCCCACTGTAATTACGTGGAAGTCGAAGCCTTTTCCCCAAAGTCGTTCACGTAACTCAGCAGGGGCCCGTTCTGACGAGACTCCGGTCGCTGCTGGGTTGTAAATCACTTTAATCTTGTTAAGCGGAAAGCCGCTCAAACGGCTCATGTCTTTAGCGACCCCTTTCGATACAGCCATTACGCCTGTCGCAAATGGGTAGGTAAAGCGCATTACAAATTTCAGCCAGTTTGGTGAAATGTTCAATTCGCGTACACATGAGATGCTTAACTGGTTATGGTCAGTCAGAAAAATCTTTCCCGGCCGCCCAGAAAGGAGCCACGCTATAACGGCTGCAGAAGTCAGTGGCCACATCCCTACCCAAACGACATCAGGCTGTGTGCGCTTGAGATGGCGATGTAAGGGCCAAATCGATAATTTAATGCGCTCTACATCAAGATTGATGATCCGAATCGATGAGGGCACCACCGGTAATAGCTCACCTTCATGTCTTAGTAATATAAATTCAACCTCAAACCCGCGCGCGACCCAATCTTTGGCCAGATAAATGGCCAGACGTTCGGCACCGCCGCCGCGGAGGTTGGGAAGAACGATGGAAATTAGAGCCACTGCTACTTAAGAAGTAATTTAATTGCTGTTAGCATTTTTTCTGCAGCAATGGGCCCAATTATATGGCTGATCCATTGGTAAACAGGGGTTCCAACTGGCTCAAGTTTCGGGTCTAATTCTTTCGCTAATTTCAAGTAGCTTTCAGCAGCGTCACGAATGCCAATACGCAAGCAATGTCTCGCACGGGACCAGCATAAGCGAGCAATATAGGCAATCGCTAATGGATCATGATTTGGGATCTTGAAGCTTATGTACCGAGCGGCGGAGCGAATGAGGTCTGCTTGCCGCAAATGATCAATTTGGCGGCGAGACCGAGATAGCCGGGACGGTGAGTCGTGCTGTCTGTTGTGGCAAACAACAGCATCACATGCTTTCACTTCTAAATTTTTTTCTATTAAAGCCATACAAAAAACATACTCTTCACCAAATTGAATGATGGGGTCAAAAAATGCGTCATCATCAATTACTGTCCGTGGTGTCAACCAAAGCCCTGATGAAGTGGGCTGGGTCAACAAGAATTCAGGAAAAATAGTTTCGAGATGTTTTGGTCTGTACGGCAGGCTGTACATGTTTTCGTCAACAATTCGTCCATTTTTATCAACTGCCACCGCTCGGCCAAGCACGGCTTTTCCCGGGAAAACTTGAGCCACATTTAGCAAGTCCTCAAGAGCATTTTTCGGCAACAGGTCATCGGCATCCAGAAACTTGATGAACTCTCCTTGGGACCGACGAACACCTTCCCGGCGTGCAGCGCTCACACCTCGATTCGTCTGTTGGATAAGCTTGATGCGATCTCCATACTGCCCAGCGACTTCTGCAGAACGGTCGGTTGAGCCGTCGTTGACGACCACGATTTCCACATCCTCAATCGACTGAGTTAGAACAGATTCCAATGCTTGGGCCAGCCATAGCTCTCCGTTGAAACAAGGGATGACGACACTTATCACCGGTGTCTTGCTGTGGTTGCTCACACCATTCCCTCATAGCAGCTTGATGGCGCTGCGAGCAGGACGCTGGCGGCCAAGCCAAGCCGCTTCCTAGCCATGACCCACATCAATACATCTGAGCTGATGTTGGACACCACATAGGCGAGCGCTGCACCCACCAGACCGTGCGGCGCAATGAGGGCGTAGCCCGCAACTGTGAGTACGATGAGTGAAATCACCGACACAAGCATCACGTCACGTTGATGACCCGTCATGTTTAGCAAGACGACATTGCCGCCAAACAGATTGGAAAGAAACATGCCCCCACATAGGATGAGAAGAACGCTATTGGATGCATCGAATCCTTCTCCAAAAATTTTGGGAATCAGCCACCCACCCAGCACGAAGAATGGCATCGACAGAAGCAACACTCCAACGGCAGAGCCGGCCGAAATAGCCAGCAAGACTTTTCTGAGCCCATTGCGGTCGCCTGCGACGTGCAGCGACGCGATAGACGGAGCCAGCACGGTGTTGAGAACGCTCACGGGAAGCAGGACAAGCATCAGAATTGAAGTGGCAATGCGGTACTGACCCACGTCCGACGCGGTCAACAACAGGCCCAGCATCAGCACCAGAAGTTGCCCCCTCAAGATACCTAGTCCATTGGTAGCTGCCATTGGCAGGGCAGTGAGCCACCAACTGCGAGACGGACGAAAATTCTCCAGGCCACGCTGAGTAGGCAGCATCGGCACCAACATATGGTGCGCAACGAGTAGGGCCGTGAGTGCTGAAACCACGCCTAGCGCCATTGCCATGGCCGGTGTCAGAGGGCCAAGCACACACGGCACCACAAACAAAAGCACTGAAAAGCTAAGTGGACGTAGTACGGCATCTGGGAACTCGCCCTTGACAATCTGCTGCATCCCGCGAAGAGTTGCACAGCGCAAGGCCACTTGCGCTGCTACCGGCACAAGCAGAGCACCCGCCAGCAGGGTCAAGGCCAACGGCAACTGCGGGCCGCCACCCCAAGCGATCAGCCAGACCAGCAAAGCCACATTTGTGGCCAAGGCCATAGTGAGAGAGGTCTTGGTAGACCAGCGGAGGATACCGCGAATGGCGCCTGCATCGTGTCGCGGGTGGGATACCGCCACTTCACGCGTGAGCAATTGAGGAAGTCCAAATTCCGTCGGCACCGTCAGTATAGAGATGACGGCCATGGCCAAGCCATAGACGCCATACCCCTCTGCACCCAAGCTGCGTGCCAGCTGAACGCCCACCAGAAAACTGAGCCCCATACCGACGAGTCGCAGTCCGACACTGCCGGTCACAGCCCTCGCCAGAGCCGAGGCCCGTTTGAGATCGGCATACATACGAGCGAGACTACGTAGCATCCCAGAATTGCGTCGGATACCACAGCATGGAAACCGCAACACCCTCGACCAGTCGGCGAGATGGCTCGTAGCCCAGCAGGCTCCGGGCTTTGCTCACATCCGCGTGGCTGTGGCGTACGTCGCCAGGTCGAAAGTCGCGGTAGTGCGGCTGGGTGCTGGGTGCCACGCCGTGGGCGGCAAGGCTGGTTTTAAGGGTGTGGAACAGATCATTCAAGGTGGTGCGGTCGCCCACGGCCACGTTGTAGACCTGGTTGCGCGCATCCGCCTGGGCGGTGGCGGCAAGCAGGTTGGCCTGCACGGCATTCGCCACGTACGTGAAATCGCGACTCGTTTCACCATCGCCGTTAATGAACACCGGCTCTCGCTTCAACAGTG
>JACCDS011329085.1_pt1 | contig 11219 bp, 11 predicted proteins | sample 7446441 | NCBI WGS metagenome assembly JACCDS01 (sample SAMN15323445, study PRJNA562643) | freshwater metagenome | isolation source: river surface water | place: USA:Blue River Watershed | collected 2017-08-17 | reverse complement strand
TGTCGGTGTCTATGTTGATCTCGCGCACGCCGAACTTGAGTGCGTGTTGAATTTCTTCGACCGGCACGCCATAGGTTTCCTTCATGTCGCCGCCGAACTCGCGAATTTTGGCCAGCAGGTCTTGGGGCACGCTGGAGCTGCCATGCATGACCAGATGGGTGTTGGGAATGCGGCGGTTGATCTCCTTGATGCGGTCGATCGCCAGGATGTCGCCGGTGGGCTTGCGGGTGAATTTGTAGGCGCCGTGGCTGGTGCCAATGGCAATGGCCAGGGCATCGAGCTGGGTCTTTTTCACAAAGTCGGCGGCCTGTTCCGGGTCAGTGAGCAGTTGCTCACGTGTCATGGTGGCATCGGTGCCATGGCCATCTTCCTTGTCGCCTTTCATGGTTTCCAGGGACCCCAGGCAGCCGAGCTCGCCTTCCACGGTCACGCCCAGTTTGTGGGCCATGTCCACGACCTGGCGGGTCACGTCCACGTTGTAGTCGTAGCTGGCAATGGTCTTGCCGTCGGCCATCAGGCTGCCGTCCATCATGACGGAACTGAACCCGAGGTTGATGGCACCATGGCAGACATCGGGGCTTTGGCCGTGGTCTTGGTGCATCACCACCGGAATCTCGGGGTAGGACTCGACCGCCGATTGAATCAGGTACTTGAGAAAGGTCTCGCCAGCGTATTTGCGGGCGCCTGCGCTGGCTTGCATGATCACGGGCGCGCCGGTTTCTTTGGCGGCCTCCATGATGGCCTGGACCTGTTCCAGGTTGTTGACGTTGAAGGCTGGGATGCCGTAGCCATTGGCGGCGGCGTGGTCCAGCAATTCGCGCATTGAAACGAGAGCCATGACGAAAGTCCTATCGAGAAGTTGGTAACCGGTTTGTAACTGCCCTCGATTTTAGCGAGCGCAGTCCAACACCCTGCTGACAGGACGCGGGCCTGGCAAAAGCCGTTCAAGGAACCTGGCAGATCTTGAGCATGTTGGTACCGCCTGGCGAGCCCATGGGCTCGCCGCAGGTGATGGCATAGACATCGCCTTTTTGCACGATGTTGCGTTTTTTCAGGTGGTTTTCGGCTTGTTCCAGCGCCGTGTCCCGGTCTGCGCTGGTGTCCATGAGCAGCGGCCGGACATTGCGGTACAGCGCCATTTTGCGTTGGGTGCTCAGCTTGCTGGTCAGGGCATAAATGGGGATGTGGATGCGGTGACGGCTCATCCACAAGGCGGTCGAGCCAGACTCTGTCAGCGCCACCAAGGCCTTCGCGCCCAAGTGGTGGGCGGTGAACAGCGCCCCCATGGCGATGGTCTGGTCGATGCGGCTGAAATGTTTACCGGTGAAATCGGCGTCCAGCTCCACCAGCTCGGCAGCCTCCGCCGCTTCGCAAATCTGGGCCATTTCCCGCACGGTTTCCAGCGGGTATTTGCCAGCGGCTGTTTCGGCGCTCAGCATGACAGCGTCCGTGCCGTCCAGCACGGCGTTGGCCACGTCACTGACTTCGGCGCGCGTGGGCACCGGGTTGGTGATCATGCTCTCCATCATCTGGGTGGCGGTGATGACCACTTTGTCGTGCTCGCGTGCCAGGCGGATCATGTGCTTTTGCAGGGCGGGCACAGCGGCATTGCCGACCTCTACCGCCAAGTCGCCGCGGGCGACCATGATGCCGTCACTGGCGCGCAGAATTTGCTCCAGTTGGGGAATGGCCTCGGCGCGCTCGATCTTGGCGATCAGCCCCGGCTTGTGCTTGAACTCGGCCGCCGCCACATTGGCCAGTTGGCGCGCCATCTCCATGTCGGTGGCGTTTTTGGGAAAACTGACAGCCACATAGTCGGCTTGGAAGCTCATGGCGGTCTTGATGTCCTCCATGTCTTTCGCGGTCAATGCGGGGGCTGTCAAGCCGCCGCCCTTTTTATTGATGCCTTTGTTGTTGGACAGCTCCCCCCCAATGGTGACATGGGTGTGGACTTGTTCGCCCTGCACGGCATCGACCGTCAAGACGATCAAGCCGTCGTTGAGCAGCAGCACGTCGCCGGGCTTGACGTCTTGAGGCAGTTCTTTGTAGTCCAGCCCAACGCCATGAATGTCACCAGGTTCTGTGCGTGAGGCATCCAGCACGAATTTGGCGCCGATTTCCAGCTGAACTTTGCCTTCGGCAAATTTTCCAACGCGAATTTTGGGCCCTTGCAAGTCGGCCATGATGGCCACTTCGCGGCCAGCGCGCTGGGCGGCATCGCGAACCCGTTGGGCGCGATCGATGTGGTCTTGTGCGCTGCCGTGGCTGAAGTTCAGGCGCACCACATTGACGCCGGCACGAATCATTTCCTCGAGCAAGGCGGGGTCGCTGGACGCAGGGCCCAAGGTGGCGACGATTTTGGTGGAGCGGCGGGGGGGCAGGATCGGGCTTTTCATGCCGGTCATTCTCACATGAAAGCTGTACAGCGGATACGGTGCAGGCGCTCAGTTTTGCATTTCTGCGTTCAGGGCCGACGGAAGTCCGACACACAAGATTAGTGAGCACCGAACAACCATGGGCTGGGCCAAGTGCATCACCATGGCGATTCATTTCGGAGGCCGCCATGAACTCAGCCCGATCAGAGCCCACCAGCTTGTATGCCGCGATCACCGAACCACGCCTGGAGGCGCTGGCCCGGCGTGGCGAATTGCGTGTTTTCAGGCGACACGCCCACTTGATGGAAGAAGACCAAGCAGGCGATGACCTGTTTATTTTGTTGACCGGACGCGTTCGGGTGTATGCGACTTCGGGGGGCCGAAAGCCACGCGAAATGACCCATGGCATTTGCGGTCCTGGCCAGTTTGTGGGCGAAATGTCACTGCATCACAAAAGTCGCTCTGCGTCGGTGGAGGCCCTGCAAACCACGACTTGCGCCTTGCTCACCCGAGAGAAGGTCATGGCTTTCATCCAGGAGGAGCCGGAATTCGCGCTGGATTTGCTGCACCGAGTCACAGAAAGGGCGCGCCAAGCCAACCGAACCGTTCGCCAAGTCTTGTTCTTGGACACCTACGGGCGTCTGTGCGAGTTGCTCACCCGCAACACTTTGGCCTTGGCCGATGGGCGCCTGCAACTGCGTGACCGTTTGACGCATGCCCAAATGGCGCAGCAAATTGGGTGCAGCCGTGAAATGGTCAGCCGCTTGCTGAAGGACCTGATCGTGGGCGGCTACGTTCAAAGAGAGGCGGAAAAGCAATATTTTGTTTGCAAATCACTGCCTTTGCGTTGGTAATCACAGACAACTCGGCGGCGAGACCTCAAAAATTCAGGCTCATTGAGGTGGATCAGCGGTCAATTGCAGGCGTAACTGGGATAATTGTCGATGTGGGGTAATTTCCCCCTTTTGAATCGTCTCTGACGCTTGCTCTTGATGAATACTTTCGACAAACCTATTCCTCCTGGTGAACCCCTTCCGCATCGCAAAATCATCCGCGAATGGCTGATTCCGCTGGCCGAGCGCACCACCGTTTATGCCATCGGCCTGATGCTGATGGACTTCGCCATCTGGGCCCTGCTGTTGGCCGGCACGGTCATGTTGGATGCCCTTTGGGCCAAGTTGCTTTGTGGTCTGGGTGCTGGGTTTGTGATTGGCCGTTTGTTCATCCTGGGCCATGACGCCTGCCACCAAAGCCTGACACCGCATCGCACCCTGAACAAGTGGATTGGCCGCATTGCTTTCTTGCCCTCCCTGACCCCCTACAGCCTGTGGGACGTGGGGCACAACGTGGTGCACCATGGCTACACCAACCTCAAGGGCTTTGACTTTGTGTGGGCCCCGCTGACCCAGCATGAATACCAAGCGCTGACCCCGATGGGCAAGCTGTTTGACCGCGTTTACCGCAGTGGTTGGGCACCTGGCCTGTACTACATGATCGAAATTTGGTGGAACCGCATGTTCTTCCCCAACCGCAAGCACATGCCCACACGCCGTCCGATTTTCATTCAAGACAACCTGTTGGTGTCGGCCTTCGGCTTGGTCTGGATCGGCGTGATGACGGCAGCAGCCCTGGCCTTTGACCAGTCGGTTCTCACGGTCTTGCTGTGCGGCGTGGTCGTGCCCTTCATGTTCTGGTGCGCCATGATTGGCTTTGTGGTCTATGTGCACCACACCCATGTCAAAGTGTCCTGGCACGATGAGCGCAGCGCCTGGTCCAAGGCCCAGCCCTTCGTGTCCACCACGGTTCACCTGACCTTCCCGTTCCGCATTGGCGCCTTGATGCACCACATCATGGAGCACACGGCCCACCATGTGGACATGAGCATTCCGCTGTACAAGCTCAAGCAAGCCCAGGCGAAACTCGAAGACATGTTGCCCGAGCGCATCATCATCCAGCGCTTTTCATGGCGCTGGTATTTCCAGACCGCCCGCCATTGCAAGCTGTACGACTTTTCCCGCCGTTGCTGGACGGATTACAAAGGGCGGGCGACCAGTCAGCCCGCTGCCTTGCCGGCCTGAGGCCGTTCAGGCCTGCTGAGCGGCGCGTTCGCTCAGAATCTGGAAGGCAGGCAAAGTCTTGCCTTCCAGAATTTCCAGAAAAGCCCCGCCGCCGGTGGAGATGTAGCCCACCTGTTTCTCGATGCCGTATTTGGCAATGGCCGCCAGGGTGTCACCGCCACCGGCAATGCTGAAGGCGTCTGAGGCGGCAATCGCCTTGGCAATGGTTTCTGTGCCTTGGGCAAAGGCGTCAAACTCGAACACCCCGACCGGCCCGTTCCACACGATGGTGCCTGCTTGCTTCAGCTGCTCTGCCAGTCGCGCCGCGGTTTCCGGGCCAATGTCCAGAATCAGGTCGTCTTCCGCGACCTGGTCGGCGCGCTTGACTTGTGCGGGCGCATCGGCCGCAAAGCGCTGCGCCACCACCACGTCCGTCGGGATCGGCACTTCCGCGCCGCGCGCTTTCATGGCCGCCATGACCGCACGCGCTTCGTCCACCAGGTCCACCTCGGCCAGGCTCTTGCCAATTTTCAAGCCCGCGGCCAGCATGAAGGTGTTGGCGATGCCGCCGCCCACAATCAGCTGATCCACTTTGCTGGCCAGGCTTTTCAGGATGGTCAGTTTGGTGGACACCTTGGAGCCCGCCACGATGGCGGCCAGGGGGCGCTTGGGCGCGGCCAGGGCGCGGGTGATGGCGTCGATTTCAGCGGCCAGCAAGGGTCCCGCGCAGGCGATGGGCGCAAACTGGGCGATGCCATAGGTGGTGCCTTCGGCACGGTGCGCAGTGCCAAAGGCATCGTTCACGAAGATATCGCACAAGGCAGCCATCTTGCGGGCCAATGCTTCGTTGTTCTTTTTTTCGCCCGGGTTCACCCGGCAGTTTTCCAGCAGCACCAATTGACCAGTCTGCACTTGCACGCCGTCCACCCACTGGCTCACCAGCGGCACATCGCGCTGTAGCAATTCAGAGAGGCGTTGCGCCACAGGGGCCAGCGAGTCTTCCGGCTTGAACGCGCCTTCGGTCGGACGCCCCAGATGGCTGGTCACCATCACGGCGGCACCTGCGTCCAAAGCCATTTGAATGCAGGGCACCGAGGCACGGATGCGGGTGTCTTCGGTGATGTGCCCGGCGTCGTCCTGGGGGACGTTCAGGTCGGCACGGATGAACACGCGCTGGCCTTTGACCTTGCCTTGGGCGCACAAATCGGAAAAACGAAGAACATTCATGATGGCTGCGGGGATGAGAAAAAGAGTGGACCTATTTTAAAAGTCATGGCTTGCAGAGCCTGACAGCGGTGCGATGTTCACCAACCCAGGCCGATGTGCAAGGGGAGGTAGACCATCATGCCCACCACCATGGTGCCCAGCACCGCTTGGCGATGGTGACGGTGGGTCAAGAAATAGGCGGCGCCCACCAAGGCGGCGCACAGGCGTGCGTCCTGCCAGGTGCTGATCAGGTGGCCTTGTGTGACCACAATTTCGGGCAATACCACCGAGGTCAGCGCCGCGATGGGCGCGTATTGCAGGCCGCGTTGCGCCCAATGCGGCAAGTGCCAGGGCCGATCGGACAGGAAAAAGAAGCAGCGGGTCACCACGGTGATGCCGGCCAAGGCCACGATGGTGAAGAGTTTTTCGGTTTCACTCATGGGGCGGCTCCGAGGCTGGGCGGGGGAGTTTCTCCAGCAACATGCACAGCGTGACCGCCACCGCAATGGCCACCAGCACATTCAGCTTCAATGGCAGCGCAACCGCCGCCACACCGGCTGCACCGGCGACCGTGCCGGCCACGACCCGCAACTTCGAGCTCGCGAGCGAGCAACTCAACCCCACCAGGGCCAGAATGCCGGCAAAGCCCAGGCCCCACTCGGTGGGAATCACCTGGGCCAGCCCAATGCCGATCAAACCCGCCGTGGTCCAGCTGAGCCAGTTCAGGCCGGTGTTGCCGGCCAGGTAGGCCAGTTGGTACTGCTGTTCTGCGGGGTCGGTGGCGGGATGCGGAAAGCGTTTGACGAATTGCACATAGCTGAGGTCGGCGGTCATGTAGCCCAACACCAGGCGCTTCCAGCGGGGCCAAGGCATCATGTAGGGTCGCAAGTGGGCGCTGAACACGACAAACCGCAGGTTCACGCAAAAGCCGGTGGCCAGCACAATCCACATGGGCGCATCGGCCACCAGCAGGGGAATCGCCGCCAGTTGCGAGCTGCCCGCAAACACCAGGATGCCCATGAGCACGGATTCTGTGAGCGTCATGCCCGACTTCATCATGGTCACGCCGGTCATCAGCCCCCACGCGGCAATGCCCAAGGCCAATCCAGAAAAATCTTTGACGCCTTCGCGAAAAGCAGGGTGGCGGTAGTTTTCAGCGAGAAAAAACATCGGGTCGTGTGCCCTTCTCAGGCCGCGGGCACATCAAACCGCATGCCCGCTTCCAGTGGCTGGCCACGCAAGAACTCGGCAGCACTCAGGCGCTTGCCACCCGGGCGTTGCAGTTGGGTCAGCCGCAGCACGCCCTCGCCTGTGGCCACATCCAGGCCGTCGGGTCCGATGTGCACCAAGGTGCCACATGCGGCCGTTGACTTTGCGTGGGGCAACACTTCTGCAGCGCCAATTTTCAAAACCTCGCCGCTCAGCGCACTGTGGGCGCCTGGGAAAGGGTGAAAGGCACGGATGCGCCGATCCAGGGTGATCGCCGCCTGCGACCAATCCAGGGTGGCCTCGTGCTTTTCGATCTTGTGCGCATAGGTCACGCCCTGCGCGGGTTGGGGTGTGCGCTGCAGGCCTTCCAGGCTTTTCAGCGCTTGAACCATCAGCGCACCGCCGGCCACGGCCAGGCGGTCGTGCAAACTGGCCGTGGTGTCGTGCGCCAGAATCGCTTCGGTGTGCACGGCCAGCATGTCGCCGGTGTCCAGGCCCGCATCCATTTGCATCAGCGTGATGCCCGTGTGGGTGTCGCCGGCTTCAATGGCCCGGTGAATCGGGGCCGCACCGCGCCAGCGCGGCAACAAGGACGCATGGATGTTGAGGCAGCCATGCCGTGGCAAATCCAGCACCCATTGCGGCAGGATCAGGCCGTAGGCGGCCACCACCATCGCATCGGCCTTGGCCGCTTGCAGTGCGGCCTGCGCCATGCGCGCGTCTTCGGGGTATTTGCCCTCCAGCCGCAAACTCCGGGGCTGACAGACGGGAAGGCCGTGGCTTTGCGCCCATTGTTTGACGGGCGAAGCTTGCAACTTCATGCCGCGCCCCGCCGGGCGATCGGGTTGGGTCAGCACCAGCGCCACCGCATGGCCCGCGGCATGGAGTTGGGCCAAGGCCTCGCGAGCGAACTCCGGCGTGCCGGCAAAAATCAGGCGCATGGGCTTCAGCGCTCGGCGCGTTGCGCTTTGAGCATCTTGGTTTTGATTCGGTTGCGCTTGAGGGGCGACAGGTATTCGACAAAGACCTTGCCCATAAGGTGATCCATCTCGTGCTGAATGCAAACAGCCAGCAGGTCTTCGGCCTCGATGGTGCGCAACTGGCCCTCGCCATCTTGCGCCTGGATCTTGACGGCGCGCGCGCGCTCGATGCCATCGTAAATGCCGGGGACGGACAAGCAGCCTTCATCGCCTCGAACGCGTTCCGGGCTTTGCCAGAGCACTTCCGGGTTGATCAGCACCATGGGTTGGTTCCGTTCTTCGGACACGTCGATGACGATCAGCCGTTCGTGAATATTCACTTGTGTCGCGGCCAGGCCAATGCCATTGGACTCGTACATGGTTTCCAGCATGTCGGCAATCAGGGCGCGAATGCGGTCATCCACCGCTTGCACCGCTTGGGCCACGGTGTGCAGGCGAGGGTCGGGGTAACTGAGAATGGGGAGCAAAGCCATCCCTCTATTGTCCCCGTTTTGGCCGCCGATTGCTGTCCGCTTGCCACAATGCCTTTCAGATTTTGGTGGCACAACTTGCCCCTCCGAGGGTTGGGGCCTCCTAGCATGGGGTCTCACAGGGGGTGGGCATGGAAGATTTTCAGGAATGGCTGCGCTTGCAAAGCACGCCAGGCGTGGGGGCTCAGACGGCGGCCGACTTGCTGCGCTGGTACGGGTCGGCGGCAGAGATTTTTCGCCAACCTGAAAGCGCCTTGCGTCGCCATGTGCGCCCGGCGTTGGCGCAGGCCTTGTGTGTTGTGCCGGCGGGGCTGGCGCAGTTGCAGGCACGGGTCGCCGACTGGCTGAACCGCCCCGCGCCTGGCGTGTCACACGCTGTCTGGACTTGGGCAAGTGACCACTATCCAGCCCCCTTGTTGACCTTGGCCGACCCGCCCCTGCTGTTGTATGCCCAAGGCCAATTGAACCAATCGATGCCGTCGGGCTTGGCTTTGGTGGGCAGTCGCAACCCGACAGCGCAAGGCTTGGAGAACGCGCATGCCTTGGCTGGCGAGCTGGCGCAAGCGGGCTTTTGCATTGTGTCGGGTCTGGCTTGGGGCATCGATGCTGCCGCCCACCAAGGCGCCCTTGATGCCACCCCCTCGAACCTGCGCTGGCCCACGGTGGCGGTGGTGGGCACCGGTCTGGATCGGGTCTATCCTGCGCGAAATACCGGCTTGGCGCAGCGGATCGCACAACAAGGCCTCTTGGTCAGCGAATACCCGCCAGGAACGGCGCCCATGGCGCACCACTTTCCGCAACGCAACCGCTTGATCGCGGCTTTGAGTTCTGCCGTGGTGGTGGTCGAAGCCAGCTTGAAGTCGGGCTCTCTGATCACGGCCCAGCTGGCCTTGGAGCTGGGGCGCGAGGTCATGGCCATTCCTGGCTCCATCCACTCGGCGCAAGCCCGCGGCTGCCATGCCCTGATACGGCAGGGCGCCAAGTTGGTGGAGACCACGCAGGACGTGCTCGAAGAATTGGCGCCTTTCCTTGCGCCGGCCCCTATAGCTCCAACCCAAGCCCCTGAGGAGACGGCGCCCTCTGCCCTGTTGCGGGCCATGGGATTTGACCCCGTGACCCCAGAGGTCTTGGCGCAGCGCACAAGCTTGGACATTTCAGCGCTTCAGGCGGCGCTGTTGAACCTTGAGTTGCAGGGTGTGGTCGCGCGCTTGCCTGGGGGTTTTTTTCAGCGCCTGCGGGTCAGATGTTGAATGTCGCCTCCTGCGCTTGCACAGACTTTGAAAAAGCAGTTATATTGGGGGCCATGTTTGAAGTCCTCGTGTACGTTTACGAAAACTACTGGCGTGGGGATGCTTGTCCCGAGTTGCAGCAACTCGGACGCAAACTCAGCGCAGCAGGCTTTGAGCCCGACGAGATCGAGCAAGCCCTGCAATGGCTGGCGGGCCTAGATTTGGCCTCGCACAACACCCAACTCATTGACTTGTCGCAAGTCGAGGCCGCGGGCAATGCCACCCATGCCCAATCGGTGCACAGCATGCGCATTTACTCCGTCGCCGAGCAAGACCACTTGGGGGCCCCTTGTCTGGGTTTTGTGAGCTTCCTGGAGTCGGCAGGGGTGTTGCCACCGCACATGCGAGAAATTGTGGTCGACCGTGCCATGGCGGTGCCGGGCCACCCCGTGTCCATCGACGATTTGAAAATCATCGTCCTGATGGTCTACTGGAGCGCAGGGCTGGAGCCCGACGCGCTCATCCTTGACGAGCTGTGCGACGACTCTGACCGCGTCGCCCACTGAGCGCTGACCGTCGTTGCGAGGCCTCACCAGGGGCCGCGGCAACCCCTCACTTGAGAAAGATCGCCGCGCTGCGCTCGCGATGAACTTGAGTGAAGAAGCCCTTTTGGTTCAGACCGCTGCGCCCGCGTTGGGGTCGTCCGGGTCGCCTTCTTTTTTCACCGGCTTGATCAGGTCCTCGCGGCGGATGCCCAGCCACATGGCGATGGCGGCGGCCACGAAGACCGAGGAGTAAATGCCGAACAAAATGCCAATCGTCAAGGCCAAGGCAAAGTAGTGCAAGGTGGCGCCGCCAAACAGCAGCATGGAGAGCACCATCAATTGCGTGCAGCCGTGGGTGATGATGGTTCGGCTGATGGTGGAGGTGATGGCGTTGTCAATGATTTCCACCGTCTCCATTTTGCGAAAACGCCGGAAGTTCTCGCGAATCCGGTCAAAGATCACCACCGACTCGTTGACCGAATAGCCCAGCACGGCCAGCACGGCGGCGAGCACGGGCAAGGAAAATTCCCACTGGAAAAATGCGAAAAAGCCCAGAATGATGATCACATCATGCAAGTTGGCAATGATGGCGGCCACCGCGTATTTCCACTCAAAGCGAAAGGCCAGGTAAATCATGATGCCCACCACCACAAAGGCCAGGGCTTTGAGGCCATCGGCGGCCAACTCATCGCCGACTTGCGGGCCGACAAATTCCGTGCGCCGTAGCTCGGCGCTGGCATCCGCCTCTTTGAGCGCCGCCAGCACTTTGTCGCTTTGCTGGGCCGAACTCACGCCCTTGACCGCGGGCATGCGAATGAGCACATCGCGTGCCGTGCCAAAGTTTTGCACTTGCACATCGTTGTAGCCCAAAGCAGCAATGCGCTCGCGCGCCTGGTTCAGGTCGGCCGGCTGGCTGTAGCTGACCTCCATCAAGGTGCCGCCGGTGAATTCCACCGACAGGTGCAAGCCGCGGCTGAACAAGAAAAAGACAGCGGCAATGAAGGTGATGAAAGACACCGTGTTGAACACCAGGGCATGGCGCATGAACGGAATGTCGCGACGGATTTTGAAGAATTCCATGCTCGTGTTCCTTATTCGTCTTTCGCCAGGGCCGTGCCCGGGGCGCGCCACACCGTGCCAATGGACAC
>JACCDS010342126.1_pt1 | contig 11221 bp, 11 predicted proteins | sample 7446441 | NCBI WGS metagenome assembly JACCDS01 (sample SAMN15323445, study PRJNA562643) | freshwater metagenome | isolation source: river surface water | place: USA:Blue River Watershed | collected 2017-08-17 | reverse complement strand
TGGGCCACGAGGGCGCGGGCATTGTGCGCGAACTCGGGCCCGGTGTGTCGAGCCTGAAGCTTGACGACCATGTGATCCCGCTCTACACGCCCGAGTGCCGCCAGTGCAAGTTTTGCCTGTCGCGCAAAACCAATCTGTGTCAGGCAATTCGTGCCACCCAGGGCAAGGGGCTGATGCCGGACGCCACCAGCCGCTTTTCCTTCAATGGCCAGCCGGTGTATCACTACATGGGCAGTTCAACCTTTTCCAATTTTATTGTGGTGCCGGAAATTGCCTTGGCCAAAATCCGCAAGGATGCGCCGTTTGACAAGGCGTGTTACATCGGCTGTGGCGTTACCACCGGGGTCGGGGCGGTGTTGTTTACCGCCAAAGTTGAAGCCGGAGCGAACGTGGCGGTGTTTGGGCTGGGAGGGATTGGCCTGAATGTGGTGCAGGCCGCCAAAATGGTGGGCGCCAACAAAATTATCGGGGTCGATATTAATCCGGCCCGGGAAAGCATGGCTCGCCGCTTTGGCATGACCGATTTTGTCAACCCGCGCGAGGTGGACAATGTGGTTGACCAGATTATCCAATTGACCGATGGCGGGGTCGATTACAGTTTTGAATGCATCGGCAACGTCGAGGTCATGCGCCAGGCACTGGAATGCTGCCACAAGGGCTGGGGCGAGTCGATCATTATCGGGGTGGCCGGTGCCGGGAAGGAAATTGCCACCCGACCGTTTCAGTTGGTCACCGGGCGGGTCTGGCGCGGCACCGCTTTTGGCGGTGCGCGTGGCCGTACCGATGTACCAAAGATTGTTGACTGGTATATGGAAGGCAAGATCAATATTGATGATTTAATTACCCATCGTCTGCCGTTAGAACAAATCAACCACGGCTTTGAATTGATGGAACGTGGCGAATCGATTCGCGCCGTGATACTGTATTGAACCATCCTGCGCCGTTTGACCGCGCATTTGCAAAAGAATGGGGTTTTTATGAATCATCAGGTAGTGTGGCAAAGCCACGTGATTGACCGTGCTTTTCGGGCGCAACAAAAGCAGCAGCGGCCATGTTTGATTTGGCTAACCGGCTTGAGTGGCGCTGGCAAATCGACGATTGCCAATTTGGTCGAGCAGAAACTGGCAGGCATGGGGCATCATACCTATTTGCTCGATGGCGACAATGTGCGCCATGGCCTGTGTCGCGATCTGGGTTTTTCCCAGCACGACCGTACCGAAAACATCCGTCGCATTGGCGAAGTGGCACGGCTAATGAATGATGCCGGGCTGGTGGTGCTAACGGCGTTTATTTCACCGTTTCGGGCCGATCGGGATCTGGTGCGGCAAATGTTTGCACCGGGTGAATTTATTGAGGTGTTTGTCGATGCGGCACTGGCCGAATGCGAGCGGCGCGACCCGAAAGGCATGTACAAAAAAGCCCGGCGTGGCGAAATCACCCAGTTTACCGGCATCGATTCCCCGTATGAGGTGCCGCTCTCGCCCGAACTACATGTGCAAAGTGATACCTCTCAAGCTGAACAGTGTGCGACTCAGATAATTAATTACCTGCAACACCATGGTTTTGTTGGCATGGCCAGTGCCGCACCGGTCGCGTAAAATACGCCGCTGGTCGTCTCTCATGCGGCTTTAACAGCGCACATGAGTGGCAAGGCTCAATTCGGTGTAAACTGGCGCAGTGTTGCAATGGGTTGGCATGTCGCAAAATTGGCGCTTTCAAATTAAATTTTTAATGTGATAAATTTGGTGATGAATTTGGAATTGAATTCGGTGGCGAGTGCGATAGTTGTCGTAGTAAGTGCAGTGTCAATAATAATAAGTGCAACCAAGACAAGAATGAAGCGGGACAAGATCAATCCATCAGCTTTGGCGGCGGCAAAGACCGACGCCAAACTGAACTTTTTGGGACGCTTGGTGCCATGAACCACTCTTCTGACCTTCATCTGGCCAATCATTTTTTGATTGCCATGCCATCCATGCTCGATCCGGTTTTTGGCGGCAGCGTGGTGTATGTTTGCGAACACAATGAAAACGGCGCGCTGGGGGTGGTGATCAACAAGCCAACCGACATGACCATGCAAGCCCTGTTTGAACACATTGAGCTCAAGCTGGTCAGTGGCCCATCGCTGGCACCGCCGATTGCGATCAAGCCGATCATGTTTGGTGGCCCGGTACAAGATGACCGTGGCTTCGTGCTGCACACCCCAAGCGGTCATTATTCGTCCTCGCTCAAGGTGACGGACGAAGTAGCTTTTACCACCTCGATTGATGTGCTTGAAGCGGTGGCCTTGGGCCGGGGGCCGGAACAATTGATGGTCTCGATCGGCTATTCGGGCTGGGGCGCGGGGCAACTGGAAGATGAAATCGCGCACAATGGCTGGCTAACGGTGGATGCCGATCCGAGAATCATGTTTGACCTGCCGATTGAAGAGCGTTATGTAGCCGCCCTGAAACTGCTGGGAATTGATCCAATGATGCTCGCCTTTGAGGCCGGGCATGCCTGAGGCGGTGCGCGTTGTCAGCACCGCAGCCGCCGTCACTGCCACCAGTGCCAGCCTGTGTCTGGCGTTCGATTTTGGTTTGCGCAGGATTGGTGTGGCGCATGGCAGTCGGTTACTGCAACAGGGGACACCCTTGTGCGTGATCGATGCGCCGGACAATGCCGCACGGTTCGCCGCCATCGATAAATTACTGCGCGAATGGCAGCCTGATGCCTGCGTCGTCGGTTTGCCGCGTCACCCGGATGGTACAGAACACGATATGACGCGCCGCGCGCGCCGCTTTGCCAATCAATTGCATGGCCGCTTTGGCCGACCAGTGTGGCTGGTTGATGAGCGCTATTCGTCAGCGGTATTGAATGGCAAGCGCGGCCAGGTGCTCGATGCCGCTAGCGCCGCGCTGATTTTGCAGCAATTTTGGCTCGATCCATTGCACGCCGAAGCCGTCGGGCCGACTGCTCGGCCAGCCCCCGCCACATCCGATTTATCCATTACCACCTCTCCCGTATTACAGACTGAATTAACCCCGGAATCAACCCCAGAGCCAACCCCAGAGTCAGCCCTATGTACAATCCACAACTAAACCAGCATGGCGAACTGCAACACCTGCTTTCCACCGAAGGCTTGCCGCGCGCCATCATCCATCACATTCTCGATACCGCCAGCGGTTTTGTCGGCGATGTCAAAAAAAGCCCGGCCATGAGTGGCAAGAGTGTCTTCAACCTGTTTTTTGAAAACTCGACCCGCACCCGCACCACCTTTGAAATTGCCGCCAAACGCCTCTCGGCCGATGTCGTCAACCTGTCGATTGCCTCGTCCTCAACCAGCAAGGGCGAATCGCTGCTCGATACGATTGACAACCTCTCGGCCATGCAGGCCGACATGTTTGTGGTGCGGCACGGCCAGTCCGGTGCGCCGTACCTGATCGCCAAGCACTTAAACGATACCAAGCAGCACCATGTGCGGGTGGTCAATGCTGGCGATGGACGGCATGCGCACCCGACCCAGGGCCTGCTCGACATGTACACGATTCGCCACTACAAAAAAGATTTTAGCAACCTGCGGGTGGCGATTGTCGGTGATGTGTTGCACAGCCGGGTAGCACGCTCTGACATCCATGCCCTGACCACACTTGGCGTGCCGGAAGTGCGCGTGATTGCGCCGCATACACTGTTGCCGAGCGGGCTCGAAGCGATGGGGGTGCGGGTGTTTTCCAATCTCGAACAGGGCTTGAAGGATGTCGATGTAATCATCATGCTGCGCCTGCAAAACGAGCGCATGAGCGGGGCACTTTTGCCCAGCGCCCAGGAATTTTTCAAAAGCTATGGCCTGACCGCCGAGCGGCTGGCACTGGCCAAGCCGGATGCGATTGTGATGCATCCGGGGCCGATGAATCGCGGTGTGGAAATCGATTCGGCCGTGGCCGACGGGCCACAGGCGGTGATTTTGTCGCAGGTAACCTTTGGCATCGCGGTGCGGATGGCGGTAATGTCTATTTTGGCGGGGAAGTGATTCATGCAAATTCAAATCAAACATGGCCATGTGATTGATCCGGCAGGCGGCGTGGATGGCCAATACGACCTGTTTTTGGCCGATGGCAAAATTTTGGCAGTGACCCCGACCGGGCAGGCAGCACCCGCCGGGTTTGTCGCGCAATATGTGATGGATGCCGCCGGTTGTCTGGTGTTGCCCGGTCTGGTCGATTTGTCGGCCCGGCTGCGCGAACCCGGTTACGAATACAAGGCCACGCTCGAATCGGAAATGCTGGCCGCCATGCAGGGCGGCGTGACCAGTCTGGTGTGCCCGCCCGATACCGACCCGGTACTCGATGAACCGGGGCTGGTGGAAATGCTCAAGCACCGCGCCAAAACCCTGAATCAGGCCCACGTCTATCCGCTCGGGGCGCTCACGGTAGGCTTAAAGGGCAAAGCCCTGACCGAAATGGCCGAATTGACCGAAGCCGGTTGCATTGGCTTTGCCCATGCCGAAGCCGCGCTGTATGACACCGCCGTTTTGCTCGGCGCGATGCAATACGCCAAAACCTTTGATTACACGGTCTGGCTCCGACCGCAAGACCCGTATCTTGGGAAAAGCGGCGTGGCGCACAGCGGCCCGCTGGCCTCGCGCCTTGGTTTGGCGGGCGTACCGGTGATGGCCGAAACGATTGCGCTGCACCAGATCTTTGAACTGATGCGTGCCACCGGCGTGCGGGTTCACCTGTGCCGCCTGTCGTCAAGCGCCGGGGTGGAGATGGTGCGCGCCGCCAAGCGCGAAGGCTTGCCGGTCAGTTGCGATGTTGGCGTACATCACGTGCATTTGACCGATAACGACATTGGCTTCTTTGATCCGAACGCCAGACTGGTGCCGGTGCTGCGCAGCCAGCGCGACCGTGATGCGATCCGGCAGGGTTTGCAAGATGGCACGATCGATGCGATTTGCTCCGACCATACCCCGGTTGACGATGATGAAAAACTGTTGCCGTTTGCCGAAGCATCGGAAGGGGCGACCGGGCTGGAACTGCTATTGGCGCTGACCTGGAAATGGGCCACTGAATGGCAGCGCGAAGCCGGGCCGCAGGCGAAAAACCAGCCGGGGCCATCGATTCTGGCGCGCTCGATTGGCAAAGTGACCCATCAGGCAGCACAGGTGGCCGGTTTGACCTGCGGCAGCCTGGCAGCGGGCAGCGTGGCCGATGTCTGCATTTTCGACCCCGAGCGGCGCTGGCTGGTCGAGCCGGGTGCGCTGGCCAGTCAGGGCAAACATACCCCGTTTTTGGGTGTTGAGCTGGCCGGGCGGGTCCGCGCCACGATTGTGGCCGGGCATTTGCGCTATGAAAGCACACGCGGATGATGTGGTGGCGCATGCTGCACCTGTCCCTGCACCTGGTGCTGGGGCTGGCCATTTGCGCCCTGCGTTTTCCGTTTATTGATGGCGAGCGGCGTGGCCGCTATATCCGCTGGTTTTCGCGCCGCTTGTTGCGCGTGTGTGGCATCCATTTGCACATGCCGCACCATCCGGTACATGAACCGGCGGCACTGGTGGTGGCCAATCACGTTTCGTGGCTCGATATTTTTGTCCTGAATGCGCTCTACCCGTGCCAGTTCGTGGCCAAGCTGGAAATTAGGGGGTGGCCGCTGCTGGGCTGGCTCAGTCATCAGGCGGGCACGGTCTTCATTGCCCGTGGCAAGCGGCGCGATGTACGGCGCGTGTTTGAAGGGCTGGTCGCGCATTTGCAGGCCGGGCAGCGCGTGGCATTTTTTCCGGAAGGCGTGGTGGCCAGTCAGGGCAAGTTGCTGCCATTTCATGCCAATTTGTTTGAGGCCGCGATTGATGCCAAGGTGCCGGTGCAGCCGTATGCGCTGGTTTACCGCGATGGTGCCGGGCAATATCACCCGGCGGTTGAATATGCCGGGGATATTTCGTTTCGCCATAGCCTGTTTGCCGTTTTGCGCGCGGAGGCGATTCACGCCGAAGTATTGGCGGTGCCGATGCTGCCAAGCCAGGGCGTATTGCGTCGTGAACTGGCGGTGCAGGCACAGGCCGCCATTGGTGCCGCGCTTGGTTTGCCTGCTGCTACGGCGGCAGCGCCAGCACCGGATCAAGCGGACGACGGCGCTAACTCGCCGCAGCCCGAGCAAGACCGGCCAAGTCGCTTAGACGCAAGCTAACGCCTGTTCAATGTCGGGCAGCAAGTCCGCCAGCCGCTCACAGCCGACCGAGAGCCGGATCAGGCCCGGCGAAACCGGATCGGTGCCCCAGCGTGCGCGCCGCTCGGCCATGCTGTGCAGGCCGCCAAAGCTGGTCGCCTCAAAAATCATCTGTGCGGCAGTCAAAAATTGCTGTGCCGCCGCCTGCGTTCCCAAATCAAAGCTGATGATAAAGCCAAAATGCTGGCATTGTTGCTTGGCAATCGCGTGCGATGGATCATCGGGCAGGCCGGGGTAGCGCACCTGTAACACCTTGTCGTGCCCAGCCAGATATTGGGCAATCGCCTGCGCATTGCCGGTCATGCGCTCCAGACGGATATCAAGGCTGGCCAAGCCACGCTGCACCAGCCAGCTTTCCATCGGCCCCGGAATATTGCCCGACAGCTTGCGCCACAATTGCATGGCGGCATAAAGATCGTCGCGCCGGGTTGCGACATGGCCAAACAGCACATCGCTATGGCCGTTTAGGGCCTTGGTATCGGAACACATCGAAATATCGGCCCCGAGCGCCAAGGGCTGCTGGCCGAGCGGGGTGAGGGTGGTATTGTCAACCGCTAAAATCCCGTTCGCGGCATGCACTTTGTCGGCCAGCAGGCGAATATCGATGACGTCCAGCAGCGGGTTGCTTGGGCTTTCGACAAACACCAGTTTAATCCCGGTAAAATCCTGCTCCAGCATCGCTGTGGTCGGCGCGGTTTTGATGATCACGCCAAACTTTTGCAAAAAGTTTTCGGCATACGAGCGGGTGGCAAAATAGCCGTCAGAGGGCAGCAAAATCGTATCACCGGCGGCTACCAGCGCCGTCATCAGCGCAGCAGCGGCCCCCATGCCGGACGGGAAAACAATCGCCCGACCGCCTTCCAGCTCGCCCAGCGCCGCTTCCAGCGTGTCCCAGCTTGGGTTGTGAAAGCGCGCATATTGATGAAAATTCGGATCCACTTCGCCAGAATGGTGAAAGGTACTGGTAAACGCCGGGCCGGGCAAAAACGGCTGGCCTTGTTCGGGCCGGGGCAAACCGGCATGCACCACTTGCGAGCCAAGAGAGAGTTTTGAAGACATGATTGGGCGGGAACAGGTTAGGGGGAAGGTGCACCAAGCGAATTTGGCCCGTGCCGCCAGATTGTAACCCGATACCGAGCGTTGTCAACCGGATTGCAGCAGCGCGCAAGGCTATAATCAGAGTTTTTTGGCAAACCATGGCCGACCTTTTACTGGCAAACCCCAGTCAACCCAGCCAACCCCGTCGCCCAACCTGTCGCGCTTGCCTGCGTGCGCAAAGCGCTTGCATTTGCCGCTTTGTGGTGCCTTTGGTGCCGCAGGTGCAAGTCGTGATTTTGCAGCATCCGCTGGAAGTCGGGCACGTCAAGGGCAGTGCGCGGCTGCTGCATTTGAGTCTGGCCGACTCCAGTTTGCATATTGGCGAGTGTTTTGCGGCAGAGCAATTGCAGGCGCTGCTGCATGACCCGGCGCACGAGACGCTGTTGCTGTACCCAGACAGCGTGCCCGCCACGACCACTCCCACCACAACCGCGCCTGCAACGATCTCCCCCGCAAAAAACGGGTTCGATTCGGCCAGTCCCGCTGCACCATTCTCACCCACGGGGCCGCGCGCAACAGCAGCAAAGCCGATTCGCCTGATTGTGCTGGACGGCACTTGGCGCAAAAGCCGTAAAATGTTGTACTGCAACCCGGCGCTGCAAACCCTGCCGCGCTTTTCCCTGCGCGACTTGCCGCCCTCGCATTACCGGCTGCGCAAGGCCCACCGGCCCAATCAATTATCGACGCTGGAAGCGGTGTGTCATGCCTTGGCGCAACTGGAACAGGATCAGGCCAAATACGCGCCATTGCTGGCGGCGTTTGATGATTTTATTGATCATCTGGCGCAGCATTGGGGCGGCTAAGGGGCTTATTGGCTTGAGATTTGCTGCAATCGGCACTCTTGGCTACAATGGGGGCCATCAGGTTGAAAAAGTCCAAGTTTATGAACACCGTGCGCAGCAAATTACCGATCGGCATCGAAACGTTTTCGAAAATTATTTCCGAAGGCTATTACTATGTTGATAAAACCGGGTTTGCCCAGCAGTTGATCGATCAGGGCCAATACTATTTTTTGTCGCGTCCGCGCCGGTTTGGCAAAAGCCTGTTTGTCGATATGCTCAAGGAATTGTTTGAGGCCAACGAAGTGCTGTTTCGGGGTTTGCAGATCCATGACCAATGGGATTGGTCGCAGCGTTTCCCGGTAATTCGCATCAGCTTCAACGATGGCGGTGTCAACAACAAGGCCGATTTGGCGCAGCGCATACGCAGTTTGCTGCGCAATAATTTTCGGCATCTTGGGCTGGCTTGCCCGGCGCTGGATGACATCATCGACAGTTTTGGCGAATTGATCCGCATGGCCCGCGCGCATTACGGGCTACCGGTGGTGGTATTGGTGGATGAGTATGACAAGCCGATTCTTGACAACCTGCACGATACCGCTGCCGCGCTGGAAATCCGCGAAAGTCTGAAGGGTTTTTACTCGGTGATCAAGGGCGCGGACAAAGACATTCGCTTTGCGTTTGTCACCGGCATTTCCAAATTCAGCAAGGTTAGCATGTTCAGTGGCATGAACAACCTGAACGATATCACGCTCTATCCCGATTATTCGGCCATTTGCGGTTATACCGATGCCGATCTGGATCAGGTTTTTGCGCTGGAAATGGCCGGACTGGATCGAACCGAAGTCCGGCTTTGGTACAACGGGTTTAACTGGCGCGGCACCTCGGTCTATAATCCGTTCGATTTGCTGTTGCTGTTTCAGCGGCGCGAATTCCAGCTCTGGTGGGTTGAAACCGGCACCCCGGCGTTTTTGGTCAGGCTAATGGCTGAGCGCGGTTTTTTTACGCCCGACCTGGCCAAAATGCGCACCACCGCAGAACTGATTTCGACCTTCGAGGTCGATCAGATCACGCCCGAAGCGCTGTTGTTTCAGTCGGGCTACCTGACCATCAAAAAAACCGAACAGTTGCCATCGCGCGCCATGCGTTTTACGCTCGGCTACCCGAACCGCGAAGTCGAAATCAGCCTCAACACCCTGTTGCTGGCGGCCCTGACCGGCAGCAGCAGCCAAAACGAACAACACCGCCTACGGCTGGAAGACATGTTGTTGGCTAACGACGTGACAGGCATGGCTGACTTGTTCAAGGCTTTCTTTGCCAGCATTCCTTACCATTGGCACGTCAATAACCCGATTGCACAATACGAAGGATATTACGCCAGCGTGTTTTACAGTTACCTTGCTGCGCTGGGCTTTGATTTGCGGCTGGAAGATGCCACCAGCCATGGCCGGATCGACCTGTGCCTGAAACTGCCGGGCCAGGTCTGGCTGTTTGAATTCAAAGTGGTGGAAAGCGCTCCGCAAGGGCGCGCCCTGCAACAATTGAAAGACCGGGCGTATGCCGACAAATACCGGGATGATGGCGTGCCGATTTACCTGATCGGCGTCGAATTCTCGCGCGAGGCGCGCAATGTGGTGGGGTTTGAGGTGGCGTTGGCAGAGTGAGTTTTCAAACCCATGGGGAATGATAAAATGCGTGCTGTGTATGGTTCGTCCGCTCGTTCTCTCGTTTGTTCTTTCGTTCCTTTAACCTTTCTCCCCATCATCTCATGCCACGTAAAATTATTGACCTTTCCATCTATCTGGAAAACGATGTCCTAAGCGACCCGCCCGCCTTTGCGCCGAAAATCCAGTATTTTAGTCATGACAACACGTTTGCCCAGATTGCCCCATTTTTCCCCGGCCTGAAGCAGGAAGATTTGCCCGATGGCGAGGGCTGGGCGGTGGAGTTGGTAAATTTGTCCACCCACAACGGCACCCATCTGGATGCGCCATACCATTTTCACAGCACCATGAACAAGGCGCTCGGGCACAAGGAGCGGGCGATTGCGATTGATGAAGTGCCGCTGGACTGGTGCTTTCAACCGGGCGTAAAACTCGATTTTCGCCATTTTGCCGATGGCTACGTGGTTACCGCGCAAGATGTCGAAGCCGAACTTGCGCGGATCGGCCATACCTTGTCGCCGCTGGAAATCGTGATTGTCAACACCCGTGCGGGCAGCCGCTATGGCCAGAGCGATTACGTGGCCGCAGGTTGTGGCATGGGCTATGAAGCGACCATGTATTTGCTCGAACGCGGGGTGCGCTTAACTGGTACCGATGCCTGGAGCTGGGATGCACCGTTTGTGCATACCGCGCAAAAGTACGGTGCCAGCCACGATGCCTCATTGATCTGGGAAGGGCACAAGGCCGGGCGCGACATCGGTTATTGCCATCTTGAAAAACTGCACAACCTCGAAGTGCTGCCCGCCTTTGGCTTTCATATTTCGTGCTTTCCGCACAAAATTCGGGGCGCTTCGGCGGGCTGGACGCGGGCAGTGGCGATTTTTGATGAAAGGCTCAATGTGCCGGGTTGAATCCGGGTGCAGGCTGTGCCAGTGACCGCAAATGTTTGCACACTTTAAGGCTACTGTTTGTCTCGGTTGCCTCAACCCTTGCATTTCCGGCGGCCTAGCTTATGAGCAATGCGCATGACTTTGAGGAGTAAAGATGCGAATCGAGATTGAACTCGCCGATGCCACAGCAAAGGCAGCACAGGCAGCAGGATTGTTGACACCCGAAGCACTGGCACGGTTGTTGGATGGGGCATTGCGCAGGCAACAGGTAGCGGCCAGCCTGTTGGGCTTGGCTGATGAAGTTGCGGTTGCGGGGATTGCCCCGATGGATATGACCGCGATGTTGGCCGAGGTCAAGGCAGCAAGACGCGAGCGGTAGTGTGCGGCTGGTACTTGATACCAGTATCTTGCTCTCTGACATGCTCTGGCATGGTGCACCGCACAGCCTGTTTACCCATATCCAAAATGGGTCGGCTGATTTGCTGTTAAGCCGGGCACTGTTGGCCGAATTTGCCGAAGTCATTGCCCGCCCCAAATTTTCCGCAATATTACAGCGAACCTCGCGCACACCTGACCAGATTGTGTA
>JACCDS011715515.1_pt1 | contig 11223 bp, 9 predicted proteins | sample 7446441 | NCBI WGS metagenome assembly JACCDS01 (sample SAMN15323445, study PRJNA562643) | freshwater metagenome | isolation source: river surface water | place: USA:Blue River Watershed | collected 2017-08-17 | reverse complement strand
GCGCAGCGCCATGGAGCAGGAGCAGCAGGCGCGCCAGCGCGAGGAGCTGAATGCCCTGTACGTGGCGCTGACGCGGGCGCAGCAGCGGCTGGTGCTGTCATCGGTGCAGCCGCACCAGGCCAATGGGAGCAGCTGGTGGCAGCGGCTGCAGCCCCGGTGTGCGCCGGCTGAACTGGATGGCGGTGTGGCGCCGCCGGCCCCGCATGCCGCGGACCTGCAGGCGACCATTGCCCTGCCGGTGCTGCCCAGGCTGGCACCGGGCAGCGCCGTGCGCCAGGCCGTCGCGGCCGAACCGCCATCGCCGGAGGCGCTGCTGGGGCAGGCCATGCATCGCCTGCTCGAATGGGCGCCGCTGGATGCCAGCGCCTGGAGCGCGCAACAGGTGCGGCGCGCCGGCACGGAGTTCGGGCTGGACGAGGCGCAGGCCCGGCAGGCGGCCGCCATGGCGCAGCGCATCCTGCAGGGCGCGGGCGCCTGGGCCTGGCGCACTGACCAGATTCGCTGGCACGGCAACGAGGTGCCGGTGACGGTGCAGGGGGCCGTGCGCCGCATCGACCGCCTCGTGCGCCGCGCCGACGGCAGCTGGTGGGTGCTGGACTACAAGTCGGCGGCGCAGCCGCAGGCGCGGGACGAACTGCTGGCCCAGCTGCGCGCCTACCGGGCCGCCGTGCAGGCGGCCAGCCCGGGCGAGGTGGTGCACGCGGCGTTCCTGAGTGCGAATGGCGGCATGGAAGAAATTGAATGATGAAAATGAGACACCCCCTGAGCCGCTCCGCGGCTCCCCCCTCTCTCGCCTGCGGCGGGAGGGGGGCGGCACCAACGGCCCGGCCAAGCCGGTTCCGTGGTGCCCCTGGGTTGCGCTGCTTCATCGCATGCGGATCGCGCCTTGGCGCAGTGGACGACTGAAATGAAACACCCCCAGGCTACGCGCACTGCGTGTTGCTTCGCCACCCCCCTCAAGGGAGCAACGCCAGTGGCCGGGCATAGCCCGTTCCACGGCGTTCCCCGGTTAGACCGTTTCATGCGTCGCGGGTCGCGCGGCGTGCGGTGGAGCAACTGAGATGCAAAAGAAAAACGTGGTGGTGATTGGTGGCGGCCCGGCCGGCTTGATGGCGGCCGAGGTGCTGGCCGAGGCCGGCGTGGCGGTCGACCTGTATGACGCCATGCCCTCGGTGGGGCGCAAGTTCCTGCTGGCCGGCAAGGGCGGCATGAACCTGACGCATTCCGAGTCGGCCGACCGATTTGCCGAGCGCTATGGCGAGCGGCGCACGCAGATCGAAAAGCTGTTGCGCGATTTCGGCGCGCCTGAATTGCGTGCCTGGGCGCAGGGGCTGGGCATCGCGACCTTTGTTGGCAGCTCGGGCCGCGTATTTCCGCAGGACATGAAGGCCGCACCGCTGCTGCGCGTCTGGCTGCAGCGCCTGCGCCATCCGCGCCAGGGCGCCGGCGTGCAGTTCCATATGCGGCACCGCTGGGTGGGCTGGGCCGAAGATGGCAAGACCTTGCGTTTCGAGTCGCCCGAGGGCGAGCGGCGCGTGCCGGCCGATGCGGTGGTGCTGGCCCTGGGCGGTGGCAGCTGGGCGCGCCTGGGCTCCAACGGTGCCTGGGTGCCGCTGCTGAGCGCGCGCGGCGTGGCGGTGGCGCCGCTGCTGCCGGCCAACTGCGGCTTCGACGTGGCGGTGCAGCGGCGCCTGCCGCCCGCGGGCCAGGCGTTGCCGGTGCAGGCCGTGCCGGCGCCGGCCGGCTGGAGCGAGTACTTCGCCAGCCGCCATGCCGGCCAGCCTTTCAAGACCGTGGCAATCTCTTGCACGACGGCGCAGGGACAGCAGTTCCAGCGCAAGGGCGAGTTCGTCGCCACCGCCACCGGTGTGGAAGGCAGCCTGGTCTACGCGGCGTCCGCGCTGCTGCGCGACGAGATCATCCGCAGCGGCCACGCGACGCTGTACATCGACCTGCTGCCCGACCTGCCGCCCGAGCGCGTGCGCGCCGAGGTGCTGCACCCGCGCGGCTCGCGCTCGCTCTCCAGCCATCTGAAGAGCCGGCTCGGCCTGGACGGCATCAAGGCCGCCGTGCTGCACGAGGTGCTGGGCAAGGAGGCCCTGCATGACCCGCAGCAGCTGGCCGCGGCCATCAAGGCTTTGCCGCTGCAGCTGGTGGCCGCGCGGCCGCTGGATGAGGCCATCAGCAGCGCCGGTGGTGTGCTGTTCGAGGCCCTGTCCGACGACCTCATGTGCGAAGCCCTGCCTGGCGTGTTCTGCGCCGGCGAGATGCTGGACTGGGAGGCACCCACCGGCGGCTACCTGCTGACGGCCTGCTTTGCCAGCGGCAAGCGCGCCGGCGAGGGCGCGCTGCGCCATCTGCGCGCGTGAAGCGCCGGTGGCATGAAAAAAGCCGCAGGCTTGCGCCTGCGGCTTCCTCGGAATGGGGCGACGGACCTTGACCCCGGCACTGGCTCCACGGTTAGGGCTGCTTGGTTCCCCACCTGACCCGGTTGGCCGTTTCCCCATGCGGGAAGGCCCGTCGGTTGCAATTTTATACGAATTGCGCGGTAAACGCCCGGTAGAGTCCTGCGTTGAAAACAGGGGCGGCATCAGGCCGCTATGAGATCACATCAACAACATATGACCAACAAGGAGATCATTTTGAAGAAGACTGCAATCGTGCTCGCAACGGCCGTGATGCTGAGTGCTTGTGGAGGCGGGGGGGGTGGTAGCGGAGGGACAGCTGCAGGGCCGGCTGCACCGATCAGTGCAGCCAATCAAGATGTGGTCGCTCAGGATTCTGTCAGCGCCTCGTTCCAGCTCTTTGACAGCGCGGCAAGGTCACCACTGGCCGGTGCGGCCGTGACGCCCGACGAGAGCGCACTGACGCAACTTGCATGGGCTGAGATGGCCAAGCTGCCCACGTATCTGGCCAATGCGCCGAAGGTGATGGCCGCAGGTGTGGCCTCGGTATCCGTGAATTGCGCCAATGGCGGCAGTATCGTGGTGACCGCCAATGATGCCGACAACAGCGGCAACGGCGTAACCGCTGGCGATAGCGTTTCAATCGCCTTCAACAGCTGTGTGACCGGCACGCAAACAGCTAATGGCACGCTCGGTTTCGTCGTGACCAGCATGAACGGCGTCTTTGGTACCTACCCATATTCGGGACAGTTGACCATGAGTTTCGGAAATCTGACCCTCTCGGGGAATGGCTATAGCCTCGGCGCCACCGGCAATGTGACGCTGAGCACGGAAGTGACTGCGCTGAATACGATGAACGAGTCCATTTCTGCGCCGGCATTCACCGTCTCGGCGACCTATGCCGGCGTGACGCGCAGCCGCAGTCTGAGTGGTTACGCGGTGACGCATACCCGCGAGCCAGACGGAGCGTCTACCTATCTGGACTCGTATTACGGTACCGGTACCGTGACAGGCTCAAATACTCTGGCCACGGTGACTGTGTCGTTCTCCACACCTGTCGGCACGAAGTTCATCCGCCGCGCTGCGGACCGCTATCCGTATGCCGGACAGATGACCTTGACAGGCATGAACAACTCCAAGCTTCGCATCACGGCAGTGGACAACCTGAATGCCACGCTGGAGGTGGATGCCAATGGGGACGATGCCTACGAATCGAGCAAGTCGGTCCTTTGGAGCACATTGGTGAACTGATACGAGATCAGCAAGAACCCCGTGCAGGCCGGTCCGCAAGGACCGGCCTGTTTTTTTGTCGCCGCGGCAACCGGGGGCGCCGCGCCCAGACCTTAGAATCCAGTGCATGTCCTACCTCGTGCTCGCCCGCAAGTACCGGCCGAAGAGCTTCACCGAAATGGTGGGGCAGGAGCACGTGGTGCGGGCGCTGGGCAATGCGCTGCAGACGCAGCGCCTGCACCACGCCTACCTGTTCACCGGCACGCGCGGCGTGGGCAAGACGACGGTCTCGCGCATCCTGGCCAAGTCGCTCAACTGCACCGGGCCGGACGGGCAGGGCGGCATCACCGACCAGCCCTGCGGCGTCTGCCAGGCCTGCACCGACATCGACGCCGGCCGCTTTGTCGACTACACCGAACTCGACGCCGCCTCCAACCGCGGCGTGGACGAGGTGCAGGCCCTGCTGGAGCAGGCGGTCTACAAACCGGTGCAGGGCCGCTTCAAGGTCTTCATGATCGATGAAGTGCACATGCTGTCGAACACGGCGTTCAACGCCATGTTGAAGACGCTGGAGGAGCCGCCCGAGTACCTCAAGTTTGTGCTGGCCACGACCGACCCGCAGAAGGTGCCGGTCACGGTGCTGTCGCGTTGCCTGCAGTTCAATCTGCGCCCGATGGCGCCCGAGACGGTGCTGGAGCATCTGACCAAGGTGCTGGCCGCCGAGCAGGTGGCGGCCGAGCCGCAGGCGCTGCGCCTGCTGGCGCGCGCGGCGCGCGGCTCCATGCGCGATGCGCTCTCGCTGACCGACCAGGCCATTGCCTTCGGCTCCGGCCAGCTGGAGGAGGCCACGGTGCGCCAGATGCTGGGCAGCGTGGACCGTTCGCATGTCTACCGGCTGATCGACGCGCTGGCGCGTGGCGACGGCAAGACCGTGGTGGAAACCGCCGAGACCCTGCGCGTCAACGGCCTGAGCGCCGCCTCCACGCTGGAGGAGATGACGGTGGTGCTGCAGCGCATGGCGGTGCTGCAGGCGGTGCCCGACAGCGCCGATGACTCCGATCCCGAAGCCGCCGAAACGGCGCGCCTGGCCGCGCTGCTGCCGGTGGACGAGACGCAGCTGCTCTACAGCCTGTGCCTGCACGGCCGTGGCGAGCTGGGCCTGGCGCCCGACGAGTACGCCGCGCTGACCATGGTGCTGCTGCGTCTGCTGGCCTTCAAGCCCGGCGCCTGGCCGTCCGGCGGCTCTGCGGAAAAAAAAACACTGAAATCGCCTGAGGCGGCAGCGCGGCCGCAGACGGTGACCGCCGCACCGCGTCCCGTCCCTTCCGCTTCCGTTCGCCCTGAGCCTGTCGAAGGGCTTCGACAGGCTCAGCCCGAACGGAGTACGCCCACGCCCCCGGTGGCTGCACGCCCCATTGCCGCACCTGTTGCCCGCCCGGCCGGCGTCACGCCACCGGGCCAGGTGCTGTCCGTGGTGGATGAAGAGCATCCCGTGCAGCCCGCCAGGCCGGTGACGGCCCAGCAGTCTGCCCAGGTGGTGGCCGTGCCCGTGCGCGTGGCGGCTGAATCGCGCGCCGACGCCCCTGCGCCCGGCGCGAGCCAGGGATCGACCCTGGTGCCGACGGAGGAGGGTGGCTATTGGCATCAGGTCGTGCGCGGCCTGATCGCCAGCGAAGCCATCACCGCACTGGTGCGCGAGCTGGCCCTGCAATCGCAGCTGGTGGCGCGCGATGCCGACCAGTGGCTGCTGCGCGTGGAGCGCGAGTCGCTCAACTCAGGCTCGGCCCGCGAGCGGCTGCAGGCGGCCCTGCAGGCCGCCGGCCACGGCGTGACGCTGGCGGTGGAGGTTGGGCGCGTGAGCGACAGCCCGGCGCGGCGCAACGCGGCCATTGCGGAAGAGAAGCAGCTGGCGGCGGAAAAACTCATCCACGAAGACCCCTTCGTGCAGGCCATGATGCGCGACTTCGGCGCGAAAATCGTGCCCGGCAGCATCAAGCCCCTCGAAACGAATACCAAACACTGAGCAGCAAAGGAACCCCATGTTCAACAAAGGACAACTCGCCGGCCTCATGAAGCAGGCCCAGGCCATGCAGGACAACCTGAAGAAGGCCCAGGAAGAACTGGCCTTCATCGAAGTCACCGGTGAATCGGGCGCCGGCCTGGTCAAGGTGGTGATGACCTGCAAGCACGACGTCAAGCGCGTGACCATCGACCCCAGCCTGCTGGCCGACGACAAGGACATGCTGGAAGACCTGGTGGCCGCGGCCTTCAACGCCGCCGTGCGCAAGGCCGAGGAGACCAGCCAGGAGAAGATGGGCAAGCTCACCGCAGGGATGCCAGGCCTCCCCGGCGGCATGAAATTCCCTTTCTAAAGGCTACTGCGCGGGCGTGATGCGTCGTTGCGGGACCCGTCGGCAAATCCTCATGGACGTTCAGTCCATTCCGGTTTCCCGCCACCCGCGCCTAGCCTGACGCCCGCTCGCTACGCCCCGAGACTTAGCTGGGAAGCGAATGTCCGACGCTCATTCTCTCGATGCCCTGATCCAGGCGCTGCGCCGGCTGCCCGGCGTGGGCGCGAAGTCGGCCTCGCGCATGGCCTTCCATCTGCTGCAGCACGACCGCGAGGGGGCGCAGCTGCTGGCGCGCGCGCTGCAGGAGGCCGCCACGCAGGTACGCCACTGCGCGCGCTGCCACACCTTCAGCCAGGCTGAGATCTGCGCCACCTGCCTGGATCCGGCGCGCGATGCCAGCAAGCTGTGCGTGGTGGAGACACCGGCCGACCAGATGGCGCTGGAGCGCACCGGTGCCTACAAGGGCCTGTACTACGTGCTCATGGGCAGGCTCAGCCCGCTGGACGGCATCGGGCCGCGCGACATCGGCCTCAAGTCATTGTTCGAACGCGCCAGCGATGGCACGGTGCGCGAGGTCATCCTGGCCACCAACTTCACGGCCGAGGGCGAGGCCACGGCGCATGTGATCGCCGAGGCGCTGAAAACGCGCGGCGTGGCCTTCACGCGCCTGGCGCGCGGCGTGCCCATCGGCAGCGAACTCGAATATGTGGATTTGGGCACGATTGCCCATGCGCTGGTGGATCGGCGCTGAGATTGTTCGGGGATAATGCCCCGCAGTCCGGGCCGGGGCCCGGCGCTGCTTCATCACGGACTGGACATTATGACTTTTGCCCGTTTCACCCTGGCCTACTGGTGTGTTCTGATTGCCGCCGTGCTGCCCATCCTCTGCGCCGGTATTGCCAAGTCGGGCATGTACAAGGTCGCGCGCCGCCAGGGCGGCTACGACAACGACAACCCGCGTACCTGGCTGGCCCGGCAGACGGACTGGCGCGCGCGCGCCAACGCCGCGCAGCAGAACAGCTTCGAGGCGCTGCCCTTCTTCATCGGCGCGGTCATCATCGCGCACCAGCTCGGCGCCCATCAGGCCCGGCTGGACGTGCTGGCCTTCCTGTTCGTCTTCCTGCGCCTGATCTACATCATGGCCTACATCGCCGGCATGGGCACGGCGCGCTCGGTGGTCTGGACCGCCGGCTTTGCGGTCAACATCGCCATCCTCTTCATCGGCTACCACTGAGCTTCGTTCAGCATCCGCACGCCGCGCCGGCCGGACGCGCGTGTGCAGCGTGCGTGGCGCCCCCTAGGTGTAAACCCGCTCGGGATGTTTCCTGATGCGGGTTTTTTCACGTCCGGCTACCCTGCCACTGTCTCATCGAACGAGCCAAGGGAGTCCGCGAATGCCCCATCACGTCGTCAACCGCCGTGTGTTTTCCGCCGCGGCCGTGCTGGCCGCGGCGACGCTGGCTGCGCCGGCCCTGCGGGCCCAGACCGGCCGGCCGGAAAAGAACCGGGTGGCCATCGCCGTGGGCGGCAAGGCCTCGTTCTACTACCTGCCGCTGACCATTGCCGAGCAGCTGGGCTACTTCAAGGCCGAGGGGCTGGAGGTCGAGATCAGCGACTTCGCCGGCGGCGCGCGCGCGCTGCAGGCGGTGGTGGGTGGTTCGGCCGACGTGGTCAGCGGCGCCTACGAGCACACCATCAATCTGCAGAACAAGGGGCAGCTGTTCCAGGCCTTTGTGTTGCAGGGGCGCGCGCCGCAGATCGCGCTGGGCGTGTCGACCAAGACCCTGCCCGACTACAGGACGGTGGCCGACCTGCGGGGCCGCAGGATCGGCGTCACGGCGCCGGGCTCGTCCACCAACATGATGGCCAACCTGGTGCTCGCGCGCGCCGGGCTGAAGGCGGCGGACGTCAGTTTCATCGGCGTGGGCACCTCGGCCGGCGCGCTGGCCGCCGTGCGCTCGGGCCAGATCGACGCCATCTGCAACATCGACCCGGTCATGACCATGCTGGAGCAGAAGGGGGACGTGCGCATCGTCTTCGACACGCGCACGCTCAAGGGCACGCGCGAGGTCTTCGGTGGCCCCATGCCCGCCGCCTGCCTGTACGCCCCGCTGGACTTCGTGCAGAAGCATCCCAACACGGCGCAGGCGCTGGCCAATGCCATCGTGCATGCGCTCAAGTGGCTGCAGACCGCCGGCCCCAGCGACATCATCAAGACCGTGCCCGAGGCCTATCTGCTGGGCGACCGCGGCCTCTACCTCGCCTCGTTCGAGAAAGTGCGCGAGGCGATTGCGCTCGACGGCGTCTTCCCCGAGGACGGCGGCGCCACGGCGCTGCGCGCGCTGGCCAGCTTCGATGCCACGCTCAAGGCCGACCGGATCGACCTGGCCAAGACCTGGACCAACCAGTTCGCGCTGCGCGCCAAGGCGCGCTTCAAGGCCTGAGGCCCGCCCGCCCGTGAGCGCCAGCCACGCCCTGGAGCTGCTGGGCATCACCTGCACCTTTGCCGCTCCCGGGGGCGGGCCTTCCTACACCGCGGTGGCCGAGACCACGCTGCGCGTGGCCGCCGGCGAGTTCGTCTCGGTCGTCGGTCCCACGGGTTGCGGCAAGTCCACGCTGCTTAACGTCGGCGCCGGCCTGCTGGCGCCCAGCGCGGGCGAGGTGCGCGTCTTCGGCGCGCCCCTGCAGGGCCTGAACCGGCGCGCTGGCTACATGTTCCAGGCCGAGGCGCTGCTGCCCTGGCGCAGCGCGCTCGACAACGTCCTGCTGGGCCTGCAGTACCGCGGCGTGCCTGATGCTGAAGCCCGCGCGCAGGCGCAGGACTGGCTGGCGCGCGTGGGCCTGGCCGGCTTCGGCGATCGCTACCCGCACCAGCTCTCGGGCGGCATGCGCAAGCGCACGGCGCTGGCCCAGACCCTGGCGCTGGACCCGGACATCATCCTGATGGACGAGCCTTTCAGCGCGCTGGACATCCAGACCCGCCAGCTGATGGAGGACGAGGTGCTGGCGCTGTGGGCGCAGAAGAAAAAGGCTGTGCTCTTCATCACGCACGATCTGGACGAAGCCATCGCCATGAGCGACCGCGTGGTGGTGCTCTCGGCCGGGCCGGCCACGCGGCCCATCGGCGAGTTCGCCATCGACCTGCCGCGGCCGCGCCATGTGGCCGAGGTGCGCAGCACGCCGCGTTTCCTTGAGCTGCATACCCGCATCTGGGAGGTGCTGCGCGAGGAGGTGCTCAAGGGCTACCAGCAGCAACTGAGGAAGGCGGCATGAATCCATGGCAGGCGCTCAAGCCGCGCGCCGGCAACCTGCACTGGTGGCAGCTGGGCGTGCTGCTGGCATTCCTGGCGCTGTGGCAGCTGGCCTCGCGCGATGCCCGGCTGGCCTTCTTCCTTGGCGAGCCGCTGCAGGTGGCCGGGCGCATCTGGTCCTGGTTCCTGCCCTGGGGCCTGGCGCCCAACGCCGTGTTTCCGCAGGGGCTGGGCGGCAACGCCGACATCTACCGCCACCTGGGTACCACGTTGCTGGAGACTTTTCTGGCCTTCGGCATCGGCACCGCGCTGGGGCTGGCGGGCGGCCTGTGGCTGGCGCTCGCGCCGCTGGCCAGCGCCATCCTCGACCCCTACATCAAGGCGGCCAACGCCATGCCGCGCGTGATCCTGGCGCCGATCTTTGCCATGTGGTTCGGCCTGGGGATCTGGAGCAAGGTGGCGCTGGCGGTGACGCTGGTGTTCTTCATCGTCTTCTTCAACGTCTACCAGGGCGTGCGCGAGGTCAGCCCGGTGGTGCTGGCCAACGCCCGCATGCTGGGGGCGAACCAGCGCCAGCTGCTGGGCACCGTCTACCTGCCCAGCGCCACGGCCTGGGTGTTCTCCAGCCTGCACACCTCGGTGGGCCTGGCCTTCGTCGGCGCGGTGGTGGGGGAGTATCTGGGCTCGGCGCGCGGTGTCGGCTACCTGATCCTGCAGGCCGAGGGCACTTTCGATGTCAACACCGTTTTCGCCGGCATCGTGGTGCTGACGGCCTTCGCCCTGCTGCTCGACGGCCTGGTCGGGCGCGTGGAGCGCGGGCTCATGAAGTGGCAGCCGCGCGCCGGCGAGACGGAAAAGCTCTAGAGGCCGGATTCAGCGGTTGGCCACCCGGGTGGATGCGGCCCGCACGGGGCTGCCCTGGCTGGAGCGCACCGGCACCCAGCGGTGGATCACGATCTTCTGGCCCGGCTTGAAGCTGGCGCCGGTGCCGACGTTGTTCCATTCAGCCACCTTGGCCGCCGACAGGCCGTAGCGGCGCGCCACCGTGGCCACGGAATCGCGCTTGCCGGCCTTGAGCTCGATGCGGCGCAGCACGGTCTCGGGCACCAGCGAGAGCTGGCCGTTGTCGGCGATGCGCTCGGTCACGTCCCGCTCCTGGCTCGCCGGGCGCGGCACCAGCAGCGTGGAGCCGGCGCGGATGATCATGTGCGTGGGGATGTTGTTGGCGTAGCGCAGGTCGGCCTCGCTCATCTTCAGCCGCTTGGCGGCGTCGACCGTCTTCATGGTGCTGGGCGCGATCCAGACCGTCCAGCTGGACAGGCGCGAGCCGGCATAGGCGTCGAGGTTGCGCTGGAAGAGGGCGGCGTTGTCCCAGGGCAGCAGGATCTGCGGCGTGCCCGCGGCCAGGATCACCGGGCGGTGCAGGGAGGGGTTGAGGGCCTTGAAGTCCTCCAGCGGCACTTCGGCCAGCTTGGCCGCCAGCGTGACGTCGATGTCGCGCGTGATGGTGACGCTGTCGAAGTAGGGGTGGTTGTCGATCGCCGGCAGCTTGACCTTGAAGCGGTCCGGGTCGGCCACGATGTTCTTCATGGCCTGCAGCTTCGGGATGTAGAAGCGCGTCTCCATGGGCATCTTCAGGTCCAGGTAGCCGGTGCCCTTGCCCGTGCGGCGGTTCTTTTCGATGGCGCGGCCCACGCTGCCTTCGCCCCAGTTGTAGGAGGCCAGGGCCAGGTGCCAGTCGCCGAACATGCCGTGCAGCTTTTCCAGGTAGTCGAGCGCGGCACGGGTGGAGGCCAGCACGTCGCGGCGGTCGTCGCGGAAGGCGTTCTGCTTGAGCTGGTAGAGCCTGCCGGTGCTGGGGATGAACTGCCACATGCCGGCGGCGCGCGCGCGCGAGTAGGCCTGGGGATTGAAGGCGCTTTCAATGAAAGGCAGCAGGGCCAGTTCGGTGGGCATGTTGCGCCGCTCCAGCTCTTCGACGATGTG
>JACCDS011817313.1_pt1 | contig 11225 bp, 5 predicted proteins | sample 7446441 | NCBI WGS metagenome assembly JACCDS01 (sample SAMN15323445, study PRJNA562643) | freshwater metagenome | isolation source: river surface water | place: USA:Blue River Watershed | collected 2017-08-17 | reverse complement strand
CCGCCATCGTCGAAGGCCTGGCCCAGATGGTCATCAAGGGCGACGTGCCCGAGATCCTGCGGGACAAGCGGGTCATCATCCTGGACCTGGCCCTGATGGTCGCCGGCACGAAGTACCGCGGCCAGTTCGAGGAGCGCATCAAGGCCGTGATGGACGAGATCAAGCGCGCGAAGAACATCATCCTCTTCATCGACGAGCTCCACACCATCGTCGGCGCCGGGGCCGCCGAAGGCGCCATGGACGCCTCCAACATCTTCAAGCCCGCGCTCTCCCGCGGCGAACTCCAGTGCGTCGGCGCGACCACCCTCAACGAGTACCGCAAGTACATCGAGAAGGACTCCGCCCTCGATCGCCGCTTCCAATCCGTCAAAGTCGAGGCCCCGTCCGTCGACGACACCGTGCTCATCCTCAAGGGCATCCGCGGCAAGTACGAGGATCACCACAAGGCGATCTTCACCGACAAGTCCCTCGAGTCCGCGGCGAAGCTGTCCGACCGCTACATCACCGGGCGTTTCCTGCCCGACAAAGCGATCGACGTCATGGACGAGGCCGGTTCGCGCGCCCGCATCGGCGCGCTCAGCCGTCCGCCGGACATCGAGAATCTCGCGAAGGAAATCGAGACCGTCTGCGGCCAGAAAGAAAAGGCCATCAGCGAGCAGCACTTCGAGGAAGCGGCCAAGTTCCGCGACCAGGAAAAGCAGCTCCGCGCCAAGCAGGAACAGGTCACGGAAGCCTGGAAGAAACAGCGGGACGAAAAGCGCATCACGATCGACGAAGATCTGATGATGCAGGTCGTCGCCGACTGGACCGGCATCCCGCTCTCCCGCATGGAAAAGAAGGAAAGCGAGAAACTACTCTCCCTCGAGGGCGAGCTGCAGAAGGCCGTCATCGGCCAGGATATCGCTTCCGTCGCCATCGCGCGCGCCCTGCGCCGCTCCCGCGCGGACCTCAAGGATCCCCGCCGCCCGATCGGCTCCTTTATGTTCGTCGGTCCGACCGGCGTCGGCAAAACGATGCTGGCGAAGACCCTCGCCGCGCAGATGTTCGGCAACCAGGACGCGATCATCCAGATCGACATGTCCGAATACATGGAGAAGTTCGCCGTTTCCCGGCTCGTCGGTTCGCCTCCGGGCTACGTCGGCTACGAGGAAGGCGGCCAGCTCACCGAGGCCGTGCGCCGCAAGCCGTACGCCGTCGTCCTCTTCGACGAAATCGAGAAGGCGCACCCGGATGTCATCCAGTTGCTGCTCCAGATTCTCGAGGACGGGCGGCTCACCGACTCCCTCGGCCGCACGGTCGATTTCCGGAATACGATCATCATCATGACCTCGAACGTCGGCGCGCAACTCCTGCAGCGCCAGACGTCGATGGGCTTCGCGGCCGCGACCTCGAGTTTCAACGACGCCGAGAAGATGCGCGAGAAGGTGCTGGAAGAGGCGAAGCGGGTCTTCAAACCCGAGTTCCTCAACCGCATTTCCGACATCATCTTCTTCCGTCCGCTCGACAAGCTGGACCTCGTCAAGATCGTCGAACTCGAGACGGCGAATTTCGCCAAGCGTCTCACCGAGCGGAAAATCACCCTCGAGTTTTCGCAGGAAGCGAAGGACCTCCTCATCGAGAAGGGCTACGACGAGAAGTACGGCGCCCGTCCGCTCCGCCGGGCGGTCGAGCACTACCTCGAGGATCCGCTGGCCGAAGCGTTGCTCCGCGGCGACGTCAAGGACGGCGAACCCGTCGTCGTGTCCCGCGACGGCGACAAATTGATCTTCAAACAAAAGACGCCCCCCGCCGCTGCCAGCGGCGTGACGCCATAAAAAAACGACGACCACCCGTCGTCTCCCGAAACCCCGCGCCCCGAGATCAAGGGACGCGGGGTTTTTCGTTCCGGAACGGGCGGCGGCGGATTTGCGCGTTGCCGCCGGCGGTCCCGCGCGAACAACGTCGGGGGTGATTCCGTTCCGGCAATTGGCCGCTCTGGCGGCGGCAGCGGCGCTCGCGACGGCGGCGGCAGGCCGGCCGATTCCCGAAGCGGAGGCCCTGCAGCCGCCGACCCCCGCGCGTCTCGCCGCCGTGGCCGCCGCGGCGAAGCAGGAAGGCTGGGGGCCGCAGCAGGCGGATCTGCGCGCGGCAGCCCGGCTCGCCTACGAGCGCGACAAATTGCCGGCAGCCGAAGCGTGGAACCACGTGCGGCGCTGGGCGGAATTGTTCGCGCAGACAGAGGCGGAGTTTGTTCCGCAGTGGATCGCCGCCGTGAACGCCGCGCAAGTGGGCCACCCGAACATGCCGTCGCGTTATGGGACGCGCCCCGTGCCGATCGGCGACGTGCTGGCGCCGGAATTGAAGCTTTGGCTGCTCGGCCAGACGGAGCTTTCCGGCGAATTCCACGCGCTGGTTTCGCCGGTCGATTTCCTGCCGCGCAGCTTCGCGATCCTGCAGGAACTCTACGCCCACGATGCCGCGGTCTTCAAAAAATTCCCGGCCCTCGCGGTCGCGATCGCCCTCGTGTACGACGTGCCGCCGCCGCCGATTTGGCCGCATGCGCAGGTGACCGCGGAAGCGCTGCCGCGCCGGTTTCCCGCCCCGACCGCGGCCTTCGCCTGGTGGGCGAAGCAGGAACAACTCGGCAAGACCTACCATCGTCTGGCCCGGCTGGGGCCCGACGAATTGAAATTCCTCGTCGATGTCGCCGCACCGTTTGCCGAACTCGAATGGGCGCAACTCGTGTCGAACCACCCCCTCGGCCAACTCGCGGGCGCCTACACGATGGTGCGCTACCGCAACGACCGGCTGGCCAATCGCACGCCCATCTGGTCCGGGTCGAGCTACGCGCTGGCGGAGATCATGGCCGCGGGCGGGATCTGCGCGGACCAGGCGTATTTCGCGACCCAGGTCGGCAAGGCGCGCGGCGTGCCGACGCTGCTTTTTTCCGGCGCCGGCAACGACGGCCGCCACGCGTGGTTCGGCTATCTGGGGGCGGACGGAAAATGGAAAATGGACGCCGGCCGCTATGCCGAGCAGCGCTTCGTGACCGGCTTCGCCCGCGATCCCCAGACGTGGCGGGAAATCTCCGACCACGAACTCGCCTTTCTCGGGGAACGTTTCCGCGATCTGCCCTCGTTCCGCCAATCCCGCGTGCACGTCGCCTTCGCCGCCGATTTTCTCGCCACCGGCCTGGACCGCGCCGCCGGCACGGCCGCCCGCAAGGCGGTGAACTTCGAACGCCGCAACCAGGCCGGCTGGGAATTTTTGCTGACGGCGGCGCGGCGGGAAGGCCGGGACGCCAAGGCGGTGGAAGGTCTGCTGCGCGAGGCCGCGGCGGCGTTCGCGCGCTACCCGGATCTCGAACTGCTCTACGGTAAGCGGTTGGCCGACAGTCTCCGGGCCCGCGGCGAAACCAGCCTGGCCGACGCCGAACTGCAGCGGCTGGCGGCCAAGAACCGCAGCGGGCGCAGCGATCTCAACGTGGAGCAGGCCCGCGATGCCGTGCGGCGCGCCATCGCCACCCAGCCGCTGCCGCAGCAGCTGCTCGCGTATAACCAAGCCGTGGATACGTTCGGCCGCGGCGCCGGCGTGGCCTTTTTCGACCAGGTCGTGGCCGGTTTCGTGGAGCATCTCGTCCGGCTGGGCCGCCGGGCCGAGGCCCAGCAGGCGCTGGACCGGGCGCGTCGGGCGCTGCGCGTCGAGCCGAAGAGCCAGCTCGCCGCCGATTTCGATCTGCTCGGCAAGACGGTCCGCGAGACGAAGTGACTCTGCCCGCCGCCGTCACTTCGCCGGGCGCAGCACCTCGAGCGCCGCGAGCATGGCGGCGTTGCGGGTCTCCAGGCCGAGTTTCTGGAAAATGTGTTCCACGTGCTTGTGCACGGTCCGGACATTGGCCCCGATAATGACGGCGATGTCCGGGTTGCTCTTTCCTTGGGCGATCCAATACAGGACCTCGGCCTCGCGGGTCGTGACACCCAGCGCCAAAAGAGCGGCCGGGCCGGGCGGCGAGCCGCGCTCCTCGAGCACCAGCATCTGCAGATCGGTGCGGTCGCGCTCCGCGAAACGGCGGACCACGAGGGCCGCGCCTTCCGCCCCGAAGGCGGCCGGCAGCCGGTCCGCCGCGCGGTCGGGATGGTGTTTGTAGAGCAGATCGGCCGCGAGGCGGGTCTGGAAAACGATGCGCTCCTGCGAATCCGCGAGAATCACGGCGCGGTCGAGCGATTGGCTGAGCTGGTTCTCCGCTTCGGTCCGCAGCGCGAGTTCGTCGGCGAGCGATTTTTGCAGCAGCCGGATCTGCAGGTGCGCGGCGACGCGGGCGAGCACCTCGGGCGGATAGACCGGCTTCGTGATGTAGTCGACGGCCCCGGCCTCGAAGGCGCGGAGCTTTTGCGCCGGTTCCTCGATCGCCGTCATGAAGATCACGGGCACGTCGCGGCACTCGGGCCGGGTCTTGAGCTGGCGGCAGGTCGCGACGCCGTCGAGTCCCGGCATGATGAGATCCATCAGGACGAGGTCGGGCGTGGTGTGTTCGAGCAGGCTGAGCGCGCTGCGCCCGCTTTCGGCGACCAAAATCTCGTGGTGCGCCTCCGTGAGGGCGTCGAGGAGGAGCGACAGGTTCGCCGGGGTATCGTCGACGACCAGAATGCGACCGGCGGGGTTCATGGGCCGCGGGACCGGCGGCCGGCGTGGGACTCGAGGAGGGTGCGGATGTTTTCCATACGGTAAGTCTTCGCGAGCGGCTCCAGCGCATCGGCCAACGGGTCGCCGCGCAAGTCCGCGAGGCGGAGCCGCAGCAGCGAAATTTCGCCGCGGCGGGCGATGCCGAGCAACTCGTCGATCACCGCGGGATCCAGCGCGGTACCGGCGCGGGCCGGCGCGGCGGCGGGGCCGGCGGCCGTTTCGCCGGTCCACTCGACCTGGAGCGCCATACCGAGGCGGGCGAGCAGTTCGTCCTCTCGGAACGGTTTCGGCAGAAAATCGTCGCACCCGGCGGCAAAGGCGTCGTCGCGCCCGAAGGTCAGCACCGACGCCGACATGGCGATCAGCTTCAGGCCGGGGCCGTGGGCGGCGCGGAGCCGCCGGGCGAGCGTGAAGCCGTCCATGCCGCCCATGCGCAGGTCGAGCAGGACGAGATCCGGCCGCTCGGCGGCGGCGAGCGCGAGGGCTTCCTCGCCGGCCGCGGCCTCGCGGATCTCGAAACCGAGCGGTGCCAGCAACTCGCGCAGGACGCTGCGGTTGATCGCGACATCGTCGACGACGAGCAGGCGGCGCCGCGGTCCGCGGTAGCCGGTGATCTCGCCGGCGTGGCGGCGTTCGGCGGCCGCATCGGCGGCGAGCACCGGCAACCGGACGGCGAAGCGGAAGGTCGAACCGGCGCCGGGCGCGCTGTCGAGTTCGAGCGTGCCGCCCATCAATTCCACCAAGCGGCGGCTGATCGCCAAGCCGAGGCCGGTCCCGGGTTCGGGCGGCCGGCCGTCGGTCGCCTGCTGGAACGGCTGGAAAAGACGGTCGCGGTCCGCGGCGGCGATGCCGACGCCGGTGTCGCGGACGACGAAGGCGACCGTTTCGGTCGCGGCATCCCGGATCGCAATTTCGAAAACGACGCTGCCGTGCGGGGTGAACTTGAGGGCGTTGCCGAGCAGGTTGTCGAGGACCTGCCGGAGCTTGATCGCATCGCCGATCACGAGGTCGGGCAAGTCCGGCGCCGGGTTGAAGGCGAAGGCGAGGCCCTTCTTTTCGAAGCGGTCGCTGAGGGCGGCGGCGACATCGCGCAGCAGTTGCGGCAGATGGAAGGGAGCCGGCGCCAATTCCATGCGCCCCGCCTCGATCTTCGAGAAATCGAGCACCTCGTTGATCATGCGGAGCAGATGCTCGCCGGCGGATTGCACGATCTGCACGCGTTCGCGGTTCCGCGGCGTCAGTTCCTTGTCCTTGTTCAGCACCTGCGCGTAGCCGATGACGCCGTTGAGCGGGGTGCGCAGCTCGTGGCTCATGTTCGCGAGGAAAAGGCTCTTCGCGCGGTTGGCGGTATCCGCGGCATCCTTTGCCACCTTGAGTTCGGCGGTGCGCTGGGCGACGAGCTGTTCGAGACGGGTGCGCTCGCGTTCCGCGTTGCGCAGGCGCCAGCGGATGAAGCCGGCGACGGCGGCGAGGGCGGCGACGGCGTAACCGGCGAGGGCGCCGGGGCTGCGCTGCCACGGAGGCGCGACACGGAAGGTGAGCCGGGCCGTCTCGCTGACGAAGCCGTCGGCATCGACGGCGCGCACCTCGAAGACGAAGGGGCCGCCGATGAGGTTGGTGAAGACGGTTTCGTTGCCGGCCGCCGGAGCGGACCATTCCTCGCGGAAGCCGAGCAGCCTCGTCTGGTAGCGCAGCGCGGCGCCGGAGCGGTAGCGCGGTGCGGCGTAGCGGAGGGTGGTGGGCAAATTGGAAAAGGGCAGGTGCAGTTCGGCTCCCGGTGCGGTGGACCACGCGCGTTCGCCGGTCATGAAGCGCCGGATCACCGGGGTCCAAGGTGCGCCGGCCCGTTGGGTATCCAGCGTGTCCAATTCCAATCGGGCGATGGCGGTGGGACTCTTGGTCCAAAGGGCGGGCCGATCGCCTTCCGCTTCGACCAAAATCAGTCCGGCGCCAAACCGGCCGACTCCGGCCTGCCAATGGGCCGGCGCATCCTTCCATCCGAACGACTCCGGCCCGGTCGCGCGGAAGTAGCCGAAGGGGCGCACGGCGGCGACCGTACCGGACCACGCCGCGGTCCAGGCCCGGCCGACGGCGTCGGCGATGACGGGCATGAAGCGCAATTGGTTCACGCCCTCGATCCGGTAGCGGTCATCCGCCGAGAAGGTCCGCGTGGCCGCCTGCCGCCGGTACATGCCCGTGTCTGTGAGGAAATGGAGTTCGTCGAAGAGGGAGAAAACGCCCGTCCAACTTTTCCCTTCCGGCAAGCCGGCCTGGCCGAGCGGATGGGATTCCGCCGTGACGCGGTTCCAGGCGGCGTCGGACGGAGCCAGCCGCCAGAATCCGCTGGCGGCCGTGCCGACCCAGAGGGAGCCGTCGGCGGCTTCGGTTCCGTTCCAGAGCAGCACTCCCGGCGGCAATGTCAGCAAACGCCGCGCCGAGCCATCGCGCAGGTCGAGCAAGTGAACCCCGCCGTCGGCGGCGGCGACGAAGAACCGCCCCGGCGTCGCGAAGCTGGTCTTGATCATGGTGATCTTCGCCTTCGGATCCAGTACCCGGCGCCGACCCGCGGAAGTCAGGAGTTCGACATGGTCGTCGCTGCCGAAGAGCAGACCGGCCGAAGTGGAGCGGAGGTTGTCGCAACTTTCCGGGACCCGCGGATCCGGCACGAACCGCGCGGGGATGCCGGCGGCGGGCTTGCCCGGTTCGAGGCGCATGAGGCCGTGGGTGGAGCCGGCGTACAACACGCCGTCGTGGCGCACGAGCGAGCCCGAAGAGCCGATGGGGAACGCGTTGCGCTCGTCGAAGACCGTGACGCCTGGGGCGAGGTCGAGGCGGATTAGGCCGTTGGCGGTCCCGAGCCAGAGCCCGAGGTCGGCGTCCAGCGCCGCCCCGAGAATCGCGGGGTTGGCCAGGCCGGTCTTGGCATCGAGGACTTGCGCGCCCTGGAGCGCGGCATCGGCCAAGACCACCCCGCGGCTGTTGGCGCGGACAAAGACCGCCCGGCCGTCCGGCAACGGCAACACGCGAAGCAGCGGCACGGCGACGAGCGGATCGAGCGGGGACGCGAGTTTCCCGAGCCGGCCGGAAACGGGGTCGAAGGTGTACAGACCCTCGCCCTCGACCACGGCGAGCGCCGCGGCCCCGGGGCGTGCCACCACGTGGATTTCGCGGCCGGCCGTCTGGCGCCCGTCGGGCAGCGCGCGAAAATCCCCGTCGGCAAAGACCAGCAGACCGCGGTTCGAGTCCTGCAAAAACACCTGGTCGCCGACCGTGAAAAGCTGGGCCCGGGTTTCCGGGGGCAACGGCAGCAACCGGGCGCGGTCGGCCGCAAAATGCAAAATGCCGTTGCTGGTGGCGGCGAAGACGCCGTCGCGCCCGGCGACGAGCGCCCGCATCCGGCCGAATTTGCCCGCGGCCTCCGGCAACCGGGATGTGCGGGAAACGTACCGCAGTTGGCCGTCGGCCGGAGTGGCGGCGATGATCCCGATCTCGTTGTCGCCGCCCGCCCACATCGTGCCTTCGCGATCCCGGCAAAGCGCCGTCACGTAGGTGGCGGGGACAGCGATTTTTTCGTGGGTCACGCCATCGTAGAGGATCGCGGCGTGATAGGTGCCGAAGAGGGTGAAGCCCTCGGCGGTGTGCGCCACGGCCGTGACGCGGCTGAAGCCGTCGTAGTCGTCGGAGGAATAATAACGCTGCAACGGCAGACCGAGTTCGGCGGGCAACGCCGCGGCGGGGCCGGCGGCTTTTTCGGCGGCGCGGTGGGGCGTTGCCAAAACGGCAACCGCCGCCAGCAGGGCGGCACAAAAGGGGAAGCGGGCGCGCGGGCGGACCACGCGCGCAGTCAGGCGGGCGCGCCGGGACCGGTCAACCCGCGGCGCCTGCGCAATGTCTGCACCGGCGTACGGGTTCCGGCCGCGGTGGGCGGCGGAGGACGCGTAGCCGTGGCGACGGCGAGAAACGCCGCGAGGGCCGGCGCGGGCGCGGTTTCGCCGCTCCAACCCAGCACAAGCCGGCTTTCCGGCGCCGGGCCCTGCAAAGCGCGGAACGCGACCTCGGGCGGCAGGTGCTGCGCCTCCGAGGGCGTCATGAAGGTGACGCCGAGCCCGGCGCGGACGAGACCGATGCCGTTGGCGCGCGGCCAGATTTCCTCCGCGATCCGGGGCGTGACCCCGGCGGCGGCGAAAGCGGCGAGGACCCGGTCGTAGAAACCGGGATTGTGGGAGCGGGGGAACAGGACGAAGGGAGTGGCGGCAAGCTCGCGCAGCCGGAGCGTGCGCCGCGCCGCGAGCGGGTGGGCGACGGGAAGCAGCACGCCGTTGCGTTCGCGGAGCAGCACATGCGTACGGAGCGCGGGGGTCGGCGCATCCGGATGGAAGAAGCCGCACGCCAGTTCGCCGGCTTGCAGGGCGGCGAGTTGGGCCGAGGTCGGCGATTCGGTGAGTTCGAGGCGGATGCGCGGGTGCCGGCGGTGGAACTCGCCCAAAATGCCCGGCAGCACGGTCGCCATGGCGAGGCCGGTGAAAGCGACCCGCACTTGGCCGACCTCGCCGGCCGCCAGCGCCTGTAGATCGGCGGGGATGTCCGCCAGCCCGCGCAGGAGCGGCTCGATGCGCTCGAGCAGGAGACGGCCGGCCGGTGTGATTTCGACGCCGCGGCGGGTGCGGTCGAGGAGGTTGGCGCCGAGCGCTGTCTCGAGCTGGGCGACGGCGCGGCTCAGGGCCGGTTGGGCGATGGCGAGCGCCGCCGCGGCTTTGCGGAAGTGCAGCTGGCGGGCGACTTCCCGGAAGTAAACGAGGTGGCGGATCTCGAACGGATACTGATACTCGCGCGGCATCACCGACCGCTAAAGAAGTATTTCCCGGTTATGGCAACATTCTGGTAGTGTGACGGCGGTCCGGAGCGGAAAAGAGGGTGACAGTCGCGCCGTCTTGCTCTGGTTTCGGACCGCCGCGCCCTGCCGGCTCAACTCCTCCCGATTCTCCGCTCCACTTCTCCGTCCAATCCCTTTCCGCCATGCCCAAATCGCTCTTCGAAAAAGTCTGGGAAGCCCATTCCGTCCGCCAACTGGCCAACGGCCAGACCCAGTTGCTCATCGGCACGCACCTGATCCACGAGGTCACCAGCCCGCAGGCCTTCGGCATGCTGCGCGATCTGGGCCTGAAGGTCCTGATGCCGCACCGGACCTTCGCGACGGTCGACCACATCGTGCCGACCAACGAACTCGTCGAGCCGTACCAGGATCCGCTCGCGCAGGCCATGATGGATGAGCTGCGGAAAAACTGCGCCCAGTTCGGCGTCACGTTCTTCGACCGCGCCACGGGCAAGCAGGGCATCGTGCACATCGTCGGTCCGGAGCAGGGCATCACCCAGCCGGGCACGACGATCGCCTGCGGCGATTCGCACACGAGCACGCACGGCGCGTTCGGCGCGATCGCGTTCGGCATCGGCACGAGCCAGGTGCGCGACGTGCTCGCCACGCAGACCATGGCCCTCGGCGCCCTCAAGGTCCGCCGCATCGAGGTGAACGGCAAACTTCGCCCCGGCGTGTACGCCAAGGACGTCATTCTCCACATCATCCGCGTGCTCGGCGTCAATGGCGGCACCGGCTTCGCCTACGAATACGCCGGCTCCGTCTTCGACGGCTTCTCGATGGAAGAGCGCATGACCGTGTGCAATATGTCCATCGAGGGCGGCGCGCGCGTGGGCTACGTCAATCCCGACGCGACGACGTTCGCCTACCTCAAGGGCCGGCCCTACTCGCCGCAGGGCACGGCGTGGGACACCGCGGTCGCGAATTGGAAGAGTTTCGCCAGCGATCCGGGCTGCCGGTACGACGATGTCGTCAAGATCGACGCCGCCGACATCGCCCCGACGGTCACCTGGGGCATCAACCCCGGCCAAGGCATCTCGATCACGGAAAACATCCCCGATCCGGCCACGGCCACGACCGACGACGACAAAGCCGGAATCATCGAAGCCCTTGCTTATATGAAGCTGCCCGCCGGGGCTCCGATCAAGGGCACGAAGATCAATGTCGCCTTCCTTGGTTCCTGCACCAACGGCCGCCTCTCCGATTTCCAGGAAGTCGCCAAGTACATCAAGGGCCGCAAGGTCGCGCCCGGCATCCGCGCCATCGCGGTGCCCGGTTCCCAGATCGTCGCGTTGCAATGCGAGAAGCTCGGCCTCGACAAGATCCTCGCCGAAGCCGGCTTCGAATGGCGCGCCGCGGGTTGCTCGATGTGCCTCGCGATGAATCCCGACAAACTGATCGGCGACGAACTCTGCGCGTCTTCCTCCAACCGCAACTTCAAGGGCCGCCAAGGTTCCGTCACGGGTCGCACCGTGCTGATGAGCCCGGTCATGGTCGCCGCCGCCGCCGTCACCGGACACGTCGCCGACGCCCGCGAAGTCTTCGCCGTCAACTGATCTACATATCCCAAACCAATTGCCCACGAAACACACGGAATACGCTGAACACTAGGCCGCTTCATTCCGTGTATTCCGTGTGTTCCGTGGGCCCAACTCCTTTTTCTCATGGCCTTAGCTAAAATCACTTCCGT
>JACCDS011102819.1_pt1 | contig 11225 bp, 10 predicted proteins | sample 7446441 | NCBI WGS metagenome assembly JACCDS01 (sample SAMN15323445, study PRJNA562643) | freshwater metagenome | isolation source: river surface water | place: USA:Blue River Watershed | collected 2017-08-17 | reverse complement strand
TGGGCCAGCTTCCAGTGCGCACGCAGGAAGCGGTTGCACAGGCCGTGGAAGGTGCCGATCCACATGCCGCGCACATTGAACGGCAGCATCGTCGACAGACGCGTCAGCATCTCCTTGGCGGCCTTGTTCGTGAAGGTCACGGCCATCACGCCGCCGGGGCTGACCTGGCCCGTGTTCAGCAGCCACGCGATGCGCGTGGTCAGCACCCGCGTCTTGCCCGACCCGGCACCGGCCAGGATCAGCGCCGGCTCGGCGGCCGCCGTCACGGCGGCGAGCTGCTCGGGATTGAGGTTCTTGAGGAGGGGACTTTGCTGGTGAGCGGCGTCGCGGACGTCTTGCGCGGGATTCATCGACGCATTTTAAAGAGCCCTACCTGCGCCTGGCCTTGCCGGCCCGGCCGGCCTTGGACCACTCGTAGACCTCGCCATCGGGCGTGCGCCCGCCCTCCACGGCCGACACGCCCGGCTTACCGACATGGTCGTCCAGTTCGGTGGAGATGCTGACGTGCCGGTGCCCCTGGCGGCGCCGCTCCTCGGCGCAGGCCAGCGCCTGCGTCAAGGCCTGGCCGCCGAAGAACTCGCACACCGGCGCGGCGGCCTCGCCCTCGCCTTCCAGCCAATACACGACGATGCCCAAATCGATCTCCGCTGTGCAGGGACGCCCGCTGCCGGCCGCATCATGCAGCATCCGCGCACCCGGCCGCGATTGCACCAAGAGCGTGCCGCCACAACCCTCTCGGTGCCGTGCCACGCACGAAATCGGGCGCGGCTGGCGGCGCGACGCAGGCATGCGATTTGCGCAGTCCCCCCCCATGACCAACTGCCAGGGATTCCGCTCGCCCCCCGATCCCGCCCCGAACGAGCCCCTGGAAACACCCCCCGGCCTGGCCATGGCGGCCGTGCTGGAACGCGCCGCCGGCCTGGGCCGCTGGTGGCATGACCCGGCAACGGGCCGCAGCGCACTCTCCCCGGTCGCGGCGGAACTGCTGGAGATGCCGGGCGCCGCCGCCGACGGGCTGTACGCGTGCTTCGGGCGCGTCGTCGAGGACGACATCCCGAGCCTGACGCGTGCCTGGACGGGCGCGGCGGCGGACGCACCGGCCGACGTCCGCATCGTCAGCGCCGCACGCGGGCTGCGCTGGCTGCGCGCGACGCCGCTGCCGGCCGACCCGGCTCGGCCCCGCTGCCACCACGGCCTGCTGCAAGACATCACCGACCTCACGCACGCCGCCGTGCGCGAACGGCTGGGCTACGCGCTGACGGAATACCTCGTCGGCACGCACACGCTCGAAGACGCCATCACCCATGTCATCCAGCTCATCTGCCGCAACCTAGGCTGGGAGTGGGGGGCCTACTGGGAGGCCGCACGGGATGCAGACGGCCAGGAGCAACTGCACTGCCGGCACTTCTGGCACCCACCCAGTCAGGCGCTGGAGCACTTCAGCCGGGCCAGCGTCAACCTGGGCATGGCGGCCGGCGACGGCCTCTTGGGGCGGGTGTGGTCGACCGGCCGCGCCGAATGGGTGGAGGACATGCGCACCGACCCGCGCTTCCTGCGCCGCGGCACCGCCCACACCTGCGGGCTGTCGTCGGGTTATGTGTTCCCGGTCACCTACACGTCGGACGACGGCGAGCACCACCGCCCCGGGGTGCTCGAGTTCTACAGCAGCCTGACGCGCCAGCCCGACGCGCAGTTGCCCAAGGTCTCCACGACCATCGGCGCGCTGATCGCGCAGACGGCCCAGCGCCTGGAGACCGAAGCCGTCATCCGCCGGCTCGCCCAGCTCGACGACATGACCGAGCTGGACAACCGAGCGCACTTCTACGCCCAGCTCCATGGCCACTGCCAGAAGGCGCAGCGCGACGGCGGGCGCTTTGCGCTGATGTTCATCGACCTGGATCGCTTCAAGGCCATCAACGATGCCTTCGGGCACGAGGCGGGCAACGCGGTGCTGCAGGGCTTCGCGCAGCGGCTGCGGGCGCTGGCACCGCCGCCCGCCCGCGTGGGCCGCCTGGGCGGCGACGAGTTCGCCGTGCTGCTGCCGGGCCAGGGCGACGCGCACGCGCTCGCGCTGCTGGCGGACGACGTGCTGGGCGCCGCGACCCAGCCCTTCGGCTACGACGGCATGGCGCTGAACGTGTCGGCCAGCGTCGGCGTGAGCCGCTTCCCGGAGAACGGCCAGACCGCCCCGGAGCTGCTGCGCAGCGCCGACGCGGCGATGTACCGCGTCAAGCACAACGGCCGCAATGGCAACGGCGTGTTCGCCACCAGCAGCCCCGACTCGCTGGCCCAGCAGCGGGCGCGGCTGGCGCAGCGCCTGTCCATCGAGGCGCAACTGCGCCAGGCGCTGCAGGCGCGCGAGCTGCAGCTGGTCTACCAGCCCATCGTCGAGCTGGCCAGCGGCACCTTGCATGGCGCTGAGGCGCTGCTGCGCTGGCGCAAGGCCGACGGCGAGGTCGTGCCGCCCGACGTCTTCATTCCCATCGCCGAGCAGAGCGACCTCATCATCGGCATCGGCCGCTGGGTGTTGAGCCAGGCCCTGCACGACCTGGCCTCACTGCAGGGCGGCCCGCTCGCGCCGCTGAAGGTGCACGTGAACATGGCGGCGTCGGAGTTCACGAGCAGCACGCTGCCGGCCGACCTGCGCGCCATGGCCGCCGATCTCGCCGTGCCGGCCTCGCAAGTGGTGCTGGAGCTCACCGAGAGCATGCTGATGCGCCAGCCCGAGCAGGTGAAGCGCGTCATGCGCCAGCTGCGCGAGACGGGGTTCGAGATCTCGCTGGACGACTTCGGCATGGGCCATTCGTCGCTGGCCATGCTCAACAGCCTGCCGATCGACTCGCTGAAGATCGACCGCAGCTTCGTGCGCGACCTGGCCAGTGGCGTGCGGGACCGCGCCATCGCGCAGACCATCGTGCAGCTGGGCCAGCACCTGCAGCTGGAGGTCGTCGCCGAGGGCATCGAGAGCGAGGCGCAGCTGGCCGTGCTGCGCGCCTGCGGCTGCCGCTTCGGCCAGGGCTACCTGCTCGGGCGGCCGCTGCCGCTGCACGACTTGTTGGCCGCCTTCCCGAAACATCGCCCGCACTGAGCCCGGCGCTGACGACACCGACGCTGTCGGCGCCGCAGCAGGCATGATGCGGCGCCATGACTGCTCCGCTCCCCTGCCCCTGCGGCCGCCCGCTGCCCTACGCCGCCTGCTGCGGCGCCTGGCATGCCGAACACGCCGCCAGCGGCCGGCTCGCCGCGCCCACCCCCGAAGCCCTCATGCGCTCGCGCTACGCCGCCTTCGTCCTCGATGAGCGCGCCTACCTGCTCGCCACCTGGCATGCCAGCACCCGGCCCGCCGCGCTGGAGGCGCCGGAGCCGGGGCTCAAATGGCTGGGGCTGACCGTCAAGCGGGCCGCGCAGCAGGACGCCGACCACGGCACCGTCGAGTTCGTCGCCCGCAGCAAGCTGGCGGGGCGCGCACACCGGCTGCACGAGGTCAGCCGCTTTGTGCGCGAGGACGGCGCCTGGCTCTACGTCGACGGCGACGTCGCTTAGCCCATCACTTCACCTGGATGGACGGGTCCCAGTAGAAGTAGCCGTACAGCTGCTGGTTCTCGCCGTCGGCCAGCGTGTAGAGCGCGAAGTTCACGTAGAAGTACTCGGTGCCCGCCTTCATCACCTTGGAGTCGAAGCTGCTGAAGCTCTGCTGCATCGGCTTGGCCGGCAGGCCGTTCTTGGTCGTCGGGTCGGGCTGCGCGGCACCGTTGCGCACCACGAGGTTGGGCACGAACTGGTTGAAGACGTTGTCGCCCTTCCAGTAGTTGATGCCGTAGACGATGACGGCGTCGTCGGAGTTGTTGTAGATGGACACGCCGGTGTAGGAGACGTAGTCGCCCGGCAGCGCCGAGAACACCAGGTCGGCCGTGCCCTGCTTGTCGATGCCGCCACGCGGATCGGTGCAGATCATGAACTGGCTGTGGTGATCGATGCCCGTCGGGCGCGCCGGGTCCTTGCTGGGGTTGGGGTAGTGCGTCTTGACATAGTCCGTGTCGATGACGACGAGGACGTTGATTTGCTGGGCGCTGGAAGCAGCGGTGTTCATGGCGGTTCTCCTTGCAGATGGATGGAGGAAGCCTGTCGAGCCCGGTCGGCACGCCCCTGGCGGGCGGGTGGGCTCAGCAGGGCATGCAGATCAGCTCGAACGGGCCGGCGCGTGGCCGCCGTCGAGTGCCTCGGGCGCGCTGCCGGCAGCGCGGCAGCCTTCGTTGGCGACGTCGGGCACGACGTTGCCGGGGCCATGGTTCTGGCAGATACAGGACATGACGATCCCTTTCGTGAATACCGCGATGGGGGGTGAACCGCCGCCCCTGCGGCAGAGGCGGCGGCCAGCTCGGGCCAGCTCCAGCGGAGCCTGGTCACGAGTTGGGTCCATCTTGGTTGTCGAGGGCGTCTGCCACCTTCCCGCAAGCTGCGGGCGCGCCGGATGCGGCGCCAACGGCCGGGAAGATTTCGTGAAGGCGCGAGAAGACGGCCTCGCCACGCCGGGTGGCCGTGCCGCCGACGGGCACGGAACAGCCGGCGCCGCCCATGCCATGCGCTCAGCGCATCACCACCCGCGCGGCCCGGCGGGGCGGCGCGGGACCGCGCTTCAAAGCCGATTCAGGCGCCGGTTCAGGCGCCGGCCGGCAGGCTGGCCATGTCGATCACGAAGCGATAGCGGACATCCGAGCGCTCCATGCGTTCGAACGCCTGGTTGATCTGCTGGATCGGGATCAGCTCGCAGTCCGGCAGGATGTTCTTGCGGGCGCAGAAGTCCAGCAGTTCCTGGGTCTGCGCGATGCCGCCGATGGGCGACCCTGCAATGCGGCGGCGGCCGAAGACCAGCGGCGTCGAGCCGACCGGCTCCAGCGCGCCGATCTGACCGACCATGACCAGCGTGCCGTTGATGTCCAGCAAGGCCATGTACGGCATCACGTCATGCTTGACCGGCACCGTGTCGATGATCAGGTCGAACGTGGAGGCCCTGGCCTGCATGGCCGCCGCGTCGCCGGACACCAGCAACTCGTCCGCGCCCAGCGCCAGCGCGTCGGCGCGCTTCTTGTCATCGCGGCTGATGACGGTCACCTGCGCACCCAGGCCTGCGGCAAGCTTGACCGCCATGTGGCCCAGCCCGCCCAGGCCGACGACGCCGACACGGCTGCCCGGGCCGACCTGCCAGGTCCGCAGCGGCGAGTAGGTCGTGATGCCCGCGCACAGCAACGGCGCGGCGCGCGACAGATCCAGCCCATCGGGCACGGACAGCACGAACTCCTCGCGAACGACCAGTTGCTTGGAATAGCCGCCGTAGGTGATGTCACCGGAGATGCGATCACGCCCGTTGTAGGTGGCCGTGATGCCCTGGCGGCAGAAGATCTCCTCGCCCTTGCGGCACTGGTCGCAGAGCATGCACGAGTCGACCATGCAGCCGACCGCGACGGCATCGCCGACCTTGTGGCGCGTCACATCGCGGCCCACCGCCGTGACGCGGCCGACGATCTCGTGACCGGGCACGACGGGGTAGACCGTCGGCCCCCAATCGCTCCAGTCGTTGCGAGCCTGGTGCAGGTCGGAATGGCAGACCCCGCAATACAGGATCTCCATCTCGACGTCGTTGGCGCGAAGTTCGCGGCGATCAAAGCTGTAGGGCTCCAGATCGGCGCCGGCGCGAAAGGCGGCAAAGCCATTGATTTTCATGGGTGGGTCCTCAGAGAAAGTGTGGGTTGGCGCGGTGGCGGGCACAGGGCCGGCCGGCACGCACGAGGGAGGCGACGGTGCAGCGACTCGCGCCGCGAGCCCAGGCGTCAGCGGCGGTACTGCTCATCGCTGACCGCCTCCATCCAGTCGACGTTCTTGCCGTCCACGGATTCGGTGATCGCGATGTGGGTCATGGCGGTGGTCGCGGCAGCGCCGTGCCAATGCTTGACGCCGGCGGGGATCCAGACGACATCACCCGGCCGTATCGACTCGACGGGCCCGCCCCAGCGCTGCACCAGGCCAGCGCCCGCCGTCACGACCAGGGTCTGCCCGACCGGGTGGCTGTGCCAGACGGTACGGGCGCCGGGCTCGAAGCTGACATAGGCGCTGGACGAGCGCCACGGCGCCTCGGCGACGTGCAGCATGTCGATGCGCACACGCCCGCTGAAGTTCTCCGGCGCCCCGACGAGCGACGGTGTGCTGCCCGCCCTCTTGATGGCGAGCGCGGGGCCCACGGGTTCAGCGCCCTCGGCAGCGTTCGGCGCGCCAAGCGCGGTGGCAGACAGGGCCACGAGGGCGGAAGCGGCGTGAGATTTCATGGCAGAACCGGATCGGTGGACAGTGCGGTGCGGCGAATCTACGCGCCGGGCCGACATGCGACTAGAGCGTGCAAAGCGCATGGGTTTATCGATGGGGCTCATGAATGCGCGCCAAGCCCCGCGCGCCCGGCCGGGCACGGGCCGGGGCCGAGTCATGAAGCGGGCTCATAGGCGCATGCGGCCGCAAGCGCTGTCTGTGCTGCAGCGCGCTCCCTAGAGTTCGCGGCCTTGCTTCGCGCCTGACGCCCTCATGCGCGCCCCGCCTCTCACGCGCCACGCGCCCCTGTGCATTGACACCCACCACGCTGCCCACCACCGCGCCCGCCGTCACCCGCCATGCCTGGAGCGCCGTCTCCGCCATGACCTTGTGCGTGGCCCTGTTGATCGCGTCCGAATTCATGCCCGTGAGCCTGCTCACGCCCATCGCCGCGGACCTGCACGCCACCCAAGGCCAGGCCGGGCAAGCGATCGCCGTCTCCGGCCTCTTCGCCGTGGCGACCAGCCTGGTCGTGGCGGCGGCGGCGAGCCGCTTCGATCTCAAGCGCGTGCTGGTGTTCTTCGCGGCCGTCATGCTGGCCTCGCTGCTGCTCGTGGCCGAGGCCAGCAGTTTCCCGATGCTGATGGCGGCCCGCGCCCTGTTGGGCGTCACCATTGGCGGCTTCTGGTCGCTCGCCACGGCGACCTTGATGCGGCTGGTGCCGGAGCGCGAGGTCTCGCGCGCGCTGGGCATCCTCTACATGGGCAACGCTGCCGCCACCGCATTCGCGGCGCCCATCGGCAGCTATGTCGGCGGCTTCATCGGCTGGCGCGGCGTGTTCTGGGCGCTCGTGCCACTGGCGTTGATCAACCTCGCCTGGCTCTGGGCCAGCCTGCCACCGCTGCCGCCACGGCGCGCCGTGCCTGCCACGCGGGTGATCGGCCTGCTGCTGCGCCCGCATGTGCGACGAGCCGTTGCCGCCAGCATGCTGACCTTTGCCGGCGCCTTCGCGGCCTTCACCTACCTGCGGCCGTTCCTGGAGAGCCGCGCCCAGGCGTCCGTGGCCCAGCTGTCGTTGCTGCTGCTGGCCCTGGGTGCCGCCGGCTTCGTCGGCACGTCCATGGCCACCGCCCTGCTGGAGCGGCAGCTGTTGCGCCTGCTGTGGAGCTTGCCGCTGGGGCTGGGCGCGGTGACCTGGGCGCTCGTGGCCCTGGCCCCGCACCTCGTCGCCGACGCGGCGGCCCTGGCCCTGTGGGGCGCACTGAACGCCGCCATTCCGGTGGCCTGGTTCAGCTGGCTCGCCCGCGAAGTGCCCGATGAACCCGAGGCCGGCGGCAGCCTGATGGTCTGCGCGATTCAAGTCGCGATCATGGCCGGCGCGGGCCTGGGCGGCACCTTGCTCGACCACGTGGGCGTCGATGCCACGTTCATCGGCGCTGCGGTGCTGCTGCTCGCCGCCGCAGCGCTGGCGGCACGCGGTTCACGCTTGCGCGCCGACGGCGCCTGACCACCGCTGGGACGCTTGGCCCCTGTGGCCCCTCGTACCCACCCCGCAGACAGCGGGCGCCAGGCCGGCTGCCCGCACTTCAGGCGCTGCGCAGCAGCGCGGCGTCCAGCGGCAGCTTTCTGACCCGCTTGCCGGTGGCCGCGAACACGGCGTTGACGACCGACGGCGCGCTCAGCACCGTCGCGATCTCGCCGATACCGGTGGGCGCTTCGGCGCTGGGAACCAGATGCGTCTCCATGACCGGCACCTCGCTCATGCGCATGACGCGGAAGTCATGGAAGTTGGACTGCTCGATGCGCCCGTCCTTGACCGTGATGTTGCCGAACAGCACCGCCGAGAGACCGAACACATTGCCGCCCTGGACCTGGGCCTCCACGGTGCTGGGCGTGACCACGGCACCGCAGTCCACGACGGTCACCACGCGCAGCACGCGCACCGTGCCGTCGGCATCCACCGCCACATCCGTGACCTGCGCGGCATAGGTGCCGAAGGCCTGGGTGAGCGCGAGGCCGCGGCCCTGCCCCGGCGGCAGCTTGCGGCCCCACTGGGCCTTCTCCGCCAGCAGCCGCAGCACGTGTTGAGCGCGCGGATGCTTGTCCAGCAAGCCCAGCCGCAGTTGCAGCGGGTCCTGGCCGCCGGCCTGGGCCAGCTCGTCGAGGAAACACTCCACCGGGAACGCGTTCTGCATGTGGCCAACGCCGCGCCACCACCCCGTCAGCAAGCCCGCGGGCGGCTCCTGCCGAACGTATTGAACGCGCAGATGGGCGAAGTCGTAAGGCCCGGCGGCGTCGCGGATCGCGTCACCGTCGATGCCGCCCTGGAAGGCCGCCGGCGCGAAACGCGCCATGATCGACGAGCCGGTCACGCGGTGCTGCCAGGCGATGGGGTGGCCCTGCGCGTCCAGCGTCGCGCTCAGCCGATTGAAGTGATAGGGCCGGTAGACATCGTGCTGGATGTCTTCCTCGCGGCTCCAGATCACCTTCACCGGCACGCGGGCGGCCTTCGCAATCCTGACGGCCTGCGGAACGATGTCGACATCCAGCCGGCGCCCGAAGCCGCCGCCCAGGAACTGGTTGTGAACGACCACCTGCTCGGGCTTGAGGCCGGCGGCTTGCGCCGCCGCAGCCTGCGCGCGCGTCGGCACTTGCGTGCCCGTCCAGATCTCGCAGCGATCAGCGCCGAGGCGCACGGTGCAGTTCATGGGCTCCATTGCCGCGTGGGCCATCAGCGGCTGCTGGTAGATCGCCTCCAGCGTGTGAGCGCCACCGCTTGCTGCAGCCTCGACATCCCCCTGGACTCTGGCCGTGACGCCGCTGCCGCGAGACGCTGTTTCCAGCTCGGCCTCCATCGTGGCGGTAGAGTAGCTCGCCGCAGCGCCCGGCCGCCACTGGATGTTCGCCGCAGCCAAGCCCTTGCGTGCCGCGCCGTTGTGATCGGCCAGCACGGCCACGACGTCGCCCAGGTTCAACACCTGGCGAACACCGCGCACCTTGCGGGCCGCTGCGGCGTCGAGTGATTTCACGTGGCCGCCAAAGTAGGGGCTGGCCGACACCGCCGCGATCAGCATGCCGGGGATGCGGACGTCGATGCCGAACTGCGCGGTCCCGCTGACCTTGGCCGGCGCATCCAGGCGCAGCAGGGGCTGGCCGACATAGCGAAAGTCGCGCGGATCCTTGAGCTGCAGTTCGGTGGGCACCGGCAGCCGGGCGGCAGCATCGGCCAGAGCGCCGTAGGCTGCGCGCCGGCCGGTCTGCGGATGCAGCACCTCGCCGTTCTCGGCACGGCAGGCCGAGGGGGGGACGCGCCACTGCTCGGCGGCGGCCTGGATCAGCATCATCCGCGCCGCAGCACCGGCGCGACGCATCGGCAGCCAGGCCGTGGCCACGGACGTGGACCCGCCGGTGACCTGAGCGCCCAGCGCCGGATTGGCATAGCGCGTGTCATCGGCCGGCGCATGGCTGAGCTGCACACGCGCCGGGTCGACCTCCAGCTCCTCGGCGATCAACTGCGACAAGGCCGTGTAGGCCCCCTGCCCCATCTCCACACGCGGCATGACCAGCGTCACCGTGTCGCCGGGGCCGATCTGCACCAGCGCATTCAGATCGACCGAGGGGGGCAGCCCGGTCTTGCCGGCAGGCGCCGCCTGCGACAGGTCCACCACCATGAGCAGCGCCCCGGTGGCGGCGCCCTTGAGCAAGGTACGGCGCTGCAGCCGCCCCGCCTCGGACGGGCGGTCGATGTTTGCGATCTCTGGCATGTCAGGCTCCCTGCGGCGTGGTGGCCAGGGCCTGCGAGGCCTCGCGTACCGCCTGGTGAATGCGAACGTAGGTGCCGCAACGGCAGATGTTGCCGGACATGACCTCGCTGATTTCGGCGTCGGACGGTTTGGGCGTTGCGTTCAGCAGCGAACAGGCCGACATGATCTGGCCGGGCTGGCAATAGCCGCACTGCACCACATCGAGCTTCAGCCAGGCATGGCGCGTGGCCTGCCCGACGGCTGTCGCCCCGATACCTTCGATCGTGGTGACGGCCTTGCCGGCCACCGCACCGACCGGCGTGATGCAGGAGCGGGTCGCGGCGCCATCCACATGCACGGTGCAGGCGCCGCACAACCCCATGCCGCAACCGAACTTCGTGCCGGTCATTCCCAGCACGTCCCTGACGACCCACAGCAGCGGCGTGTCGGCGTCGACATCGACCCTGCGCTTCTGGCCGTTGACCTGAATATCGAAGCTCATCTGCATCCTCGAGGCTGGGGTCGCCCATGCCCTCGACGGCCAGGCGCACCCAGAAGATTGATCGGATGGGGCGGCGCGCGCCCCGATGCCATCGAATCTAAAGGGCGCTGCGGCTTCGATAAACCCAGGCTCAGCGCATGGGCCTATGAGCGCGGCTCATCATTCAGCGCCGCTCACCTGGCCCTCTCAGGCCCGATGCCGCAGCGCATCCACCACGACGGTCATCGCGCGAGACGACGCGCGGCGGCTCGGGTAGTAGGCATGCAGGCCGGGAAACGCAGGGCACCAGTCCTGCATGACGCTGACCAGGGCGCCCGCATCAAGGTGATGCTGAACCAGCTCGAGGGGCACAAACGCCAGGCCCGCGCCACTCAAGGCGGCATTGATCATCTGGTACACGCCGTTGAAGACGCAGCGCCCCTCGACGCGGGCCTGCAGTTCCTGCTTGCCCTTCTTCAACTCCCAGGCATAGAGGCCGCCGCTCGACGTCAATCGCAGCGCAATGCAGTCATGCGACAGCAAGTCTTGCGGCGTCCTGGGCGCCGTGCGGTTGCGGAAGTAGTCGGGGTGGGCCACGATGCACATGCGGTTGTCCGGGCTGATGCGCACGGCAACCATGTCCTTCTCGACCTGATCGCCATGGCGCACGCCGATGTCGAAGCGGTCGGCCACGATGTCGACGA
>JACCDS011380273.1_pt1 | contig 11229 bp, 7 predicted proteins | sample 7446441 | NCBI WGS metagenome assembly JACCDS01 (sample SAMN15323445, study PRJNA562643) | freshwater metagenome | isolation source: river surface water | place: USA:Blue River Watershed | collected 2017-08-17 | reverse complement strand
GCGCTTGTATTCGTTGATCTTGATCAGCCGGGTAATGCGGTCGACATCGTCCTTACGATAACCCGCGGCCAGCAGTTCCGCAACGCCCTGCCCTTCTTCCATATACAGCTTCAGGATGCCGTCGAGCACGTCGTACGGCGGCAGTGAATCCTGGTCCACCTGGTTCGGCCGCAGCTCGGCCGACGGTAGCCGCGTCAGGATACGCTCGGGAATCACCTCGGACAGCTGGTTCCGGTAGTCGCAGAGCCGGTAGACCAGGGTCTTCACGATGTCCTTGATCACTGCGTAGCCACCGGCCATGTCGCCGTACAGTGTGCAGTAGCCGGTCGCCATCTCGCTCTTGTTGCCGGTGGTGAGGACGATCGCGCCGGTCTTGTTCGAGATCGCCATCAGCAGGGTGCCGCGGATGCGCGCCTGCAGGTTTTCTTCCGTGGTGTCGACCGGCAGGCCGGCAAACAGCGGCGTGAGCGAGCGGGTGAATGCATCGAAACAGTCGGCAATTGGAATCTCGTCATACGCCACGCCGAGCCGCGCGACCATGTCGCGCGAATCGATCCACGAGATCTCGGCGGTGTAGGGCGACGCCATCATCACGGCCCTGACCTTGCCGGCGCCCAGCGCATCGACCGCGATGGCCAGCGTCAGCGCCGAATCGACCCCGCCGGACAGGCCGATGATGGCGCCCGGGAAGCCGTTCTTGCCGACATAATCGCGCACGCCCAGCACCAGCGCCGAGTACACCTGCGCTTCCAGCGATTGCGGCTCGGGCAGCGCTTGCGGCAGCGGCTGGCCGTCATCGAAACGGACCAGCGCGTAGTCTTCGGCGAAAGGTGTCAGCTGCGCGCACACCGTGCCGGCGGCATCCAGCACGAACGACGAACCGTCGAAGACCAGTTCGTCCTGCGCGCCGATCAGGTTGGCATAGACCATCGCCAGCCCCTGGCTGCTGACGTTCTCGCGCATGGTCTCGACCCGCAGGTGCTGCTTGTTCATGTGGTACGGCGATGCGTTCGGTACCAGCAGCACCTGCGCGCCGTGCTCGCGCGCCTTACGCGGCATCTCGGCATACCAGGTGTCTTCACAGATGTTGAGCGCGAAGCGGGTGCCCTTGACATCGAAGATGCAGACATCATCGGCCGCGCTGAAGTAGCGTTTTTCGTCGAACACCGTATAGTTCGGCAGCGCATGCTTGCGGTAGGTGTGGATCACCGCGCCGTCGCACAGCACCGAGGCGGCGTTGTACTGTGTGTCATTGCCGTCGGACAGCGGATGGCCAACGATCACACGCAGTCCCTTCAGGTCGGCCAGCGCGGTGGCCAGCTCGCCCAGGGCCTGCTGCGATTTTGCGTAGAATGACCGGCGCAGCAGCAAGTCTTCCGGCGGATATCCGACCAGCGACAGTTCGGGCGTGATCACGATATCGGCGCCGTCGGCTGCCGCGCGCCGCGCCGCGTCGGCGATGCGTGCGCTGTTGCCGGCGAGGTCGCCGACGGTGCTGTTGATCTGGGCTATGGCTACGGTGACTGGCATCGAAAATATACTTTGAGCTTCAGTGAGGCCGACTCTGCAAAACCCGAATTATCGCACGCGTATCCTGTCTTCCCTGTCCGAGGTCGGGCAAGCCGAGTGGGACCGCCTGGCAGGCCTGCAGGCCGACAACACGCCCTTCCTGTCGTACGCCTTCCTGCATGCACTGCACGAGTCCGGCAGCGCCTCGGCCGATACCGGCTGGCAGCCGCACTACCTGACGCTGTGGTCCGGCGACTCGCTGGCGGCTGCCTTGCCGCTCTACCTGAAATCCCATTCCTACGGCGAATATGTATTCGACTGGGCATGGGCCGACGCCTACCAGCGCAACGGGCTCGCGTATTACCCGAAGCTGCTGTCGGCCATACCTTTCACGCCGGTGACGGGCGCCCGCCTGCTCGCGGTTGACGCGGCCGCGCGTGCGGCGCTGGTGGAAGCACTGGCGGTCATGCAGCAAGCCAGCGGCGTGTCATCGACCCATGTGCTGTACCCGCCCGAGGCGCAGGCCCGCCAGCTGCAGGAGGCTGGCTACCTGTTACGCAAAGGCGTGCAGTTCCACTGGCAAAACGAGCACTACGACCATTTTGACCAGTTCCTGGCTTCGCTGGAGCAAAAGAAGCGCAAGAACATCCGCGCCGAACGGCGCAAGGTAGCCGAGGCCGGCATCACGCTGCGGCGCGTGCGCGGACGCGAGGCGAGCGAAGCGGACTGGCGCTTCTTCAAGCGCTGCTATGACCACACCTACCGCGCGCATTACTCGACGCCCTATCTGAACCTGGATTTTTTCCTGCGTATCGGCGCAACCATGCCGGACCAGCTGCTGCTGGTGATCGCCGAACGCGCCGGCCAGCCGATTGCTTCATCGCTGCTGGTCCATGATGCGCAGGCGCTGTACGGCCGCTATTGGGGTTGTATTGAAGCGCATCCCTGCCTGCACTTCGAGACCGCGTATTACCAGCCGCTGGAGTTCTGCATCGAGCAAGGCATCGCGTCGTTCGAGGGCGGCGCGCAGGGGGAACACAAAATGGCGCGCGGCTTCCTGCCGCAGCCGACATGGTCGGCGCACTGGCTCGCCCACGCGGGCTTCGCCGACGCAGTCGAGCGCTTCCTCGCCCAGGAAGGTCGGGGGATGGACGCTTATGTGGATGAGTTGAACGAGCGAAGCCCGTTCAGGTGAAGGGATAACGCTGAGGCCGCCAGTCCTGCGGGGGCGGGGATGAAGGCTTTGCAACCGTCCATCCTTCCAGCGTCATCTTGGCGCAGGCCGGGCTGAACCGACCTGCATCAGGCCCGAATCAGGCTCGATTATGCGGACTGCTTGCTATACGCCGCAACGCCCGCCAGGATTTCCGCTTTCGCATCGTCCGGGCCGTACCAGCCATCAACCTTCACCCACTTGCCCGGCTCCAGGTCTTTGTAATGTTCGAAGAAGTGCTGGATCTGCTGCAGGCGCAGGTCATTCAGGTCTTCCGGCTTCTGCCAGTGCGTGTAGATCGGCAGCACCTTGTCGATCGGCACGGCCAGCACCTTCGCATCGCCGCCGGACTCGTCCGTCATCTTCAGCACGCCGATCGCGCGGCAGCGCACCACCACGCCCGGGATCAGCGCGAATGGCGTGATCACCAGCACGTCGACCGGGTCGCCGTCGTCGGCGATGGTCTGCGGCACATAGCCGTAGTTGCACGGATAGTGCATCGACGTGCCCATGAAGCGATCGACGAACAGTGCGCCGGTTTCTTTGTCGACTTCGTACTTGATCGGGTCGGCGTTCATCGGGATTTCAATGATGACGTTGAAATCGTTCGGCACGTCGCGGCCGGGCGAGACGTTGTTCAGGCTCATCGTATACCTCGGGTTGCGTTTGGAAAATTGAAAAGCCGCGATTATAGCCGGTGCGACTTGCCGTTCCCTGACGGCCACGGGTTCGGCGTCGACGCCGGCGTGCTCAGGCGCTCCTGGATGCAGGCTGGGTCGTCAGCGCACACGCACGATAGTGGCTGGCTGCCGTCTCCTGCTGGCCAAGCGTCTCATGCATTTGCGCCAGCCGCAGATGGGCTTCCTGCTGCGTCACGCGGTCAGCGGCGCCGAGGACGGCCTGCTCGAGATGCCGTTGTGCCTTGCCCCACAGCTTCTGCCGCTGGCACAGCGCACCCAGCAGCAGCGACAGTTCGGCGTCATTGGGCCGTTCGCGCAGCCAGTGCTCGGCGCGCTCGATCTGCGCCAGCAGCGCGGCCGATCCTTCGGGGGCGGCGCACTGCCGATATGCGCGCAGCAGCCGCACGTCCCACTGCGCAGCGAGTGACTGCTCGAGAATCTCGGCGGCGTCCTGCTGCCGGCCGGCCGTCACGAAAGCGTTGGCCGCCAACACGGCCACCGGGGTGCTGAGGCGATCGCTGCCCGGCACCGTCGACCACAGCTTGCGCAAGGCCTCGAGGTCGTCGGCGACTTTCGGCAGCAAGGCCTCGTAGGCGAGGTCGCGCAGCCGGCGCGACAAGGTCGGGTGCAGCGCCTGGTGTTTGTCGAGCAGGCGCACCAGCCGCAGTACCTCGGGCCAGTTGCGCGTGTTCTGGTTGACCTTCAGCGCCAGCCTCAGCGCCTGCGCATGGCGAATGCCGTTCGCATTCAGTTCATGCAGCGCGGCCAGTGCCGCCTCGGCTTCCTTGTTGTCCTCGGACAGCAATTCAACCGTGCTCATCAGCCGCGCGGTACGCACACTCGCGTCCTCGGCGGCTGCAGCCAGCCACTGGTCGCGGCGCGCCGGTTCCTGCACGCGCTGCGCGGCACGCGCGCCGAGCAGCGCGGCCAGGCCGGCATACTGCTGCGATTGCGCCGCGCGCGCGGCGGATTTCTCGGCGCGGCCGTAACGGCCTTCAAGGTAAGCGCGCAGGGCGTCCTGCAGCGCACGGCCGGACTCGCGCAGCTGGCGCATCGCACGATACTCGGCGACCCGCTGCGGCAGCGCCATCGTGGCGCGCAGCGCGGTGACGATGGTCAGCAGCAGCAGGAAGGCAGCGGCCAGCACGACGATGAAGAAATTCAGCGACATGTCGATCCGGTACGGCGGGTAAAACAGCACCACGTTGCCGGGGTTGAAGCGGGCCAGCACGGCGATGCCGATCGCCGTCGCGAACAGCGTCAGGATCCACAGGAAAAAGCGCATGCTCAAGGCCGCCCCCCCGCTCATGGACGCGCGCGCGTCTGGCGCACGGCGGCAAGGCTGTTCGACAGTGACGGCATCTCGATGCTGAGCACGCTCTCGCGCAGCTGGCGGATCAGCTCGCGACCGGCCTGCGTGTGGCGGTCGGCGGTGTCAAAGTAGCGCTGCAGCGACTGGTCGGCCTCGGCGAGGTCGCTGCGGAATGCCGAGTCGTTACGCGAGAGCAGCGCGACGCGCGCATTCAGCAGCCGCAGCTTGACGTTCTCGCGTGCGAAGAAAGCCTGGTCGGGTGACAGCAGCAACGCCTCGGGCTGGGTGACATTGCGCACGCGCACCAGCTGGCGGATATCGTTCCACAGGTCGGCGCTCCAGCTGCTCCAGCGATCCTGCAGCTCGCTGCGCCAGCTGGTGGCCGGGGCCGCCTTCTGCGCGCCCTTCGCCTTCGCGGCACGCGCCTTTTGCGGCGCGACGGCCGCCGGCTGTTCGTCGGCCAGCAGCGGCATGGTGTCGACCTGGGCGATCAGGGTGTCGAGGCGTACCGCGATGCCGGTCAGGTCCACGCTGGGCAGGCTCTTGAGCTTGTCGATGTCCAGCGCGATCGCGCGCCGGATCGCGATGAATTGCGGGCGGTCCGCGCGCGACAGCCGCGCGTCGGCATTCTGCAAGGCGATCAGTGCGCCGCGCACGTTGCCGGCCAGCTGCAGCTGCTGGCTGGCGGTCGACAATACCTGCTCGATCTCGGCCAGCGCCCAGTCGTCACGGTTCTTCGCCAGGTCCCGATACAGCTGTTCGAGCGCGATCTGCTGGCTTTGCGATTCCACCTGGCGCGCCTCCAGCATCGCCAGCTTGGCCTGCATCGAGCGCAACTCGTTATCGAGGCGGTCGGCAATCAGCTTGGTCTGGCTGTTGAGCGATTCGCCGCTCTGCAGCCGCTGTGCGACTTCACGGCGCAACTCGGCGACGTCGCCGCGCGCACTCCACCACTGCGCCAGCAGCAGCACAGCCAGCGCGCCAACGGCCAGCGTCAGCCGCGACTCCTTGCCGTCGAGACGTGCATTCAGGCGTGAGCGCAGCGAGTCGGCCGGCGTCGGCTGCGGGCCGGACGCACCGGCAGGCGCTTCATTGAGGGCGGCACCGTCCGTCGCGGCGGCAGCGGGCGCGGGCGCCGGCGGGTTGTCTGGCGGGCGCGGCGGTTTGGCGGAATCGTTCAGTTCGCTCATGGGCGCGATTGTATCGCGGCAAGCAAGGCTTCGTCCCCTGAATCGGTCAGCGTCACCTGCGTAAAGCCCAGCGCCTGCGCGGTCTCGGCGATGCGATGGTGCGGCACGATCAGGCGGCATGCGCGCACCGCATCCCAGCCGGGCACGCCGGCGAGCTGCAGCACATCCTGCTGCAGGTTACGCAAGGCCTCGGAGCTGGTGATGACCCAGTCGGCACCGGCGGCGACCAGCGTGGCCAGCTGCGCGCGGCGCGCGGCATCGAGCGGTGGCGCGCCGCGCCGGTAGGCAGCGACCTTGTCGACCTCGACGCCGGCCGCCCGCAGGCGATCGGCCAGCAGTTCGCGGCCGGTTTCGGCGCGTACGATCAGCGCCTTACGGCCGCGCAGCGCGTCCAGGTCAAGTACCTCAAGCAGGGTGTCGGAATCGGTACGATGCGGGTCGAGCGGAGAAACAATCGGCGCGTTGGCTTGCGTGAGGCCATGGCGCGCGAGCGCCTGCCGGCTGCCTTCGCCGACCACGGCGGCGATCACGCCATCCGGCCAGCGCCGGATGAAACGGAAAGCGGCATCGACCGCGTTCGGGCTGACGAAGGCCACCAGCGCGTAGTCATGCAGGCGCGCCATCGCGGCCTCGAGCGCGCTGGTGTCGGCCAGCGGCTGGATATCGAGCAGCGGAAAAACATGGGCAGGCAAGCCCGCAGCAGACAGGCGCGCCGCCAGCGGCTCGGCCTGCGCACGCGGGCGGGTAATGACAACCCCTGCGTTCACTCGGCCTTGCAGGCGGCCAGAATCGCCTTCGCGTCCTGCGCCTCGAGCTCGCGTGCGACCTGCATGCCGAGCGCCTCGGGCGCAGCGGTCGCCCCCTGCACCGTAGCCTTCGCCACGCGCTGGCCGTCGGGCGTGGCCACCATCGCACGCAACTGCAGCGTGCCGCCGGCAACCGTGGCAAACGCGGCCAGCGGCACCTGGCAGCTGCCGCCGAAGCTGCGCGAGAGCTGGCGTTCGGCGCGTACCGCGACCTCGGTATCGGCATGATTCAACGGCGCCAGCAGGGCCATCAGCTCGGGGCGGCCGGAACGGACCTCGATCGCCATCGCCCCCTGCCCCGGTGCTGGCAGGCTGTGCTCGGGCTCGATGACCGCACGGATCCGAGAGGCCAGGCCCAGGCGCTTCAGGCCGGCCGCGGCCAGGATGATCGCCGCATAGTCACCGCGATCGAGCTTGCCCAGGCGGGTATCGAGATTGCCGCGCAGCGGCTGGATGACCAAATGCGGGAAGCGTGCCGCGATCAGTGCCTGGCGACGCAGGCTGCTGGTGCCGACCACCGCGCCGGCCGGCAGCGCGTCCAGGCTGGCATAGTCATTCGAGACGAAGGCGTCGCGCGGATCCTCGCGTTCGAGCACGGCGGCCAGCTCGAAACCCTCGGGCAGCTCCATCGGCACGTCCTTGAGCGAATGCACCGCAAAGTCGGCGCGACCCTCTTCCATCGCAACCTCGAGCTCCTTCACGAACAGGCCCTTGCCACCGACCTTCGACAGCGTACGGTCGAGGATCTGGTCGCCGCGCGTGGTCATGCCGAGGATCTCGACGGTACTGTGCGGATATAATTCGAGCAAGCGCGCGCGGACGTTCTCTGCCTGCCACATGGCGAGCCGGCTTTCGCGCGATGCGATGATCAGTTTCCCGGAAAATGAAGCGTTCAAGACAGGCTTTCAGTTGGAGGCCGTCATGAGCGCCGGACGACCTGCTGGGTTCGCTAGGAGTGGCTGGCAACAGCCTTTCGACAGCGGAGAATTCTAGCATGCAGCCTCGTCCCGCCACCGCTGCACACCCTGCCCCCTGACTATGCCCGCCAGCCCCAAAAAACCCGTCCGTGCCGCCAAGGCGTCCTCCGCTGCACGCTCGGCATCGAGCGACAAGGACGCTCCGCTGAAAGAAGACATCCGGTTACTCGGCCGCCTGCTCGGCGACGTGATCCGCCAGCAGGAAGGCGAGGCGGTGTTCGAGATCGTCGAAACGATCCGGCAGACGGCGGTGCGCTTCCGGCGCGAATCCGATCCGCAGGCCGGCGCCGACCTCGACCGCCTGCTGAAGAAGCTCACGCGCGACCAGACCAATGCGGTGGTGCGCGCCTTCTCGTATTTCTCGCATCTGGCCAATATCGCGGAAGACCAGCACCACAACCGGCGCCGCCGCGCCCACTTGCTGGCCGGGTCGGCGCCGCAACCCGGCAGCATCGCGGCCACGCTGGCCACGCTGGACACGGCCGGCGTGCCGGGCAAGGCGGTGCAGAATTTTTTTGCCGACGCGCTGATCTCGCCGGTGCTGACCGCCCACCCGACCGAGGTGCAACGCAAGAGCATCCTCGACGCTGGCCGCGAGATCGCGCGCATGCTGGCGCTGCGCGACCTGCCGATGACGGCGGCTGAACGGCAGCGCAGTGCGCAGTTGCTACATGCCGAAGTGGCCAAGCTGTGGCAGACGCGCATGTTGCGTTACCAGCGCCTGACCGTCGATGACGAAATCGAGAACGCACTGTCCTACTACCGGATCACCTTCCTGCGCGAGCTGCCCGGGCTGATGGAAGACATCGAGCAGGAAACGCTGGCGCAGTACCCGAACCTGCGCCAGCTGTCACTGCCGCCATTCGTGCAGATGGGCAGCTGGATCGGCGGCGACCGCGACGGCAACCCGAACGTGAATGCGGCGACGATGGAGCGCGCGATGGCGCGCCAGTCGACCACTATCTTTGATTTTTATCTCGATGAAGTGCATGCGCTGGGCGCCGAGCTGTCGATTTCGACGCTGCTGGTGTCGGTCAGCGACGCGCTGCAGGCCATGGCCGACGCCTCACCGGACACCTCGCCGCACCGCACCGACGAGCCCTACCGGCGCGCGCTGATCCTCATCTATGCGCGGCTGGCTGCGACCGCGCGCCGGCTGGGCGTGACGAATATCCTGCGGCATGAGGTCGGCACCGCCGCGCCGTATGTATCGCCGGACGAGTTCGTGGCCGACCTCGAGGTGATTGGCGAGTCCTTGCGCAGCAACCACGGGCTGGCGCTGACACGGCCGCGGCTGGACACGCTGCGGCGCGCGGCCGGCATCTTCGGCTTCCACCTGGCCACGCTGGACATGCGCCAGAGTTCGGACGTGCATGAGCGCGTACTGGCGGAGCTTTTTTCGGTGGCTGGCGCCTGTGCCGATTACGCCGCGCTGTCCGAAAACGACAAGCTTGCGCTGCTGCTGGCCGAGCTGGCGCAGCCGCGGCTGCTGCGTTCGCCCTACCTGGCGTACTCGGACGAGACGGTCTCAGAACTGGCCGTGCTGAAGGCGGCGCGCCTGGTGCGGCAGAACTTTGGCGCGCGCGCGATCCGCAATTACATCATCTCGCATACCGAGACCGTCTCCGACCTGCTGGAAGTGCTGCTGTTGCAGCGCGAGACCGGCCTGCTGCGGGTAAGGCCGGACGGCACACTGGAAGCGGGGCTGACGGCGATCCCGCTGTTCGAGACCATTCCCGACCTGCGCAACGCGTCTGCCATCATGGACGGCTGGCTATCGCTGGCGCCGGTGCGCGCACTGGTCGCGCAGCAAGGCGAGTTGCAGGAAGTGATGCTCGGCTACTCCGACTCGAACAAGGACGGTGGCTTCCTCACCTCGAACTGGGAACTGTACAAAGCCGAGCTTGCGCTGGTACAGGTGTTCGGGCAGCACGACGTGAAGCTGCGGCTGTTCCATGGCCGCGGCGGCACGGTCGGCCGCGGCGGCGGCCCCAGCCATGACGCGATCCTGGCGCAGCCGGAAGGCACGGTCAACGGCCAGTTCCGGCTGACCGAACAGGGCGAGATCATCGCCTCGAAATTCTCCAACCCCGAGATCGGCCGTCGCAACCTCGAACTGGTGGTGGCTGCGGTGATGGAAGCGAGCCTGCGGCCACCGCATGCGGATAGCCAGCGTGCCCGGCGGCAGGCACAGTTCGAACGCGTGATGGAAACGCTGTCCGAGCATGCCTACCGCGCCTATCGCAATCTCGTTTACGACACCCCGGGTTTCACCGACTACTTCTTCGCGGCCACGCCGATCGCCGAAATCGCCGAGCTGAACATCGGCTCGCGCCCGGCATCGCGCAAATCGACGCAGCGCATCGAAGACCTGCGTGCGATCCCGTGGGGCTTTTCCTGGGGACAGTGCCGGCTGCTGCTGCCGGGCTGGTACGGTTTCGGCAGCGCAGTCGATGCCTGGCTGAAGGACGAGACGAGCGGTACGCGCACGAAGAAGCTGGCGCAGTTGCGCGCGATGGTGAAAGCCTGGCCGTTCTTCTCGACGCTGCTCTCCAACATGGACATGGTGCTGGCCAAGACCGACCTCGCGGTGGCATCGCGCTATGCCGGGCTGGTGGCCGACCGCAAGCTGCGCAATGCCATCTTCAAGCGCATCGCCACGGAACACCAGCGGGCGGTGGACTGCCTGTCGCTGCTGACCGGGGCGAAGGACAGGCTGACAGCCAACCCGACGCTGGCACGCTCGATCAAGAACCGCTTCGCCTACCTGGATCCGCTGAACCACCTGCAGGTCGAGCTGATCAAGCGCCATCGCAGCTGGAAGGAACAGGGACGCGAATCGGACTACCGCGTGCACCGGGCGATCCACCTGTCGATCAACGGGGTCGCGGCGGGGCTGCGCAATACCGGATGACAGACGGGCTTCCTCTATAATCACGCACCTGATCGCCCGCGATCCACCGCCCCGTCACCGGCGCCGTCACTACCGCAACAGAGTCTCCACCATGACCGACCAATTTGCCAAAAAATCCGAAGCCTGGTCCGCCCGCTTCTCCGAGCCGGTCTCCGACCTCGTCAAGCGCTACACCGCGTCGGTGTTTTTCGACAAGCGCCTCGCGCACGTCGACATCGAAGGCTCGCTCGCGCATGCCGACATGCTGGCCGCGCAGGGCATTATCAGCGCGCAGGACCTCGCCGACATCCGGCGCGGCATGGCACAGATCCTGTCCGAGATCGACGCCGGCCGCTTCGAATGGCTGCTTGACCTCGAGGACGTGCACCTGAATATCGAGAAGCGCCTGACCGAGCTGGTCGGCGATGCCGGCAAGCGCCTGCACACCGGCCGCTCGCGCAATGACCAGGTGGCGACCGACATCCGCCTGTATATGCGCGGCGCGATCGACGACATCCTTGCGCTGCTGAAGGCGCTGCGCATGGCGCTGGTCGAGCTGGCGGAAAAGCATGCCGACACCATCCTGCCCGGCTTCACCCACATGCAGGTCGCGCAGCCGGTGAGCTTCGCCCACCACCTGCTGGCCTAT
>JACCDS011447490.1_pt1 | contig 11230 bp, 9 predicted proteins | sample 7446441 | NCBI WGS metagenome assembly JACCDS01 (sample SAMN15323445, study PRJNA562643) | freshwater metagenome | isolation source: river surface water | place: USA:Blue River Watershed | collected 2017-08-17 | reverse complement strand
TCACGCGTTATCGCGACATTGATGCGATCGAATGGCATGCGCTGCATCTGTCGGAGGGGCCGGTACCGCAGCGACGACTGTCGCGGTCACACCGGTTTCAACGACCGTGCCAGTCTGCGGTGGTATCCGATGATTATGTCCTCGACCTGCCCGCGAGTATCGATGCATGGCACGGCAGCCTGTCGCGCAGCACACACGACAAGCTAAGGCAATGCCAGCGCCGTGCGCAGCGACACCGCCCGGCGGTCGCCTTCCGGCTGCTGAGCGCGCAGGACATCACCGACGCTGAGGTCAGGGCCGTGCTGCAACTGAGCCGGGCCCGCATGCGCGCAAAGGGCAACCGCTACGGGATGGATGCGCGCGCCGAGCGAGCGCTGTGCGCGCTGATGCGCGAGCGTGGATGGCTGGCCGCCATCGAGATCGATGGCAGGCTGTGCGCCGGCCTGCTGTGCACCTTGGCCGGCCGGGATCTGTACATGCATGTGATCGCGCATGATCCCCACTTCGATGCGCTGCGGCCCGGTTACCTGTGCTGTGCGCTGGCGATCGAGGCCGCGATCGCGCAGCGCTTGCAGCGCTTTCATTTCCTGTGGGGCTGGTATGACTACAAGGTGCGGCTCGGTGGCCAGCGGCGCGTGCTGGAACACGGGCTGTTATGGCGCGGCTGGCTGGCGGCTTGCCGGCATCCGCTGTGGCTGCTGCGACAGCAGCTGCGGATCGGCATCGCACGGATGCGAGAGCGTCGTATCGCGCAGCGCATGCAGGGGCGTGACATTGTTCATTGATGCGCGGCAGCTCAATGACGGCCGCGCACTGGTCGTCACCGTGTGCGTGATCGGCGCCGGTGTCGCGGGCATCACGATTGCGCGCGAGCTGGAAGCGCACGGGGTGGATACCTGCGTGCTGGAGAGTGGCGGCTTCGAGCCGGATGATGCCACGCGTGACCTGTACCGGGGTGAGGCGACCGGCATGCCATATCAGTTTGCCGATGGCTGCCGCGCGCGCTTCCTTGGCGGCAGCAGCAATTGCTGGGGCGGCTGGAGTCGGCCACTCGACCCGTGGGACTTCGAGCAACGCGACTGGGTGCCCTACAGCGGCTGGCCCTTCGGCCTTGCGCACCTGATGCCATACTACGAGCGCGCGCATCCGGTGCTGCAGCTCGGGCCGCTGAATTTCGACCCCGCGTTCTGGGAGGCAGCGATCGCGCGACCGGATGTACGGCGCGTCCCTTTGCACAGTGGTCGCGTGCGCGATACGGTGTCGCAGTTCAGCCCGCCGGTACGTTTCGGGCGTGTGTATCGCAAGGCTTTGCAGCGTGCCGCGCATGTGCGTGTATTCCTGCATGCGAATGTGACTGCGCTGGTGCCGGACCGCAGCGGCGCACGGCTCAGTCATGTGCAGGTGCAGACACTGAGCGGCAAGCGGATCACGGTCAGTGCACGCCTGTTCGTGCTGGCGACCGGTGGCATAGAAAACGCGCGCCTGCTGCTGGCGTCGCATCAGGTGCTTCCTGCGGGTGTCGGCAACCGGCATGATCTGGTGGGTCGCTTCTTCATGGACCATCCACGCATGCAAGCCGGACATGTGCGCTTTGCGCCGTGCTGGAACCGCAACAAGCTGTATGACATCAAGTACAACTACCAGAGCCGCGCGGTGCGTGCGCACGGGCAGCATGTCGCCGCACAGTTCGCATTGACGCCGCAGGCGATGGCAAGCGAGCGTGTATTGAATGCGCGGCTGTGCTTCAGCTCGGCCTTCCCGGGAGAGGGCAGCGCCGGCGCGCAGTCACTGTTTCGCTGCAAGCAGGCCTTGCTGAAGAAAGACCAGCCCGGCTGGCGCTGGCGCGATGCATTGCGCACGATGCTGGGCGACCCGGTCAACACCTTCCTGTATGGCTTTACCCGGCTCTATCATCCGCGCTTCCTGATTCGCGGCGTCAGCTTTCAGGTGATTGTGGAGCCGGTGCCCAACCCGGACAGCCGGGTGCGCTTGTCTGCGACGCGGCGCGATGCACTCGGCCTGCCACGGGTCGACGTCGACTGGCGTATCGATGCCCTGTCGCGCCACACAGCCGACCGCACGCTGGCGCTGGTCGCGCAGGAACTGGAAATGGCAGGCGTGGCCTGCGTCGATACCGGCCCCTCGATGCTCAGCAACGGATGGCCGGACAGCTGGGAACCCGAGGGTACCTGGCATCACATGGGGACCACGCGCATGCATGTCGATGAACGACATGGCGTGGTCGATGCTGATTGCCGTGTGCATGGCATGGCCAATCTCTACATTGCCGGCAGCTCGGTGTTCCCGACGGCTGGCGCAAACTTCCCCACCATTACGATCACGGCGCTCGCACTGCGGCTTGCCGATCATTTGCATCAGCAGCTGCGTCAAGGTGATTTGCCGCCACTGGCGGATGCTGCGTCCGTCGTTCAAGCAGCTGCCTGAACAATGACGGCGGGCGTGGGGAGTGCGTCGCATGGCACGACCGCATTCATCGCAATGATCAAGGCTGCCGCACTGCCGACCGTCTTCACGCGCTTCGCAGTGCGTACAGTTTTCGTAGTGCTCATCGTCTTCGCAGTCTTCGCAATCCTCGTACATCCCACAATCCTCGTAGATATCACCATTCTCGCAATCCTCGCAGTCCTCACAGCCCTCACAGTCGCCCGCACACGCTGAACTGAATCTCGCCCTCATGGCAGCGCGCTGAGCTGCCGCTGTTCTTTCGTTTCCGGATATCGATAAAGCGCGTCAATGGCGTGATATTCGTTCGCCAATAATTTTTCCACACGAAAATTTTTTCGCTTTCCAGCAGGAACTCTTCTCTCAAAGCAATGCTCAGACACAAGCATTTGCCAGCGATCTCGCTTGAGATCAACACAACCAAAGGGAGAAATTCTTGATGATCAACGTGTCATTCCATAGCAAAGCAAAGCGTGTACTGTCGCTGTCGGCAGCCGCCAGCGTGTCGGTACTTCTCGCAGCCTGCGGTGGTGGCACCGGCTCTGCTCAGTACTCGATCGATTCCAGCGGTAACCTGACGTCAGCCAGCGCGAGCACCAAGCTTGCGAACGGTTCGACGCAGACCACGTCTGTCAGCACCACGCCGTCGACGACCACGGGTTCGACGACGACCACGACCACGACCGGTACGACGACCACGACGGGCACCACCACCGGTACCACCACGGGCACGACCGCCGGCACCACCACGGGTACTACAACGGGCACGACTGCCGGCACTACCACCGGTACTACCACGGGCACTACCACCGGTACCACTGCAGGAACGACTACGGGCACGACTACCGGTACCACCACAGGTACGACCACAGGTACGACCACCGGCACCACCACGGCAACACCGATGCCCCATGGGCAGACTGGCACCGCATGGACGCTGACCTTCCAGGATGAGTTCAATTCGTGGAATACCGCGAAGTGGAACGACACCATCTGGTACGAGGCCAGCAACCCGACCAAGAACTACACGGTGTCCAACGGCAGCCTGAAGATCTGGCCGCAGCGTGATGCGACCGGCAAGTTCTTCAACCGTACCATCGACACCGACGGCAAGTACTACCAGACCTATGGCTTCTTCGAGATCGAAGCCAAGCTGCCGATCGGGAAGGGCACCTGGCCGGCGTTCTGGTTGTTCAACCACATCGGCTCACGTCGCCCCGAGATCGACATCATGGAAGCCTATGCCGGCGGCGGTCCCGCTTCCGGCTGGTCAGATGCGAACTTCCACCCGACCGCCTATGCACCGACGGTGTGGATTGATGCCGGTCGCCTCGCAGGCACCAAGACCATTCTCACCAGCGACCTGTCGGCTTCGTTCAACAAGTACGCCGTGAAATGGGAACCGAACCGCCAGACCTTCTACTTCAATGGTCGTGAGGTTTACACGCTGGCAGTGACGATGCCGGACCCGATGTACATCATGCTCGACCTCTGGTACGGCAGCGCGAGCGGCCAGCCGGACAACACCACGCCGCAAGGTATCGGCAACTCGTACGAAATCAATTACGTGCGTGCATGGAAGCAGGGCTGATCACCGTCCTCAGCAGATAGTCAAACATCCGCATCAGCACGACCGCCCGCCCCCGCGGGCGGTTTTCAAGCCAGCCTCGTGCTGGCTTTTTTTTTGCGCATCGCCAAGGTCGGCCATTCGCGTTCCCGCATCATCGTCGGATGAATTGTCTACGACGATGGTCGCTTGCTCTGTTAATCCTTGCCGCGCCAGCGCTGTATGGCGGAGGTGATGCCGGCGCACGCGCGCGCAGTGACAACCGTGCTGTCCTGTCAGGCACGCATACGGGCATACACAATGGCGCGCAGGCACTACCTGAGCGCGGTCCGTCATCACCCGCACCATCGACACCCTTGCCGTTGCCGGACAAGATCAATGACGGCGACACCATCGATCTTGACTGCGGCCGTATCTATGCCGGCACGCTGAACCTGAGCGGGCGCCATCAGGTGACCGTCCGAACCGTGGGTGATTGCGGTCCGGCGGTGATCACACCGTCACGCCCGATAGAGCGCTGGCGGCGTGACAATCGCGACCCGCAGCTCTGGATCGCCGAGTGGCCATCGGCACCGCTGTTGCTCGAGCTGGAAGGACGCTATCTGCCGCTGGCGCATTATCCGAATGCACGCACCCCCTGGGCACAGGGCGTGCGCGTCGCAGATCAGCGCCTGCGCGTAAAACTGCCATCGACCGATCTGGTCGGTGCAAACCTGGTCTGGCGTGCGGCCGACTGGCTGATCCAGGAGCGGCGCATTGCGCAGGTGGAGGACCAGGTGCTGAACCTGGCGGCAGGCGATGACGAAGGCTTCGGCTTGCTGCCGCAGACCGCGTTCTATGTCGAGGGCAAACGCTGGATGATCGATACGCCCGGTGAATGGGCGTGGCATGAGGGCTTGCTGTTCCTGCGCATGCCGGACCGCGGTTCGCCGGCCGGCCGCATTCGTGCGCTGTCGGCCGGCCCCGTGGCAGACACATTAGCAATATCGGCAATATCGGCACGCGATGCGCAAGACATCACGATCGACGGCATCCTGATCCGCACCGCAGCGATCGGGATCGACGGTTCCGGCAGCCAGCGGCTGACGGTGCGCGATACACGCATCATCCATAGCATCGATGCGGCGATCATTGCAGGCTCGGGCAGCGAGATCACGCGGGTGCAGGTCGAGGGTACGGTCAGGCATGGCATACGCGCGGATGATGATGCGCGCGCTGTGCGCATCACGGATTCGCAGATCCGCGGCGCCGGTATGCTCGGCATGCCCAAGCGTTCGAAGGGCGCCATTGTTTTCGAGCAGGCGCAAGGGCAGCAGATCCGTGGCAACCGCATCAGCGATGCGGCGTACATCGGGATTCGCGTGTTCCGGCATGCACAGGTCAGTGACAACCTGATCGAGCGCGCGTGCCAGCGCCTGTCGGACTGCGGCGGCATCTACACCTTTGCCCGCGACCATGCACCGCTGCATGTTGTCATCGAGCGCAACCGCATTCACGCGCTTGGTGGCGACACCTCGTTCGGCATCTACCTCGATGATTTCGCGAACGGGGTGGTGGTGCGGGAGAACGTCTTGTCGCGCAATCCGTCCGGTATGCAGCTGCACAATGGCTTTCGCAACCGTATCGAGCGCAATCGCTTCATCGACAGCCGCCGCGAGCACCTGTTGTTCAACGAAACCGCCGAGCTGCCCGTCATCGATGGCAACCAGGTAACGGGCAATCGCTTTCATGGTCCGGCATCGGTGCCGGTGTTCCGGCTGTGGAGCCGGCATGGCGGTGCACATGTCGCGCGCTTTGCGCACTTCGGTCGCAATGTGTATGCGGGCGCGCCGCGCAGGATGGCCGAGATCGAGGGGCAGGGACTGCTTGATTCCGTGCAGTGGCGGCAATGGTCGGGCGAGCGGCGTCAGTCGGGTGTTCAGGCGGGCACTCAGGCGGGCGTTCATGCGGGCATGCAGGCTGACATGCAGGTCGATGCGCGGGCACCGCACCGCTCAGCCACGGGGGCGGCGCCATAGCGCGAGCGGCAGCGTCACCGACAGGCCGAGCAGGAACAGCGTATTGGTCAGCAGGTAGCGTCCGGCCAGCCGCATGGGCTCGCAGCCCAGGCGGTACAACCATTCGAGGCCGCAGCGCTGCCAGCCGGGCGGCGCGCGGCGCAGCGTGCCTGCGTGGTAGTCGAAGGCCGCGCCGACACCGACCATCACCGCGGGTAGGCGGCCGCGCTGCGACGCCATCCACTTCTCCTGCTTCGGGCAGCCCAGCCCGACCAGCACCAGTGTCGCGCCAGACCGCGCAATGCTGGCCGCGATCAGCGCCTGATCTTCGTCATTCAGCGGCCGGAAGGGCGGCGACAGCGTACCCGCCAGCTGCAATGCCGGCAGTGTGATACGCAGCCGCTCGGCCAGCAGCGCGAGGGTGGGCTCGGTCCCACCCAGCAGGAAAACCGGCAGCTGCAAGCGCGCGGCTTCGGCCAGCAGCTTGCCCATCAGGTCCGGGCCTGCCAGCCGTTGCTGTTCGGGCCAGCCCAGTCGGCGCATCAGCCACGCGACCGGTGCGCCGTCCGCGGCATTCATGTCCGATACCTGAAGTGCCGCGCGCAGCGCTGCATCGGTGCGGGCCGCTACCAGCGAGTGCACATTGCACAGGCAGACCATGCGTGATTCGCGCGCATGGGCCCAGCGCAGGATGCGGCCCAGCGCGAGTTCCCATGACAGCGCATCGACACGAACACGAAACAGCTGTGCGGCCTCGGCAGCGGAGCGGGACTCCGGGGACATCGCTTGCATCATCTGTTCGGCCATCCGTTGATTGAAACGCGCCGGCGCATGCGGTGCACTGAGCGCTCGCAAGGCAGGCGCCGCAGGTGCACGGCAAGATCAAGCTTGCTGATGACCTGCTTTCCGGGAGGCTGATGGACCTGATCACGCGCGCACTGCAGCAATGCAGGCAACGCCTCGACGAGGCCTTCAATGCATTTGCCGGCGACGACCCCGAGCAATCGCGGATGGAACTGCGCAGTCTCGACGACCTGCCATTGCGCGAGCACGCACGGCTGCCGTACGAGGACAATGCCTTCGATTGGGTCGCCTGCCATCAGCTGATCGAAACCTGCGGCAGCCACGAACGGCAGGTGCGGCTGCTGCGCGAATTGCTGCGCGTCGCACGGCGTGGGATTTTCGTGTCGACCGCGAATCGCTGGCATCCGCTGGCGCGCTGGCTGCGGCCGGAGCGTGATGCAGACCTGCTGGATGCGCTGGCGCTGAAGACCATGGTCGATGTGCTGCCCGGCCGGCCGCTGTGGCGGCTCGGTCACGTGCGGCTGGCCGGACTCAAGTCACATTATTTTCTGATGGTGTGGAAGGGCGAACGGCAGCAATCCACTCATCCCGATGACGCCGGTTTCAGTCGCTCGGACGCGCAGGATGATCGCCCGCAGGCACCGATGAGGGGCATGATGAAGGGTGCGATGAAGGGCACGATGAAAGCCGAGCCGGGGTCGAGTCGCTGAAGCTGTCAGCACACAGCGCGCCATTGCACACGCGCTGCGCTGCGTCGACGCGGCGCGCAATACAGGCGAGGAAGTCGTCCAGCGCCTGCCACAGCCCCAGCGCATCCACATCGGCACTGTGCAGCCACAGGTGGAACATCGATCCCTCGCGGCACGCGTGCGCGAGCAGCGCATACAGACGCGACAGCCAGTCGTCCTCGGCCAGTGCGACCGTCAGTGCGCGATGCCGGTATCGCCAGTGGCGCTGCGATATGAAATTTCGCAGCAAGACGCTGCACGGGTGCGGGTAGAACTGCAGCGTGGTCGGCAACTCGAAGGGCGTCGGGCCGGCATCGATACGCAGGTTCTGCGTGCTGCGCGCATAGCGAAAGCCCGCTGCGCGCACCAGTGCGACATGCTCGCGCCGGTACTTCCCGCCGGGATAACAGAAGCCCTGCACGGCATGCCCCAGCTGGTCTTCCAGCGCCGCCTTGCCATCGCGTATCTGCCGCCATGCAGCCGTACGGTCCAGATACGCGAGAAAGCGGTGCTCGGCCGTGTGCGAAGCCAGTTCGAATTGCGTATCCAGTTCGCGCAAGGCTGCCGCAGGCATCACCGGCGCACCCTCGCAGTTCGTCACCGGCACATAGAAAGTGGCCGGGATCCCGTGCCGCGCCAGCAGTGCCGCGACGCGCAGATCCAGCGGATGACCATCGTCCACCGACAGCGTGAAGCGCAGCGGCGCCCTCGTTGCCCTCGTTGCCATCGCTGTCATCGTTGGCATCGCCGGCATCGCCGGCATCGTACGCAAGGGCTGCAAGGGCTGCATCGTGCTCACGGACGCGCTGGCCCGGTCGCCGGTGCTTCGGGTGACGCGGTGGCCAGCTCCCCGGTGGCGATGTGACATGCATCGATGATGCCCTGTGCGGCGCTGTCGAAGCTGTAGCGCTGTACCCGCTGCAGACCGTAACGGCTGAACGCTTGCCAGCGCGCAGGATCGGACAACAGTTGCACTGCGCAGCTGGCCCACGCATCGACGCGCAGCTCGCGGATATGGCCATTGCGTCCCTCGATCACCAGCTCGCCTGCCACGCCGGCCTGCGGCGTCACCAGCACCGGGAGCCCGGCCGCGCAGGCCTCGTTCGCGACAATGCCCCACACATCGCCATGGGTCGGGAACAGGAACAGCCGCGCCGACCGGTACAGTGCCGGCAGCTCGGCCTGCGATGCAAAGCCATGGAAGCTGACATCAACCGCAGCGCTGGCACCGGTCGATACGGCAGCCTCGCGCAAGCGCCGCTCCAGGCTGCCGGCGCCCACGATCCGCAGCCGCACACGTCGCCGCAGCCGGCGCGCAGTCTCGCGCGCGACTGCGAGCGCAAACAACGGGTCCTTTGCCGGTTCCAGCCGGCCGCAGAACAGGAAGTCAAACTCGCGCGTCGTTCCCGCTGACGGCACAAACGCGGCATTGTCGATGCACAGCCATGAGTAGGTGCAGCGCTGCGGGTCCACGCCATACGCGCGAAACAGCCGCTGTCCGCCGTCACTGGCTGCGATGAATGCCTGCGACCGTGCAAACAGATAGCGTCGCACCAGCCGGTGCAGCCAGCTCAGCGAGCGCTCCGACTGGTCGGTGCCATCGGTCATCGCGATATGCGCGCGTGCCGTCGACCGGTGCCTGACTGATGAGCCCGCGCGCGTCCAGCCGAATGCATACAGGTGGGTCGGATTGAAGCCATCGGTGATCACCACGTCGGGCTGCAAATGCTGCAGCAGCGGCAGTACGTCCGGGTTGTGGTGGATGTAGCGGCCGTGCAGCGTCAGGTAACGTTCGCGCAGCGTATGGTGGATGAAATGCATCGGCGGCAGGTCCCACGCGCGGTTCGGCTCACGTGCTGCGCAAAACACGGCATGAAAGTCGATGCGCGGCGCTTGTGCCAGCCGGTTGAAGATCGGTATCCGGTAAGGCGGCGGCAGGTTGGTGACCAGGGCGACCCGCATCAACGCTGCCTCGCGTGCTGCGAGCGCCAGCGCAGCCAGCCGTCGAGCCGGCCGCGCGTGATCGCCAGACCATGGGTCAGTCCCTGCATCAGGGTCCGTGCCAGCTCACGCAGCGTGGTACTGCCGTCAGGCCTGGCCAGCACCGCCATCAGCGAACTGAGGAATGGCTTTGCGAGCGGCGACAACAGACCGCGCAGGATCACCCATACCGGCAGGTGGTGCTTCGCATACATGGCGCCGGTGCCGCGCGCACGTTGCCGTGCAGCGCGGCGCGCGATCGGGCTGTCACCACGCGCCGGCGGCTCGACCCGATGGTGCACGCCGGCCGTGGGCTCATGCGCAATCACGGCGCCTTCGCGCAATGCGCGCAGCACAATGTCGGTCTCTTCGCCGGCGCCGAACCACTGGCCGACGCCCAGTCGACCGTCAAAGCCGCCGATGCGCGACGCCAGTTCGCGCTGCAGGAACAGCGTGATCGATGCGACCGGAAAATCACGAAAGCGCGCGGAGCGCGGCCAGCTCAGCAGGCCCGGTGGTGACGGTTCATGCTGTTCGAGCCAGCGCACCACCACGCCGTGAGGCCGGTCACGTCGGCGGCTGCGCATCATCACCCGCTCCAGCGTGTGCGGCTGGTACCAGCAATCGTCATCCGGAAAGCCGAGCCAGTTACCCTGCGCGACGGCGATGCCGGCATTGCGCGCCAGCGCGAGGTTGGGTGGGTGGTGGCGCAGATGGCGCAGCACCAGTCCGAGACAGCGTGCGCGATGCAGCACCGGTTGCAAACGCTCGTCGTCATTCTGGTCGACGACGATCACTTCAAAGTCGTGAAAGGTCTGCACCAGCAGCGAGTCGAACAGCCGGTTCAGCTCGACCGTGCGGCCGACAGTGGCCAGCACCAGTGAAAACTCACGCATGGGTGCTTCCTTTCGCAGGACTTGCAGGGTTCGCGGCCGGCTGCAGCGAGGATCGCAACAGTGGACGTATCAATGCTTGCGTCAGTGGTTGCAGCAGCGGACGCAGCTGATGGCGCAGCAGATAGCGCAGCACATGCAGCGCCTGCGCCGCCGGCCGGGAGCGCGTGTGATGCAGCCTCACGCGCAAGTCCTCCCGCATTGCCTGTCGGCGTTCGCGCGTGGACAGGCTGCCCGCATGTTCGCGGAAGGCCGTCAGCGGCTGCGCCAGTTGCAGCGGTGATGCGATCCGCGAGAGCCGCAGCCACAGGTCGTAGTCCATCGCGTAGCGCCACTGCAGATCAAAGCCGCCCGCTTCACGCAGCAGTGCGCGTTCGACGAAGGTGGCCGGGTGCGGGATGAAATTGCCGCGGATCAGGCGGTTGCGGCTGTAGCGCGGCGCCTGCCAGCCCTCGGGCTCGAGCTTGCCATCGATCGCGCGCAGCGTGCGGCCGAACAGCCAGCGGCAGCCGCTGGCGTCAATGGCACGCGCGACCGTGGCCAGCACATCGTCATGCAGGTAGAAGTCATCCGCATGCAGGAATGCAACGATGTCGCCTCGCGCTGCTTCGAGGCCAGCATTCATCGCGCGCGCGACGCCGCCGCGCACATCGCGCAGCACGGTGATCTGGCGGCACCCGTCCTCCAGCGCCGCGATGCGTGCAAGGCTGCCGTCGCTGGAGCCGCCATCGACGAACACCATCTCGTAGCACGCATCGCGCTGCATCAGCACCGAAGCGATGCAGTCATCCAGCCATG
>JACCDS011885363.1_pt1 | contig 11231 bp, 13 predicted proteins | sample 7446441 | NCBI WGS metagenome assembly JACCDS01 (sample SAMN15323445, study PRJNA562643) | freshwater metagenome | isolation source: river surface water | place: USA:Blue River Watershed | collected 2017-08-17 | reverse complement strand
GTGCCACGTCAGCCAGGCCCGCACCGGCGGGGTCAAGGGCAGCCTCGGTCTGGCCGAGGACCCCTCGCAATTCTCGATTGCCTGCCGCCAGATCGGTCCCATCGTGCTGCCAGCCAAGATGGCGGACGATGAAGTGGTGTTCAGCGAAGACACCTCGCTGATGTTCAAGGAAACCAAAATCCACCGTTTCTTCGATCGCAAACGCAATGTGCTGGTCTATCTGGCGATCAGCCGCAAGATCATCGAAGGCGCTCCGGCCAACGCCATTTCCTCGGTGCCCATCCAGCCCTGGGGCGGCAAGTGAGCGAGCGGAGCAACATTGCCGAGATCAGCCCTTATGTGACCAAGGACGGCTCGGAAATTCGCGAGTTGCTGCATCCGGAACATCATGCCGTGCGTCAGCAGAGCCTGGCTGAAGCGACAGTTCCGCCCGGTACCGTCACCCTGCTCCACCGCCACCGCGTCACCGAGGAGATTTACCACGTCACGCACGGTTGCGGCGTGATGACGCTGGGCGAGAAAACCTTCCCGATCAAAACCGGTGACAGCATCCTGATCGCCCCGGGCACCCCGCATCGGGTCGAGAACAACGGGCACGAAGCCTTGCGCATCCTGTGCTGCTGTGCGCCGGCCTACAGCCATGCGGATACCGAACTGCTCTAGTCCGGTGTAATTTCCGCTGGCGATGAAAGGGCGGCCAGTGCCTCGGCCAGACCGCCAACGACGACTTGCACCGGAACAGCCAGCATCAGGTTGAGGGGTAAACCGAAGTCCTCGACATGCATTCCCTCCCGGTCGATCGGGCGGCCGTCCTGTTCCCGCATCACCCCGCCCTGCCAACGCCTGACCCGTTCTACGGTGGTTTCCATCGCCCCCAGGTAGCCGATGACTGGCTTGCCCAGGGCCAGCGCGAAACCGACTTCGACACAAGTGCCGGAATCCGGCTCGCAGCCCCGAAAGGCATTCAGATTGGCGAGCACGGCATCGGCAGCGCGGATCTGGTCGATATTGGCGTGATAAATCCCTGGTGCCGTCGTTTCGACACCATCGAGCGGAATCAGGGCCTCATGCCCGGCCTGCAGGCAGGTGCGGCGCGCACCTTCGGCCCACTGCACGGCATCGGGGCGAAAGACATCGGGGCCGGCGAGATAGAGTTTCATGCTGGAGTCCTGGGCGATTCCCGAATAAAAAGGCACAGCTCGCCCGAATAAGTTGGCAAACAGCGTTCCCGGGTGTAGCTTCTCAGGTTTTTCGCCTGCAAACACACCATGAAAGTACGCGACCTGATCATTGCCGCCGCATTGGCCATGCCTGTTCTGGCATCGGCCGCCGAGCCGGTCAAATTCGAAGTTTACCTTGCCGGAGAGTTGAAGCAGTCCGTCTCGCTCGTCGGCCCTCATTCCAAGTACAAGTTTTCGCCGGCTGGAATGGCCGATACGACGCTCGAATTCCGACTGATCGCCCCGGAGCCACTGATTCTTGAATTGAAGGAAACGACCGCCCAGGATAGCGCACCGGAACACGTTGGTCGCGTCGCGCTAACCAAGCCTGGCAGTTCGGTTAACGTTTCGGAAATAAAGGGGGCAAAATTCAAGCACCCCTATGTGTTGGTGAGGACGGAGTAAAAAAACCTGCCCCTTGGCACCATGAAAATGGCCGTTCGATTGAACGACCATTTTTCTGAATCACCTGCCTGTCAGTTCAGCTTTTCCGGACTGCCGCAGCACTGCTTGAATTTCTTGCCGCTACCGCAGGGGCACGGGTCGTTGCGGCCCACCTTGTCGTCGCTGCGTTGAACGGTGCCACCGCCGGTGCGCTTATTGCGCCAGAAGTTGTACAGGGTCTGCACGATGACCGGCAGGTTTTCCTGGATATCGGCCACCAGACGGGCCTCTTCGGCCGGCGGGAACCAGCGTTCGCCACTCTTTTCGGCATCTTCCTTGAGCATGCCGTTGAGCAGGAACATCGGCTCGAGCAGTTCCGACAGATCGTCGGCGTGCTTGCCGGCCAGCTCGTACCAATCGCCGGCCAGACCTGCACCGAAGACATAGGAATCGGCCCAGGCTTCGAAATCGTATTCCTCGCAGCTTTCATCAACCGGATAAAGAATGGGCGACACGGTTTCGTCGGCGAGCAGCGCGGCGGCGATGTCGTTATTCAGGCGCATGAGCAGTTCAACAGTTTCGGCAACGGCCGGATCGCCTGACTCCATGCCTTTGCCCAGCACTTCGGGCAACCAGACATTGGGCTGAATCGGCTCCGGGGCGCTGACCACGGCGCAGATCACCGCCTGCGCTTCATCCAGGCGCATGGCATCGCCCTGGAAAACCTCGTGTTCAAGCAGTTCTTCGAGCCGGTCGAAATCGGCTTCAGTCAAAGGGTTGGGGTTCATATGCGTTATCCTCCGGAATCATTGAATTCTAGCCCAGTTTGGTGGTCTCACCCGCCAAATCACCGGGAAAACAGCATGCCAAAAATCGAAAAAACCGATGCCGAATGGCGCCAGCAACTCGACGAAACGCAGTTCCACGTCACCCGCCAGAAAGGCACCGAGCGCGCCTTCACCGGCAAATATTGGGATTGCCATGACAGTGGCACCTATCATTGTATTTGTTGCGGTGCGCCCCTGTTTCGTTCCGAGACAAAATTCGACTCGGGCTGCGGCTGGCCGAGTTTCCATACCCCCAACGATGAGCAGCTGATCGACGAACATGTCGACCGCAGCTTCGGCATGATCCGCACCGAGGTGACCTGCCACGACTGCGGCGCCCATCTCGGCCACGTTTTTCCCGATGGCCCGGCACCCACCGGCCTGCGCTATTGCATCAACTCGGCGTCGCTCGATCTGGAGCCCGACGAAGCCTGATCGCCGCTACGCTGCCGCGACTGCATGAAGCGCCCGGGCGGCACCCCGAAAGCCCGCTTGAACATGGCTGAGAAGGCCGCCTGGCTGGCATAGCCCAGTTCGGCCGCCACTTCGCCGAGCGGCCTGCCGCGGCCGATCATGTCCAATGCACAAGCCAGCCGCAGTTGCTGGCGCCAGGCGCCAAAACTCATTTGCAATTCATCCCTGAAGAGCCTGGCCAGCGTTCGTTCGCTGGCGCCGACGCGAACCGCCCATTCGCCCAGGGCCAGCGGTGAAGCCGGGTCTTCCATCAGGGCTTCGCACAGCGCCTGCAAACGTCGATCCCGCGGCAACGGCAGGCCGAGCGACAAGGTCGGCGCCAGGCGCATTTCCGTCAGCAGCAGGCGGATCATCAGGTCGCGGCGTTGCGCATCATGGGGCGTTTCTCGCCCCACCTGGCTGAGCGCTTCAATCAGGCTGCGCATCAGGTCGGAGACTTCGATGACTGTGCACGCCTCCAGCGGCAAGGGTGCGACTTCCCGCGCCACATAAACGGTACGCAGTTCTACCTGGCCGAGCATGACGACATCGTGCTCGATGCCCGGCGGAATCCACACCGCCCGGAAGGCCGGCGTCAGCCAGCTCATGCCGGCGGCCGAGACGCGGATGGCGCCGCGTAACGGAAAAGCCAGTTGCGCCCAGTCATGGCTGTGCAAGGGTACGTGGACGTCAGGTGGCGGCTGGCGGAGGTTGACCGTCAGCGGTTCATCGAGCGTGGGTGCCCGTCGGGGTACCGGATCAAAAGGGAGCGATGTCAGCATTGCGATAATTTTTGTCCGTTTATTGCAATACGGTCAAGCGCCCTTTCCCTACACTGCCCATTCCCTACCGAGCACCAACCGCCATGACCACCGCAACGCTCCCCCCCGTCACCCGGAACGATCTCGAAACCATCAGCCTGATCGGTTTCGTGCATGGCGTCTCGCACTTCTTTCACCTGCTGCTGCCGCCGCTGTTTCCGTGGCTGATGCCGGAATTCGGGCTGACCTTCACCGGCATCGGCGTGACGATGACTGTCTTCTTCATCGTTTCGGGTATCGGCCAAGCGATGGCCGGCTTTCTTGTCGACCGCTTCGGCGCCGCCCGCGTTCTCGGCGGCGGCATCAGTTGCTTCGCACTAGCCGGGATAGTCCTCCATTTCGCCACCGGCTTCCCGATGCTGGTCATCGCCGCAGCGCTGGCCGGCCTGGGCAACAGCGTCTTCCACCCGGCCGACTTCACGGTCCTCAACCGCCACGTCTCGCAACCACGCCTTGGCCATGCTTTCTCGGTCCATGGCCTGTCCGGCAATCTCGGCTGGGCGGCGGCGCCGATTTTCATGACCGGCATTGCGACCGTGGCCGGCTGGAGGGCCGCTGCCCTCGGCGCCAGCCTCGTCGCCCTGCTCGCCATCGCCCTGCTGTTCTGGCGCCGCGAGGCGATCACCGACACGCCGGATCATCACGCCGAGCAAGCCAAGGACGATGCCGGCCCGACCTTCGCTTTCCTGAGTTCGCGGGCGGTTTGGCTGTGCTTCCTGTTCTTCCTGCTGATCACTGCCGCCTTCGGCACCATCCAGAATTTCGCCAGCCCCATCCTGCAGGCCATGTACGGCCTGACGCTGACCACCGCAGCCTTCGCGCTATCCACCTACTTGGTCGGCAGCGCCTGCGGCATCATCCTAGGTGGTTTCCTCGCCCATAAAGGCGAACACGACATGCTGATCGCCGGCGCCCTCGGCCTGGCCGCCCTGCTTGCCGTGCTGCTCGCCAGTTCCGTGCTGCTCGCCAGTTCCGTGCTGCCTGCGGGACTGATCCTGCCCCTGATGGCTGGCATCGGATTCTGCACCGGTATCGCCGGCCCGTCGCGCGATCTGCTGGTACGCAAGGCAGCCACCGCCCGCTTCGGCAAGGCCGCTTATGGGCGGGTCTATGGCTTCGTCTATTCCGGGCTCGACCTCGGCCTGGCCCTCGCCCCGCTCATTTTCGGCGGATTGATGGATAGCCGGCGCTTCGGCGAAGTGCTGGTCGGCATCGCCATCCTGCAAACCCTGGCCATCTTCAGCGCCCTGCGCGTCGGCAAGGCGGTCTAGAGACCCCGATCAAACGTCCTTCCCGCGTAAGCGGGAACGACAAGGCATTTAAATCGGTACGTTCAGACTAAAGCCCCCGCGCCCAGGCAGGCCGCAGATGGGCCGCTTCGGGCGCGGCGATGGCTTGGCGCACTTGCTGCAACAGGCGCTCCTTGTCCGCACCGAGCGTGCCCTTGAGTACCAGCCAGTTCGAGGCATGGTCGCTGCGGAAAACCGTACGCTTCAAGTCCAGCCCGGACAGAAAACGCTCCATTTCGACGAACAGCTCATGCTGGTCGAGCGGCTCCCACCCCGGGAAACCCGACCGCAGGCGGTGTTCCCCCTGCGGAAAGCTGACCACCAAGGTCGCCAGGTATTCGGGCTGCGTTGCGTTGGCCAGCCTTGCCGAATTTTCGGCGTGCTGCTGTGACAGGGCCTTGCCGCCCAGACCATTGAGGATCATCACCGAGCGGGTGATGCCGGCGTTCCCCAGCTTGTTCAGTGCATCACAGGTGCTGTCGAAGGTTTCGCCCTTGTCGACGGCCGCGAGCACCTGGTCGTCGCCGGATTCGGCACCGACATAGACCATCTTGAGCCCGGCGCCTGCCAGCTCGTCGACTTCCTGCTGGCTCTTCTTACGCAGGTTGCGCGGCAGGCAATATGAGGAAATCCGCCGCACGGCCGGCATGTGGGTGCGTATCGCCTCAAGGATGGCCAGCAGGCGGCGTGTCGGCAGGACCAGCGCATCGCCATCAGCCAGGAAAACGCGGCGAACCTGATCGCCGTAGCGCTGCCCGGTCAGCCGTATGCTCTCCAGCACCTCGTCCTCGCCACGCGCCTTGAATTTCTTTTGCGGCGCGGTGTACATCTCACAGAAGGTGCAGCGATTCCATGAGCAGCCGTCGGTGACCGGCAGGATCAGCGATTCCGCCTCGCTGGGCGGGCGGAAGACCGGTTCGACGTAGCGGATGGGAATCAGGCGCGCTGGGCCTTGGCAACGAAGGCCGGCGGCACCGTGGTGGCCTTGCGCGCCGTGTAGTCGAAGAAGATGATGCCGTGCTTGCCGCGCGCCACTTCGCGGCCGCTTGCCTGGTCGCTCAGGCGCCAGACGAGATCGCAGCCGTATTTGTTGAAGTCGTCGGCGGTCATGTCGGCAACCAGCGTTTCGCCGTGGAAGGCTTCGGAACGGTATTGCGCGGCTACGTCAGCGACGACGATGCCGACACCTTCGACATCCAGTTCCGAATAACCCATGGAGCGGAAATAGCGAACGCGCGCCTCGGAAATCAGCGAGATCAACTGGGCGTTGTCGAGGTGGTGGCCGTAGTTGATGTGGCCGATATAGATGGGAATTTCAGTCGAGAAGGTGAAGGATTCGGGCAGATCGATCTTGATGCGGGGCATGGTTCGGGTGGGTCATGGAGGAAAATCGCATTTTAGGGCTTGCGGCGTAGAATCGAGAAAACAACGGAGAACGCCATCCATGAAAGAAATCGACCACGCCCGCCTCGATAAACTTGTCCTCGATGCCCGCAAGGCCGCCGACACCCGCGCCGAGGGCTATCGCGAAAAGGCGCTCAAGCTCTACCCGTGGATCTGCGGCCGTTGCGCCCGCGAATTCACCCAGGCCAACCTGCGCGAACTGACCGTCCATCACCGTGACCACAACCACGACAACAATCCGTCCGATGGCAGCAATTGGGAGCTGTTGTGCCTCTATTGTCACGACAACGAGGACCAGAAGCAGATCGAGGCCGATCGCGGCTACACCGATGCCCGCAGCGGACCCGGCGGTGGCGCGACGCACAATCCGTTTGCCGCGCTGCAATCGCTGCTCAAGGACAGGAAGTAAGCTTGCCAACGGCCGGTTCCCGCATGCACGGGAACGAAACAACGCTTAAACCAGCCTCACCCTAAGCGACGCCAGACGCCAGCGAAGGCAATTCAACCCCCAGCATCGCCCCGCCCAACTTGGTCGAGGTGCCGATATGCAGGTCGCCATGATGCTGGCGAGCGATTTCCCGCACGATGGCCAGGCCGAGGCCGCAACCGTCGCCGCGCTGCCCGGCCGGCCGATAGAAGCGCTGACCGACCCGCAGCCGCTCGCTCTCTGGAATACCCGGCCCGCTGTCCTCGACCCCCAGCCAGGCCTTGCCGCCCTCCTGCCGGCAACTCACGGTGACAATGCCGCCCGCCGGCGTATGGCGCAAGGCGTTGTCGAGCAGATTGGCCAGCAGTTCCTGCAGCAGGAGTTCATTGCCGACGACGAGTGCCGGGGTTAGTTCGAAACCGAGATCGATATCCTTGCCGATCGCTTTCGGCAGCCAGTTTTCGGCAACTGTCCTGACCAGATCGACCAGTGATACCTCAGTAGAGGCTTGCGCCAGGCTTGGGTCGGCACGTGCCAGGGCCAGCAGTTGCTCGACCAGATGCCCCAGGCGGCCGGCGGCGGCATGGATGCCCGGCAGGATGCCCGAGCTGGAAGTGCCGCTTTCCTGCTGCGCAGCCTCGACCTGGGCGAGCAAGGCAGCGATGGGCGTACGCAGTTGGTGCGCCGCATCGGACACAAAATTTCGCTGGCTGGTCAGCGCGGTATCGAGGCGCATCAACAAGCCATTGATTTCCGTCACGACCGGTTGAATCTCTTCCGGCACATCCACCGTGACCTGGCGCAAATCGGTCTGCGAGCGGTCCGCCAGTTCCGAACGCAAGGTTTCGAGCGGTCGCAATCCGGAACGTACGCCAAACCAGATCACCGATGCCGCCACCAGCACCAGCAATACGGCAGGAAGCAGCATGCCAAGCAGAATGTCGCGCACCAGGTCCTTGCGCTTGACCAGGGTTTCACCGGCCAGGATGGTTACCGTCTGATTGCCGAATTGGCGTTGGTAACCGGCCAGCCGAATCGGCTCTTCATCCAGCTTGCCGTCGTAATACCAACGCCCTTCATTGCCCAACTGCCGCCAATTCTCATGCGGTGGCATCGGCAAATCGGGGTTGCCATCCAGCAATTCACCATCCTGGCCGCGTACCGCGTAGAAAACCTGGTCAAACTTGTCGGTCAGCAGGACTGTCCGCGCCTGCGGCGTGAGCGGCAATTGCAGCTTGCCATCCACCAGACGCAATTGTTCGGCAATCGTAAAGGCGGTATCGAGCAATCCACGGTCATAGGCCTTGGTGGCCGCGCGCAGGGCCACCCAGTTGGCAGCCAAGGCGCCGACCAGCAACAAGCCGAGCATCGCCGGCAGCAGCCGGTCGATGAGCATCCAGCGCAGGCTAGTCGTGTTACGTGTCAGCATCGGCCGGTTTTTCGAGGAAGTAACCCAAACCGCGCACCGTGCGGATGGTGATGTCGGCAACCTCGAGCTTGCTGCGCAGGCGGGATACGAGTTTTTCGATGGCATTGGCCGAGATATCGTCCTGCCAGTCGTACAGCGCCTGCATCAACTGTTCCTTGCTGACAATGCGATTGACCCGGGAGGTCAGGAAAGCCAGGGCCGCCCATTCCCGCGCATTCAGGTCCAGCGCCTTGTCGTCGAGCCAGGCGCGCTTGCCCACCGTATCGAGGCGCAAACGACCCAGCATCACGTCCGGCACAGCCCCGCCCTGCCCGCGCCGGATCAAGGCCCGCACCCTCGCTTCGAGTTCATCCAGCCTGACCGGCTTGACCACATAGTCGTCGGCTCCCAGATCGAGGACGCGGACGCGCTCCTCGACTGCCAGGCGGGCCGAAAGAACCAGTACGGGGGTTTGCTGGCGGCGGGCGCGCAGACGCTGCAGTACCTCGCCGCCATCCAGGCCGGGCAGCCCGAGATCGAGAACAGCCAGTTCATAAACGTTTTCGGCGAGCATGGCATCAGCCAGTTTTCCGTTGTCGGCAAGATCGACAACATAGCCGGAATGGCGCAAAGCGCGCGCCAGCCCATCGGCAAGAAGGGCATCATCTTCAATCAGGAGAATACGCATCGGGTGGTCAGAAAGCGGTCAGGCGAGCTTCATACGATAGCACGCTGACCTGTGGTTTAACTTGATGCGACGCCTACTGACACTCCTGTTTTCCCTGCCGGGCCTGGCCATCGCCGGCACTAGCCTGTCCCTGACGCTGCATGATGCCGAGGCGCTATGGCGCGAACACAGCCGCGAATTGAGGCTGGCTGAAACGCTCATCGCCGGTGCGCAGGCCGATGCACGCACGGCCAGCCAGCGCCCCAACCCCGATTTGACGGTCCAAGCCTTGTCGATCAGCCCGCAATCCGGCTTTGGTGGTGGATCGTTGAAAGACAAGAAGATGGATACCCAGTTCCGTCTCGACCAATTGATCGAACGCGGCGGCAAACGCGACCTGCGCATCAAGGGGGCCGAGGCCCGTGTCGATGCCGCCCGACTGGAGCGTGACGACACGGCACGCCAGCAACTCGGCAGCCTCCGGGAAGCCTATTACAACCTGCGCCTCGCCCAGGAAAAGCTCGCCCTCGCTCAAGACACGGCCGCCCTGTATGGCAAATCGGCGGCGGCTGGTCGCTTGCGCCAGAAGGCTGGCGACCTGGCGCCGGTGGACGTTTCTCGCTTGCAAATCGACCAGGCGCGCGCCGAATCCGACGCCCGGCAGGCTCAGGCCGACCTCGCCCAGGCGCGGCAAATGCTGGCCTATCTGATCGGCCGGGATGGCGATGCCGACCAATTGGTGGCAGTCGACAGCTGGCCGCAACTGGAAGAGACCGCCCTCAACGCCGTCCCGCTTGATCAACGTCCCGATCTGGCCGCTGCCCTGAAACGCCAGCAGGCGGCCGAAGCTGACCGCAATCTGGCACGCGCCAAGCGTAACCGTGATGTCTCGGTCGGCATTCAGTTCGAGCACAACCTGCAAAATGCACCGACCAACAGCTACGGCTTTGGCGTCAGTGTCCCGCTCTTCATCTGGCATGAATACGAAGGCGAGATTGCCCGTGCCGAGGCCGACTACAACACGGCCCGTTTGCAGCTCGAACAGCAACAGGCCGTCGCCATCGGACAGGTGGCCCAGGCCCGCAACGCCCTGCTGGCGGCCCGCGACCGCGTGCAACGCCTGGAGGGTGGGCTGCAGGCCGACGCCGAACGCGTCGCCAAAGCCGCCGAACTCGCCTATAGCAAAGGGGCGATGGGGCTGATGGACCTGCTCGATGCCCGGCGCACCCTGCGCCAGATTCAAATTGAAGCCGCCAGTGCGCGTGCCGATTACGCCAAAGCCTTGTCAGACTGGCAGGTCCAGGCCGAATTCAGAAAGCCCCGATGAAGCTGACCCCACTCCTCATAAGCCCGTCGCTGGCCCTCGCCGGATGCTCTGCCGAACCGGAATCGCCCAAGGCCGATGCCGTGAAAGTAGATGGCGATATCGCCCTGCTGGCTGAGCCGGACAAGGCCACTTTTCTAAAGCTGGTTGCTGTCGAAAAAGACCGCGGGGGCGTGTTGCGTCTGCCGGGACGCCTGGTCTGGAACGAGGAAAAAACGGTCCGTGTTTATCCGCAGGTGGGGGGGCGCATCCAGCGCATCGCCGCTGATGTCGGCCATCCGGTCAAGATTGGCCAGGTACTCGCGACGCTGAACTCTCCCGAATACGGCCAGGCGCTGGCCGATGCGCGCAAGGCACGTGCTGATGCCCAGGTTGCCGGCCAGGCGCTTGAGCGCAATCGCGTTCTGCGCGAAGCCGGCGTAGTGGCCGAGAAGGATTGGCAGCAAGCCGAAGCCGGCGCCATCGCCGCCAAAGCCGAAGCCGAACGGGCCACTCGCCGGATCGCCGGCCTGGGCGGCGATAGCGACGGAACCTATGCTTTGCGCAGCCCGCTTGCCGGTGTTGTCGTGGAACGCAATATCAATCCCGGCCAGGAGCTCCGCCCCGAACAGTCTGCCCCGCCGCTGTTTGTCGTCACCGACCCGAAGAGCCTGTGGATACAAATCGATGCCAGTGAAGCCGACCTTGCCAGCATCAGGAAAGGCGAGCAACTGCAAATCGAACTCAAGCAATATCCCGGCGAACGATTCAAGGGCATCATCCGGCACGTCGCTGATTTTGTGGACCCGAACACGCGCACCATCAAGGTCCGCGGCGAGGTACCCAATGCGGATCGCCGCCTGAAAGGCGAAATGTTCGTCAACGCCCTGGTCGAACTGGATGCCAGCTCGGCCCTGCGTGTCCCGGCCTCGGCGGTTTTCCTCGTGGGCAACAAGCGCTACGTCTTCGTGGAAGAGGCACCCGGACGCTATCGCCGGCAGATCGTCGAGGCCGGTGCCGAGCGTGAT
>JACCDS010159999.1_pt1 | contig 11231 bp, 11 predicted proteins | sample 7446441 | NCBI WGS metagenome assembly JACCDS01 (sample SAMN15323445, study PRJNA562643) | freshwater metagenome | isolation source: river surface water | place: USA:Blue River Watershed | collected 2017-08-17 | reverse complement strand
GGGCCGCGGCAACGACGCCCATTTCGCCGTGCTCGACCCGCGCGTCTCGCGCCTGCACGCCCGGCTGGACCGCCGCGGCGAGCTGGTCGTGCTCTCGGACATCAGCCGCTACGGCACCTGGGTGCGCTTTGCCGGCTCCTCCGCCGTCATCGCCCTGCGCCGCCAGGAATGCGTGCCGCTGGACAAGGGCGAGATGGCGCTGGGCGCCTCCTTCGACGACCCGACCGCGCCCATCGTCAGCTTCTGGTTCACCAGCAAGTCCGGTTATTGAAGAACTGTTGACGCCGTGGCCACCGAGATGGACCGCCGGTCCCTGCCCAAGCTGATCGAGGACCTGCGCACCTACCAGGCCGAGCTGGAGGCGCAGAACAGCGCGCTGGAGTACAGCCGCATCGCCGCCGAAGGTGCCTCGGAGCGCTTCGAGTCGCTGTTCTCCAACGTGCCGCTGGCGCTGATGGTGGTGGACGAATTCGGCATGGTGGAGCAGAGCAACGCCATGGCGCTCAAGCTGTTTCGCCCCAAGGAATCGGACCCGCCGCTCAACTTCCTGCTGCCGGTGGTCACGCCCGACCACGTCGAGCGCGTGCAGCACGCGCTCGATGAAGCCAAGCTCAAGGGCCACAGCGACACCACCGAGGTGGTGTTCTCCAGCGGCCGGGAGGCGCGCTTCACCGGCGATCTGCACATTGCCCGCATCCAGTACTCCAGCCAGAAGAAGGACCTGACGCACTTCATCTGCGCCGTCATCGACCAGGGCCCGCTGCTGACCGAGCGCCGCGCCCTGCAGGAGCGCCGCCGCGCCCTGCAGGAAAGCGCGCTGGCGCTGCAGCAGCGCAACGAGGAGCTGCGCCTGTCCGAGAACCGCCTGGGCGCCATCATCAACTCCTCGCTCGACGCCATCATCTGCGTCGACGGCGAGCAGCGCATCACGGTGTTCAACCCGGCCGCCGCCGCCCTGTTCGCCTGCCCGCCGGAGCAGGCGCTCAAGACCCCGCTGGCGCGCTTCCTGCCCGAGTCCATCGAGGCCATCGCCGCCACCCCGCTGTCGACCCAGGCCGTGCTGGGCGAAGTGAGCGGGCGCACCGCCGACGGCCGCACGCTGGCGCTGGAGGTCAGCGTCTCGCGCGAACGCCAGCCCGAGGGCGAGGGTGACATTACCACCGTGTTCGCGCGCGACCTCACCATGCGCAAGCAGATGGAGGCGCAGCTGCGCGAGGCGCACAAGATGCAGGCCATGGGCACCATGGCCGGCGGCATCGCACACGACTTCAACAACCTGCTGGGCGCCATCCTGGGCAACGTCACGCTGGCACGCCAGGACGCCGGCGCCGACTCGCCGGTGCAGGTCAGCCTGGTGGAGATCGAGAAGGCCGGCAAGCGCGGGCGCGACCTGGTGCGCCAGATCCTGACCTTCAGCCGCAACGAGACGCCGCAGCGCCACCCCGCCCAGCTGGCCGAGGTGGTGCGCGACGCCGTGCGCCTGCTCAAGGTCACGCTGCCGCCCAGCGTCGAGCTGCAGGTGCGCCTGCAGCAGGCACCGCCGGTCCTGGCCGACGCCACCCAGGTCGAGCAGGCGCTCATCAACCTCTGCACCAACGGCATCCATGCCATCGGCAACACGCGCGGCACCGTGGGCATCGAACTCGACAGCGTCGAGCCCGACGCGCACGAGGGCCAGCGCCTGCGCCTGCCCCCCGGCCGCTACGTCACGCTGTCGGTGCGCGACAGCGGCGCCGGCATGGACGCGGCCACGCTGGAGCGCATCTTCGAGCCCTTCTTCACCACCAAGCCCGTGGGCCAGGGCACCGGCCTGGGCCTGGCCGTGGTGCATGGCGTCATGCGCACCCACCTGGGCGCGGTCGACGTGAGCAGCACGCCCGGCGAGGGCAGCGTGTTCACGCTCTACTTCCCGGCCGCCGAGGCCGAAGTCAGCCCGCCGCCCCAGGCCGAGCCCGAACGGCTGCAGACCGCCATGGGCTTCGGCCACCACGTGATGTACGTGGACGACGACCAGGCCCTGGCCTTCCTCGTCAAGCGCGTGCTGGGCCGGCGCGGTTTCCGCATCAGCGTCTACAGCGATCCGCAGGCCGCCCTGGCCGCACTGCGCGAGCGGCCGCTGGACTACGACCTGCTGCTCACCGACTACAACATGCCCGGCTTCAGCGGCGTGGACGTGCTCAGCGAGGCGCGCAAGATCCGGCCCGAGCTGCCCATGGCCCTGGCCTCGGGCTACGTCACGCCCGAGATCGAGAGCAGTGCCCGCACCGCCGGCGCGCGCGCCCTGATCCACAAGCCCAATGACGTGGCCGAGCTGTGCGACACCGTGCAGCGGTTGATCCAGGGTGAAGGCAAGCGCTGAGAACCTGCAAATAAATCTGCTGCGCAGCCCGACCGCCGCGTTGGGCGGTGCTCGCCATCCTCACGTACTTGAAGTACGCTGCGGTGGCTGCGCTCCGTCCGCCTTGCGCGCGGGCCGCTCGCTACGATTTCTTCACAAGTTCTGAGCCCTTCACCATGCGGAACATTGCCTGCCTCCACGCGGACACGGCCCTGCTGGTGCTGGACAAGCCCGCCGGCCTGCTCTCGGTGCCGGGACGCGGCGCCGACAAGCAGGACTGCGCCGCCGCGCGCGCCCAGGCGCAGTGGCCCGACGCGCTGATCGTGCACCGGCTGGACATGGCCACCTCGGGCCTGCTGCTGCTGGCGCGCGGCGCCGCCATGCAGCGGCGCCTGGGCATGGCCTTCGAGGCGCGGCAGGTGCACAAGCGCTACCTCGCGGTGGTGGCCGGCCATCTGGCCCAGGACGCCGGCGAGATCGACCGCCCGCTCATGACCGACTGGCCGAACCGCCCGCGCCAGCTCATCGACCCGCGCGGCAAGCCCAGCCTGACGCGCTGGCGCGTGCTGGCGCGCGAAACCGACGCGCAGGGCCGGCCACAGACCCGGCTGGAACTGGAGCCGGTGAGCGGCCGCACGCACCAGCTGCGCGTGCACCTGCAAGCCATCGGCCACCCCATCCTGGGCGACGCGCTCTACGCCGACGCCCAGAGCCAGGCGCGCAGCCCGCGCCTGCTGCTGCACGCCAGCGAACTGGCGCTGGCGCACCCGCTCAGCGATGAAGCCCGGCGCTGGCACAGCCCGGCCCCTTTTTGACGGAGACCCCATGAGCGACACCCATCTGTACATCCTGACCGGCGCCTCGCGCGGCATGGGGCTGGCGATGGCGCAGCAACTGCTGCAGCCCGGCCACGCCCTGCTGTGCATCGCACGCCGGGAGAACGCGGCGCTGGCCGCCCTGGCCGCCCAGGCCGGCTGCACACTGGCGCAGTGGCCGCTGGACCTGGCGCACGGCGTGGAAGCCGCCGCCCGGCTGCGGCAGTGGCTGGGCCAGCCCGGCCGGCGCCATGCCAGCGCCACGCTGATCAACAACGCCGGCGTGATCCCCGCCATCGCGCCGCTGTCGGACCTCGCCCCGGACGACATCGCCCATGCCCTGCGCGTCGACTTGGAAGCGCCCATGGCGCTCACCGCCGCCTTCCTCGCCGCCACGGCCGGCTGGAACGTGCCGCGCAAGGTACTCAACATCTCCTCCGGCCTGGGCCGCCGCCCCATGGCCTCGCAAGCCACCTACTGCGCCGCCAAGGCCGGCATGGACCTGTACACGCGCTGCGTGGCGCTGGAGGAGGCGCTCAAGCCCCATGGCGCCAAGGTCTGCTCGCTCGCCCCCGGCGTGATCGACACCGACATGCAGGTGCAGCTGCGCGGCGCCGCGGCCGCCGCCTTCCCCGACCGCGGCCGTTTTGAACAACTCAAGAGCGGCGGCCAGCTCGACAGCCCCGAAACCGCTGCCCGCAAGGTCCTCGCGTACCTCAACCGCCCCGACTTCGGCAGCGAACCCGTCGCCGACGTGCGCGGCTAGACCGAAGATTCAAGACAGAGAAGAAGCGCCGCCCAGAAGGGGCTTCAGCGCGGAACGCCGTGGAACCGGCTCCGCCGGGCCACTGGCGTTGCCCCCTCTTCAGAGGGGGGTGGCGTAGCGACACGAAGTGCGCGCAGCCTGGGGGAGCTTCCCTAATGCAGCGTCAGCACCGGAATGGTGGTGTGCGCCAGCACGCGCTGCGTCTGGCTGCCGACGAAGAGCCGCTCCATCAGGCCCATGCCGTGCGTGCCCATGACGATGAGGTCGGCGCCGCTGCGCTGGGCCGCCTCCAGGATGGCGCGAAAGACCGGCTGCGGTTCGCGCGCCAGCAGCCGCCCGCAGGCCACCCCGGCCTGGCGCGCCAGCGCCTCGGCCTGCGCCAGCCGCTGCTCGGCCGCCTGCAGGCCGGGCACCTCCTGCGGCGCGTCCGCGGGCCGGTAGGCGCTGGCCATGATATGGGCCGGGAAATGTTCGAGCGCCGTCATCACCGTGACGCGCGCGCCCAGCCGGGCCGCCAGCTCGACGCCGCGCGTCACCGCGCGCAGGGCGGGGTCGGAGCCATCGGTCGGAAGCAGGATGTGCTGGAACATGGCGTACTCCTCTCGGGTCTGCGCCAGTCTAGGCCGGCTATTGCGCGCCGTCATGATCCAGATCAAGATACACAGCGCTGCCAGCCGTGCCCGCCCCGGCCATTTGGCGGCACACTGCAAGCCTGTCGACGCCCTACCCATGACCACCCCCTCGCAACGCAGCCTGGGCGCCAAGCTGGCGCTGGCCGGCACGCCCTTCCTGCTGCTGGCCCTGCTGGCCACGGCGGCCACGCTGTGGGTGTCCTGGCAGCTCGACGGCGGTGCGGCCGCCGTCAACGAGGCCGGGCGCATGCGCATGCAGGCCTACCGCATGGCGCTGACCCAGAGCACCGGCCCGGGCGCCGAGCTGACCGAGCGGGTCGCCGAGTTCGAGTCCAGCCTGCAGCTGCTGCGCCACGGCGATGCGGAGCGCCCGCTCTTCGTGCCCTGGGACGAGACCGTGCAGCAGTATTTCGGCGTCATCGAGCAGGACTGGGAGGGCTTTCGCACCCTGCTCGGCCAGTCCGCGGGCAACAGCGGGCCGCAGCAGCTGCGCGAACTGACGATCGACTTCGTCAGCCACATCGACGCCTTCGTGCGCAGCATCGAGACCCACATCTCGCGCTGGACCGCCATCCTGCACCTGCTGCAGACCACGCTGCTGGCCATCGTGGTGCTGGGCACCGTGGTGCTGCTGGTCATCGGCCACTCGCTGGTGCTCGAACCGGTGACCCAGCTCAAGCGCGCCATCGAGAAGATCCAGGGCGGCGACTTCGACGCCCGGGTCGACCATCGCAGCAGCGACGAGTTCGGCACCCTGGCCACCGGCTTCAACGACATGGCCGCGCACCTGCAGTCCATGTACCGCCACCTGGAGGCCAAGGTGGCCGAGAAGACCGCCGAACTGGAGGAAAAGCGCGAGCGGCTGGAGAGCCTGTACGAGGTCACGGCCCTGGTGGCGCGCAGCACCACGCTGGACGGCCTGGCCCAGGGCTTCACGCGCAGCATCCGGCGCATCGCGCATGCCGACGGCGTGGCGCTGCGCTGGTCCGACCAGAGCAACCAGCGCTACCTGATGCTGGCCGCCGAAGGCCTGCCCCCCGGGATGGTGGAGGCCGAGCACTGCATCCACAAGGGCGACTGCGATTGCGGCGCCGGCATGGCGGCAGACGCCAGCCTGCGCGTCATCCCCATCCACGCCCTGGGCGAACCGCGCGAGCGCCTGTGCGTCCAGGCCGGCTTCGGCTCGCTGGTCAACATCCCGGTGCGCCTGCACGAGCGCCTGATGGGCGAGGTGGACCTGTTTTTCCACGCCCGCACCGAGCCCTCGGCCGCCGAACGCTCGCTCTACGAGGCGCTGGCCAGCCACCTGGCCGGCGCCATGGAGAACCTGCGCCTCAACGCGCTGGACATGGAAGCCGCCGTGGCGCAGGAACGCCACCTGCTGGCGCGCGAACTGCACGACTCCATCGCCCAGTCGCTGGCCTTCCTCAAGATCCAGGTCCAGCTCATGCGTGACGCGCTTGGCAGTGGCGACCGCCAGGCCATGGCCCAGGTGCTGGAGGAGATCGACGCCGGCGTGCGCGAGAGCTATGGCGACGTGCGCGAGCTGCTCATGCACTTCCGTACCCGCACCAACACCGAGGACATCGAGACCGCGCTCCTCACCACGCTGCACAAGTTCGAGCTGCAAAGCGGCCTGAAGGCGCAGCTGCAGATGCAGGGCCACGGCCTGCCATTGGCGCCGGACCTGCAGATCCAGGTGCTGCACATCGTGCAGGAGGCACTGTCCAACGTGCGCAAGCACGCGCGCGCCTCGCAGGTCTGGCTGGACGTGCAGCAGCAGCCCGAGTGGCGCTTCGAGGTGCGCGACGACGGCCGCGGCTTCGACAGCGAGGTCGGCGTCGACGACAGCCACGTCGGCCTGCGCATCATGAGCGAACGCGCCGAGCGCATCGGCGCGCGCGTCGAGGTGATCTCCACCCCCGGCAGCGGCACCTCGGTGGTGCTGACGCTGCCGGCCCTGCTGGTTGCTGCCCACACCGTCCTCCCCAAGCCTCCCACCGTCCTGCAACATGCCGCCTGACCGCATCCGCATCCTGGTCGTCGATGACCACACCCTGTTTCGCCGCGGCCTGACCGCCCTGCTCAGCCGCGAGCCCAGCCTGGAGGTGGTGGGCGACGCCGCCGACGCCGGTGAAGCCCAGCGCCGCGCCCAGGAGCTGCAGCCCGACCTGATCCTGCTCGACAACCACCTGCCCGGCGTGCGCGGCGTGGACGCCCTGCCCGCGCTGCGCGAGGCGGCGCCGCAGGCGCGCCTCCTCATGCTGACCGTCAGCGAGGACGAACAGGACCTGGCCGCGGCGCTCAAGGCCGGCGCCGCCGGCTACCTGCTCAAGACCATCGAAGGCGAAGCCCTCAGTGCCGCCATCGACCGCGTCATGCAGGGCGACAGCGTGGTGGCGCCGGAGATGACCGGCAAGCTGGTCTCGGTGCTGCGGGGCGGCACGCCCGCGCCCCCGCCGAGCCCCGCCACCGCGCTGCTGGGGCAGCTCTCGCCGCGCGAGCGCGACATCCTGCGCGGCATCGCCCGCGGCGCCAGCAACAAGGAGATCGGCGCCGAACTCGGCATCGCCGAGACCACGGTCAAGATCCACGTGCAGCACGTGCTGCGCAAGCTCGATGTGAGCACGCGGGTGCAGGCGGCGGTGCTGGCAGCGAATGCCGGGGTGAACTGACCAAAACCGTGCGCCCTGAGGCTGTTGAAGGGCAGCGCGGGGCTTCGACAGGCTCAGCCCGGGCGGTTTGTATCGTTGGATGCCAACCGAATCAGCCCGTCATCGACCTGGCGGCTTGTGCGTTGGTCTGAATGACGCCATCCATGCGCTGGATCAGCTGCTGCTCCTCTGGCGTCGTCTCCTCGTCCAAGCTGATGCCGTCGCGGACTTTGGCCCATGCTTTGACGACAGCTGTGGCCATCTTGCGAAACTCGGTCATGGTCTGTTCATACCGGAAGCCGCAGTCCTTGCAAAAGGCCTCCCAGGAGTGCGCACCCACCGCACCAAATTCCTCTTCATCCCCGATGAAAAGCGCCAGACGGTTGTCACCGTAGGCCTGCACGCACAGCAGGTCGTAGAAGGGCGCGAGCGTGTAGCCTGTGTCATCGATCAGCACCGACATGTTCTTCGCATGCGCGTCTGAGTTGCCGATCAGGTAGTTGAACATCACCCAGCGCTGCAGCTCCAGCAGATCGCGCCCGGTGACCTGCAGGCCCCGCAGCGCCGCCACCAGCTTGGGCAGACTCACCAGCCCCGCGTTGCGCTGGTATTTCCAGTCAGACCCCACCTGCAGCAGCTGGCAGCCGTCGATCTGGTGCAGCCCAAGGATGTTGCCGGCCACCATGACGCGGTCATAGCGCTCCACCACGTAGACCGCTTCCGGGACGCGCAGCAGCCAGACCTTGGGCACCGGCAGCTTGACGGCGCGCGCCAGCGTCATGCAGGCGTATTCGTTGATAGCGCTGGGCTGGAAGGCCTTGAGCCGGGTGTCTGGCTTGAATATGTGGGTGGTGGGCGACTGCCCCACGCTGTCGCTGATGCGCCCCGTCCTGGGATCGAACCTCAGCCCGATCTTGTCCTGCGCCCCCGCCAGCGACATCGTCGCCTGGGGGTTGGACATCAACAGCGGCATTTCGCCACGCTCGGACAATCGCTTGCTCAGCTGCTCATGACTCAGCGGCTCGTACTGCTGCTCGATGCTGGGCGCCCGCCCCTCGGGCAGCACGGAGAGCACACCAGGCAGCTCGGCCCCCAGCTTGCCGACCATCTCGAAGGGAGAGGCATCGCGTGACTGGATCGCGTTGAGGATGTCTTCAAGCGCCGCGCCCTCGGGCAAGAGGTTGGCGAAGAAAGTGCGCACGCCTTCTCCGGTGAACCGCTCCTTCTGCAGGGGGAAGCTGGGTGCCAGCACAAAGCCGCCGTGCTGCTCCAGCCACTGTTCGTCGTACTCGAAGAAGTAGACGCCGCCCTCATGGCCCAGCCACCCCATGGGACGGGCATTGGCCCACACGCGAAGGCGGATCATCTATCTTTCCCGCTGCGTTGCCGCGCGTTGTTGATGATCCCTCCACCTGTGGACGGTCTGACTTCATCCGATGCACGCGCCTCAACAGGGTTCGCGATCAACCCGCCAGAGGCACGTTCACTCCGGGCATCTTGCCGCGCTCCCGCAATGATGCCCATCGACGCATCATCCTTGCGGCTCGTGATGAGCATCGTCAGCCCCAGCCCATTGACCAGCTGCACCAGCTTGCCCAGCGTGCAACGCTCCGGTTGCGTCTCCGCATCCCGGATGAAAGAGGGGCTTACATTGCACACGGCTGCGGCTTGCGCCCGCGTCAGCTTCTGACGCTTGCGCTCGCTTTCCAGCAGATTCGCCAGCTGAGGGAGGTTGTTCAGTTCAATCTTCATTTTTGATCCCTTGGGGTCACTTTATCGCAATATAGTGATCAAATCAATATATATTGCCCTCATGAGATCAAATGTGCATCCTCTGCAACCATCATTCTCTTGGTGCTGATTTTTGACCCCATTGGCTCAAAAATAAACAAAACAATAGCTACTGGACTCAAATCTGTCCTCATGGGGTCACTCCATACAAATCAACCTCTTGGACCCGCATGGCGCAGCTGCAGTCGGTGGCGTCGCCGCCGCCGCCCGCACCACAATCCCAGCACACCTCTGTCGGCCCGGGCACAGTTGGAACAGCATTCCTCGCGTAAGCGTGACATCGTGGACGGCATCGCCCGCGGCGCCGAACTCGGCATCGCCGAGACCACGGTCAAGATCCACGTGCAGCACGTGCTGCGCAAGCTCGATGTGAGCACGCGGGTGCAGGCGGCGGTGCTGGCAGCGAATGCCGGGGTGAACTGAGTAGGCCGGCGATGTTCATCGCCCGCCCGAGCTGGTAGATTCCCGGATGACCGGACGGCCGTGCGGGGACTGGCAACAGCGGATGGAAGGACAGCTTGATGCAACGGGACCTTGTCGACAAGAAGACTGCGAATTCGATGTCAAGTCATGCGCCTGGGTGGCCGGGGACAGCACATGCCTGCCGATAGTCCGTTCGTCTGGCACGAGCTCGTCACCTCAGATCAGGGTGCCAGTGGCGACTTCTTTACCGGGCTCTTGGGGTGGTCCAAGCGAGAGGTCGACGCCGGTCCATTCGGAACTTACACGCTCTTTCGGGTGGATGGCCGGGATGTCGCAGGCATGATGAATCCGACACCTGATTCGCCTGGCACGGGGTCCTACTGGCACGCGTACCTGGCGGTCGCTGATGTGGATGCCTGCGCAGACAAGGCCGTGGCACTCGGCGGCAAGGTGCTGGTGCCACCGCATGATGTGCCGGATGTCGGTCGCATTTGTGCCGTTGCAGATCCCACCGGCGCGGTTGCGCATCTCATGCAAGCCATGGACCGATCCGGTGCGTGACGTTGCGCCACGTGCCCGACGGCACCGACCGACCATCGCCTGAATCGACGATCACCCACCATGCGCCCCGCCCCGCTGCGCCCCGCCCTGCTGGCCTGGCTGCTCATCCTGGCCCTGGCTGTCGCCAACGGCGCCCTGCGCGAGGCGCTGCTGATCCCGGCGCTGGGCCGGTTCTGGGGCCTGGTGCTCAGCGGCGGCCTGCTGGCGCTGTTCATCCTGCTCGTGGCCCGCAGCCTGGTGCGGCACCTGCGCGGGATCGGCGTAGTGCCGGGCCTGCGCATCGGCCTGCGCATCGGCCTGCTCTGGCTGCTGCTGACGCTGGCCTTCGAGTTCGGCTTCGGACGCTACGTGCAGCACAAGCCCTGGCCGGAGCTGCTGGCCGCCTACACCTTCGAAGACGGCAACCTCTGGCCGCTGCTGCTGCTGGTCACGCTGCTGGCGCCGGCACTGGCGGGCGGGCTGGATGCGCGGGCGCAGCGCCGCGGCCCGGGCGCCTGAGCCGGCACTGCCGGCCTTTGATCCACCTCAAGCTCCGGGCGAATAGGCGGCCCGACTAGTTCTTTCGGAGGATGCCGCACCCCTCCGGCGCTACCTCCGGAGGATGGCGGCAACGGCCGCCGCTTTCTACAGTCCATGCAACCTCTCAGGAGTCGTGCAATGGACAAGAACCGGCAAGCCCTTTCCGTGCTCATCGTCAGCACCCTGGCCTTCACCGTGTGTTTCATGGTGTGGATGATGTTCGGCGTGATCGGCATCCCGATCAAGAAGGCGCTCAACCTCAACGCCACCGAATTCGGCCTGCTCACGGCCACCCCGGTGCTGACGGGCTCGCTGATCCGCGTGCCGCTGGGCATCTGGACCGACAGGTACGGCGGGCGCATCGTCATGGCCATCCTGATGGCCAGCACCGTACCCGCCATCTGGCTGATGGCCTATGCCACCGCTTACTGGCACTTCCTGGTGATCGGCCTCTTCGTCGGCCTGGCCGGCGGCTCCTTCTCGGTCGGCACGCCCTATGTGGCGCGCTGGTACCCGAAGAACCGCCAGGGCTTCGCCATGGGCGTCTATGGCGCGGGCAACTCGGGCGCGGCGGTCAACAAGTTCATCGCGCCGGCGCTGGTGGTGGCCTTCGGCTGGACCATGGTGCCGCAGGTGTATGCAGCCATCATGCTGGGCACTTTGGTGCTGTTCTGGATGTTCAGCCACAGCGACCCCGCCCACCTGGTGTCCAACAACGTCAGCTTCAAGGAG
>JACCDS010213936.1_pt1 | contig 11238 bp, 15 predicted proteins | sample 7446441 | NCBI WGS metagenome assembly JACCDS01 (sample SAMN15323445, study PRJNA562643) | freshwater metagenome | isolation source: river surface water | place: USA:Blue River Watershed | collected 2017-08-17 | reverse complement strand
GGGCGGCACCAGTTTTCAATACGTCGGTCGTCTAATTGGCAAGACAACGGTCTCCAAAACCGTGGACGAAAGTCTTATGGGGGTTCGAGTCCCTCCCGACGTGCCAGGTTTCGGAAGTGCTCAATGCGGCGCTTCTTTGCGGGGGTATAGCTCAGATGGTTAGCAGCAACCGACTTTTAATCGGTAGGTCCTGGGTTCGAGTCCCAGTGCCCCCACCATCGTTTCATCCACATCACGGGTCGTTGACAGAGCGGCAGATGTAGCGGACTCTTAATCCGTACCAGCAGGGTTCGACTCCCTGGCGGCCCACCACTCTTTTTCACGCGTCGTTGGCAGAACGGTTATGCACCGGACTCTTAATCCGAGGGAGCAATCCCAATCTGGGTTCGACCCCCAGGCGGCGCACCAATCGTGAAGCGTGTCTACCTACACGCTTCGAGTCCCGGCTTTCAAGCCGTTCATCACTTCAATGAAAGGAGACCGTCATGGTCCAAGTCTTGGCACTCGACGCTGCCGGCCATCCCAGTGAGTGGCTGAACGTCGAAAAGGCCGCCTACTACGTTGCAAAGGGCCTGGTAGCCTGGGACCTCGGCGAGACGTGCATGCGTCTGCGCGGGGGTGTCAACGCACGCTCGGGCGAGCAGTCCGTCCTGGAGCTCAAGCCCATCATCAGCGTGCGCTGCCCGATTCACTTCCAGAAGGCCCACAAGTCCCCCGCGTTCAGCCGCAGCGTCTTGCTGCGCCGTGACCGCCTCATGTGCGCTTACTGCGGCGAGGTCTGCAAGGAGAAGGACCTGACGCTGGACCACGTGACACCGGAGTCTCGCGGCGGTGCAACCGACTACATGAACCTGGTCGCGGCCTGCAAGCCCTGCAACAACCGCAAGGACTGCCGGACGCCGGAGGAGGCGAAGATGCCTCTGCTCTACGTGCCGTACGTGCCAAACCTGCACGAGAAGTTCATTCTGGACAACCGGGTCATCCTGGCCGACCAGCAAGAGTTCCTGCTGCAGTCTGTGCCCAAGCACAGCCGGCTCTGGTCCTAGGTTGCTCCGCGAGCGCCTCGTTGAGCGCGCACCAACAAAAAAGCCCACCGGCACATCGCTTGGTGGGCTTTTTCTTTTCGGCGTGACCCGCGGAACACCGGCGGCACGAGCGTGAATAGCTGTAGGGGTGGGTACTGAATTCCCACATGGCCCACGATGTGCGGAGGAATCGAACCTCCGTCGAGCGCCAGTCAAAGACGGAATCGAACCGCCTACCAAAGAACAAGATTTGATTCATCGCGCCAAGCACTCAGACGAGAGGGCCCTCTCGTTGACTCGCCACTTGCTCTTTTGCGCATCAGCCTGCGCATTCCCTACGAAGTGATTGTAACACAAAACGGTAGCGTCCTAAAGAGGCCACCGTCGAGTACTAAACAGACGGTGCTCTGTCTCGCGTCAGCGAACGACTTTCACCGGCTGCCAATTGTCCCCGGAACAGCCGCGGGGCGTGTGCAGAGACGGCAGGCCGTGGCCCACGCTGGGCCGGGCCACACCCGGGTGCTCGCGCATCCATTCCTGCACGAACCAGAGCTGGCCACAGCCTCCCCCGATGGTGTCCATGCCGGCGGGGTCGAACACGCGCACGTTGTATCCCCGCTCGACCAGCTTGCTGGCAAACTCGGTGGCCAGGTCGCGCTGGTGCTGGTTCTTGGCCTTCTCGAATTCGTTGCGCTCGCAGATGACGGAGACCGTGGCTTCCCAGATGGCCGGGTCGTAGAGCGCGAGGATGCGGTCGGCGTCGAGGCCCGACACGTTGGCGTCGTGCGCGCAGTAGTTGAAGAAGGGTCGGCGGCCGGTGGCCTGGTGCCAGGCAAGACCGGTGTCCGCGATGCCTTGCAGCGTGAGCTTCTTCTTGAACGGGATGAGCGCGTCGCGCGCGGCATCCGTCGACTCATGGACCGAAAACTGCAGGCCGACCGCGGGAATCTCCTTGCTCATTTCGAGCACCCAGCCGTAGTCGACGTCCGGAGCGCTGGTGCTGATGAGCAGAGAGGCCTGAGGGTACATCGCGTGCAGCCGGCGGAAGGCCTCGTAGAGCGCCTTGTTCATGACCGGCTCGCCCATGCTCATCACCATGATTTGCAGCTTCTTGATGCGGGCGGGGTCCAGGCCGCCGATGGCGGTCTCCAGCAGGTGCTGGGGCTGGCTCACAATTTCGTCGGCGGTGAGGTTGCGCACGAAGTAGTCACCCGTGCCGCAGAAGCGGCAGCCGATGGGACAGCCGCTCATGGTCGAGCAGCAGATGACCGTTCGTTCTTCGTACTCTGGGTAGCGGTAGAGGACGGACTCGACCGCACAGTCGGGCTTCACGAACACGTGCTTGGTGACGTGCTCGGCAGGGTCAGGGAAGACTTGGATGTTGTCCCAGTGAGACGAGGCGGATTGAGCGTGAGCGGTGGAGGATGTCATTGACGTCAAAGGGGGTCGGCACCGAGGTGGGCCGGGTCGTGACGTGTAGGCAAAACGAGGCCGCGCAGCCTTGGTCTCCAGTGCGCTCAGAAGAGCCGGTTCGAGTCGTCCGACGCGAGGGGCCAAAGAAAAAGGCTACTCGTGCGAGTAGCCTTCAGAAGCAGGTTCAGGGCCTGATGACGATGCCGTTCACACTGAACGTGACGAGCATGCCGAGGGAGAGGTCAAACTGGGTGCTGACGCGAACGTTGACCGGCTCAATGCCGTTGGCACAGAGCTGCGCATACACAAGGTTGGCCAGGCGCCCGTCGTCGTTCTGGGCACCGTTGCGTGAACGGTCCGAGGTGACCAGCGTGCGCGTGTAGTTGATGCTGCGCCCTCTGAGAGAGCCGCTCAGAGCCTCTTGGACCAGCGCCAGGCTCAGCGCTTGCATATCGCTTGTCGGCAGGTGAGTCTTCTCGAACTCGCCGTAGCGGTCGTTGCCGGGAACGAACTCGAGCGGGCCGACGGCTAGCGCGCACTCCTGGATGATGAGGTCGAGTTCACTGGCCGATAGTTGATTCAGGGGCATTCCAATACTCCGGTGATGTCCTGCCTCGTATAGCCACACGGCAGCTTGAGGGGCTGAAAGAAAAAGCCCGGTCATGCAACCGGGCTTGAAAGAGTCAGAGTTTTCGCCAGACCGACCATCGGTCGTGAACGGTGGCAAACCTCAGGTGGTCCTGGTTGAGCTGCTGCGTGGCGGCTTCATCTTTCGACCACAGCGTCTCATCCTCGAGCTGTGCGAAGAACGCGTCGTCGGCTGTGCAGCCGCCGGCGGATTCACCTTGGAATATCAGCACCTGGCCGGGTTTCATGCGGGAGATGACGTCGTAGCCGAACGAGCGCTGGTAGGGAGGCCAGCACAGGATGACGACTTCGTAGTCACCTGGCAGCAGCTGCAAGCTGTCGCCTTCGTGGTCTCGACGCCAAACCTTGCGCATGCGGTAGCGGCCTGGGCTTTCGCCGCCGAGGTCGGAAGCGGTGACATTGACCCCTTCCTGAGCGAGCACATGGCTGAGCCAGCCCGTTCCGGCCGCGGCGTCCAGGCACTTGCGCGCACCGATGAAGCGGGCCAGCGCCTGCACTGTCTCGCGCGTCAGTACGACGAAGCCGTACTCGGCAATGTGCACGTGGCGAGCCGCGAGACCGTCGAACAGCAGCCCGCGTGGGTCCAGCAGGTCGGCGAAAGCCGGATGCTCCAGCATCACCGCCTTGGGCTGATTGGGCACCAAGGGAGTCAGGGGCTCCTTAAGCATCGACTGAAGCGCTTTAAGTTCGTTTTCGAGAGTATCCAAAAGTCCTCCGTTGTCCTAAAATGTTCCTTGTGTAGCTAAACTGATTCGCTCTATGGTCGATAGAACCTAACACCCTTGCAGTACTGACCCTTTGATGAAAAAAGTCTACCTCGCTGGTCCGGATGTCTTCTTCCCGGACGCAGACGCCCACTTCGACGCTCTGGAAGCGCTGTGCGCCAAGCATGGCCTTCAGGGCGTTCGGCCGTCCGACGGCGGGCTGTCTCGTGGCCTGAAAGGCACCGGCGACGAAGTGTCTGAGCGCATCTACCAGGCGAACGTGGACTACATCCGTGAATGTGACGCCGTGCTGGCCAACCTGCAACCCTTCCGCAACGCGTTGGAGCCGGACAGCGGCACGGTGTTCGAAATCGGCTTCGCGGTCGCCCTGGGCAAGCCTGTCGCAGGTCTGCTGCCCGACATGTCGACGTTCGAGTCGCGCGTCATCGCGCACTGCGGGGTCCAGCCCACCGCCGGCGGCCCGGCTTTCGACGCGACGCACGGCATGATGATTGAGCAGTTCAGCCAGCCGATGAACCTGATGCTGGCGCGGTCCTCGGCCCTGTTCGACGACCTGGACGCGGCGCTGGCGCACCTCGCCGCCGCACTGAAGGCGGCCTGACCGATGTCGGTCGCTCCCTTCAAGGTCGAGTACCCGCCGGTGGACCGCACGAGCGTGCGGCCGCAGGCTTACGGCACGTCAGGCACCATCATCATGTCGGGTCTCGAGGGCCACGTCGTGGAATCTGCGGGCAAGACAGGCGTGCTGCGACTGAAGCCCGTGAACTCACGCCGAAAGGTGACGCCTACTTGCTACGTCGACGTGCCGCTGGAGAAGAAGGCGCTGCGCGAGTTGATGGCTCAGTTGCAGCAGCTCGAAGCGACCCTGCGCTGAGCCGTCCCCGACAAAACGAAGCCCGGTCCTTGCGTCCTTGCAAGAGGCCGGGCTCTTTCGTTGGTGGGCGGGGTCAGCTCTGGAATCGGTCTTGCCGTTCGCGCTCCATGCGCTGGTGCTCCAGCTCCTCGACGGTGGGCTGCCGGCTCAGCGCTGTTCGCAGATTCGGTGCACCGACGATGTCGAGGTCGTAGCAGGGCAGGGCGCGTGCTGACATCGGGCACATCGACACCTTGCCATCCGTGTCCAGGGCCACGCTGAAGCGAGCGCCTTCGTACGGTCGGCGCAGTCCCTTGGTGTTGACCAGCGTTGCCGAGTAAGTTTTCGAGCCCTGGCGCAGCTCTACCGCCTTGTCGTCGACCTTTTCTAGGACGTAGTCGAAGTCCAGGCGCGTGCCGTTCCAACGCGCAAAGTCTCGTTGAGCTGTCACCAGGCACCCGCCGCAGACGCCGAGCACGGTGAGGCTCATCAGCCAGCCGGCGGAGAGACGAGGAATCTTCATCAGTGGACTCGCTTGAAACTTGAGAGCGCTGCGCCCGTGGACCGCAGTTCGAAGGACAGCGCGGGGAACCGCTCCTCAAGGCGACGCAGGGCTGCGGCGGCGTTGTCGGTCTCGACCGAGAGGTCGATGAGCACGCCGCCCTCCACGTGCTCGACGTCGAAAACCACGCGCCAGCGTTCGTCCTGTGCTGCGCCGGAGTTCAGAAAGCCCAGCCACTGCGGATGCGACCGGAAGAACCAGCGTGCCAGGTGTTCGTCCGCGCCTTCAACCAGCAGGCGGTACCGGCCGTAACGGGTCAACAACGACTTCCCGCGCCCAGTGGTGCCCAGCACGGCCACGTGGCCGCTGAGGCTTGCCGAGGGCAACATGGCGACGACCATCGAGGCGATGTGGTCCGGGTCGCCTTGTGCGAGAGGGTTGTACGCGCGCGTCATGCAATCCCGGGGCGCAGGGCCTGCTGCAGGACGGCGACCGCCTGCTGGCGTTCGGCGTGGCGTGCGTCGAGCTCGGCCTGCAGCCTGGGAATCAGGGCTTCGAGGTCCCGGATGGACAGATGCTGGCCCAAGCGGGAGGTCAGGGCGTGCGCGAACTGCGCGCAGTCCAGCTCACTGCTGTCCAGCTCTGCGGCCTCCAGCACTTCGTCGCGTTCGATGGCAGCCCAGCCGTCGGTGTTGGACTGGCACTGGATGACGAAGCGCGACTGGGATGCCCGGTGAACCACGAGGGTTTCGTCGGTGCGCCAGCTCGCGATGTTGCTGCAGAACTGTTCGAGGTCGGCGAAAGCGGCCAGGTCTGGCTTCACGAAGCGTTTTCCTTGGCCGTAGCGCGCTGCTGGGCAAGGCGTTCGCGAATCTCGACCATGCCCATCTCATCGTCTTCCATGCGCGCTGCTTCCGAGCGCAGCCAGGCCGGCACGTCGACGGGCAGCCAGTCCATGGAGGTCCCGCCATCGGTCGGGGGCAGCAGGGCCTTGCCGTCCTTGACCGCAAAGAAGGCGGTCTGACCCAAACGACGGAAGATGTTCAGGCGCGGGTTCTCGTGGGGAGCCTTCTCGCCGTAGGTGGATGAGGCGTACTCGAGCAACTCCGGCGTGCCACCGGGCGTGGTGGGCATCTTGTAGACGGCAACGCCGTACTTGCCGCCGCGGTCGTCGCAGGTCTCGTAGGCAGCGTCGCGAACCTGGCCCAGGTCGGTGCTGCACAGCACGAAGTACTGATGGTTGTTGGTCCAGCCCCAGCGATAGGCCACGGCAAGGTAGGTTTGAGTCGGGGTGTTCATGGTTTGCTCAAGCAACACTGGCTGTGCCGCATTATAGGCTATCAGAGCCTATAAGCAAACATGATACGGACTTTAGCGTCGGTTTAGACCGAGTTGTCGGCCCGTCACCGCCGAGTCTGACGCGCCAAAAGACAAAGGCTGCGGTGGAGCCTCATCTCCACCGCAGCCTTGGCTGCTCCCCTCGGGGGAGCTCGGATGCCGCCTGCTTGGCGGCGCTATGCCAGCGGGGCGTCCCGCTCCAGCTCAAAGAGTGCCGGCTCGGTGAGGGCCAATTGCACGAGCTGGGCGCCCAGCGAGGTCAACGCGTCGTGGTACTCGCTGCTCAGATGGTCGCCACACCGGTCATGGCCGAACTCATGAAGCAGCAGCTCCGTGATGGGCGGCAGGGGGCCCTCGAACCAGCGATGCCCGAGCCGGCCCAGGTTGAACCGCAGAACGCCTTCTCCGTAGGTGGCTGCGAACGGCCAGGTGATGTCACTGACGATGCTGACGGTAACGTCTCTGCCGAGCAGTCGCAGGCCGATTCGCTGGGCATAGCTCGAGACCGCGTGCATGGCCGGTGTCCAGGCTTCAGGCGCAAGCTCGTCCAGCGGCTTGCCCTCCTTGCTGTAAGGCCGAGGGCTCGGTGTCACCTTGCCTGCCGCGGGGAGCGCCTGTGCCCGCCGCATGGCGTCCCATTCCGCGCGAGACAACTGCCCCCCGTGAACGACCACGTAGCCCTGAGCCACTGCCAACTTGTTTGCTTCGAGGTCTGAGGGGTCGTAGGCCACTCGCTTGTCGCCAAAACGCAGGGACGCCAGCCGTACCACGGTGTCGTCGCTCAGCACATCCCCGTTGCGCTGCAGGGCATCGCGCACCCAGGTCGAGTTGGCGTCTTCGGTGGTCAACTGCCCACTCAAGGCTTGTACGGTGAGAGCCCTCACTCGAGCGAGGTAAGCCGGCGGGACATTGTCGCGGTCGAGCCCCAGGGGGACTTTCTGTTGGATGTCCACGTGCCACCGGTCGGAGGTGGCCACAACCGGGATGCCCAGCTCATACAGGAACGGGGTCTCTCCTTCGAGGGGCTCGTAGATGTCGATGCGCGTCTTGCGCTGCGAGGGACGCAGCTGGCCTTCGGCGTTGGCGATTTCGGTGGGCAGCGTCGCATCGACGCTTGCCAGTTTCTGCCGGTTCGGCAGCAGCTCACCGTTGAAGAAGGACTTCACGTCGCCGTTTGGAATCAGGCGACGCATCGCTGCTTCGCAGTCCAGCAGCTCCTCGTTGGTCATCCGCAGGACGCCGGTGAACACCGAGCCCCGCTCTGTCTTGGCGCGCTTGGCGTGCCGTCCGTTTTCATCAAAGACGATGGTGCCGGTGGTCGTCGCGATTTCGGCCGACTCGCACAAGGCCAGCACCATCTTCTCGCCCGCGTTGAAGCGGCCCCGTTTGGCGGCGTCGCCTTTCTTGGCACTCTCGGCAAACAGGGTGAAGGCGTGAGACAGGTGCGCGAAGCCTTGGGGATTGTCGTCAGTGACGACGAGCTTGACCTTGCGTGTGCCCGGCACCCGTTCCAGGCTCACGCGGACTTCCGTGGTCTGTTCGTCCCAGGCGTTGGAGACCAGCTCGAAGAGCACAAACTCCTTGCCCTTACGCTCGAGCAGCTTGCCCAGGCCTTTGCGGTCGACTTCGAACCAGTTCATCGCGGCGGAATGGCGAATGATGACCGAGTCATTTTAGCACAGACGAGCCCGCTCGGTTTAAAAACCAACCTCGAGCGTTCCGTCTACCTGTGACGAAAGGACGATGACGCGGGAAGCGTAAAGCCTCTCGCTAGAGGAGTTTCACCGACTTTGGAGTGCCTTTAATGACCGACCGTTCTGTCCCGAGCTCCGTTCAACTGCTCAAGCCTGTCGACGACCGTCCGAACGTCTTCGAATGGTACGGAGTGGCTCCGTCCGTGGCAGCGGTCTATCGGGTCCAGCCCGTCGCCCAACCCGCCAAGTAATCGGAGAGTCGCGCCGGGCTAAGGCGCGGTGCTGTTGGTCGGCCGCATCAGGCGCAGCAGGCGGTGGTACATCCGAAAGGTGTTCCAGGCGTCGTCCGCGGCGTCGTGTTTGCGACCTTCGAACACCAGACCGACCCGCTTCATGCTGGTGCCCAGCCCGCCGTTGGCTTCCTGGCCGTTGGCATGCTGCCAGGCCGCGAACACGGTCTTCACGTCGACCCAGCGGCGCCCGAACGGCCAGCGGGCGTCCTGCAGGTTCAGTTGCTCGCGCAGCAGGTCGGCGTCCCCGCCGCCCCACGTCAGTGGATTGAGCTGGCGCTGCTCGGCAAACGGGTGCATCCACCGCTTGAGCAGCTCGAAGGCTTCTTCGAGGGTGCCGGCCATCTCCAGCGTGGCCGGCGTGATGCCGCACAGGGTGGAGATGTCCTCGGCGAGCGGCTCGCCAGGATTGACGTAGGCGCTGAAGCGGCTCAGGAGCGCACCGTCATCGAGTCGACCGAGAACCGCCCCGACCTGGATGATGCGTCCAGAGGGCTGATTCATTTCAAGGTCGAGTGAGACGAACAGCGTTTTCACGGGAAGGCCCGTTGAGCAGCGCCGAGGTTGCGGCGCAGCGAAGAAATATGGTGCCCGGGAAGGGACTCGAACCCCCACGCCATGAAATGGCGACAGGACCTAAACCTGTTGCGTCTACCAATTTCGCCACCCGGGCAGGTGGTGGTGTCAAAGCATTATAGCGCCGACACTCGTAGTTTAGGGAAATAGCTTTAGAGGCGCCGCCAGCGCCTTGACTTCCTCGACGCTCAAAGGAGCCTCGGGGCGAGGAACACCGGTCCATTGCTCGACGCAGGCCTGCAACGCCTCGCAGGTGTCCTCCACGGCGCCACCTTCCCGGTACCCGCCCTGAACAGGGCAGTACGCCCACAGCAGCACCGCCTGCAGCAGCTGCGCCGGCGCTTCCACGGGGTGGTCGCCGAAAACCGGAGCCTTGACCTGCTCGAGTTGCTCGAGGGTTTCCTGCTCGGAACGCCAGACCTCGTCGCCAGGCAGCCCGGTCCAGGCCTGCACGCGGGCAGTGAGCTCTTCGCACAGCTCGCCCATGTCAGGACCTTCGGTGTAGCCGTCGTCGACCGGGTCGGCGTAGGTCCAGAGCACAGCGGCCTGCAGCAGTTCGCGCGGCGCCAACTGCGTCAACGACGTCGGCTGCACCTCGTGCCAGGTCTCTTCGAGGATGACGTTGTCGGCAAGGTGGTCCGCCAACGCATGGAGTAGGGCGCGCACGCGCTCTCGGCCCATGCATTCGTTCATGCAGCTCAGCCGACCGGTTTCACGGTCCAGGGAGAAGCTCAGCTGCCCGAATCCGACGCCCTTCATGCCCCAGCCGAAGTAGGCGTTGGCACTGAACAGGTCGTGGATGGTGATGTCGGGTCGCGAAGCGTCGTTCATGCGGTTGTTGGCAGTCGAGGAGGGAAGGGAGAAGGGCCTCGCCGGTACGGTATCCGGAAGCGCGTTTCAGGACGGCCTCCTTCCCATGTTCCGTTTGTGCGCTTGGCGCAGAGCTGCCTCGGTCCGAGCGCTGCTGCAGGCAGCGTCATCGAGGCTTCGTCCACTCGGCGGTATCACACCCCTCGCAGGTCTGTCCTTACGAGGCCCTTTTCACAACTGGTGCGCTGCCCTAGACAGCAGCGCCTGCTGAACACTGGTGGGTCCTGACGGTCTCGAACCGCCGACCTACTCCTTGTAAGGGAGCCGCTCTACCGACTGAGCTAAGGACCCAAGATGTGTTGCTGGTCGTCTAGTGCGAAGGCTTAGCCTTCGCCGGGGGCGTTGCATGCTGGGCGCAGCAGGTGCTTGGCCAGCACGGCGCCGTGACCCAGTGCAATGCCGGCCCCAAGAACGTACCCGACGGGTACTTGGGGTAGGCCTAGCAGCAGGAAAGCGCTCCAGACAGCTGTTCCAACACCGACCAACAGCAAGTGGGCCCGGCAGGCCTTTCTATCCCACTCCTTGCTGAGCATATAGAGGGTCAACGCCAGTGCTGCGGACAGCACCGAACCTGCGCCAAGCAACGCGGGAGTAGTTCCCGCGAGGGCATAGGCCGCTTGCAACGCGACGCTGGTGGCTCCGACGAGCACCACCAGAGATTGTTTTGAGGACATGGGTAACTCCGGGCGATAGCTGTACGGGTCTAGCTAACGAGTTCCGTGAGTCGAAGAGTTGGTGCCCAGAACAGGACTCGAACCTGCACACCTTTCGGCACAGCGACCTCAACGCTGCGTGTCTACCAATTCCACCATCTGGGCATCGTTCGCAGCAGTGCTGCGACGGGTGTTCGTTGCTGAAGCCAATGGGCTTCGATGTCAGAGGCATCAGCCTTCCGTGGAAGTACCTTCAGAACTTCCCGCCTCCTGGTTAGATACCAGTTGCTCTTGCGAGGTCCCGGCACCGTGCACAGCGTCGGGTTCGACTGTCGGTGCTCGGCTGGCCGTTGGCTGTGAGGGCCCCTCGAGCCTTGGCCGGGCGAGCTTTCTGAGCTAACGGAAGGCTCATGCCTTTGCTTCGCGTATTCGTGGCTCGAGTCTCACGAGCCTGGCGTGGAATCCTTGACCGGCCGGTTTTCCGGATTCCGCTTATTCGGGTGTCGCCTCACCCTAGATGCTGGGGTCATCACCCTCGTGACAGTTGTCGGTCCAGGCCTGTCACGCAGACCTGTGGTATCGCACCACTTTTGCGTTCCGTTCGCTAGGTCGGTTGATTTCATCAGGAGGTCCGACCAATCCTGCAGGCAG
>JACCDS010813592.1_pt1 | contig 11240 bp, 5 predicted proteins | sample 7446441 | NCBI WGS metagenome assembly JACCDS01 (sample SAMN15323445, study PRJNA562643) | freshwater metagenome | isolation source: river surface water | place: USA:Blue River Watershed | collected 2017-08-17 | reverse complement strand
TTCGGCGATGCGCCCGACGCCCGCTACACCGGCATCAACGACCGGTTTCTGATCCGCCGCGCCCGCATCACGTTCAAGGGCGCCTTCAAGGAGGCCTTCGACTTCGTGCTCCAGCCCGACTTCGGCAGCAACTCGATCTCCGGCAACACCGGCTACCGCGGCGGCTTCGCCGACGCCTACCTCGCCTGGACCAAATACGAGGCCGCCAATCTCCAGCTCGGCCAGTTCAAGACGCCCTTCGGCTTCGAGCAGCTCACCTCCGACACCAAGACCCTTTTCACCGAGCGCGCCCACCCCAACGACGCGCTCACCGTCGGGCGCCAGATCGGTCTCGGCCTGCTCGGCACTACGTTCAAGAAGGCCGTTTCCTATTCCGTCGGCGTCTTCAACGGCAACGGCGTCAACAACGGCAACAACGACAACGACCAGTTCATGTATGCGGGCCGGGTCGCCGCGAACGTCTGGTCGCAGGCCGACCGGCGCGTCTCCGTCGGCGTCAACGGCTATTCCTCGGCGGACACCGGCACCTTCACCGGTCACCGCACCGGCCGCGGCGTCGACGTGCAATTCGTCTCCCCGCGCCTCGAGTTGCACGCCGAATACCTCAGCCTGCTCCAGAACCGCCGGACCGGCACCGATACCACCGCGGACGGCTGGTATGCGCTCGCCGCCTGGTTCTTCGTCCCGAAAACCCTCCAGGGCGTCGTCCGCTACCAGGAATACGACGCCAACACCGCCGTCGCCGGCTTGCTCAGCCGCTCCTGGATCTTCGGCGCCAGCTATTACATCAAGGGCGACGACCTCAAGCTGACCTTCGACTACACCCTCGGCGATCCGGCCGGCCCGCTGAAAAACCAGGGCCGCTTCATGACCCGGATGCAGGTGGTGTTCTGACGCGACGTCCCTCCGTTGTTTTCGATGCGGCGCGCCGGGGCCACCCCGCGCGTCGCCCTCTGCCAGAACCCCGTTGACGCGTCCTCACGGCGACGCGGGAATCGCGCCGCCCCATGTCGTCCGCGTCCCGCCTCCGCCGCCCCGTCCTCGTCGTCCTGGCCCTCGCGCTCTCCTGCGCCGGGCGCCTCTTCGCCGCGGATCCCGCGGCAGTCGCGGACGCCGCCCGCGCCGCGACCGAAGCCGTCCTCCGCGACCACGCGCCGCACGTGACCGTGCTCGGCGCCCGGCTCGAGGGCCGGCGCCTGCATCTCGATTTCGGCGCCGGGATGCTCGCCGCCGCACCCGGTTCGCTCGCGTTCGAGGCGCTTTCCCGCCGCGTGCACCTGGCCGTCGGCGATGTCCTGCGCGAACACTTCGACGCGTTCGAGGTGCACACCGCGATCGCGGGCACCCCGCTTGATCGGCTGCTCGCCCCGGCCTCCGCCGCGGCCCTCTCCGCCCCGCTCCCGCCGGTCGCCCGGCAACTCGCTCCGGTTCTGCCGCCGCCTTCGCCCGCCACGGCCGCGCTGCTCGCGCGCCGCATCGCGGTCAGCCCCGGCCACGGTTACTACCTCAACCCGGCCAACGCCTGGGTTCTCCAGCGCTCCTACTTCCAGGGCATCGTCGAGGATTTCATCAACCACGAGCTCATCACCGAACTCGCCGGTTTGCTCTCCGCCGCCGGCGCCGATGTGCGCCCCACCCGCAATCTCGACCGCACCGCCGGCGCCGGCGAATCCGGCTTTCCCCGGTGGCAGGAAGCCGCGCGTTACCACGTGAAGGCACTCGGCGCCGACCCCTCGGTCTGGAACGAGTCCGGTTTCACCCACCTCGAGCAGGACATCCGTTGCCGCCCGCGCTACGCCAACGCCGTCGGCGCGGAAATTCTCGTCAGCCTCCACAACAACGGCGGCGGCGGCACCGGCACCGAGACGCTCTACGACACCAACAACGGCTTCGGCGCCGAGAGCAAACGCCTCGCCGATCTCGTCCACGGCAAGATCATCGCCGCCATCCGGCGCGACTACAACCCGACCTGGGCCGACCGCCGCGTCCAGGGCTTCAACGGCTCCTACGGCGAGAACCGCCTCGCCGCCCGTCCCGCGATTTTGATCGAGCTCGCGTTCATGGATCGGCCGACCCCCGACAACGCCGCGCTCCAGGACGCGCGGTTCCGCACGCTCGTCGTCGAGGCCATCCGCGACGGCATCCGCGAATACCTCGAGACCGGCGGCACCGCCACCGCCGCCGCCCCCGCGGGTTTGCGCGCCACCGGTGACGCCGCCGCCGTTGCCCTCGCGTGGACGGACCTGGCGGCCAACGAAACGGGCTTCCGGATCGAACGTCGCCTTGCCGCCGCCACCGCCTGGACCGCGCTCGCGACCGTCGCCTCCGATGTGACCACTTACCGCGACGCCGCCGTCACCCCCGGCGCCACCTACGCCTACCGGGTTTTCAGCCTCAATGGCGCGACCGCATCCGTCGTGCCCTCCAATGAAGCCACCGCGACGGTCGCCGCCGGCGGCCTTCCGGCGCTCCGGCTCGCCCTGACGCCCGAAAACGCCACCGCGACCGTCGGCACGCGCGCCGATCTCACGCTCGTCGCCGTGGATTCCGCCGGCGACCCCGTCGCCGGCGTCGAATTCGAGGTCACCCATCGGCTCGCCTCCGCCCCGCTGCGCCTCCTGTCCGGCCCCGACGGACGCGCCTTGCTCTCGCTCGCCCTCCCGCTCGGCACGGCGCCCGGCCCGCTCGGCCTGACCGTCCGCGCCACGCATCCCGGATTCACCGCCGCGGCGCCGTTGGAGCGCACCCTCGGCCTGACCGCTCCGCCCGTGCGCAGCGGACCTCCCACGCTGACCTTGCAGCCGACCGGCGGCACCTTCGCCGCCGGCACCGCGGTCACGTTGCATGCCGCCGCGACCGGCACCGATCCCGCGTATCAATGGTTTCGTGACGGCACCGCCGTCCCCGGCGCCACCGCCGCATCGCTGGCCCTGGCCGACTTTTCCGCCGCCCGGGCGGGCGACTACACCGTGCGCGTCACCAACGCCCAGGGCGCCGTCGTCAGCGCGCCGGCGGCCGTGCGTCTCGCCCCGGCCGCCTGGCTGGCCAACGTCTCGCTGCGCACGACCCTCGCCGCCGGCCAGACCGTGATCGTCGGCTTCGTCGTCAGCGGCGGCGGCCGCAACCTGCTCGTGCGCGCGGCCGGTCCCGCCCTCGCGGCGTTCGGCCTGCCCGGCGCGATGCTCGACCCCCGGATCGAGCTGTTCCGCGGCGCCCTGTCTGTCGGCGTCAATCAGGATTGGCCCGCGGCCCTCGCCCCCGCCTTCACGCCGGTCGGCGCGTTCGCATTTCCCGCCGCCAGCCGCGATGCCGCCGTGTTGCCCTACGTCGAGGGCGCGCTGACCGCGCAGGTGACCGGCACCACCGCGGGCACGGTCCTGATCGAAGGCTACGACACCGGAGTCACGCCCGACGTGCGGCTCGCCAATCTCAGCGCCCGCAACCGCGTCGGCGTCGGCGCCGATCTGCTGATCGCGGGCTTCTTCCTCGGCGGCACCGGCACGCAGCGCGTGCTCATCCGCGCCGCCGGCCCCACGCTCGCCGCGCTCGGGGTCACCGGTGCGCTGGCGGACCCCAAACTCGAGGTCTTCGACGGCGCCGCCCGCATCGCGGAGAACGACACCTGGAACGCCGCGCTCGCGCCGGTCTTCTCGGCGGCGGGCGCGTTTCCGTTCGACGCCGGCAGCCGCGACGCCGCGCTCGTCCTTACGTTGGCAGCCGGCCGCGCCTACACCGCGCAGGTCGCGGGCGTGAACAACGCCACGGGCGAAGCCTTGGTCGAGGTCTACGCGTTGCCGTAGGCCGCCCGGGCGCGCCCGCCTACTCGAGCGCCCACACTTTGACGTTGTCGATCCACAGCGGCTTCTCGTCCTTGCCGCCCACGCGGAAAACGAGCCCCGGCTTCTTCACCGCAAAATCCTTGGCCGTCGCCCGCAGCGGCTTCTGGCCGTCCGCGTGCACGACCACGGTGTCGCCCTTCATTTCGAGCAAAATCGTCACCCACCGGTCGCGCGGAAACGTCGCCGCCGCCTTCGCGTGCACTTTGTTCTTCGAGGCCGGATCCCCCTTGTCCACGTGCTCGGTGATCTGCCACGACGTCGGCGTCAGGATCAGCGAGAACAGATGGCCTTTCTTCTTCAACGCTCCGGGCGCCGGATCGAAACCGAGATTGAACGACGCCGCGCCGTCCAGCTTCAGGTCGACCTGCACCGCGGCGTCGGTCAGCGCCACCGCTTTCCGGAAGGCGCCCGCGTGGTTGTCCTTCACCTGCTCGTTGGCCCGCAGCGCGCCGTCCGCGACCGCAATCGCGCCGGCGTTCTTCGTCCAGCCGGACGGCACCGCGCCGCCCCCGAACGTTTCCTCCAGCAACAGCGCGCCCTTTCGCCCCAACGTCGGCTCCGGCGCCGCTCCGGCCGCGGTGGCGAGCGCGACAAACAGCAGCGAACGGACAGTGCCTGCAAACGGGAGTGGTTTCATGCGGAGTAAGGGGCTGGTCGCCAGCACAGGGTGTCCGCCCACCTCCCGCAAGCCCGCACGCGCCGGCCCCCTCCGCTTTCGCGCCTAACGCGCCCCGGCGCGGATCCACGCCTCGTTGAACTGCACATGCCGGATGGTTTTGTGCGCGGGTTTCCCCGTCGCGTCCGGTCGCGCGCGGCTCGGCCGCAACTGCACGCTGTAGGTCGCGTGCAGCGTCCCGTCCTGCGCCTGGATAATGCTCGGGTAACCGTAGCGCCCCGCGTCCGCGCCCGGCTCGTCGCGTTCGAGGTGCCGCGTCCATTTCCACGTCTTCCCCTCGTCGTCGGACATCGTCACCGCCAGCGAATGCCGCCCCTTCTCGGCATCGTTGTGGATCGCCACCCAGCTCCCGTTCCGCAGCGCCAGAATCTCCAGCCCTGCACCCGGATCGACGAGATCGCTGTCCGTCACCTCGCTCCAGGTCTCGCCGCCGTCGCGCGACGTCGCCTGCTGCGCGCGTTGCGGCGGCAGCCCGTTGTCCCGCATCAGCGTGTAGAGCGTGCCGTCCCGCCGCCGCACGATGGTCGGCTGCACGTTGCCCTCGCCCACGAGCGGCGTGCTCGTCCGCCACGTCGCGCCCCAGTCGTCCGTGATCGCCATCAGCGAGAAATTAAAACCATCGGAGTAAAGCGGCACGATCAGCCGCCGGCCGTCCAAGACAAACGGATGCGCCCGCGTCATCCACCCGAGTCGCGACTTCAGTTTGTCCTGCGCCGCCGCGAGCGCGTAATCGATGAACGCTTTCACCGTCGGCTCCGTCGCCGCCTGGACCCGGAACTTTTCGATGTCCCGCGCGATCGTCGCGGCGAACTCCGGCCCCGGCTTCACGTGCAACACCTCCTGCGTCGTCCACCGCGGCGCGCCGGGCCCCGCGTAATCCTCGGCGATCCGATACTTCATCAGCGCACTCTCCCAGTGGTTGTCCTGGATCGTCGGCCACAACAGCCACAGGCGCCCGCGCGGATCGATGAACATGCAGCAGTTCGTGTCGGGAAAGCCCGGCGTATCGGCCATCGTGAAGCGTTCGCTCCAGCGCGTCGCTCCCTTCACGAGGCGCGCCCCCACGATCGCGCAATCGTCGGCCGTGCGCTCCCCGGTGCCGCGAAACCAGCACACGATCAAATCGCCGTTCGGCGCCTCGACGATGCACGAGCCGTGGTTGTGCAGATTCTCGAGCGGCGCGATGAACTCCCCGCGCAGGAAGCCCGCTTCCGCCGCGGCTCGCCCCGCGGTCGCCATCGCACCCAGTGCGAACAGCACCCCTAAAGCCGCCGCCGCCATTTGCCGCATGCCACGGCCGAGCCACGCCTTCGCTTCCGGGGTAATCATGCGCGTCGTCCTATCCGCCCCGCGCCGCGAGTAAAGCCCGGCGCCCACGATGGGCCTCGCACCGGCGCCCTCCCTTTCGACGTCGCACTGTCAGCGCCAACTCGCGTTCCGGTCCGGCTTGCCGCGCCCGAATCCGCCCGCGCCTCGGTTTACCTCCAAGGTGGTATGGCCGCGGCATGGTGGCTGCGTTATCCTCGACGTTGCCCGCGGCGACTCCGCCGTCGCACCTCGACCACCATGCGCCTTCCGTCCCCGTTTCGTCTCCTCGCCTCGATTCTCGCGGTCGTCTCCGCCGCCGTCGCGCTTGCCCAACCCTCCGGTCTGCTCACCGGCCGGGTGACCGACGCCGGAACCCGCTCCGCCCTTCGCGGCGCCGAGGTCAGCGTCGTCGTGGGCGCCGGCACGCTCCGCACCGCGACCGGCCCCGAGGGCGACTTTTCCCTCGCGCTCCCGCCCGGTTCGCACCGCGTCACGGTGGATTACCTGGGGCTCGCGCCGAAATCCGCCGACGTCGCGGTCACCGCCGGTGGCACCGCCCGCCTCGATTTCGCCCTCGGCGACGCCACCGTTACCCTCGCCGCCGTCACCGTCGAGGCCACCCGCTCCGGCCAGGCCCGGGCCCTCAACCAGCAGCGCACCGCCCAGAATCTCACCCACATCATCTCCGCCGACTACACCGGCCAGTTCCCCGACAAGACCGTCGCCGATGCCGTGAAACGCCTCCCGGGTGTCACCGTCGAAACCGACCGCGACACCGGCGGCGTCGAGGGCCGCTACATCACGGTCCGCGGCATGAGCGCCGATTTCAACGCCGTCACCATCGACGGCGTGCGCGTCAACGTCACCGATTTCGACGGCATCACCCGCCGCGTCCCCCTCGACGTGGTCTCCTCCGATGTCGCCGACCAGATCGAGGTCACCAAGGCCCTTCGGCCCGACCAGGACGCCGACTCGATCGGCGGCGCCGTGAATATCCGCACCCGAAGTGCCTTCAGCCGCGGTGAACGCAGCGCGTCCTTCAAGAGCGCCCTCACCTATTCGGCTCTCCTCGAGGACTACACGGCCGGCTACCCGTATGAGAATCCCGGCTACGAGGCCGCCGTGACCTACTCCGATCTCATCGGTGCCGACCGCAAGCTGGGCTTCGCCGTGGCGGCCAACTGGCGCGACCGCGCCTTCGTCAAACAGCGCGACAGCACCACCGGCTGGAACGACACCGCCGGCTTCCGCGCCGGCACCGCCACCGTGCCGACCGCCCTCCGCGGCTACGTGATGGATTCCTTCGTGCTCCAGCATTTCCACGACGACGTGGAGAGCTACGGCCTCAACGGCTCCCTCGAGTGGCGCCCGCTCGACGCGCACAAGCTCCGCCTCTTCTCCGCCGTCAACGTGCGCCAGACCAACCGCGGCCGCCAACGCCAGGTGATCTTCTTCCCCCTCGGCCGCGCCAGCGACAATTCCATCCCGGTCACCGCGGCCCCCGCACGCAGCGGCGACACCTACGCGTCGGTCTCCTCCTCGGGCAACACCGTCCGCCGCGAGGTCCGCGATTTCGAGGAACTCCAAAAAACCTCCACCGTCGCCCTCGACGGCGAATCGCGCCTCGGCGCCTTCACGCTGAATTGGCTGCTCGGCTACAATTTCTCCAAGTGGGACGGCGGCAGCGACAGCGCCCTCACCGCGAGCTTCCAGAACGCCGGCTTCGTCACCAGTTACGCCCTCACACCTGGCGCGGCGCGGTTCCCGGTCGTCAACGCCGTCCAGACCACCTCCGGCCGCGACCGCAACGACCCCGGCATCGCCTCCGTCCACACGCTGCGCACGCTCAACCTCGGCACCCGTTTCTACGACGACGACGAGCTCAACGCCGCCCTCGACCTCCGGCGCGACGCCGAGGTCGGCGGGTGGACCGGCTTCGTGAAAGCCGGAGCCAAGCTCCGCTCGCGCGAGCGCGACTTCGACAACGTCGCCCTCGACTACAACCAGAACGCAAACTGGAACCTGGCCGGATACGCCGGTCAGGCCGACATCCCCAATCTGATCGCCGGCTACCGCGCCAAACAGACCGTCGAGGGCCGCTACGACTACGGCTACTTCCTCGATCCCGCCGCCGTCCGGACCGCCGCCCGCACGCTCATCGCCCGCGGCGTCGTCACGCCCGCCGCGGCCAACGCCTTCAACAGCACTTACAACGACTACCGCGCCGCGGAGGATATCACCTCCGCCTACGCGCTCGCCCAACTCGCCCGCGGCCGCCTCACCTTGCTCGGCGGTCTGCGCGTCGAGCACACCGCCTCGAAATTCGAGACCTGGCGCGTCGTCGACGGCGTGCCCGCCGCCATCGCCCCGCGCCGCACCCGCACCGACTGGTTGCCCGGCCTGCACGCGCGCTTCGACGTCGCGCCCAAGACCATTCTCCGCGCCGCCTACACCGAGACGCTCGCCCGTCCCACCTTCAGCCAGCTCAACCCGCGCGAAACGCGTTCGACCACGTCCGACACCGTCAGCCGCGGCAACATCAACCTGAAGCCCGTTTCCTCCCGCAACTACGACCTCGCGGTCGAGCGCTACCTCGGGGGCGACGCCTTCGTCTCCGCCGGCCTGTTTCACAAGGACTACAAGCGAAACGTCTACCGCTCGACGCAGGTTGAGCTGTTCGAGGGCGAACTCACGCGCATCACCGAGCCCCGCAATGCCCGCGGCGGCGAAGTCACCGGCATCGAGTTCGCCTACGACCAGCGCCTCTCGTTCTTGCCCGCACCGTTCGATGGGTTCGGCCTCACGCTCAACTACACCCACACCGACTCCTCGCTCGACTCCGGCCTGCCCGCGCTCGCCGGCCGCACCATGCCGCTCTTCGACCAGGTCGGCGAGAGCTACAACGTCAGCCTGCGCTACGAACGCGGCCGCCTCCGCACGCGCCTCGCGCTGCACCACCGCGGCGACACCCTCTTCGAGCTCGCGACGGACGCCGCCATCGCCGTCGGCCGCTACGAGGCGCCGAGCACCACGCTGGACTTCACGGCGAGCTACAAACTCAACCGCGGGTGGAGCGTCTACCTCGAATTCGCCAACCTGACCAACGAACCCAGCTGGGGCTACAACGGCGACAAGAACCTCCGCCTCGACTACAACGAATACGCCGACTGGAGCGGCGTCCTCGGTATCCGCTGGAACCTTTGACCGCGCCGGCGCCCGGTCCGCACAGCGAACTCGCGCTGCGCCGCCGATCGTCCGGTAAAAACCTCGCGCCGCACTCGGCGCGCGCCTAGCACCGCGCGCGTCGATGAAGTTTCTCCACACCGCCGACTGGCATCTCGGCCGCATTTTCCACCAGGTCCACCTCACCGCGGACCAGGCCTACGTGCTCGACCAGATCGTCGCCCACGCTGTCGCCGAGCGGGTCGATGCCGTGATCGTGGCCGGCGACCTTTACGACCGCGCCGTCCCACCGCCCGAAGCCGTCGCCCTCCTCGACCGCACCTGGCAACGCCTCGTCCTCGATCACGGCATCCCCGTCGTCGCCATACCCGGCAACCATGACAGCGCCACCCGGGTGGGCTACGGCTCCGCCTTGCTCGCCCGGGTCGGCCTTCATCTCGTCGCGGACTTCGACGCCGCCCTCCGCCCCCTCACGCTCGGCGGCGTCGATATTTTCGCCCTGCCGTTCGCCGAGCCCGCCGAGGTCCGCGCGTGGTCCGGTGATCCCGCCGTGCGCGACCATGCCTCCGCGCTCGCCGTCTGCCTCGACCGTATGCGTCCTCAGTTCACCCCGGGCCGTTCCCGCATCCTCGTCGCCCATGCGTTTGTGGCGGGCGCCGCCCGTGAATCCGAGAGCGAGCGCCCCCTCTCCGTCGGCGGCGCCGGCACCGTGCCCGTCGATGCCTTCCGCGACTTCGACTATGTCGCGCTCGGCCACCTCCACGCCCCGCAGCACGTGACGCCGCGCTGCGTCTACTCCGGCTCGCCGCTGAAATATTCCTTCTCCGAGGCCGACGACGCCAAATCCGCGCTGCTGGTCGAACTCGCTCCCACCGCGGGCTCCATCCCGGTGCTGCGGCCGCTCCCGCTGCGCCCACGCCGCGACGTGCGCAACCTCGAGGGGACGCTCGCGGCCTTGCTGGCCGCCGCCCCGGCCGATGCCGGCCGCGAGGACTACCTGCGCCTCACGCTCACCGACGACGGCCCGCTCCTCAACGCCCTCGGCCGCCTCCGCGAGGCCTACCCCAACGTCCTCCACCTCGAACGCCGCTTCCTCCAGACCGCGGCCGCGCTCGAGTGCCCGGCCGGCGCCCGCCGCCGCGACTCCACCGAGACCGAGCTTTTCGCCGCCTTCGCGCGCGAAGTCCTCGGCGCCGCCCCCACCGCGCCCGAACTCGCCCTCGTGCATACCGCGCTCACCGACCTCGACCGCACCGCCACCGAGTCCCCGGCCTCACCCTGAGGCCCGCCGTCTCCCGCGCGCTCCGTCTCTACTTCTCTACGTCTCCGCCCGCCTCGCCCTCATGAAGCCCCTGCGCCTCACCCTCGAAGCCTTCGGTCCTTACGCCGCCCGGCAGACCCTCGACTTCGCCGACCTTCGGGGCGCCGATTTTTTCCTCATCCATGGTCCGACGGGGTCCGGCAAGACCACGCTCCTCGACGCCATGAGCTTCGCCCTCTACGGCGAAACCTCCGGCGCCGGGCGCAGCGGCGCCCAGATGCGCAGCCAGCAGTCCGATCCCTCCGCCGAGACCTGCGTGCGCTTCGACTTCCGCATCGGCGAGCACCGCTACCGCATCGAGCGCCGCCCCGAACAGGAGGTCGCCAAGAAACGCGGCACCGGCACCACTCGGCGCGCCCCGGAAGCGACGCTCTGGCGGGCCGCCCGCCCCGACCACGATCCCGGCTCCGGTGACGACGACTGGACCCCGCTTGCCACCAAAACCGGCCAAGTGAACGACGAGGTCGGACGGCTCCTCGGGTTCTCCGCCGACCAGTTCCGCCAAGTCATTTTGATCCCCCAGGGTCGGTTTCGCGAGGTGCTCGAAGCCGATTCCAAGAAGCGCGAGGAGATCCTCGAATCGCTCTTCGGCACCCAGCGCTACTCCGCCCTCGCGCAGCGCCTGAAGGCACGGGCCGACGCCCTCCGCCAACAAGCCGAACTCGGCGACCAACAGCGCTCCGCCGTCCTCGCCGCCCATCACGCCGACACGCCCGACGCCCTGCGCGCCCTGCACGCCGCCGCCGCGGCTGCCGTGGCCGCGACCGACACCCGGCTCATCGAACTCAAGTCCACGCGCGACGCCACCGCCCGCACCCTCGACGACGCTCGCCGCGCCGACGCCGCTTTCCGGGAAGCCGATGCCGCCGCCCTCGCGCTTACAACGCTCGCCGCCCGCGAACCCGCGCAGGTC
>JACCDS011715842.1_pt1 | contig 11241 bp, 11 predicted proteins | sample 7446441 | NCBI WGS metagenome assembly JACCDS01 (sample SAMN15323445, study PRJNA562643) | freshwater metagenome | isolation source: river surface water | place: USA:Blue River Watershed | collected 2017-08-17 | reverse complement strand
GGTGGTCGGCCCCAAGGCGAAGGCCGAATGTTTTGTGCCGGGACCGGGCCGGTTCTGGCCAGCGCATCTGGGTGAGCCGCCTGTGCCCAAGGTGATCATCAGCCCGCGCGACCCCAAAGGACCACGCGAGCTGAACGTACCGGTGGACCCGGTGGCCTTGGCCGCTGGCGATCACAACGGGTCCACGCTCTACCAGCACCAACGCTTCAATGCGGTGGTGCGCGGGCAGGGCCGGGTGGAGGTCGGCCTGGGCGACGGCCTGGCCGCCGTGTTGATGGGCCTGGCGGCGCAAGAGTCGGCTCGCACCGGCCAGGCGATCAGTCTGACCGACGGCGATTACGCCCTGAAGGGACTGCCACCTAGGCATTAACCCCAAGACGGTGTACAACGGAATTTCTCTATTATTCATTCACACTTTTTCAGCCCTGTCCTTGATCCCGTTCAGGACTTTTGCGGTTCAGTCATGGCATCCGTCCAACTCAAGAACGTTCAGAAAAGCTACGACGGCAAAACCACCGTCATCCATGGCATCGATCTGGAAATCCAGCACGGGGAGTTTGTGGTGTTTGTGGGGCCGTCCGGCTGCGGAAAGTCGACCTTGCTGCGCATGATTGCAGGGCTTGAGGGCATCAGCGGCGGTGATGTGATGATTGACGGCAAACGCGTCAACGACGAACCACCACGCAACCGCGACATTGCCATGGTGTTTCAGGACTATGCGTTGTACCCGCACAAGAGCCTGTACGACAACATGGCCTTTGGTCTGAGGCTGCGCAAAACGCCCGAGGAAGAGATCAAACGCCGGGTCATGGACGCTGCACGGCTGCTGCGCATCGACCACATGCTCGATCGCAAGCCCGCCGCACTGTCGGGAGGGCAACGGCAACGGGTGGCCATTGGCCGCGCCATTGTTCGCCAGCCCAAGGTGTTTCTGTTTGACGAGCCGCTGTCTAACCTTGATGCGCAGCTGCGCAACGAAATGCGCAGCGAAATCAAAAAACTCCACCAGCGACTGGGCGCCACCATCATTTACGTGACGCACGATCAGGTGGAGGCCATGACGCTGGCCGACCGCATTGCCGTGCTCAGTGCCGGGCACAAGATGCAGTACGCCACGCCAGAGGAAATCTATAACCGCCCTGCGGCGCACTTCGTGGCGGGATTCACTGGCAGCCCACCGATGAATCTGGTGGCGTGCACCGTCAGCGGCGGCGCCGCTGACTTGGGTGGGGCCGTTGTGGCGCTTGCGCCGGCACTGGCTGAACGCGCAACACAGGCACAGGGCCATGTGTTCGGCATTCGCCCGGAAAACGTGGCTTTGAGTCCGCGTGCCACCGCTGGCGAAGTGGCGGTGCCCGCGACGGTGGTCATCAGCGAGCCGCTGGGGGCGGAGACGCTGGTCACCTTCCAAGTCGGGCAGTCAGAACTGGTGGCCCGGTGCGCAGCGAGCTACAAGGTGCCGCCCGGCACGGCGCAGACGCTCTACCTCGACCCGGCAGCCATGCATCTGTTTGACCAAGATTCCGGCCGGGCTCTTTGAGCGCGCAAGCCGAGATGTGTTTTTTTGTGTGTGTTTTAAACCCCTGACAGGAGACAAGTATGAAAAAGCGACAAACCTTGAAACTGGCGACCCTGGCCTTGGCCGGCACCTTGCTGGCCAGCGCCAGCTGGGCGCAGCAAACCACGCTGCGCGTGTTTGTGGGGCCCAACCAGCGCCCCGACTTGCAGGCGAAGTTGTTTGAGCAGTACAGCAAAGCCAACCCCGGGGTGAAGGTCGAGATCGAAACGGGCGGTGCCACGTCAGAACTCCAGCGCCAGTACCTGTCCACCGTTCTCAATGCCAAGGACTCGGCCATCGATCTGTTCCTGATTGATATCGTCAACCCGGCTCAGTACGCGTCCAAAGGCTGGATCGAACCGCTGGACAAATACGTGGGTGGCCCGGCCTTTCTGCGCAACGACTACCTGCCGGTCTACCAGCAGGCCAACGTGGTGGACGGCAAAGTGGTGGCACTGCCAAGCCAGGGCGACTCGATGTTCATGTACTACCGCAAGGACCTGCTGGCCAAGCACGGTGTCGCCGAGCCCAAAACGTGGGACGAACTTGCCGCGGGTGCCAAAAAGATCATGGCCGCCGAAAACAACCCCAACCTGCAGGGCCTGTCCTTCCAGGGTGCTCCGATCGAGGGCGCGGTCTGCACCTTCCTGCTGCCTTATTGGGGCCAGGGCAAGCAATTCAACGATGGGGCTGGCAAGCTCACGCTGGACAAGACCGCTGCCGTGAATGGTCTGAAGATGTGGCTCAAGATGATGGACGACGGCGTGGCCAAAAAGAACATCGCCGAAGTCACCACGCCGGTAACGGTCAACGAATTCAAGGCCGGCAACGTGGTGTTCGCCATCAACTGGGGCTTTGCGTTCGACCGCTTCAAGGACGATGCAGACTCCAAAGTCAAGGGCAATGTGGGCGTGATGCCGCTGCCAGCCATGACCGGTGGCAAGTCTGCCACTTGCATGGGCGGCTGGCAGTGGGCGATGAACGCCTTCAGCAAAAACAAGGACGCTGCGGGTAACCTGATCAAGTTCCTGTCGTCCAAGGACGCCAGCGCCTTTGTGGCCCGTGAAGGCTCCATCCTTCCAGTGTTCCAGAGCGTGTATCGCGACGCAGAGGTCAACAAGGCGGTACCCTGGTTCCAGAACGCCCTGCCAGTGGTGATGGGCGCGCAAAGTCGTCCGATGGTCGAAGACTACGGTCAGGTGTCCGACATCATCCGCACCACCACCAGCGCGGTGCTGGCCCGCACCAAAACGCCTGAAGCCGGTGTCGATGAAATCGCCGCCCGCGTTGGCCGCTTGATGCGCTGATCCGTCGCTCAACTCCGCCCACAGCCCCGGGCGGGTCACACCGCCGGGGCTTTTTTCGGTGACCACCCATGCTCTCCAGACTCAAGGACCCGAGCGAGAAAGCCCTGGCCGTCATGCTGCTGGCGCCGGCGTTTCTGTTGCTCTTGTCGATCGTGGTCTACCCGATCGGCAAATTGGTCTACAACAGCGTGTTCGACATCGACAAAACCGGCGCGTTCATCGGTTTTGTCAACTATTTGGATGTGTGGCAAGACCCGCTGTTCTGGAACGCCACCAAGAACACACTGCTCATCACCCTGATCACGGTGCCGGGCGCACTGGTGGTGGGTCTGGGCCTGGCCATGCTGGCCAATTTGCCATTCAAACGGAAATGGCCAGTGCGCCTCTCACTGCTGCTGCCCTGGGCGTTGCCGCTTTCATTTGCTGGTTTGATCTTTGCCTGGTTTTTCAACACCGACTACGGCGTGGTCAACGATGTGCTGATCCGCTTGGGCGTGCTCGAAGAGGGCACCAGCTGGCTGCTCAAGCCCAACTGGGCATTTGCTGCCATCTGCCTGACCATCATCTGGAAAACGTCGTCGTTCATGGCGCTCATCTTGCTGGCTGGCCTGCAAATGATTCCGCGTTCGCTCTATGAAGCGGCGGAAGTGGACGGCGCCAACCGGTGGCAGCAGTTCTGGCAAATCACCATCCCGATGCTCATGCCCAGCATCATCGTGGCATTGATTTTTCGCACCATCACCGCACTGCAGACCTTTGACATTCCATACACCATGACCCGTGGCGGCCCGGGTGAGGCGACCGAGACACTGGCGATGCTGATCCACAAATACACCATCGACTATTCAGACATCGCTTATGGCTCCACACTGGCGGTGTTCATGTTCCTCATCTCGCTGGCCGTGACCGGCTTCTATCTGCACCACATCGGGAAAAACGCGTCATGAGCAGCCCACAAGCCGGATTCTGGACGTCCCCCATGTTGCGTTGGGCCGCTGCTGGCATTGTCGTCATCAATGGCTTTTTCCCAGCCGTGTGGATTCTGTTCACCTCGCTCAAGACCGAAACCGAGCTGGTGCAAAAGCCGATCACCTGGTGGCCCGCTGAACCCACACTGGACAACTACATCCGCGCCTTCGCGGACCAGCCTTTGCTGCACTATCTGAAGAACAGCTTTCTGGTCGCCACGGGCGCCACCGTGCTGTCGCTGCTGGTGGCGGCCTTTGCCGCCTATGCGATCGCACGACTCAATCTCAAGCGCCGCCAACTCATCCTCACCTGCATCGTGGCGTCGAGCATGTTTCCGCTGGTGACCCTGCTGGTGCCGATTTTCGAAACCATGCGGGCGCTGGGCTGGCTCAACACCTATGCCGCGCTGATACTGCCTTATGTGGTGCTGAACCTGCCGGTGTGCACGCTGGTGCTGGTGAGCTTCTTCCAGAGCATTCCGCGCGATCTGGAGAACGCTGCCATGATCGACGGCTGTACCCGCCTGGGCGCCCTGTGGCGGGTGGTGGTACCGCTGGCGGCACCGGGGGTGTTCACTGCCGGCATCCTGGCCTTTGTGAACGCGTGGGACGAGTTTTTGCTGGCTTTGTCGCTCAACTCCAGTCCGGCGGTGCGCACTGTGCCCGTGGGCATCACGCTCTATCAGGGCGAATTTACCTTTCCCTGGCCCATCATTTCGGCCGCCCTCATCGTGGCCATTGTGCCCATCGCGGTGCTGATTGCGGTGTTCCAGGAGCGGGTGGTGGGCGGGCTGACGCAGGGCGGGCTCAAAGGCTGAACGAGATCAGAAACCCAGCATGTGCAGCGCCACCAGGGCCAGAAAACCGGCGAAGCCGAGCTGGAGCTTGCGCTTGTCCATGCGCTGCGACAGACTGGCACCCCAGTTGGCAAAAAACATGCTCAGCGCGCTGATCCCCAGAAACGCCGGCAGGTGCACGTAGCCCCAAGTGTTGGGTGTGGCTGGGCCGGTGATGGCCAGGCCAATGGCACCGATGAAAGAAATGGGAATGGCCACCGCCGAGCTGACCACCACCGCCTGGCGCATGTCGATGCCTCGCAACACCAGATAGGGTACCGTCATGGCACCACCGCTCACGCCCAGCAGAGTCGACACATGGCCAATGAATGTCCCGGCGCCCACCAGTTCGTGCTTGGCGGGTGCGGGCTTGCTCACGTCATTGGCTTTCTTGCGCAGCAGGGTGAGGCACGTCGCAAGGGCAAACAAGCCAAAGCCGATTTTGAGCCAGGTGGTGGGCAGCCAGTTGGCCAGCAGCACCGCTGACACCGCGCCCAAGCTGACCGCGCCAGCCAGCCAGCGCAGACGCTCGAACTGTAGTCTGCGCGCGCGCCAGTGGGTCCAAGAACTGGTCACCGACGTGATGACAATGCAGGCCAGCGAAGTGGCGACCGCAAAGTGCATCACCTGCGGTCCGAGTACAGGGTCGCTTTTCCAGAGGAAATAGAGCGTCGGCACAATCACCAGACCACCCCCCACCCCGAACAGCCCCGCAGTGAATCCGCCCGCTGCCCCCACCAGCAAGAACAGCAACCACAACGGCATCATGCGGGAGTCGCCTGAAACTGACCAAACTGACTGCGCCAGAAGCCTAGCGCGGCGGCATCGCGCCAGCCAAAGTCATTCACCTTGCCAATGACGATGTGGTGATCTCCGGCGTCAACCAACTGGTGCAAGGCGCAATCAAACCAGGCCAGGGCATCGGTCAGGCGCAGGCGCTGGCTGGCCTGGCGGTGCACTGGCACATCGGCAAAGCGCGAGTCCATGCCACCAGTGGCAAACTGTCGGGCCAGAGCTTGCTGAGGCTGCGAGAGCACGCTCACAGTGAAGCCGCCCGACTGGGTGAATGCCTCCAGACTGCTGGCAGCCTTGCGGATGCTCCAGAGCACCAGGCGCGGCTCCAGCGACACCGATGAGAACGAATTGCAGGTCATTCCCCAGTCGCTGTCCTGCCACCGCGTGGTGACCACGGTGACCCCTGTCGCAAAGCAAGACAGGGCCTTGCGATAGTCCGCCGGGTCTTGGTGAACGGCTGGCACAGGAACGGTTGCAGGCATGGTGTCAGGCAGATGGCGCATGGAATGGCTTTCGGGAGGGTGTGCGCCCAACGGTCAGGGTACTTCGTGGCCGTTGGCAAGTTCGTACAACTCAAACCAGGTCTGGCGGTCCATGGGTACCTTGAGCGCTTGAGCGAAAGCACCAATCCGGTCCAGCTGATTGCTGCCCATGACCGGCAGCACACCCACCGGGTGGTGCATCAGCCAGGCCATGGCCACAGCGGTGGTGTCGGTGCCGCAGGACTGGGCCAATGCCTGCAGTTTGGGCGCCAGCCTTGCGGCGGCGGTACCGCCGTGTGAGGCCTGGCTGTGCAAGCGCCCACCACCCAGCGGCGACCAGGCCATCACGGGCATGTGGTGCTGCTGGGCGTGAGCGATCTGGCCGTTGACGAAAGGCGCCGTGTGCAGAAGGCTCAGCTCGATCTGGTTGGTCTGCAACTTGTGCTTCATGCGCGACTGCAGCAGGTCCACGTCCCAGGGCATGAAGTTGGAGACCCCCACGCCGCGCACTTTCCCGCAGTTGATCAGGCCGTCCAGACAGGCGCCCAGTGCGGTGGCGTCGCACAGCGGGTCAGGGCGGTGGATGAGCAACAGATCGATGACGTCAACGCCAATGCGCTGCAGCGAACGCTCCACACTCGCCGTCACATGCGCGGGCGAGGTGTCGTAGTGTTTCACGCGGGTACCTGGCCATTGCTGTGACAGCAGCATGATGTCGGTCTTGGTGACGATTTCGATCTGCTCGCGCAGTGCCGGGCGGGCCTTGATGGCTTCGCCAAACAGCGCCTCGCAGCGATAGTCGCCGTAAATGTCGGCGTGGTCAAAGGTGGTGATGCCTTGGGCCAGACAGCTGTCGATGCGCGCCAGATTGGCGTTGACGCTGGTGTCTGCAGCTTCGGACAGTCGCCAGACGCCATAGGCCATCTGGCTGAGGGTGCGGCCGTTGGGCAAAGCAATGCGGTTCATGTTGGGTCCTTATTTGCGCTGGCCCGTACCCAAGGGAGTGGGGGGCTCGCTGGCCGGCACCCGACCATAGGCATGTGGCAAAGAAACGGTCTTGAGCTGCGGCAGCACTTTGGCGCCAAAAATCTCACACTCCTGCAGGTGCGGGTAGCCCGAGAAAATGAAGGCGCGCATGCCCATCTTCATGTAGTCGTGGATTTCGCTCAGCACCTGGTCCACGCTACCGACCAAAGCGGCGCCGCAGCCGCTGCGAGCACGTCCCACGCCTGTCCACAGGTGGGGCTCGATGTAGCCCTCGTCGTCGGCCAAGTCGCGGTTGGCGCTCTGCAGTGAAACACCCAGACTCTTGGCGTCCAGCGCGCGGTTGCGGATCGCACTGCCGGCAGCGTCATCCAGTTTGGAGACCAGCTCGCGGGCGTACTCACGAGCCTCCTTTTCGGTATCACGCACGATCATGTGGACGCGCAAACCGTAGTCGAGCAGTCGTCCATGACGCTCCGCGTGGGCATGGACGTCGCGCATGCGCTGCGCCAGGACTTCTTTCGGCTCGGGCCACATCAGGTAGGTATCGCAATGTGCGCCACACAGTGCCAAAGCGTCAGGGCTGTAACCCCCAAAGTACAGCAGTGGCCCGCCGTTGATCTGGTAAGGCTTGACCGGATCGGTCGATAGACCTTTGAGCTGGTAAATCTGGCCTTCGTAATCAATGGTGTCCTGCGTCCAAGCCTGCTTGAGGATTTCCACCACCTCCCAACTGCGACGGTACCGGAAAGCACTGTCGGCCTGCTCGCCCGGAAAATCAGAAGAAATGACGTTCAGCGTCAAACGACCTTGCAGCATGTGGTCCAAAGTGGCCACGGTGCGGGCCAGCATGGCTGGGTGAAGTTCCCCGCAGCGGATGGCCGCCAGCATGTTCATGCGTTCAGTACGCGGGGCCATCGCCGCCACAAAACTCAACGTGTCCTGACCCACCTGATAGGACGACGGGCAGAGAATATTGCGAAAACCCAGCTCATCCGCGCGCTGGGCGATGCGACTGGTGTTCGCCCAGCTGCTGCGCAAGTCGCCTTCCGGCACACCCAGGTGACGAAAGTCATCTGAACACAATGGGGCAAACCAAGCCACCTCTGCTCCATCGACATCGGCACCCCTGATTGGAACGACACTCATGCTGCTTCCTCAAAATAAGTAAATGAATAGTATATGAATTGACCCGGATCAAGATCAGGGTTTTCACGAATAAAGGCCGCCTTTGCCATACTCGAACCATGCGAAATTCAACGCCTGCCAAGCCCCTGCCCATCTACCTGCAGATTGCCGAACTGCTGGGTAGGCAAATCAAAGCTGGCTACTGGCGCCAGGGCGAGCGCTTGCCCACTGAAGCGGAATTGGCCCATAAACTCGACGTGGCCGTGGGCACCCTGCGCAAGGCACTGGCCGTGCTAGAGAAGCAGGGTATTCTGGAGCGCATCCAGGGCTCGGGCACCTATGTGAAAAAGCTCAATGGTGCTGGTCAAATCTATGAACTTTTTCGACTCGAGCTCACCACCGGCCCAGGACTGCCGACCGCGCACATTGTCGATGTGAGCCTGGACGCGTATCCTCCCAATCTTGCCGCATTTGGATCGGCCGATGGCTTGCACCCCAAAACGTGGCGCATTCGGCGGTTGCGCTTTCTCAGCCAGGTACCCATTGCGTTGGAAGAAATCTGGTTCGACGCCCGGCATTGCAGCGAACTCAGTGCCAAAGACTTGGGCGACTCGATGTACCTGTTCTACCAGCAGCAGTTTGGCCTATGGATCACGCGGGTGGAAGACCGCATCTCGGTCGCAACGGCGCCCGACTGGGCACAACCGCCATGCGGCCTCGCCCCTGGGGCGTGTGCCGGCTTCATCGAACGCGTGTCCTGGACTGCGAACAATGAGGTTGCGGAGTTTTCACGCACCTGGTTTGACCCCAAGGTGTGCTGCTATTCGTCGCGAATGACCCAGTGAACCCAATGACCGACACATGACCCGTTTTGCCTTGCCTTTTTTGCAGCGCGCACGTTTGCGCAGCAGCACCCGCACACCAGCCCGGCGCCTTGGGCTGCTCGGCACGGTGGCGGTTGGGGCGATGGGCCTGTGGATGGGCCTGGCCCAGCACACCCAGGCCCAGACGGTTGCAACCTGGCCCCCGGCAGACACGCTGGCCCAGCGCCTGGCTGCCTGCACCGCCTGCCATGGTGAGCAAGGGCGCGCCGGCCCCGACGGCTACTACCCTCGCCTGGCTGGCAAACCCGCCGGCTACCTGTACCACCAGCTACAGCACTTTCAACAAGAGCGGCGGCAGTACCGTCCCATGACCCATCTTCTGCGGCACCTGGACGACGCCTACCTGCAAGAGATGGCCGCTTTTTTTTCCAACCAGCAGGTGCCCTACCCGGCGCCCGTGGTCACGCCACTGACGGCCAGCCAGACCCAGCGTGCCCGCGAACTGGTGCTGCAAGGCGACGCGGCACGGCAAGTGCCGGCCTGCACCGCCTGCCATGGCAGCCACCTGATGGGCGCCTTGCCGGCCACACCCGGGCTGCTGGGCCTGCCGCGCGACTACCTGAATGCCCAACTGGGTGCCTGGCGCAACGGTCTGCGCCGCGCCCACGCACCCGATTGCATGGCCGACATCGCGCGACGGCTGGCCCCCGAAGACATCGCTGTCGTCAGCGCCTGGCTGGCCGGCCAGCCGGCCCCCAGTGGCGTCGTTTTGAGGCCTCTGCCTGCGCCGGCTCCGCTGTCCTGCGGTGGCCAGCCCTGAAACCCTTTCCTGCCGCTGGACCCCCACACGTGCCCAACATGCCTTTCGCGATCCCCCGTTCCCCCGCACGCTGGCTGACCCGCCTGGGCCTGGCCGTGCTGATGGGCACCTTGGCCACCGGCGTTTGGCTGGCCATGCCGTCGGCACCGGTCCCGGTCGCCGCCCCAGCCACTCCGATGGGCAGCAGCGCGGCCACCATCGAGCGTGGGCGCTACCTGGCCACGGTGGGCAACTGCCAAGGCTGCCACACTGCGGCGGGCCAAGCGGCTTACAGTGGTGGCACCGCCATCCACACCCCGTTCGGCACGGTGTACGGCCCCAACCTCACACCCAGCACGGCTGGACTGGGCGGTTGGTCGGCGGAAGATTTCTGGCGCGCACTGCACTGGGGCCAGCGGCCCGATGGGCAATGGCTGTCGCCCGCCTTTCCGTACACCAACACCACCCACATCCACCGCGCTGACAGCGACGCGCTGTTCGCCTACCTGCAAAGCCTGCCGTCCGACGACACGCCCAACCGCGCCAGCGAACTGCGCTGGCCGTACAACACCCAAGCCGCGCTCAAAGCCTGGCGCGCGCTGTACTTCCGGCCGGGCGCAGACCCTGCCAGCACAGCCACCGACACGACACCGCTGGAACGCGGGCGCTACCTGGTGCAAGGCCTGGGACATTGCAGCGCCTGCCACGCGCCACGCAGCCGCTGGGGCGGCGCGCCAGATGCACTGGCCTTGTCGGGCGGGCTGCTGCCCAACGGCTGGTACGCGCCCTCCCTGCTCGATCCGGCCGAAGCCGGGATGCAAGGCTGGGCGCTGGAGGACGCGGTGCGCCTGCTGAGCGAAGGGCGCCACGGGGTACACAGCGTGCAAGGCCCCATGGCCGAGGTGGTGTCCGACAGCCTGCGTCATTGGACACCCGAGGACACCGTTGCCATGGCCCGCTACCTGCAAAGCCTGCCCACCACCGCCGCTGTGCACAACACCCATCGCACCGATGCGGCGACCAGCGTGAACAGCGCAGCCGGTGTGCGGCTGTACGAGGCCCACTGCGCCAGTTGCCACGGCGCACAGGGCCAAGGCCTCACCTTGAACAACGGGCAAATGGCCTACCCACCGCTGGCGGGGCACCGCGCGGTGCAAATGGAGTCGGCTGCCAACCTGCTGCAAGTGGTGCTGGAAGGCGGCTTTGGCCTCGCCACCCCAGCACACCCCCGACCGTTCGGGATGCCACCGTTCCAGTTGCAGCTCAGCGACAGCGACCTCGCCCACCTGCTGACCCACATCCGCACCGCCTGGGGCAACAGGGGTTCGGCCGTGTCGGAACTGGATGTGCATCGCATGCGGCAGAGCGCACGCTGAGTCGAGGTCAAGGTTATTTAGACATAGGCATCATCCAGGGCATGTCCACACCGGCCCTTCCCACCGCACTGACGGTGTATTTCGACGGCAGCTGCCCGCTGTGCCGGCGCGAAATCGCGCTCTACCAGGGGCTGGTCAGTCGTGAACCCATCGCCTGGGTGGATGTGAGCCAGCCTGCAGACTG
>JACCDS010538226.1_pt1 | contig 11242 bp, 5 predicted proteins | sample 7446441 | NCBI WGS metagenome assembly JACCDS01 (sample SAMN15323445, study PRJNA562643) | freshwater metagenome | isolation source: river surface water | place: USA:Blue River Watershed | collected 2017-08-17 | reverse complement strand
TGGGGGAGGTGGGGGCGGGGCCGAACACGGCGTCGAGCAGGCGCTCAAGCCGGCCGGTGCGGACCGCGAGATCGAGCACGGTGAAGCGGCGCCGGATGTGGTAGGCCCGGCGGAAGCTGGCGCGCAGGCGGTCCCGCGAAAGACCGATTTCCTCCGGCGCGGTCGGTGCGCCGACGAGGGCGAGGCGGCGCTCGATTTCGGAGGCCGGAAGCAGTTGGGCCTGCAGGCGGACGCGGATGGCGGGCCAATCGCGCCGCAGGCGTTCCAGTTGCAAGGCGAGCTCCGCCGGGGAGACGTGTTTGGCGCGCGTCTCCGCCACGGCGGTGGCGACAAAGTCCGTGCCGGCCAAGAGCGAACGCACGGCGGCCTCTGCGGCTTCCGGCGCCGGCCAGGCGGCGACGGCCGCGGCCACGTCGAGCCCGGCAAAATCGGTCGCGAGCACGGCCTCGTAGAAGCGGGTGACCGCCAGCGTCGCGACGCCGACCTTGAAGCCGTGAGAAGGGGCTTCGCCGCGGTGGACGTGGTGTTCCATGTCCCACAGGTGGCTGAACTGGTGCTCCGCGCCCGAGGCCGGCCGGCTGCTCTTCGTCCACTGCATCGCGAAACCGCCGAGCATGAGTCCCTCGATCAAGGGGCCGATCGCCTCGAGCCGCCCCGCGCGGGCGCCGGCGGGATCGGCGAGCGCGTCGCGCAGCCCGCCCTGCACGATGGCCCAGGCGCGCGGCTCGATCGGTTCCGCGCCGAGGGCGTCGGCGAGGATCCAGTCCGCGCCGGCGGTCACCTTGGCGCTGAGATCCGCGTAGCCCGCGGCGGTGAGCCACTCGGGCGCGCGGCGGATGACGTCGAGGTCCGCCACGACGGCGCGGGGCGCGGGACACTCGAACGTTTGCTTCGCGCCCCCGTGCGTGACGGACGCGCCGAAGGCGGTGTAGCCGTCCATCGACGCGGCCGTGGCGACGCAGAGGTAGCCTGCGCGGCCCGACCGGTGGGCCGCGAGTTTGACGAGGTCGTTGATCGTGCCGGCACCGACGGCGACGGGGATGGCGTCGTGGCGGCGGAGCGAAGCCTCGAGCTGCGTCACGTAGTTGAATTCCGCATACAGGCCGGCGTCGGGAAACAGGTACATCGGCTCCGTCGCGATGCCGGCTGCGGCCAGGCCGGCGGCGACGGCGTCGGCCGCGATGGCGCGGGTCTGGGGATCCGCGACGACGACGGCGCGCCGGCCCGGAAACTGGGCCCGGAAGAGGCGGGCGGTTTCACCGAGCACGCCGGGTCCGAGGAGCAGCGCGCGGGTTTCGCGGGCACAGCCGAGGGCGTCGGCGAGGGACAGCCGGGTGGCCGAGGGAAAAGCGGCGGCGTTCATCGCCTGGGTTTGGCGGCGGCCTTGGCGGCGTAGTAGGCCTTGAGTTCGCGGAGCGTGACGTCGGGGTGGTCCGTCGCGAACGACATCACGCCGAGATCGAGCAGTTGGCCGTACACCTTGGGGTCGTCGGTGTAGGGGAAGGTCTGGAAGAGCACGCCGTGGGCGCGGAGGTCGCGGCCGACCTCGCGCAGGAAATCGTTGCGCAGGCGGAAAGGATTGTCGGCCGGGCTCGGGTCGGCGGGCGGGGCCCACGGATCCGAGGTCACCTTGGGATAGACGTGGATCTGGAGCTGGGTGATGCCGGCGAATTTGGCGGCGCGATGGGCCGCGAGATCGCGGCTGAGTTCGGCTTCGTTGCCGTGCATCCACAGCAGGGTTTCCGATTCCGGCACGAGCGCCTTCCAGGCGCGGATCTCCTCGACCTTGCGCGAGGCGAGCACGATTTGTTTTTCGAGCCCGTATTTCCGGATCTCGGCGGCCAGGCGCGGAAATTCGATGCTCTTGATGTCCATGTAGAGATGCCGCTCCGGCTGGCCCCGCATGAGCTCGAAGATCGTCGCCATCGGCAGCACGCGGCGGCCTTTGAACTGCGCGCCCTTCCAGGCGCCGACATCGAGTTCCGCGACCTCGGCATAGGTCAGATCCTTGACGCCCTTCTTCTTCAGGTCCGGCGCCGCGTCCTTCACGACGCGCGCGAAGGTGTTGTCGTGGAACGGCACGATCACGCCGTCCTTCGTCATGCGCAGGTCGGATTCGGGATAGATCCCCATTTTCCACGCCAGCTCGAAGGCCTCGACGGTGTTCTCTTCCGCGAGGTAGCCGACGCCGCGGTGGCCTTGCACGATGACGCGCTCGAGCGGGATGTGGTCGGTGATGTTCCAGTCGGCCGGGGCGGGGGCCGCGGCGGCGGTGGCCCAGGCCAGAGCCGGGAGCAAACGGAGGCACAGGCGGAGGCGGGGAAACATCATGGGCGGGATTTCTTGGCGGGGATTTTGGCGGGCGCCGGAGGAGCGGCGGCGAGCAGGGCGCCGGCGCCGAGTTCGTCGATCACGAGCGACTTGATCAGGCCGCCGGCGATGGCCGCGAGCAGGGCCGCGGTGCGGTCGCTGCCGGAGACGAGCGCGACGACCTGCGGGATCGCGCGCAGCTGGTCGAGCTGGATGCCGACGACGCGGTCGCGCCACGGCGTCGCGCACTCGCGGCCGCGTGCATCGAAGAAACGCCCGCAGACCTCGCCGACGGCGCCGGCGCGCGCGAGATCCCGGGCCATGGCCGGGTCGATCGTGCCGCGTTCGACGAAGACGGAGTTCGAGAGCGTGCCGAGGCCCACGAGGGCGACGCCGGCCCGGCCCAGGTTCTCGTGCACGCTGCGGACCTGTTCGAGCTCGAGCAGGGTGTCGCGGGTGCGCTTGTCGGGGATGAAGGCCGGCGTGTTGAGGGAGAGGAAAATGCCGCCGAGGCGCTGGGCGAGGACGCGGCCGACTTCCTGCGCGTCGAAGGCGTTTACGCTCGAGTCGACGCTGCCCATGGCCTGCACCACGGTCAGCGCCCTGGTCCGGACCTCCGGCAAATGGTGGACGAGATCGTGGATCGTGCGGCCGCCCGCCAGCGCGACCACCGCCCGCGGCGGGATCAGCGCGTCGACGGCCGCGGCGCCGAAGTGGCCGACGGCCCGGCGCAGATCGGCGCCTTCGAGACCTTCGCTCGCCTTGATGACGACCGCGGTGTGCAGCCCGAAGCAGGCGGCGAGCCGGTCCTCGAGTTCGCGCCGCCGCGGTTCGTAGTCGGCGACCGTGATGCGCACGATGCCGCGCTCCTTCGCCAGCGCGAGCAGCCGGGAGACCTTGGCCTGCGAGACCTTGGCGAATTTCGCCACCTCGTTCTGCCCGAGACCGTCGAGGTAGTAGAGGCGTGCGACGAGGCGCAGTCGGTCGTCGGAATAATCATTCGGCATGTTTAAGCATCAAGCCGTCGCCGGCCCGCGCCTGTCAAGCGGGCGGATGGCCGTGCGGGGGCGCGGGCCGAAGCGGAATATAAATTGTGAATAGAAATGTCCCCGGGAGGCTCCCCCCGGGCCGACCCTGCGGGCCGTCCGCCCCCGGATCAAGTTTCCCGGCCCGCGCGCGGCGGGTTGAGCACGAGCCGCCGCCACGCGGTCGGGCTGACCCGCGTGAAGGCCTTGAAGGCCCGGCAAAAGTCGCTCGAGGAGGTGAAGCCGCATTCCGCGGCGATGCTTTCGAGTTTCAGGTCGCTCTCGGTCATGAGGCGCATGCCTTTTTCGATCTGGAGCCGGGCAAAGGCGCGCGTCGGTTTCTCGCGCAGCAGCCGGCGGAAGAGGCGCCGCAGGGTGGAAGGGGAGACGTGCACCTCGCGGGCCACGTCCGCGATCGACGGGTTCTGCGCGATGTTTTCCGCGTACCAGGCGTTCGCGCGCTCCACGATGCGCTCGCCGTGGTCCGTGCGCAGCGGCGTTTCCGCGGCCGGCAGTTTGCGGAGCACCAGCAGCGTCAGCTCGATCAGCGCCGCCTGGAACACCAGCGGGCTCAACCCGTTCGGCTGCTGGTAGTGGCTTTCGAGACTCCGCGCCAGGCCCGCCAGCCGGCGCGCCTCCGCGGGCCGCAGCGCCACCGCCAGTTGACCGTGTTTCCGGACGCTGGCCTGCAGCACCGCGGGCACGGTGCCGAAGTGGAACACGGCGACTTCGGTGGTCTGCACGCCCTGCGCCGCCCAGGTGTGCGCGCTGCCGGGCGCGGTGACCCACAGGGTGCTCGTGGCCAGCGGGGGCTTTTCGCCCGCCTGCTGCTGCGGGGCGCAGCGCCCGCGGACCACGGCGAAGAATTCCCAGTTGATGCGGGCGTAGGGTTTGATCGGGAAGCGGCCGAATTGCCGCCGCCCGAAACCGAGGTAACGCAACATCCGGCGACGCTAGGTCCGCGCCCCCGTCTGTAAAGGCGCCCTGCGCGGAATCGTATGCGCCCGGTCGGCATTCCCGCAGCTTCCGCACCGCGATTCTCCTCGCCCTGCTCGTTTTTGTATGAAAATTGACCGCCTCTTCCCTGTCGTCCGGAAGTCCTTTCTGCTAACCTCCCCGATCCGATAGCCCCGTCGGCACTCCGTCGCATTTCCGCGGCGCCGTCGACGGCCCCCTTTTGAACCCCATGCAAACCTACCCTCGACCCGTGTCTTCGCTCCGGCTGCGGCATGTCGCCGTCTCGTTGCTCCTCGCGCCGGCGTTCGCCCAGCAGGTCGCTCCGCCCCCCGCCGCGCCCGCGGCGCCGGCGAAGCCGATCCCGGTCGTCACCGGTTCCGGCAATGCCTCCGGCGAGGAAGTGCTGCAGCTCTCCCCGTTCCAGGTGGCGGCCGAAACCGACCGCGGTTACCAGGCCCTCAACACGCTCTCCGGCACCCGCCTCAACTCGAAACTCGAGGACCTCGGCGCTTCGATCACCGTGATCACGAAGCAGCAGATGTTCGACACCGCCGCGCTCGATCTGAACGACATCTTCCTCTACGAGGCCAGCACCGAGGGCACGGGCAACTACACGCAGTTCACGCCCAACCGCAACGGCGGCGTCATCGACGGCGTCGCCGGCGACCCCAACACCGCCAACCGCATCCGCGGCGTCGGCAGCCCGATCAGCGGCTCCGGCGTCAACATGGCCATCGGCAATTTCTCGACCAACTCCCGGATCCCGATGGATCCGTACAACATCGACTCCGTCGAGATCTCCCGCGGCCCGAATTCCAATCTCTTCGGCCTCGGCGCCGCCACCGGCACCGTCAACCTCGTGCCCTCCAAGGCCAACCTGACCCGCGCCTCGACCGGCTTCACTGCCCGCGCCGACAGCGAGGGCGGCCACCGCTTCAGCCTCGATGTCAACCGGCCGATCATCAAGGACGTGCTTGCCTTCCGCTTCGCCGCCGTCGACGAGCACAAGGGTTTCACGCGCAAGCCCTCCGGCGAGGACATCCGCCGCTACTTCGGCGCCGTCCAGGCCCGGCCCTTCCGCCAGACCAACCTCAGCGCCTCCTTCGAGAAATACGACAACAGCTACCGCCGGCCCAACGCCCTCACGCCGCGCGACACGTCCTTCGAGTGGAAGGCCGGCGGCCGGCCCACGTGGGACCCGACCACCCAGCGCGTGACCCTGGCCAACGGCACTTCGTCCGGCCCGTATGCCGTCGCCAACGAAAACACCCTCCTCCCCATCGGCCTCATGGCCGGCACCGGCTACGGCCGCACTGTCGCCTATGTCGAGCCCAGCGGCGTCGGTTTCTTCACCGTCGGGCGGATCGCCAACCCGGTCACGACCGGCACGCCGTCGCCCTACACCGCCAACAGCAACGTGCGGTACCTCCAGACCGGCACCGACATCCTGCGCCGCAAGGCCAACCCGTACCCGCTGTTCTTCGCCCCGGCCACCAACGACAAGAGCCTCTACGACTGGTCCGACACCAATTTCACCGCCGCCAACTACGGCATCGACACCGCCAACACGGTGCGCCTCGAGGCCGAGCAGGTGATCTTCAACAACGCGACCCACCTCGTCGCCTCCCGCGCCGGCTGGATGCAGCAGAAGTTCGAGCGCACGAGTTTCAGCTACATCGACAACACCGACACGATCATCTACATCGACATCAATTCCAAGTTGCTCGACGGCCGCGCCAACCCGTACTTCCTCCGGCCCTACGTCGAGGCCACCGGTCCCTTCGCCAACCGCAATCCGGACAAGCGCGACATCGTCAACGCCGACTTGGCCTACCAGTACACGCCGCGCGACCTGCCGCGCTGGCTCTCCTGGATCGGCACCCAGCGCTTCAACACCCACCTCGAACGCTACGTCAACGACACGCGGAACTACACCTACGGCCAGTGGATCGCCGACGACCATGCCTGGACGAACCGCGCCAACCGCGTCGCCGTGCCCCAGCTCAACCAGCGCTACTACCTCGGCGACAATCAGGGCCAGAACATCGACTACGGCCCCGCCGCCCTCGACAACATCAACGGCACCTACCCGCTCACCTGGTTCAACAACCTTACCGGCCGTTGGGTCGACGAACCCACCCGCGTCGACCTCCTCTCCCGTCCGACCACCACCCGGGCCCGCAACGAACTCCGCACCATCAGCCTCACGGCCCAGAATTACTTCCTCAAGGATCGCCTCATCACCACCGTCGGCTGGCGCCGCGACCGCCGCCGCGAGCGCACCTCCGGCCAGGCCGCCGTCGATCCCGCCACCGGTCTCGTCAACTACAACAACTATGCCACCTGGGGCGCATGGACCGACGCCGCCACCGGCCCGCTCGGCGACGCCACCCGCGCCTCGCAGCGCGGCGACACCAAGACCTACGGTGCCGTCCTCCGCCCGCTCAGCTGGCTGAATCTGTTCTACAACCGTTCCGATTCCTTCTTCCCCCAGGTCGTGCGCTACAGCATGGACCTCAAGGGCGTCATCCCCAACGCCAAGGGCGAGGGCAAGGATTACGGCGTCAGCTTCACCGCCCTGCAGGGCAAGCTGAACGTGAAGATCAACCGCTACGAGGTCCTCGAACAAGGCAGCCGCGCCGGCGAAATCGGCACCATCGGCAACCGCACCTTCCGCCTCGAAGGCCGCCCCGAGAACAACGGTATCCGCGACGCCAACGGCTTCTACCCGTGGGCGCTCGATCTCGCGACCAGCCGTTTCACCGCCCAGGGCATCACCCCCTCCGCAACCCAACTCAACGCCGCCACCGCCCGTATCATGGGCGTGACCGACGACTGGATGGCTGTCTTCCTCGCCGCCGGTCCCGGCCAGCCCCAGACCAACGGTCTCTCCGACGTGCTCTCCAAGGGCTACGAAGTCGAGGCCACCTACAACCCCACCCGCAACTGGCGCATCAAGTTCACCGGCGCCCAGCAGGTCGCGATCGACGCCAAAATCGGTTCCGAGCAATTCGACTATTGGCAGTCCCGCCTCCCGGTCTGGACCACCGCCCGCGGTGACTCCGTCCCCGGCAACGGCGACGGCCGCGGCGCGCCTTACTGGACCACCATCCCCGTCCGCGGCGGCGACACGCCCGAAACCGCCTACTTCAACGGCCTCCTCTCGCCCTACCTCTTCGGCGTCGCCAATGTCGGCAAACCCCGTACCCAGGTCCGCAAGTACCGCTGGAGCAGCGTCACGAACTACTCGTTCACCGAAGGCCGGCTCAAGGGTTGGAATGTCGGCGGCTCCGTCCGCTGGGAAGACAAAGGCGCGATCGGTTTCTTCGGCGCCGCCCCGTCCCGGAACCCCGGTTCCTTCAACGGCGTCATCCTCGAGCTCGATCCCAACCGCCCGATCTATTCGAAGTCCCAGTTCTTCTTCGACATGTCGGTCGGCTACAAATTCCGCTTCGGCAACGACAAGCTCCGCTGCAACGTGCAGCTGAACATCAAAGATGTCTTCGAGGACGGCCGCCTGCAGCCGGTCGGCGCCAACCCCGACGGCTCGACCTTCGCCTACCGCATCATCGAGCCCCGCCGCTTCATCCTCAGCGCGAGCTTCGATCTCTGAGTTCCGACTCCGGCTCCGATCTCAAGCGCCTCCCGCCGCCCGCGGGAGGCGTTTTGCTTTCCGCCCCTTTCCGCCGGCTTCCGCCGTCGATTTTTTCACTCTGGGCTTCGCCCCGCGCAGCCGTTCCCCCAACTTCGCCGCACCCCATGAACCGACGTTCGTTTCTCGTCTCGTCCGCCGCCGCTTCGTCCCTCGCCGCCCTCGCGCCTCGCGCCGCCGCCGCCGCTCCCGTGCCTCCGCCGGAACTCGCGCGGATCCTCGCCGACCACGACGCGGCCATTCCCGCGCTCCTGGCAAAACAGGAACGCCGCCCCGGCCACCGTTGGCTCGGCGGGATCATGAACGAATTCGGCATCCACACCGTCGCCGGCACCAACGGCTTCGTCGCCGCCCTCGCCGCCGCCGCCTGCGCCCCCGGCTCGAAGTACTTCGGCTCGGCCGCCCTCGCCGAGCCCATGCGCCTCGGCCTCGCCTACATGCTCAATGCCCAGCACGCCGACGGCACCGTCGACTACTTCGCCACCAATTTCCACTCCACGCCCGACCTCGCCTTCATCCTCGAGGGCGCCTGCCCGGCCTGCGCCCTGCTCCGCGCCAGCCCCGTGCCGGAACTCGCCGCCGTCGCGGAGGAGTACGGCAAATTCATCCGCCGGGGCGGCGAGGCCCTTGTCGCCGGCGGCGTGCACACCCCCAACCACCGCTGGGTCGTCTGCGCCGCGCTTGCCTGGGTCAATTCCCTGTATCCCGATTCCCGTTACGTCGCCCGTGCCGACCAGTGGCTCGCCGAGGGCATCGATCTCGATCCCGACGGCCAGTACACGGAAAAGAGCACGACCGTCTATTCGCCGATCGTCGACCGCGCCCTCCTGCTCGTCGCCCGCCTGCTCGGCCGCCCGGCCCTGCGCGACGCCGTGCGCAAGAATCTCGAGATGACGCTCTACTACGTGCATCCCGACGGCGAGGTCGTCACCGAGGCCTCCAAACGCCAGGACCGCTACACCCGCGGCAGCATGGCGCGCTACTACTACGCCTACCGCACGCTTGCCTTGCTCGACGGCAATGGCCGCTTCGCCGCCATGTGCCGCTGGATCGAGCGCAACGTCGCCCCCCGCCATCCCGGCGAACTCGCCGTCTACCTGACCGAGCCGGATTTCGGCCGCGCCCTGCCGCCCGACGCTCCGCTGCCCACCGACTACGCGAAACTGTTTTCCCATTCCGCCCTCGCGCGCATCCGCCGCGGCGCCGCCAGCGGCACGATCCTCGCCGGCAACACCACCGTGTTCTCGTTCCGCAAAGGCTCCGCCGCCCTCGAGGCCGTGCGCTTCGCGTCCGCCTTTTTCGGCAAAGGCCAATTCCAGGGCGACACGCTCGAATTGAAGAACGGCAAGTACGTGATGAGCCAGGAACTCGACGGCCCGTACTTCCAGCCGCTCTCCGCCGCGCAGATCGCCGACGGCGACCACGTCAAGATGGCGCCCAACGGCACGCTCGCGAACAACAGCCGCGCCCTCCGCGCCAAGTCGGAAATCCAAATTCAGAAAGCCGTCGTCGCGGTCACGGAAAATGCCGGCAAATTCGACCTCGCGATCTCGGTCCGCGGCACCGACCACGTGCCCGTCGCGATCGAATTGGCGTTCCGGCAAGGCGGCACGTTGCACGGCGTCGTGCCCGTCGCCGGCCTCAAGGATGCTTGGATTTTGGAAAACGGCACCGGCCGCTACACCGTCGGCAACGACACGATCGAATTCGGCCCGGGCCGCTCCGACCACACCTATGTCCAGGTCCGCGGCGCCGTGCCGAAATGGGAAGGCCAGTCCGTCTATATCACGGGCACGACGCCCTTCGATTTCACCCTCCGCATCGCCTGAACGCCATGGTCGCGCGCCTGCTTGCCCTCGTCGGTTGCTGCCTCGCCGCCGTCGCGGCCGCCTCCGCCGCCGATTCCCGTTCCGCCAACCCCAACGTCGTCTTCATTTTCGCGGACGACATGGGCGTGGGCGATGTCTCCGCCTACAATCCCCGCAGCGCCTGGCGCACCCCCGTCCTCGACCGGCTCGCGCAGGACGGTATCCGTTTTACGGATGCCCACTCCGCCTCCGCGCTCTGCACCCCGAGCCGCTACGCGCTCCTGACCGGCCGCTATGCCTGGCGCAGCCGGCTGAAGCAGGGCGTGCTGAACGGTTACCACGCGCCCTTGCTGGAGCCCGGCCGGCAAACCGTCGCGGCCTTTCTCCGCGCGCGCGGCTACGCCACCGCCGTCGTCGGCAAATGGCACCTCGGGCTCGATTGGGCGCGCACGGGCCCGCAGCTCGAGGACGTCGATTTCGCCAAGCCCTTCGGCGGCGGTCCGCTCGCCGTCGGCTTCGATCGGTTCTTCGGCATCAGCGCCTCGCTCGACATGCCCCCCTACGTGTGGCTCGACCAGGACCGCGCCACTGCCGTGCCGACCGCGAAGATCGGCGACAGCCCCGCGCCGAAACTGTGGCGCGGCGGGCCCATCGGCCCGGATTTCAAAATGGACGCCGTGCAAACGCGCTTCACCGACGAGGCGATCGCGTTTGTCGACGCGCGCGCCGCGGCCCGCGACGGCAAACCGTTCTTCCTCTATGTGCCGCTCGCCTCGCCGCACACGCCCGTGCTCCCGACCGGCGAATTCGACGGCAAGACGCGCACGACGCCGTACGGCGATTTCGTGGCGCAGGTCGACGCCGACGTCGGCCGGCTGCTCGCCGCCCTCGACCGCCACGGCTTCGCCGCCAACACGCTCGTGATCTTCACCGCCGACAACGGCTTCGCCCCGCCCGGCGGCTTCGATGCCCTGCAGAAAATCGGCCACGATCCCGCGGCCGGCCGCCGCGGCGTGAAGGCCGATCTCTTCGAGGGCGGGCACCGCGTCCCCTTCATCGCCCGCTGGCCTGCCGTCGCGCGCGGCGGCACGGTCAGCCCCGCGCTCGTCGGCCTGCATGATCTCTTCGCGACCTGCGCGGATTTCCTCGGCGCCGCGCTGCCGCCCGACGCGGCCGAAGACAGCGTGAGTTTTCTGTCCGTGCTGCGCGGGGAGAAAACCACGGCGCGCACCACACTCGTCAACCACAGCGGCGAAGGCCGCTTCGCGATCCGGGAAGGGAAATGGAAACTGCTCCTCTGGCCCGGCTCCGGCGGCTGGAGCCATCCGACGCCGACGCCGAGCCAGTGGCTCAAAGTCGAGAAGGCCGATTTGTCCAAATTCCCGCCGTTCCAACTCTACGATCTCGACGCCGATCCCGCGGAAACAACCAACCTCGCCGCCGTCCACCCCGACGTCGTGCAACGGCTCGGCCGGCAGCTCCGCGCCGAC
>JACCDS010396404.1_pt1 | contig 11244 bp, 7 predicted proteins | sample 7446441 | NCBI WGS metagenome assembly JACCDS01 (sample SAMN15323445, study PRJNA562643) | freshwater metagenome | isolation source: river surface water | place: USA:Blue River Watershed | collected 2017-08-17 | reverse complement strand
TCTGTAAAGGCACAGGAGTGGCTCAAGTACCTGGTCTTTTTAGTGCCAGCTGTTTTGTTTTTGCTTGTGGGTCTTATCTACCCAGCAATCCGAACGCTGATCCTGTCTTTCATGGACAAAAAGTCCGAGGAGTGGGTTGGCTTTGACAACTATGTCTGGGCGTTCACAATCCCAGAAATCAACATTGTGTTGGTGAACACTCTGATTTGGGTTATCACTGTTCCATTCCTCTCGACTGCAATCGGACTTTCAATCGCATACATGACCGACCGAATGAAAAAGCCGGCAGCAATCAAGTCACTCATCTTCATGCCGATGGCAATCTCGTTTGTTGGTGCCGGTGTGATTTGGAAGTTCGTTTACAACTACCAACCAAATGCCAACAAACCAGATATTGGTTTGCTCTCTGCCATCTTCAAAGCTCTTGGACTTACCCCTCCGAACTGGTTGCTGGAGGTGCCACTGAACACCTTCCTGCTAATCGTGGTAATGATCTGGATCCAAACCGGATTTGCCATGGTTGTGCTTTCGGCCGCACTCAAGAACATCCCAGATGAGGTTGTTGAAGCTGCAATGCTCGATGGGGCAACACCATTCAGAAGGTTCTTCTTAATCTCAATGCCGATGATTCGTGCGACCATCGTCGTGGTTTTGACAACGATCATGATTGGAACCCTGAAGGTCTTCGACATCGTGCGTACGATGACCGGTGGAAACTTCCAGACCAACGTGATTGCTAACGAGATGTACTCCCAGGCCTTTAGGCAAATGAACTATGGTCAGGGCTCTGCCCTTGCGATCATCTTGTTCGTGGCGATCATCCCAATCATCGTTTACAACATTCGACAACTTCGCCTGGAGAGGACGGAACGCTAATGACTTCTCTAGTAAATAAGCAGTTGGTCAAGCGCAAGGCCAAGAACGTCTTCAGCTCCCCAATAGCCGCATTTGCAGCCTGGGTGATTGCCATCTTGTGGACCATCCCAACTTTTGGACTACTTGTCACGTCGATTCGACCAGAGAAGGACATCAACACCTCGGGATGGTGGACTTTCTTCACTCAGCCAAACATCTCTTTTGAGAACTACACGCAGGTGTTGTTTGAGGGATCCACAACAAACCCACCGCTTTTCCAGTTCTTCTTCAACTCCCTTGCGGTTACTTTGCCTGCGGTGATCTTCCCGATCACCCTGGCAGTGTTCGCGGCCTATGCACTTGCATGGTTCGACTTCAAGGGAAGAGACTTCATCTTCTTCAGCATCTTTGCCCTGCAGGTGGTTCCACTTCAGTTGGCACTGGTCCCGCTGTTGCAGCTATTTGCCAAGGGTCTTGTGATTGGGGATGTGACGATAATTCCTGATTTGGGAATTACTGGAACCTACATTCCTATTTGGATCGCTCACACGATCTTTGCGCTACCGCTCGCTATCTTCCTGCTGCACAACTTCCTCACTCAGATTCCTCGAGAACTGATCGAGGCTGCACGTGTTGATGGAGCCGGCTGGTTCACTCTTTTCTCAAAGATTGTGCTCCCGCTATCGGTGCCTGCGATCGCTTCATTCTCGATCTTCCAGTTCCTTTGGGTTTGGAATGACCTGCTGGTCGGTCTCACCTTCGGTGGAGGCGTCAAGGACGTCGCCCCGATGACCGTGCGACTTGCCGAGATGGTTGGAACCCGAGGCTCTGGTTGGGAGCTTCTGACTGCAGGAGCGTTCGTATCGATGATTGTTCCGCTTGTGGTGTTCTTCGCACTGCAGCGTTACTTCGTTCGCGGACTCCTAGCCGGATCGGTAAAGGGTTAGAAAACTACCTCGCCTTAGCCAGTGCAGATAAGAAATCTGCGCTGGCTTTTGGCGTTCTTGCCATCGTGTCGTAGTCGACGTGAACAATGCCGAAGCGCTTAGTTAGACCCTCTGCCCATTCGATGTTGTCCATAAGTGACCAGGCAAAATATCCGCGCACATCAACCCCAGAGTCAATCGCATCAGCCACTGCTGAAATGTGCTGGAAGTAGTAGTCGATCCTGTCGTTGTCGATTACCTTTCCATCAATTAGCTGATCTGGGAAAGCCCCACCGTTTTCAGTTATGTAGAGCGGGACACCAGGCAATCGCTTTGATGTTTGCTGGAGGGTAGTTTTCATCGACTCGGCGTGAATTTCCCAGCCCATGTCAGTCCTTGGCTCTCGAGGTGCCATCTGTGCGCCAACCGGGGTTCCTGGGAAGAGGGAGAAGTCCTGACCAACGGCCCATGCTCCGCCTTGCTCGGACGCTGGTTCAACGCGGAATGGGGTGTAGTAGTTGATGCCCAACCAGTCGATTGGCTCGGAAATGTGGGCGAGTTTTTCGTCTGAGACGAAGGACCAGTCGGTGAATTGCTTGGTGTGCTCGACAATTTTCGGGTCAATTCCGCGGCCCGCCAGCAGGTCGAGCCAGAAGCGGTTTTGCATCAGGTCGACGTAATCTGCAATGTGGTCCACAACCGGATCTTCGGAGATTACGCTCGTGAGGTTTAGCACCGTCCCGACGTTCTTGGCCCCGGTTGCTCGAAGGGCTTTAGCTCCGCTGGCGTGAGCTGTCATCAAACGATAAGCAGCTTCAAGGCCGGCCTTGGGGTCCCCAAGACCCGGAGCGTGGATCTTGGTTGCATAACCTAGAAAGGCTGAAACCCATGGCTCGTTCAGGGTTGCCCAACGCTCTACTCGATCGGAAAATCGCTCGCCCAGAGCTGTGGCATATTCAGCAAAGTAGTCGTCGATGTTTGGATTATTCCAACCGCCAATCTGCTGCAGTTCACTGGGCAGGTCCCAGTGATAAAGCGTGAGAGCTGGCGCAATCCCGCGCTCAAGGAGCCCGTCGATCAAACGGTCATAGAAATCAAAGCCACTAGCCGATTTTGTCTTTGCCCCAGGCATAACTCTTGGCCAGGAAACTGAAAAACGATAGGCGTCGAAACCCAGGCTTGCAAGTAGGTCAAGATCCTGTTCAAGGCGGGCAACATGGTCACAGGCTGGGTCAGCTTTAGTGCCATCTTTAATGTTGCCGGGAACATCGGCAAAGTCATCCCAAATTGAACGACCGCGACCTTGGCTGTCACCTTCGATTTGCCATGAAGCGGTGGCGGCACCGAGGACGAACCCCGAAGGGAGTCTTTTTGCTAGCAATTGAGGATTAGGAAGACTGGTCATGTTTTGAGTCTAGGGGTGAATCTTCAGCGCCCCCAGCAGGATTCGAACCTGCGCACCCGCCTCCGGAGAGCGGTGCTCTATCCCCTGAGCTATGGGGGCCAGGGCTTGCCTAGCCTAACACCGCCATTTCATTAGACTCAGGATGTCTCCGAGAGGGCAAGTTATGAGCGATTTCAAGTTTCTAAAGGGCGAAAAGAACTGGTGGCGACAAGCCGTTGTTTATCAGATCTACCCACGCAGCTTCAAAGACTTCAATGGTGATGGAATCGGTGATCTCAAGGGCATCATTTCAAAAGCTGACTACCTGAAGCAATTAGGCATTGATGCCGTCTGGCTGAGCCCTTTTTATCCATCGGCGCTCGCCGATGGTGGCTATGACGTCGATGACTACCGTGATGTTGACCCGAGAATCGGTGACCTCGATCAGTTCGATGAGTTGGTTCAAGAGCTTCACGCTAGAGGCATTCGCATTTTTGTCGACATTGTTCCCAATCACTGCTCCGATCGCCATGTCTGGTTTCAAGCAGCGCTGAGGGCAGGTAGGGGATCCAAGGAGCGCGAACGGTTTATCTTCCGCGAGGGGCGGGGAGCAAATGGTGAACTGCCGCCCAGTGATTTGGCGAGCCACTTTGGCCCTCAGGGTTGGACCAGGGTTGAAGATGGCCAGTGGTATCTCCACCTATTCACAAAGGAGCAGCCGGACTTCAATTGGGATCACCCAGAGGTGCACGAGGACTTTCTCAAGACCCTGAAGTTCTGGTCTGATCGCGGGGTGGATGGCTATCGCATCGATGTCGCTCACGCTCTAAAGAAAAATCTTGATCCTCTCCCAGATCGCAAATCCTTCTCTCTGGAAGTAATGAAGGCCGATGGCACCGACCCACTCTTTGATCGTGACGAGGTGCATGAGGTTTACCGAGCCTGGCGCGAGCTTTTCAACCAGTATGACCCACCAAGAGTTGCTGTTGCAGAGGCCTGGGTTCACCCGCATCGCCGAGCCGCATACGCATCTGAATCTGGCCTAGGTCAAGCATTCAACTTTGACCTATTGGCAGCAGCTTTTGATTCGGAAAGCTACAAAACAGTCATCGACAAAAACCTGGCATTCTCGAAGGAAAGTGGATCATCCTCGACCTGGGTGCTGTCAAATCACGATGTAATCCGACACGCAACGCGCATGGTGATTCCTGGCTACGGATCCAGTGCCGACGGCTTCGGGGATGAAAATCGCTGGTATGTCGAGAATCGTCTGAACCACGATCTAGATCTCGATCTCGGACTTCAAAGGGCAAAGGCAGCCTCGCTTTTGATCATGGCTCTGCCTGGCTCGACATACATCTACCAGGGTGAGGAGCTGGGACTTCACGATGTGCTGGACATACCGTCCGAGCAGATGCAAGACCCGCAGTGGTTCCGAGGCGAAGGCAAGCTCAAGTCTCGAGACGGCTGTCGAGTGCCATTGCCATGGGAGTCGGCTGGAAGCTCATTCGGCTTTGGTCCTGGTGGCTCTCATTTGCCTCAACCAAAGTGGTACTCGGAGGTTGCCGTGTCGGTGCAGGAGCAAGACCCAAGCTCTACCCTCAATCTCTACCGTCAAGCACTCAAGCTCAGGGCAACACTGGTAACTGATGAGGAGCTGACCTGGCTCGATTCACCAGATGAGACCCTCAGCTTTGAAAGGCCAAATGGGTGGGTTTGCTTCACAAACTTTGGCACCGAACCAGTTTCTTTGCCTGAGGGTGAGCTGCTGATCGCAACCGATGAGGTGGTTGACGGCAAGCTTGCTGGTCCTGCTACCGCTTGGCTCAAGCGCTAGTTTTTGGGCTTTTCGGGCTATTATTTAGGGAATAACTGGCCAGTGTCGGCCTCGCCGTATTTAGGACAACCGTGACCCCTGAGCAACTATCCTTGGCCATTGTGCAAGCACTTGGCTCGCTGGTTGCGTCTGGAAAGCTGCCGGAATTTGAGATTCCAGCCGATGTGGTGGTTGAGCGACCAAAAAACCGTGACCACGGCGATTGGGCGTCCAATGTTGCGATGCAGTACGCCGGAAAAATCAAGATTTCACCCCGCGATTTTGCCGCTCTAGTGGCTTCAGAGTTGACTGGGGCAGAGGGTGTTGAAAAGGTAGAAATCGCCGGGCCGGGATTTCTAAACATCTTTGTTTCCGACTCCGCGGCTGCTGAGCTTGCTCGGCAAATTGTGGAGGCTGGAGATCAGTACGGTCGCAGTGCCGAGCTTGCCGGTGTGAAGCTGAATCTGGAGTTTGTATCTGCCAATCCAACCGGCCCAATTCACTTGGGTGGAACCAGGTGGGCGGCTGTTGGTGATGCGCTTGGTCGAGTGCTCGAGGCAGTCGGAGCCGATGTAACTCGTGAGTACTACTTCAACGACCACGGTGCGCAGATTGATCGCTTTTCAAGATCACTATTGGCAAGGGCTCGCGGACAAGAGGCACCAGAGGACGGCTACGCCGGTCAATACATCCAAGAAATTGCCGACCAGGTAATGGCCAAGCGTCCGGACCTGCTTAGCCAGTCCGATGAGGACGCACAAGAAATTTGCCGCGAAGTTGGCGTCGATTTGATGTTCGATCAGATCAGAAAGTCGCTACACGAGTTCGGGGTTGACTTTGATGTTTACTTCCACGAGAACTCGCTCTATGAGTCTGGCGAAGTAGAAAAGTCCGTCCAGGCACTGCGCGAAAAGGGCCACATCTTTGAGGCCGAGGGTGCTACCTGGCTTCGCTCCACCACCTTTGGTGACGACCGCGATCGAGTGATTATCAAATCTGATGGAGATGCGGCCTACATCGCTGGTGACATCGCCTACTACCAGAACAAGCGGGCCAGAGGTTTTGATCGCTGCATCTACATGCTCGGTGCTGACCACCACGGTTATGTGCCGAGAATGATGGCGCTTTGTGCAGCCTTTGGTGATGAGCCAGGTGTAAACATGGAGATTCTCATCGGCCAGTTGGTCAGCCTGGTTCGCGGCGGAGAGCCAGTGCGTATGTCGAAGCGTGCGGGCAACGTCGTGACCATGGAGGACCTGGTTGATGCTGTTGGTGTTGATGCGGCTCGTTACGCACTAACAAGGTCATCTATCAACTCAACCTTGGATGTAGACCTCGAGCTACTGAGCAAGAAGACCAATGACAACCCGGTTTTCTATGTTCAATATGCTCATGCCAGAACCAAGCAGGTTGCCAAAAACGCAGCATCCCTAGGTGTCGACCGCAGTGAGTTCTTGCCTGAGCTACTCAGCCACGAGACCGAGTCTGAGCTACTGGCAAAGCTGAGTGAGTTTCCGAGAGTGGTGTTGCAGGCGGCTAACTTCCGTGAACCCCACCGAGTCGCGCGCTACCTAGAAGAGGTGGCTGGCAGCTATCACCGCTGGTATGACAATTGCCGTGTCACTCCGCTTGGAGACAAGCCGGTCGAGTCTGTGCACCGAACCAGGCTGTGGCTCAACGACGCGGCATCGGTTGTGCTGGCCAATGGGCTATCGCTGGTTGGCGTCTCTGCGCCGGAGCGGATGTAGCCATGAAAAACCCGTTAGCCCCAAAGTGGCTCGAAGAGCGTGACTTGAACGCACTGGACCCAAAGATCTGGCCCCGTACCGCAAGGCGGAATAACCAAGGTGAGGTTGAAATCGGTGGCGTCGGTGTTCGCGAGTTAATTCGCCGCCATGGATCGCCACTTTATGTGGTGGATCAAGAGGATTTTGAAGCTCGACTAATGCAGACCAAGAGAGCATTCACGGAGGCCGCTCAACGCAATGGCACCAGCGCGAAACTTTATTACGCATCCAAGGCCCTACTCACCTCGGACGTGGTGCGTTGGGTTGACCAGGCTGGTCTATCTATAGATGTCTCAACCGGGGGAGAGCTTGCGGTTGCGCTAGCCGCTGGCATCCCGGGTGAGCGAATTGGTTTACACGGCAACAACAAGTCTTTAGTCGAGATTGGCCGCGCGATTGCTGCAGGCGTTGGTGCGATTGTTATTGACTCTGAGCTAGAGATCGAACGCATCGCCTCCGTGGCAACCGCACAGGGCAAGACACAAGCGGTTCGACTGCGTGTGAATTCCGGTGTCCACGCTCACACCCACGAGTATCTAGCGACGGCCCGTGAGGACCAGAAGTTTGGCATCGCAATCTCTGATGTGCCAGACCTGGTAGCCAAGATTCGCTCGCACACACACTTGCGATTCTTAGGTCTTCACTCACACATCGGGTCACAAATCTTTGTGGTGGATGGGTTTATTGCTGCGGCTGAGCGGCTGCTTGACTTGCATGCCGAGCTGTTGCAGGGGGGCGATGTCCCGGAGCTAAACCTCGGCGGTGGATTTGGAATTAGCTACACCCAGGCGGATCGGCCTATGGACATCGCAGAGATGGCCGATCGAATCAGTTCGGCTGTCGCTCAAAAGTGCCAGCAACTTGGTATTGCAATTCCAAAACTTGCTTTTGAACCCGGCAGAACTATTGCAGGACCCGCGGGAGTAACCATCTATTCGGTTGGAACCATCAAGGATGTATTGGTTTCCGACGCAGGCGCAGCCGCGAGCCGCAAGTACGTGAGTGTTGATGGTGGCATGAGCGACAACGCGAGACCAGCTCTTTATGAAGCTGAGTATTCGGTTGCCCTGGCATCGAGGACCTCGAGCGCGACACCGGCACTTTCAAGAGTTGTTGGTAAGCACTGCGAATCCGGCGACATCGTGGTGCGGCACGATTATCTGCCAAGCGATGTTGCGGTAAATGATTTGCTAGTGGTTCCCGCTACCGGTGCTTACTGTTTCTCGCTATCTTCTAACTACAACTTCTTGACCCGTCCCGCTGTAGTGGCTGTCAAGGCAGGCAGCACCAAGGTGCTAATCAAGGCCGAAACCGAGCAGGATCTCCTCGCTCGCGACATGGGTCTTTCGGAGGGTGGTCACAACTAATGCAAACCGCATACCGCGCAATCAGAGTCGCGCTTTTGGGGGCCGGATCCGTGGGCTCTAACGTGGCTCGACTCATGCTCGAGAATCACCAAGAATTGGCTCAGCGCGTGGGGGCAGAGTTTGAATTGGCCGGAGTATTGGTCCGCGATCTAAACAGCTCAAGACCAGGAGTTCCCAAAGAACTGTTGACCACCGATGCAGAGAGCCTGATTTTGAGTGCCGACATCGTGATTGAGTTGCTTGGCGGAATTCACCCAGCCAAGGAGTATGTCGAGCTTGCTCTAAATTCCGGTGCGGATGTGATCACCGCGAACAAGGCCCTTATTGCCGCACACGGCGGAGAGCTTTCTGATCTTGCCGAACAGCTCGGAGCACAGCTCTACTTTGAGGCTGCTGTGGCCGGAGCTATCCCAATCATTCGACCGCTGAGAGAGTCTCTAGCCGGCGACAAGGTCAACCGGGTTATGGGAATTGTGAATGGAACTACAAACTTCATTCTCGATCGCATGGAGTCAACCGGAGCGGATTTTGCCGATGCTTTAGCTGAGGCAACTGATCTGGGTTATGCCGAGGCAGATCCAACCGCTGACATCGAGGGCTTTGATGCCGCTTCGAAGGCTGCAATTCTGGCCTCGCTGGCATTCCACTCCGAGGTGCCGGTGGAGAAGGTTCACCGCGAAGGAATCACCACGGTTACCGCTCTTCAAATGGAAACCGCTCGTGAGGCTGGGTATGCGGTGAAGCTGCTGGCAATTTGTGAGCGCGTGGGGGAGGGCCTGGTTGCTCGAGTTCACCCAACTCTGATTCCTTTGGATCACCCGTTGGCCGCGGTGCGCGGAGCTTACAACGCTGTGTTTGTGGAGGCGGAGTCTGCTGGACGACTGATGTTTTATGGTGCCGGTGCCGGAGGCCCGCAAACTGCTTCAGCGGTTTTGGGCGACCTGGTATCAGCAGCCAAGCGACACCTGGCTGGTGGGCCGGGCCTTGCCGACTCAGTGCACGCCAACCTCGAAGCGTTACCGGTGCAGCGAATTCAAACCCGCTATCAGATCACCCTTGCAGTCTCAGATGAGCCAGGTGTTCTAGCAGCTATCGCGTCTGTGTTCGCTGAGCACGGAGTGAGTGTCGAAACCGTAAGTCAAAGCTCGGCCGTCAACGGTGCTGCGCTACTGACTGTTATGACTCATCGCGCTTCAGAGCAGGCTCTGGAGCAGGTAGTGAGTTCACTTCGAGGCAACAAATCTGTTCAGCAAATCAGCTCGGTGATTCGAGTGGAGGGAATCTAATGGCTCATCAGTGGCGTGGGGTAATCCGCGAGTATTTCGACCGACTTCCTTTCTCCGAGTCTGATCCAATTGTGACCCTGGGTGAGGGTGGAACCCCGTTGATCGAGGCTCCGGCGCTCGCCAAGCTGTTGGACGTTGGGTCAGTGCACCTAAAGTTTGAAGGCATGAACCCAACCGGTTCTTTCAAAGATCGCGGTATGACGACTGCTGTCTCGAAGGCCAAGGGCAAGGGTGCGCAGGCCGTTATCGCAGCCTCCACCGGAAACACTTCTGCCGCCGCTGCGGCATACGCAGTCAAGGCCGGCATGCAGTCAGTGGTGCTGGTGCCAGCGGGCAAGATCTCCTGGGGCAAGCTTTCGCAGGCCGTTGCTCACAAGGCTCAAATTTTGCAGGTTAAGGGAAACTTTGATGACTGCCTCAGACTTGCCCGTGAGCTAAGTGAGGGCTACCCGGTCTTCCTTGTGAACTCAGTTAACCCGGATCGCTTGCAGGGACAGAAGACCGCAGCCTTTGAAGTATTTGATGCCCTTGGCTATGCACCTGACCTGCACGCCATGCCGCTTGGAAATGCGGGAAACATTTCGGCCTATCACCTCGGCTACCGCGAGGAGCGGGACATGGGTCGAATCCAAACCCTCCCCAAACTCTGGGGCATTCAGGCTGAGGGGAGTGCCCCCTTTATTCAGGGTTCTCCGGTGAAGAAACCTGAGACCATCGCAACCGCTATTCGAATCGGCAACCCAGCTTCTTGGGACCTGGCTCAAGAGGCAAAGCGAGACACTGACGGGTCATTCGGTGCCGTGAGCGATAGAGAGATTTTGTGGATGCACCGTTTCCTCTCGCAGGAAGCGGGAGTCTTTGTTGAGCCATCCAGCGCAACTGGTGCGGCCGGACTCTACAAGGCTGCTCGACTGGGTCAGCTACCGAAGGTGAACTCGATTGTCATCACGGTTACCGGGCATGGTCTAAAGGATCCAGACTGGGCACTAAAGGATGATCGTGGTCGTCAAATCAAGCCAAAGCGCGTTGCACCAACCGCCGCCTCGGTGGCTGAGATGCTGGGACTGGAGCGCAACAAGTGATCGTAAAGGTCCGAATCCCAGCCACCAGCGCAAACCTGGGCCCTGGATTTGACACCCTTGGCATGGCCCTTAGTTTCTATGACGACTACCAGGCCGAAACCATTGCTTCGGGTCTTGAAATTGAAATCAGTGGTGAAGGTGCTGGCGAGGTGCCAACCGACTCCAGCAACCTGATCTATAAAACCATCCAGCACGTTTATCAAAAAGTTGGGGAGCAACTACCAGCCCTGAGACTTACCTGCAACAACCAAATTCCACATGGCCGCGGCATGGGCTCATCGGGTGCTGCGGTTGCAGGTGGAGTGATGTTGGCAGCCGGTTTGTTGAGTCAAAAGCGGAGCTTCACTGAGCAGGAACTTCTGGAGTTTGCGACTGACATCGAAGGTCACCCGGACAATGTCGCCCCAGCGCTCTTTGGTGGACTGACAATTGCATGGAAAGACGAAACCGGTCCGCATCACAAGAAGCTGATCGCTCACCGTGGCATCTCACCACTGGTTTTCGTGCCACCGCATCAGATGTCGACAAGGCTAGCAAGATCGCTGCAACCTGAATCGGTTCCCCACACTGATGCAGTCTTCAACCTTTCTCGCTCGGCTCTGTTGGTTGCGGCCATGACCCAGAGTCCTGAGTTACTTTTTGCGGCGACCGAGGATCGTCTGCACCAGAACTACCGTGCAAGTGCTATGCCCGAGACTTCGCAGCTAGTCGCGCTACTTCGCGAGGCTGGTCACCCAGCAG
>JACCDS010034251.1_pt1 | contig 11244 bp, 10 predicted proteins | sample 7446441 | NCBI WGS metagenome assembly JACCDS01 (sample SAMN15323445, study PRJNA562643) | freshwater metagenome | isolation source: river surface water | place: USA:Blue River Watershed | collected 2017-08-17 | reverse complement strand
GTCGGCTCGATCACGTCCATCCAGGCCGTGTACGTCCCTGCGGACGACCTGACTGACCCGTCGCCTGCCACGACCTTCGCCCACCTGGACGCCACCGTCGTGCTGTCGCGTGACATCGCCGCGCTGGGCATCTACCCCGCCGTCGACCCGCTCGACTCCACCTCGCGCCAGATCGACCCGAACGTGGTCGGCGAAGAGCACTACAGCACCACCCGCGCCGTGCAGGCCGTGCTGCAGCGCTACAAGGAACTGCGCGACATCATCGCCATCCTGGGCATGGACGAACTGTCGCCGGAAGACAAGCTGGCCGTGGCTCGTGCCCGCAAGATCCAGCGCTTCCTGTCGCAGCCCTTCCACGTGGCCGAAGTCTTCACCGGCTCGCCCGGCAAGTACGTGCCGCTGAAGGAAACCATCCGCGGCTTCAAGATGATCGTGGCCGGCGAGTGCGACCACCTGCCGGAGCAGGCGTTCTACATGGTCGGCACCATCGACGAAGCCTTCGAGAAGGCGAAGAAGATCCAGTAAGACTTCGCATTCGGGCGTGATGCGTCGTTGCCGTGCTCGCTGGACGCGAGTCCAGCTCCGCGGCGCGCCTAGCCTGACGCCCGACTGCTCGCTTACTGAACCTTCTTCAACATTCGCTAAGGAAGATTGAACATGGCAACCCTCCACGTCGACGTGGTCTCCGCCGAAGAGCAGATCTTCTCCGGCGAGGCCAAGTTCGTCGCCCTGCCGGGCGAGAGTGGCGAGCTCGGCATCCTGCCGCAGCACACGCCGCTGATCACCCGCATCAAGCCGGGCGCGGTGCGCATCGAGCGCGCCGATGGCAGCGAAGAGTTCGTCTTCGTCGCCGGTGGCATCCTCGAAGTGCAGCCGCACCGCGTGACCGTGCTGGCCGACACCGCCATTCGCGGCAAGGACCTCGACGAAGCCAAGGCCTCCGAGGCCAAGAAGCTGGCCGAAGAAGCACTGAAGAACGCCAAGAGCGACATCGACCTCGCCAAGGCGCAAAGCGAACTGGCCATCCAGGCCGCCCAGCTCGCGGCTCTGCGGAAGTTCCTCAAGAAATAAGCAAGCCTCGGCAACGAGGCTGGCGCACAAAAGGCGACGGGGAAACCCGTCGCCTTTTTTCGTTACGGCGCTACCCTCGGTTCAGGTGGGAAAAGTCACGAACAGCAGCAGGTGGTGGAGCGAGCGTCCGCGTAGCATGCATCGCTTCGCAATGGCCTGACACCTGGCTGTCTAGGCGGCGCCGACGGAGCTTCCCAGATGATGAAGATCGTGACGTTGAAGTGGCTCGTCGCCGGCCTGACGAGTCTGCTGTCGGTCGTTGCTCTGGCCCAAGTGCCGTATTACTTCAACTACAACCCCGGGCCCACACGGGGCACGAAGTGGATGGCCAAGCCCTCGGACGGTCAGGTGGAATCGTCCGCGTCCGTGCTGATGGGGGCGCCGCGCCCGGTGTGGGCGCGGGTGTGCTACAGCATCGGGCCGTCCGACAGTTCGGTCACCGTCTACGCGCAGACGCGCAACGCTGAACCGAAGTCATCTGAAATTGCCTGGGGTGGCTGTACCGACGTGTTCGGCACCAGCATCTGGATCGGCAATCCCCACGGCCAGGTCGTGGGGGGCTACTACGGCATTGCTCCCGCAACGCCAGGAGACTGAACCTGGTATCCGTCTCGGTCGGGCCTCTGCCTGGCCACGCTTCAACACGCTCTTGATCACCTGGAGGAACTCATGACTGCATTCAGCGCACTGCGCACCACTGGTATCGCTCTTAGCCCACTGCTGCTGGCAGGTTGCCTGGCCACGGCACCCAAGATGGGCGAGGACAAGGGCACGGTGTCTGGCGCCGCTGGCGGTGCGACGGCGGAGAACCAGAACAGTTCTTTGGAGCGTTGTGAAGAAACGCTGGGCACCATCACGCTGCAGGAAGACACCCAGGCGCCTTGGTGGGCCCAACTGCGCGAGCGTCAACTGGGTTCCACGATCCCGGTCCTGCGTCTGATGATTCAGCAGAGCAACTGCTTCGTGGTCGTCGAGCGCGGCCGTGCGTTTGCGAACATGGAGCGCGAGCGCGCGCTGATGCAGTCGGGCGAAACCCGCAGCGGCAGCAACTTCGGCCAGGGTCAGATGGTGGCGGCCGACTACACGCTGAGCCCCGAGATCCAGTTCTCCGGCAAGACCGGCGGCGGCGGGGGCGGCTTCGGTACCGGTGCGATCGGCCTGCTGACGGCCGTCGCGGCGAGCGTCAACAAGAACGAGGCGTCGACCACCTTGCTGCTGGTGGACAACCGCTCGGGTGTGCAGATCTCGGCGGCCGAAGGCACTGCGAAGAACTTCGACTTCGGCGTTGGCGGCTTCAGCTTCCTCGGCAACAGCGCCGTGGGCGGCGGTGCCTACGCGAAGACGCCCCAAGGCAAGGTGATCGTGGCGGCGTTCGCGGACTCCTTCAACCAGATGGTCAAGGCACTGCGCAATTACAAGGCGCAGATGGTGAAGGGCGGGCTGGGTACCGGTGGCCGCCTGGGCGTTCAGGGCGGCTCGACGCCGGCCTCCAAGGAAGTCGACGCTGCCGCTGCGCCGGCGCCAGCTCCCAAGCCCGCTGCAAAGCCCGCAGCCAAGCCGGCGCCGAAGCCGGCCGCCAAGCCGGCCGCGCAGGCGGCTCCGGCACCGGCGAAGACCAACTGAAGCTGGCTCATTCGCCGCTGGACGCAGACGTCCGGCAAGTGCTTCGACAGGGCGATGGCACCAGGGGCCGTCGCCCTTTCTCGTTTTGCGGGCCTGGTGCGGTGGGCCGGTGATTTGACACGGAACGCGGGTCGGGCCAGAACCTACACTGCCCGGCTCAACAAATTTGAGGGAGAACCATGACGAACACGAAGATTGCCGGCGGCATGCTGACTGTGGCCGCGCTGGCTGCGACGTTGGCCGGTTGCGCCGCCACCGAACAGTCCCGCACGCTGGAAGTGCCCAAGGTGGCCGCGGCCACGGCGCCGGCCTATCAGGGCGTTCGCGCGCCCATCGCCGTCGGCCGTTTCGACAACCGCAGCAACTATCAGCGCGGCATCTTCTCGGACGGCGTCGACCGCCTGGGCGCGCAAAGCAAGACCATCCTGGTCTCGCATCTGCAGCAGACCAACCGCTTCAACGTGCTGGATCGCGACAACCTCGAAGAGGCCAAGCAGGAAGCGCAATTCAAGGGCGCGGCGCAGTCCATCAAGGGTGCGGACTATCTCGTGACGGGTGCCGTCAGCGAGTTCGGGCGCAAGGAAGTCGGCGACCGGCAGCTGTTCGGCGTGCTGGGGCGCGGCAAGTCGCAGGTGGCGTATGCCAAGGTCACGCTGAACATCGTGAACCCGGCGACCTCCGAGGTCGTCTACTCCGTACAGGGCGCGGGCGAATACAGCCTGTCCGAGCGCGAAGTGCTCGGCTTCGGCAGCACCGCCAGCTACGACGCCACCCTGAACGGCAAGGTGCTGGACCTGGCCGTCCGTGAGGCCGTCAACGCGCTGACCGCTGGTATCGACAGCGGCGCCTGGAAGCCGGTGAAGTGAGCGCGCCCATGAAAGCCTTGATCGCCATGGCGACGTTGGCGCTGGTGGGCTGCGCGCAGCCACCCAAGCCCCTCTATCAGTGGGAGGGTTACCAGCCCGCCCTGTACCAGCATCTGAAGTCTGACGGCGCCGATTCCGGCGCTCAGATCCAGAAGCTGGAAGCCCAGTTGCAGAAGAACGCGGCGACCGGTGCGGTGACGCCCCCGGGCATGCGCGCGCATCTGGCGCTGCTGTACACGCGTGCCGGCGACGATGTCGCCGCCCGGCGACTGCTCGAGGAGGAGCGTGCCAGCTTCCCGGAATCCGCTGCCTACGTGGACTTCCTGCTGAAGCCCAAGAACAAGGATGCCGCGCAGAGCGCTGCCGCCACGCCGCCCGCTGCTGCGGCGAGCCAATCGAAGATCTGACGGAGGCCCGCAAATGAATCAGTTGTTCCAGGCATTGCGCCGCTGGGGTGCCATGGCTGCGGGTGCGGCTGCGTTGCTCGTGCTGCAAGGCTGCGCCACGCCGGCCAAGCCCTATGACTACGCGGCCTTTCACGCTGCCAAACCCGCCTCCATCATCGTGCTGCCGCCCGTCAATGCGACGCCGGAGGTGCTGGCAACGCCCGGCGTGATGGCGCAAGTGACGCTGCCGCTTGCCGAGTCCGGCTACTACGTGCTGCCCGTGTCGCTGGTGGACGAGACCTTGAAGCAGAACGGCGTCCTGACGGCCGACGAGGCGCAGTCGATTGATCGGACGAAGCTGCGGGAGATCTTCGGCGCCGACGCGGGGCTTTATCTGAAGGTGACCCGCTACGGCTCGGTCTACCGCGTCATCAACAGCGAGACGGCGGTCACGCTGGAGGCTCGGCTGGTGGACCTGCGCAGCGGCCAGCTGTTGTGGGACGGCAGCGCCTCGGCGTCCAGCGCCGAGCAGAACAACAACAACCAGGCCGGGTTGGTGGGGTTGCTGGTGAAGGCGTTGGTGGAGCAGATCGTGGCGTCGACCACGGACAAGAGTTACCCGATTGCCGGCATTGCCAGCGACCGCCTGCTGGGCGCTGGCCGCCCGAACGGGCTGCTGTTCGGCCCGCGTTCGCCGCGCTATGGCAAGCCCGAGGGTGGCAAGTCCGGCGGCTGATAATTCACCACCGCCGCGAGCAGCCGCCTGAACGGGCGGCTGTTTTCATTTGTCCGTCCGAATTGCCATGACTCCAACCGCATCCCCCGACATCGTTGAACTGGTGGCGCCCGACGGTGCCGCCGCCACCTTGGCCCTTCACGGGGGGCATTTGCTGTCCTGGCGGCCTGCCAACTCGCCCGAGCAGCTCTACCTGTCGCCGCGCAGCGAATACGCGAGTGGCAAGGCGATCCGGGGCGGTGTGCCGGTGTGCTTCCCGCAGTTCGCCGAGCGCGGGCCGCTGCCAAAGCATGGCTTCGCGCGCACGCTGCCTTGGGAGCTGGTGAGCCGGGAGGTCGGCAAGGAGGACGCGCTCGCCGTGCTGCGCCTGCGTGACAGCGACGCCACGCGGGCGATCTGGCCGCATGCCTTCGAGCTGGAGCTCAGCGTGCGCGTGTCCGGCAAAACACTGGACATCGAGCTCGCCTGCGAGAACAACGGCGAAGCCGCGTTGCAGTTCACAACCGCGCTGCACACCTATCTGCGCGTGGCGGATCTGGACGACGTCAGCGTCGAGGGCCTGGCCGGCCTGCGCTACTTCGACAGCATCAAGCAGGCCGAGGCGCTGCAGCGCATGGATTTGCTGCTGACCGGCGAGAAGGGCGTGCTGGACCTGGACCGCATCTACTTCGGCGTGAAGGAGAAGCCGCTGCTGGTGGCCGAGAACCGCCGTCAGGTCGTCATCACGCAGCAGGGGTTCGACGACGCGGTGATCTGGAACCCCGGCCCCGAGCGCTGCGCCAAGCTGACGGACATGCCGCCGCAGGGGTGGTCGGAGATGCTGTGCGTGGAGGCGGCCAACATCGGTCGCCCCATCGAATTGCAGCCCGGCGACAGCTGGGTGGGTCGCCAGAGCCTGAGCTTGCTCTGAATCAGGGGCAGGGCGTGGGGGGCCGCCGATAATCCGGCGATGTTCGCCCCCCTGCAAAACGACACCTTCCTGCGCGCCTGCCTGCGCCAGCCCACCGAACACACGCCCGTCTGGCTGATGCGCCAGGCCGGGCGCTACCTGCCCGAATATCGCGCCACGCGCGACAAGGCGGGCAGCTTCATGGGCCTGGCCACCAACACGGACTACGCGACCGAGGTGACGCTGCAGCCGCTGGAGCGCTTCCCGCTCGACGCGGCCATCCTGTTCAGCGACATCCTGACCGTGCCCGACGCGATGGGCCTGGGCCTGTCGTTCCAGCAGGGCGAGGGGCCGAAGTTCGCGAAGGTGGTGCGTGACGAGGCGGCCGTCGCGGCGCTGGAAGTGCCGGACATGGGCAAGCTGCGCTATGTGTTCGACGCGGTCACCTCCATCCGCAAGGCCTTGAACGGCCGCGTGCCGCTGATCGGCTTCTCCGGCAGCCCGTGGACGCTGGCCTGCTACATGGTGGAAGGCGGCGGGTCCGACGACTACCGGCTCGTCAAGAGCCTGATGTATTCGCGCCCCGACCTGATGCATCGCATTCTGGACATCAACGCCCGCGCCGTTGCTGCCTACCTGAACGCGCAGATCGAGGCCGGTGCGCAAGCCGTCATGGTGTTCGACTCCTGGGGCGGCGTGCTGGCGGACGGCGCGTTCCAGCAGTTCAGCCTGGCCTACTCGCGCCAGGTGCTGGCGGCGGTCAAGACCGAGCACGACGGCGTGCGCATCCCGCGCATCCTGTTCACGAAGGGCGGCGGGCTGTGGCTGGACGAGATCGCCGGTGCCGGCTCCGACGTCGTGGGGCTGGACTGGACCGTGAACCTCGGCGCCGCCCGCGCGCGCGTGGGCGACCGTGTCGCGCTGCAGGGCAACCTGGACCCCAACGTGCTGTTTGCGCCTCCCGACGCCGTGCGCGCCCAGGCCCGCGCGGTGCTGGATAGCTTCGGCAAGCCGGCGGCGGGCAGCGGGCACATCTTCAACCTGGGGCATGGCATCAGCCAGTTCACGCCGCCGGAGAGCGTTGCCGCCTTGGTGGATGAAGTGCACAACTACTCGCGGCGTCAGCGCGCAGAGGCCTGAACGGGTCGTGACATCCGCACTTGCCCTGGGACTTATCCCCAATTCTCGGGATGCGACGCGACCGCTCGAAAATTGCTGCGGCGCACATGATCGTTTTCCCTTGCTGATGCTAAGTCATTGATTTTCAAGGGGTGCCCCAAAGGTGGGCGGCGCCAGCTAACGGGCTGGCACGCGGCACGCCGCGGCGAGCGCCAGCGTTGTTCCTCGTTTTGCTCACAAACTTATCCACAGATTTTGTGGGCAACCCAAGAAGCCTTTTCAATCATGGACTTGCCGCCGGTTCCTGAGTCAGAGCTTCATGAAGTGCGCGGAGTCGGCCGTGGTTGAAGCGCCGACGGGTTTGGTGGTGCGCGTGGCGGTGGACGCGCCGCAGCACAGCGGGCTGAATGCGCCGCTTGACTATGCGAGTGAGCGGGTGCTCGCCTCTGGCTCGCTGGTGCGGGTGCCGCTGGGCAAGCGCGAATTGCTGGGCATCGTCTGGCCTGGTGACGCCATCGGCGAGCCAGCGCCCGCGCTGCGTCCCGTGACGGCGGTCTTTGACGCGCTGCCGCCGCTGGGCCCGGCCTGGTGCCGCCTGCTCGATTTCGCTGCCGGTTACTACCAGCGCAGCGTCGGAGAACTCGCCAGCGCCGTGCTGCCGCCGCAGTTGCGGGAGTTGTCGCCCGAGCAGTTGTCGGCCCGCTTGCGCAAGTTGCACAAGAAGCCCGCGCGAGCTGCCGCCGCTGAGCCCGTCAGGCCGGCGCTGGCCGCCGAGCAGGCCGAGGCGGTCGCCCGCATCCAGGCGCAGCTGGCGGCGCCGTCGCCCAAGCCCATGCTGCTGTTCGGCGTCACCGGCAGCGGCAAGACCGAGGTGTATCTGCGTGCCGCCGAGGCCGCGTTGGCGTCGGGGCGGCAGGTGTTGGTGTTGGTGCCCGAGATCAACCTGACGCCGCAGCTCGAAGCCCGCTTCACCGAGCGTTTTGCCGCCTTGCTGCCCGAGCCGCTGGCCATCGTGTCGCTGCACAGCGCGCTGACGCCGGCCCAGCGGCTGCAGAACTGGTTGGCAGCCCACCTCGGCCGTGCGCGGCTGGTGCTGGGTACGCGGCTGGCCGTGTTCGCGTCGTTGCCTGATCTGGGGCTCATCGTCGTCGACGAGGAGCATGACCCGTCCTACAAGCAGCAGGACGGGGCCCGCTACTCCGCCCGCGATCTGGCTGTCTGGCGCGCGCACGACGCCAAGGTGCCCGTCGTGCTGGGCTCGGCCACGCCGTCGCTGGAGAGCTGACAGCACGCCGAGAGCGGGCGGTACGAGCGCCTCACGTTGACCACGCGCATTGGCGGCGGCGCCTTGCCGCGCGTGAAGCTGTTCGACATGAAGGCGCTGCCGCCGTCGGCGGGGGTGACGACGGCATTGACGGCGCCTCTGCTGGCTGCGCTGAAGGAGCGGCTGGACCGCGGCGAGCAAAGCCTGGTGTTCCTGAACCGCCGCGGTTACGCGCCGGTGCTGCATTGCGGCGAATGCCAGTGGAAGAGCGATTGCCCGCACTGCAGCGCCTGGCGCGTCTTCCACAAGGCCGACCGCACGCTGCGCTGCCACCACTGCGGCTTCACCGAGCGCGTGCCGCAGGCCTGCCCCAACTGCGGCAACCACGACATCGCGCCCCTCGGCCGCGGCACCGAGCGGCTGGAGGAGCAACTCGCCGAAGCGCTGCCCGGCGCCCGCGTGATGCGCATCGACGCCGACTCCACGCGCCGCAAGGGTGAGCTGGAGGCGCAGCTGCAGGCTGTGCACGACGGTGACGTGGACATCCTCGTCGGCACGCAGATGATCACGAAGGGGCACGACTTCCGCCGCATCCGCTTCGTGGCCGCCGTGAACCCGGACGGCGCGCTCTTCAGCAGCGACTTCCGCGCACCAGAGCGCTTGTTCGCGCTGCTGATGCAGGCGGGCGGCCGCGCCGGGCGCGACGCGGCCGGCGAGTCTCCCGCCGAGATGTGGGTGCAGACCTGGCATCGCGACCATGCGCTCTACCAGGCGCTGGCGCGGCACGACTACGTCCGCTTTGCACGGGACCAGCTCGCCGAGCGGCAGTCGGCCGGCCTGCCGCCGTTCGCCCATCTCGCGTTGCTGCGCGCCGAGGCCCGCACGGCGGAGGCGGCCCAGGCCTTCCTGGCGGCCGCCGCCGAACTGATGCAGGACGACGGGGTGCTGGTCTATCCGCCCGTGCCGCATGCCGTGGCGCGCGTGGCGGACGTGGAGCGCATGCAGATGCTGCTGGAGGCCCCGCAGCGCGGCCGCCTTCAGGCGTGTCTGCGGGCTTGGGTGCCGGCGCTCATCGCGCTCAAGCGAGAACGTTCCGCCGAATTCCGCGCGGTGCTGCGCTGGGCCGTGGACGTCGACCCGTTGGCGATTTAGTGATGCAGTGTGCTGGCCAGCGCCGTGGCGCGGCGCTGCTGCTCCTGCCGGCGCAGGTGCCTGACGACCGGGCGTGACAGCGCAACGCCCACCACGCCCAACAGGATCAGCCACTGGCCCGGTTCGAACGGGACCGCCAGCGAGTCGACGCCTGAGGCATCGTCGGTCGAGCCCATGGCCTCGGCCCAAGGGCTGCCGTCGGTGATGGTGGGCAGTGTGGCCTGCGAGAGTCGGCCGGCATCCGCCAGCACGGCGACGCGGGAGTCGTTGGTCGGCTCTTTGGGCTCACGGGGCGCGCCAGCCAGCGTGGTGGAGCTGAGGGCAGCGAGGGCGGCAGCAAGGATCAGGGCTTTCATGGCGCGTGCTCACCGTGAGTCAGGACGGAAACGCATTGTTCTCAGACTAACGTGGCGAGGGTGTGAAGACTTCACGCGCTCAGGGGCCCCCCCCGTGAATGAGCGACTCAGCCTAGGAGGCTGTCGGGCTTTGGGCCTGGAGCGCGTTGGGCCTCCTGGATCCGGTAGTTGAGCAAGCCCGAGGGGCGGGCGAGGCGGGGCGCTGGCAAGGCGCGCCGCGCCGGCTTTTGCGCAACGGCTGACTGCCGTCAGTGCTCCTTAGGCTCAGTCCTTCGCCGTGTCGACGCGGGCCGCGGCCTTGGCGGCGAGCTCGGCACGCATGCGTTTGAGCTTCTCGCGCGGGTCCTCACGGGTGCCGCCTTCGTCCAGCTTCATTTCCGCCAGGAAGCGGCTGGGAATGCCGACGACGGTGTCGCGGCCTTTCTTGCGCCGGCGCAGCGTGGAGACGGCCAAGGTCGTGCGCGCGCGGGTGATGCCGACATACATCAGGCGGCGCTCCTCCTGCAGGGCCTCGGCCGTCAGCTCGGCTTCCTCGCGCTTGAACGGCAGCAGCCCTTCATTGACGCCGGCCAGCACGACGTGCGGCCACTCCAGGCCCTTGGAGGCGTGCAGCGTGGTGAGGGTGACCTGGTCCTGGTCGTCGCCACGTTCGGCCAGCGACAGGATGACCGAGATCGTCTGCGCCACGTCCAGCACGCTCTGCTTGGGCTCGGTGAAGCTGACGCCGCCTTCCTCGCTGTGCTGGCCGCCGCAGCGCTTGGACACCCAGTCGACGAAGTCCAGCACGTTGCCCCAGCGGGCCTGCGCGACCTTCTCGTTTTCCTCGTTGTCGACCAAGTGCTGCTCATAGCCGATGTCCTTGAGCCACTCCATCAGCAGGGCGTGGGCCGCCGTGTGGCCCTCGGTGTGCTTGGCCTTGTATTGCAGCTCGTTCACGGCGCGGCCGAACTCGTGCAGGCTGTCCAGGCCGCGCTTGGTGACGGCGCTGGCCAGGCTCTCGGAGAAGAGCGCCTCGAACATGCTGCATTTCCACTGGGCCGAGAACGTGCTCAGCGCGCCCAGCGTCGTGTGGCCGATGCCGCGCTTGGGCGTCGTGGCCGCACGCAGGAAGGCCGGGTCGTCGTCCTGGTTCACGAGCAGTCGCAGCCAGGCGCACAGGTCCTTGATCTCGGCCTTGTCGAAGAAGCTCTGGCCGCCGGACACCTTGTAGGGGATCTGCGCACGGCGCAGCGCCTGCTCGAACACGCGCGCCTGGTGGTTGGCGCGGTAGAGGATGGCGAAGTCCTTGAAGTTGGGGCCTTTGCCGTCGCCGCGCAGCTGCTGGATGCGCGCGACGGCGCGTTCGGCCTCGTGCTCCTCGCCATCGGCCTCCAGCAGGGCGATGGGCTCGCCGTCGCCGTACTCGCTCCACAGCTTCTTCTCGAACAGCTTGGGGTTGCCGGCGATGACGTTGTTGGCAGCGCGCAGGATGCTGCCGGTGGAGCGGTAGTTCTGCTCCAGCGGAATGACCTTCAGCGCCGGGTAGTCCTGCGGCAGGCGCTTGAGGTTTTCGATGGTGGCGCCGCGCCAGCCGTAGATGCTTTGATCGTCGTCGCCCACGGCGGTGAACATGCCGCGCTCGCCCACCAGCGCCTTCAGCAGCTCGTACTGAACGGCGTTGGTGTGCTGGTATTCGTCCACCAGGACGTAGCGCAACTTGTTCTGCCACTTCTCGCGCGCTTCGGTGTCGGTGGTCAGCAGTTTCAGCGGCAGCGTGATGAGGTCGTCGAAGTCCACCGCCTG
>JACCDS010040328.1_pt1 | contig 11246 bp, 8 predicted proteins | sample 7446441 | NCBI WGS metagenome assembly JACCDS01 (sample SAMN15323445, study PRJNA562643) | freshwater metagenome | isolation source: river surface water | place: USA:Blue River Watershed | collected 2017-08-17 | reverse complement strand
TATTTCCCGCTGCAATATTCAGCAATAATTTGTTGCTTAAAACTTTCACTGTAACGAATTACTCTTCTTCTTTTGTCCATAAGTTTACGGTTTATAAAACTGTCAACTTTTCTTAGGACGAGACAAAGGTAATAGGAATTAGGTAATTAACGAGACTCTTCTCTCTTCTCTCTTCTCTCTTCTCTCTTCTCTCTTCTCTCTTCTCTCTTCCTATTACCTAATCAAGGTGCCAACCTACCTATCTCCCATTTACCCTCCACCAATTCGTAAATAACACGATCGTGTAGACGTGATGGGCGGCCTTGCCAAAATTCGATGTAATCTGGGATTAGCTCATAGCCACCCCAATGTTCAGGTTTGGGAATCTGTTTCCCTTCATATTGGGCTTTTAATTCAGCAAATCGCTTTTCTAAGATCTCTCTAGATTCAATTTTACTGCTTTGTTCGGAAACCCATGCACCTAATTGCGACTCGCGTGGTCTTTGCTGAAAATATTCTTCAGATAATGCCGTATCCAATTTTTGAACATGTCCTTCAATACGGACTTGTCTTTCTAATTCTCCCCAAAAAAAAGTTAAAGACGCTTGAGGGTGATGGTTTAAATCGCCCCCTTTTTTGGAAAAATAATTGGTAAAAAAAGTAAAACCATGAATGGCACTCTTCAAAAGCACTATCCTGCCTGACACTCTTGCATTTTGTCCCAAAGTACTTAAAAACATGGCATTGGGTTCGGGAATTTTCACTTCTACTGCCTCTTTGAACCAAATTCGAAATTGTTCCATCGGATCAGGGTTCACTTGCGACTCCAATAATTCACCTTTTTGATAATTCTCACGAAGGGCGGCTAAATTCATATTTAAATTATTTATTCATTATCTTTGAGATTGGGTTCTACCCCTTTCAAAATAAGTTTAAATATATGAAAAAATTATTCCTTTTTGATGCGATGGCATTGATTTATCGCGCACATTTTGCTTTTGCCAAAACACCTCGTATCTCATCGAAAGGAATTAATACCAGTGCCGTTTTCGGATTTGCCAATACTATTTTGGAAGTAATTCAAAAAGAAAAACCTGATTATTTGGGTGTCGCTTTTGATACACAGGCCCCCACTTTTCGACACATTGAATACACACCATACAAAGCGCAAAGACAAGAGCAGCCAGAAGATATTTCCATAGCTATTCCTTATGTAAAACGCTTGGTTGAAGCCATGGATATTCCTTTATTGATTTTAGACGGCTATGAAGCGGATGATATCATTGGAACCATTGCCAAAAAAGCGGTTCGGGCGAATCCAGAAATTGAAGTGTACATGATGACACCAGACAAGGATTATGGTCAATTGGTGGAAGAGCGCATTAAAATGTACAAACCCGCCTTTATGGGGAAAGGTGTTGAAGTTTTAGGGCCGAAAGAAGTTTGTCAACGTTGGAACATCGAACATGTTGATCAAGTGATTGATATGCTAGGCTTAATGGGTGATGCGGTTGATAACATACCGGGTATTCCAGGAGTTGGTGAAAAAACCGCACAAAAGTTGATTGAGCAGTTTGGAAGTTTAGAAAATCTATTGGACAATACGGATCAATTAAAAGGTAAACTGCAAGAAAATTTAATCAATTTCAGGGAACAAGGAATTCTTTCCAAGCATTTGGCTAGAATCATGATTGAAGTACCTATTGAATACGAGGAAGAAAAATTAATTGCTACTCAGCCCAATAAAGCCTTGTTGGAACCTTTGTTAGAGGAATTGGAATTTAGAACCTTGCGCAAAAGAATCCTTGGAGAAACAGCAGTTCCTGAAGCACCAAAACCGAAAGCTAGTCCCAAAAAAGACGTCAATCAAATGGATATGTTTGCTAGTCCTAGTAGCGAAGAGAACGATACTAGCGAAGCATCCAATGAAACAGAGGCTTTTCAAAGCAATATAAAAAATCTTCAAAATACGGTTCACCAATACCATTTGATTCAAGGAGAAAATGCCATAAAATCATTGATTGGTTTTTTGGCACGTCAAAACAGTTTTTGTTTTGATACTGAAACCACTAGTTTACAAGCTGTTGAAGCTGAATTGGTGGGGATGTCCTTCTCTTATCGAAGCGGAGAAGCTTTTTATGTTCCCTTTCCAGAAGATCAAGCGGAGTCGCAAAAGCAAGTTGATTTATTCAAAGAATTATTTGAAAATGAAGCTATTCAAAAAGTGGCTCAAAACATCAAATATGACATGAGTGTCCTAGCGAATTATGGCATCGAAATCAAGGGTGAAATCTATGACACCATGCTAGCCCATTACTTGATTGAGCCTGAAAAAAGACATAATATGGATGCCATGAGTTTAGCTTATTTGAGCTATGAACCCATGTCCATAGAAAATTTAATTGGCAAAAAAGGTGCCAAACAAGGCAATATGAGAGAGGTAGAATTGCCGCTCATCAAAGAATATGCCGCTGAAGATGCCGATATTACCTTCCAAATCAAACCTTATTTAGATCGTCAATTAGCTGAAAATCCAAAAACAGTTAGCCTATTAAAAGAGGTTGAGATGCCACTATCAAGGGTTTTATCAAGCATCGAAAGAGAAGGCGTCAATTTAGACATTCCTTTTTTGAAAGAGCTTTCCAAAAATTTAGAAACAGATTCACAGATTGTTCAGAAAAATATTTTCGAATTGGCTGGACAAGAATTCAACATCGCTTCACCAAAGCAATTGGGAGAAATTTTATTTGAAAAATTAAAATTAGACCCCAAAGCTAAGAAGACCAAAACAGGTCAATATATGACAGGTGAGGAAGTTTTATCTAAATTAGAAGCAGAACACAAGATCGCTTCCATGATTTTGGATTTCCGTGAATTACAGAAATTGAAATCTACCTATGTGGATGCTTTGCCGCAATTGATTTGTCCCAAAACAGGACGTATTCATACTTCATTTATGCAAGCGGTGACCGCCACAGGTCGTTTATCTTCTAAAGATCCTAATTTACAAAACATTCCGATTCGAACTGAAAGAGGTAGAGAAATCAGAAAAGCCTTTATTCCAAGAAACGAGGAATATCAAATACTTTCTGCAGATTACTCGCAAATTGAATTAAGAATCATGGCAGCCTTTTCTAAGGATGAATCCATGTGTGAGGCATTTAATTTGGGTTTAGATGTTCACAAAGCTACTGCCGCCAAGGTATTCAAGGTACCTTTGGAAGAAGTTAGTTCAGAAATGCGTAGAAAAGCCAAAACGGTCAATTTTGGAATCATTTATGGCGTATCCGCTTTTGGTTTAGCAGGCCAAATTGGAATTTCTAGGACAGAAGCAAAAGAAATCATTGATCAATATTTCATCGAATTCCCTAAGGTTAAATCCTACATGGATGACAGCATTGCTAAGGCAAGAGAAGAGGGTTATGTTGAGACAATTTTAGGACGCAGAAGGTATTTGAAAGACATTTTGTCGAGCAACATGAATGAAAGAGGTTTTGCAGAAAGAAACGCCATCAATGCTCCTATTCAAGGTTCTGCGGCGGATATGATTAAAGTTGCGATGATTCAAGTACAAGACTTTTTAGTGAAAGAACAACTAAAATCCAAAATGATTTTAACAGTTCATGACGAATTAGTCTTCGATGCACATATTGATGAAATTAGCTACCTTCGTGAAAAAATTGATCATATTATGTGCCACGCCTTGGATCTGGGAGTCAAAATAGAGACAGGAATTGGAGTTGGATTAAATTGGTTAGAAGCACATTAATTCTGATATAGGTGAAAATATCGATTGCTCTTTGCACCCGAAATGGTGAAAAATTTTTAAGAACACAATTGGCTAGTTTGGTGGATCAAACCCTAACTGCTGATGAGGTTATTGTGTGCGATGAAGGCTCAACCGATCAAACATTGGCCATTTTAGAGCAATTCAAAAATAAACTACCCTTACAAATACATGTGAATCCTGAGCGACTAGGCACCTTTAGAAATTTCGAAAAAGCCTTTTCCCTGTGTACAGGAGATATTATTTTCCCGGCAGACCAAGATGATTATTGGGAACCACAAAAACTGGAAAGAATTGCCACCTATTTCAACAATAATAAGAAAACCAATGTGGTTTTTTCTGATGCAGTTTTAGTAGATGAATTGGGAAGAAAATCAGATACCCGTCTATGGCAAACTTTTCGTTTTAGAGAGGCCCAACAACAACAATGGAAAGAAGGAAAAGCCTTGGAGATTCTTTTAGATGGAAATAGAGTAACAGGTTGTACCATGGGAATCCGTAAATCGTTCCTTGACAAAATCCTTCCTTTCCCAGAAAATATTCCGCAAATCGTCTTACATGATGCATACATTGCCTTTTTAGCTTCCCTAGATAATAGCATCGATTTTTTACCGGCTGCATATATTCATTATCGATTGCATTCCCAGCAACAAGTAGGTGTTAAAGGAAATCAAGCAAAAGCGCCTAGTTTATTGGATCGCATCAAAAGACCACATATTGAAAAGACAAGACCCTATTTGGAAAAATTAACCTTGTTAGAAGAATTAAGAACTTCCATTCAATATTTCAAACCCAATGAAAAATTCGAACCACTAGATACAAAAATTCAATATTACGCTCGTAGGGCCCTGTTACCAGAAGCTCGTTGGAAAAGACTTAAAAAAGCGTTGGAAAACCTCCTATCCGGCAACTACCATCGCTTTCAAGACATTGATTCGAAAACTAAACTTCAACCTTATTTGATGTTTTTGGGGGATCTGATTGAATAGGTAATAGGTAAGAGGTAAGAGGTAAGAGGTTTTTTCTCTTTTCTCTTTTCTCTTTTCTCTTTTCTCTCTTCTTATCTAATCAATAAATCTTTTCGTAATATCCCCATAAGAATCAATTCTTCGATCTCTAAAGAAAGGCCAAGTGCGGCGATAATATTCTGCGGAGTCGACATTGACATCAATTACGGCAATTTCTTCTTTGTGATGAGGGGCTTGATAAATGACACGTCCAAAGGCATTACTTACAAAACTACCACCCCAAAATTGTTGCCCATTCTCCACTCCTACTCGATTAACAGAAACCACAGGAATTCCATTGGCTACCGAATGGCTACGTTGAATGGTTTGCCAAGCCTGGTATTGTTCTCGATTGATCTCGCCGTCTTTTTCTTCCAAATCCCATCCAATGGCAGTTGGATAAACCAACACCTCTGCACCTTGTAAAGCCGTTAAACGAGCTGCTTCTGGATACCATTGATCCCAACAAATCAGCACTCCGATTTTGGCAAATTTCGTTTCAAAAACGTGATAACCTAAATCGCCTGGAGTAAAATAATACTTCTCATAATATCCAGGGTCGTCTGGAATATGCATTTTACGGTATTTACCCAAATAACTTCCGTCAGCATCTATCACTGCGGTTGTGTTATGATATAATCCTGCTGCTCGTTTCTCAAATAAGGAAGCAATAATCACCACTCCCAATTCCTTAGCTAATTCACCTAAAACATCCGTAGATTTACCCGGAATTTCTTCGGCCAATTGGAAAAATTCTTGTTTTTCTTCAAAACAAAAATATACCGATTGAAAAAGCTCTTGTAAACAAACCACCTGTGCTCCTTTTTGAGCGGCTTCACGAATGGCTTGAAGTGTTTTAGTCCAGTTGTCTGCTACATTTTCTGAACAAGATAATTGGACTATAGCAAAGGAAACGTTTTTCATAAGGCTTTGGAAGCTTGAATGATGGGTTCTAAGGATAATTGATTCATGCAATCGAAATGATCCAAGGGACAAAAATTAGTGCCTTGTGTCGTGCATGGTCGACAAGTCAATTCCGTATTCTCAATAGAAGTAAATTCCGCTTGGTAAGGATAAAATCCAAATCCACTGTGTGTGCTACCCCAAATAACGAACATCTTTTTTTGCAATGCCGCCGCGATATGCATCATGGATGAATCATGAACGATGGCAAATTGCGATTGTTGAATGATGGAAGCGGATTGAGCAATGGTTGTTTTATCGCATAAATTCAGAACCTTTTCAGGAAACAAGGTCGATAAACGATACCCAAAATTTTCATCCCATCGGTCGCCTATAAGGACAATCGTCCCTTCTACTTTATCACACAATTCAATCATCTTAGGATAAGACAAGACCTTGGTGATGTGTTGAGCTCCAATAGCAAAAACAATGTATTTTTCTGGAATGCCCCATTCTTTTAAATCGACTTGCTGATTTTTAGGTATAAAAAAATCCAAACCTTTTCCGTCCGACTTAATATCCAATTTCGATAAAGCATCAAAATAGCGGTCAACTAAATGTTTAGGGGGCAAATGATTTACTTTTGTTTGTACAAAAGCCTTTCGTTCTTTGGTAAATTTATTGATTTGATAAGGAATTTTCCCCATTAACAAACACAACAAAGTAGAACGAATATTTTTATGTAAATCTATGACAATATCAAATTTCTCTGCTCTAAGTTCTGCAGCTAATTTCCAAATACTTCCAGTATAGGAATGAATTTGGGAGACATTCGGATTATTTTCCCAAACTGATACAAAATTTTGCTTGCTAACAACATGAATTTCTGCATTAGGATACCTTGTTTTCAATGCCCTAACAATGGGCGTTGTGAGGATAACATCCCCCAAAGAAGAAAAACGAATGCACAGAATTTTAGTCATTTTTTAAAAATAGCTCACAAAATTAAGAAATTTAAGACGTTTAGCCTCAATCTTTCATACTTTTCGGTAAATTGCGCTCTAATTTTGATTCATTTAATGGAAAATAAAAAGCAAGACACTGCTTCCGCGCTTAAGGATATTATATCACATGCCAAAGAATACGGCTTCGTATTCCCCTCATCTGAAATTTACGATGGTTTACAAGCTGTTTATGACTACGGTCAAAATGGCGTTGAATTAAAAAATAATTTAAAAACAGTTTGGTACAAAGCCATGACCATGCTGAATGACAATGTCGTTGGTATTGACGCTTCGATCTTCATGCATCCATTGACTTGGAAAGCATCTGGACACGTAGATTCGTTCAATGATCCAATGATTGACAACAAAGATTCTAAAAAACGTTACCGCGCTGATACTTTATTGGAAGAAAAAGCAGTGCAATACGATGCTGAAGGGGATGAAGCGAGAGGAAAGGCCTTGTTGCAAAAAATGGCTAAATGTTTAGACGCAGGCGATTTAGAAGGTGTTCGTCAAATCATTATTGATGAAAACATCAAATGTCCTGTATCCAATACAGCGAATTGGACAGAGGTTCGCCAATTCAACCTCATGTTCTCCACCCAAGTAGGAGCCGTTTCTGAAGATGCTAGCTTAATTTATTTACGACCTGAAACAGCCCAAGGGATTTTCGTTAATTTCTTGAACGTGCAAAAAACAGGAAGAATGAAAGTTCCTTTTGGTATTGCACAAATCGGAAAAGCGTTCAGAAATGAAATTGTAGCTAGAAATTTCATCTTTAGAATGAGGGAATTTGAACAAATGGAAATGCAATTTTTTGTTCGCCCTGGCACAGAAATGGAATGGTATGCACATTGGAAAGAAACACGCATGAAATTTCACCAAGCCATTGGTTTACCTGCTGCCAAATTGAAATACCATGATCACGAGAAGCTAGCGCATTATGCTAACGCTGCGGTCGATATCGAATATGAGTTTCCCTTTGGATTCAAAGAAATGGAAGGAATTCATAGTAGAACAGACTTTGATTTGAAGGCTCATCAAGAACTTTCTAAAAAGAAACAACAATATTTTGATCCAGAAATCAATGAAAGTTATATCCCTTATGTGGTAGAAACCTCTGTGGGTGCAGATCGTTTGTTCTTGGCGATTCTTTGCAATGCATATACCGAAGAAACAGTCGGTGAAGGAGATCAAGAAAAACAAAGAACCTATTTGAATTTTCACCCGGCCATCGCTCCTATCAAAGTGGCGGTATTGCCTTTGGTGAAAAAAGATGGATTGGCGGAAAAAGCCCAAGAATTAACCAATAAATTAAAATTTGCCTTTAACACAACGTATGACGAGAGTGGTGCTATTGGAAAACGATACACTCGTCATGATTTAATAGGAACTCCATTTTGTGTGGTGGTAGATTATCAAACCATGGAAGACGATACAGTTACTGTTCGTTACCGAAACACAATGGAACAAGAGCGCATTTCTATAGCAGACCTAAAAGAAAAAATTGGGTATGCTGTATCGATGGAGCGTATTTTTGAAAAACTCATTTAATTAAAAACGCAAACAACGACGAGTATGATGACCGAAGAAACTAGCCCAGCAATTGAAAACTCTCAGGAAAATCCAGTGGAAAAACCCCTAGAGACAAGTGGAGAAACAACTGAAACTCCTACCGAAAAGCCTGTAGAAGAACAATTAGCAGCAGTTGCAGAAACGATTTTTCCAGTGGAGGAAAAAACAATTGAATTACCCACATTGGACTTTGCTTCTGCGAGCAAAGAGGCTTTGTTAGGTTTTTTCGAAAAAATCAAAACCCTTTCAGAAGAAAATCAGCAAGCTGGTTTTTTCAAAAAAGTGGATGAAATCATCAAAGAAGGAAAAGCGACTTATGATGCACACAAGAATCAAGAGCGTGCAGCGGCATTAGAAGCTTTCAAAGCGGCGAATGAGGATTCTGAAGAAGGTTTCAACTTCAAAGCTGATGAGATTGGTCAAAAAATTGAGTCGATTGTTAGCCATTTGCGCCAAACCAAACAAAGTTTTTTCCAAAACTTAGAGAAACAAAAGGAAAAAGCCTTGGAAGGCAAAAATAGATTAATCATAGAATTAAGAAAACTGGTTGATTCGGATGAAAATTCGGACCCAGCACATGTGAATGCTAGTTTCAAGACATTTAAGAAGATTCAAGAAGAATGGAAAAGCTTAGGAAATGCAGCTGGCCCGCAAAATCAAACCTTGTGGCAAAGCTACCATGCCTTGGTAGACCGTTTTTATAGCAATAGAAGTATCTTTTTCGAATTACTTGAATTAGATCGTAAAAAGAATTTGCAAGCCAAAGAATCGATTGCTCAAAAATTAGAAGGTTTAGCGGCAGAATTAGGGAAAGGTGGAGTGCTTCAAAAATTATTGAAAGAGGCCGAGGAGTTATTTGAGGAATACAAACACATTGGACCAGCACATAGAGAAGAGAATGAAGCCTTATGGCAAAGAGTTAAAAAATCGCTTGATGTGTTATTTGAGCAGAAAAGACAAATCAATGAAGCACAAAAAGCGGTATTTGAGGAGAACTTGAAAATCAAAAAAGAGTTATCTGATTTAATGAAGCACCATGCGCAATTTGTTTCCTCTAGTATTTCAGAATGGAACCAAGCTTCTAAAGCAGTTTTAGCTTTACAAGAGCAGTGGGGTAAATTAAAGGGAGGATTACCAAGAGAAGGAGGAAAAGAAGTAAGCAATGCCTTTTGGTCAGATTTGAAATTATTTTTTAAACACAAAAGCGACTTTTTCAGCAAAATTGATGCAGAGCGTAAGGCGAATTTAGCAGCGAAGCAACAATTGGTGGATCAGGTGAATGGCATTGTAGAAACGGGCACTGAGACACCTGAAATCACTCAAATGGTGATTGAATTACAAAAGAAATGGAAAGACATTGGTCACGTTCCTGAAAAGCAAAAAGACCAAATCTATGCCAAATTCAAAGCAGCTTGCGATGCCTACTTCAACATGAAGCGTGAAAAAGGCAAAGGATCAAAAGATGCGGAATTTGAGGCAAATTTAGTAGCGAAGCAAGCGCTTTTAGCGGAATTGGAAGAAATGTTGAAGGACCCTTCCCTATTAGCTACATTGGGCGAAAAGAAAGCAGCATGGGATGCCATTGGATTTGTACCAAGAAAAGAAGTCAAAGCGATACAAGAAAAATTCAGAACTACTTGGAATGCATTGATCGATTTAGCGAGAACTCAACCGAAAGAACAGTTGGCAGCCTGGGGTTTTGAGTTAAAATCGATGTCGAACGAAGAAAAATCACATTCGGAAGAAAGAAAAGCACCGAGTGGCGACACACGCAAAAAGATTCAAGCCTTGGAAAATGATATTGCAGTGTTAACCAACAACTTAGAGTTTTTTGCGAAGTCGAAGAACTCTGAAAAACTCCGTTCAGAGGTAGAGAAAAAGATCGCTAAGGCGCAGACGGATTTAGATAAATTGAAAAAAGAATAAAAAAAACCGATTTTTTTTGATGCAACATTTGGCATTTAAAGCGATTTAAATTACTTTTGCATCATCAAATCAGCCTCCTTAGCTCAGCTGGTAGAGCAACTGACTTGTAATCAGTAGGTCATTGGTTCGATCCCGATAGGAGGCTCAAAAGCTCAACAGCAATGTTGGGCTTTTTTTATGCAATCGTAGGGTCATTGGACTGGGCGTCCCAGTTGATCCCGATAGGAGGCTCAAAAGCTCAACAGAAATGTTGGGCTTTTTTTATGCAATCGTAGGTCATTGGACTGGGCGTCCTCGTTGATCCCGATAGGAGGCTCAAAAGCTCAACAGCAATGTTGGGCTTTTTTTATGTAATTGTAGGTCATTGGACTGGGCGTCCCCGTTGATCCCAATAGAAGGCTCAAAAGCTAAACAGAAATGTTGGGCTTTTTTTTTAAATCAAAAGGTCATTTGACTGGGCGTCCCCGTTGATCCCTTATAGTAGTTTCAGAATACCAAATAAAAATTTTGCTTTTAAAAATTAGGATGAATGATGATGAACCAGACATCAATCCGCTTTATTGCAACCTTACTTCCAATTCACCGGCTCCTGAATATCCACCAAAACCTCCCTTTTTTGACCATTGGGCAATTGAATGATTCCATGCCCGTTGTCATCTAGTTCATCAGATTTGACCGAATACATGGTTTTATTGGGATAATGAATACGAAGAATCAAACAACCTTCAATGTCTACAATGATAGATTGACTCGTTTTTTTATCCTTTTCAATCAATTTGGCGCGGTATAGGCCATCTTCAAAAATGCAGCCTGCGGGTTGTGAATAATTAAGAAAAAGAGAAAGAATAAGTTGTAATAGCATAAAAGCGAATGAACTTTCGTAAAGTTATCTTATTTTTAGATTTGCATCGACTCATCTATGAAAATTTCATCATGATTTTGCGCGTATTATTGTTGTTCCTCTTCTTTATTTCTATGAGCCTATCCTCCTTTGCTCAAAATGAAATATCCCTCGACTTGCAAAAGGATGAGTTTTGTAGTTATGTTAATTTATCTACTCAATCC
>JACCDS011338355.1_pt1 | contig 11248 bp, 10 predicted proteins | sample 7446441 | NCBI WGS metagenome assembly JACCDS01 (sample SAMN15323445, study PRJNA562643) | freshwater metagenome | isolation source: river surface water | place: USA:Blue River Watershed | collected 2017-08-17 | reverse complement strand
CATCAGGGCCAGGGCAAAGCAGTCGGACTCGGTTTCATGCTGGCGCCGGTAGGCCAGGCTGGTCAGGGTGGTGCTGGCCAGCGTGACCACGCTGGAGACGTCGCCCAGCGCCAGGCCCAGGCCCACATTGAGTACGCCCTGTTCGACGACGAGGCGGGTGCCGTGCCGGTGCTCGACATGTCCGATTTCATGGGCCAGCACGCCCAGCAGCGCATCGTCTCCCAGCCCCTGTCGGGCGGCGTCTTCGACCAGCTCGTCGGTCATCACCAAGGTGCCGCCGGGCAGGGCGAAGGCGTTGGGCCCCAGCCCCCGGCGGAAGTGCAGCTCATACCGCGGCGCATAGGCCGGGTAGCGTTTGAGGCCAGGTTCCAGGCGCGCCAGCAATGCGCGGAACTGCGCCTGCAAGGCCTCCCGTCGCTCGGCGGGCAACTGGCTGGGCTTGAGCCAGGCCCGGTCGATCTGTTCCATGGCCCGCTCGCTCAGGCCCCGTTCCCATTCCAGCGGTACATGCCGAGTCAGCTGGGCGGCGGCCCAGGGCGTGCCCCAGCGGTAGAACGCGGCCAGGCCCAGCACGGCCACCAGCAGCACCCCCAGCAACACGGGCCAGTGGGTCTGCATGCGCTGGGCCAGGCCGGGACGGGCGCCGGCGCTCTGCAGCGCCTGCTGCCAGGCCAGGGGCTGGTCGATCTCGAGGCTGCCGTGGTCACGCAGGGCGACAGTGACACGCGCGGGTGCCCGGCCCGCGCTCCACTGCGGCGGCCATTCCACCTCGTCGTGCTCAAAACGCCGTGAGGCCGCGTGGGCGAGGTCCACCACATGCAGGTGCAGGGCGGGTCCCCGGCGACCGGCTTCCAGCACGATGAGTACATCACGCGCGCGGCTGCTGCGGCCGTTGAACCACTTGGCGCGCAAGGGCGCGGCCGGGCTGACCGTCTCCGCCATGGTGTCAGCCGACGATGTCCAGGCCGGCGGCATCGGCGAGGGCATCGCCCAGGCCCTCCTGCTGTTTCACGAGCTCGCCCACCAGCTGGTCCAGGCCACCCTTGACGTGCAGCGTCACCGAGTCGGCTTTCAGGCGGTACTCGCTCACGCGAGCGTAGGGGCGGTAAAAGCCCAGGGTCAGCAGCGTGAGCAGGATGTTCTTGATGCGCAGGCGCACAAAGGCCCAGTGGCGCAGGTCGCATTTGAAGCGCGCGATCTGGCCCAGGCCCACATTGCTCCAGATCAGCCGGAACAGACGCGCTTCCCGGTAGGCCCGTGCCGGGGCCGAGACCAGCACCATGGCGATGAAGCCCACGATGAGGGTGAGAAAGATCAGTGCAAAGAGCGCCGGGCCGCGCGCGCTGCTGAACATGGTTTGCACGGTATAGATCGCACCGGCACCGATGGCCAGGATCAGCGCGATGCCGGCCAGCAGCACCCCGATGGTGGCGGCCCAGATGCGCACGAAGTCGCCGTAGACCGGTTTCCAGCGTCCGCGCTGCTGGCCGATGCCGGCGCGCAGCACCAGCAGGCTCTTGTAGTTGAACTCGACACGGATGATGCACAGCACGCTGAGCAGCACGCCCAGGACGATCAGGCCCAGCATGGTTGCGCTGACATCAGGCAGGCCGGGGCCGGCACTGCCGGGCCGCGGCGGGGCGGCGGAGGCGGAGGCGGGGCCCGTGGCCAGCGCCTCGGTGGGCTTCAGGGCCTCCAGGCCGAACACGATGCCGACCCAGAGCGCGGCCATCAGGAACAGGGGCCAACTCGCCATGTAGACATCCTTCCAGCTCGCGGCAAAGTTCAGTTGCAGGCCGCGCCAGCGTGTGCTGGCCAGGCGAAAGCGCATGGCGCTGCCCCAGAGGTACGGGGCCAGTGCGGCCGCGCCGATGATGAAGACCAGCACCATGGTGTCCTGCCCGGTTTCGGCCGCGATCTTGTAGGCGAGGTAGAGCAGGGCGAAGAGGATGAAGCTGACCACCATCTTGCGCAGCGGCGCCGTGAATTCCAGCGGACTGCCGGCGATCTGCGTGTGGTCGTAGAAATAACGCGCGGTGCGCCGGCGCGCCCAGGGCGTGTACAGGCCCAGGGTGATGATGGACAGCAGCAGGTTGACGATCCAGACCCGGAAGTATTCGCCCCCCGTGCCGGAAAAGCGCAGCCGGTAGGCGTCGATGCCGTGGCGTCGTGTCGTGCTGTCCATGTCCCTCCCCTTCCTGGTGATCTTGCGCGGGCAGTTTAGCAGCGCGGCCTGCCGCCAAGACCGCAAGCAGGTCCTAGAAACGCTCCTGCGCCTGCAGGTAACGCCACTGCCCGGGCGGCAGCTGCGCCAGGGGCACACGGCCGATGCGGATGCGTTTCGCCGCCAGGACCTGCAGGCCGGCGCATTCGCAGACATGGGCGACCAGGCCAGGGTGGCTGCCCTTGATGGCCAGGCGCAGCTTGCTGCGGCCGTGACCGCTGCCGGTCAGGCTGGCCTTCAGAGGGGGCAGGGGCTGGCCGCGTGCATCGGTCTGTCGCATCAGCAGGGCCAACTGCCCGGGCGTGACCTCGCCCTGGACCTCGACCGTCATCTCCACTTCAATGAAATGTCCGTCCTCGATCAGCTTGCGCGCCACGCGGCCATCCTGGGTGTAGACCACGAGACCGCTGGCCGCAGCCTCCAGCGGGATGACGGGCCTGAGCTGGCTGAAGTGGCGCCTGAGCACACGGATGCCACTGGGGTCGGCGCTCCAGTGGCTGGCCGCATCCAGCAGGGCCTGGGGGTCGGGGTGGCCGGCGGGCTGGTGCAGCAGCAGCGTGACCGGCGGCAGCTCCTCCAGGCGTGCATGCGGGTCGAGTTCGACCTTCTCCTGCAGGACCCGGAACTGCGGTTCCTCCACCACCTTGCCATCGACCCGGACCCAGCCGCCTTCGATGTAACGCTCGGCCTCGCTGCGCGAGCAGGACAGCAAGGCGGCCAGGCGTTTGGACAGGCGGACCGCTTCCGTCACGGCGTGGCGCCCGGCAGCGAGAGCAGGCGCTCGACGTGGGCCTGCAGCGAACGTTTGGCCACTGGCCAGATGTCGGAGGGCACATCGTCATAGGCCAGGGCCACCCAGTCATCGAGGGTGCCACGGGGGAGGGCCGACATGGCCGCGCGCACCTTGGCCTCCCGGGCCAGACGGTGCGCCTTCAGTCTGGCGATGACGCTGCGTGCCTCGCCCATCACATGGCCGTGGGCCGGCAGGATGTAGTCCAGACCCAGGCGGGCGCAGGCCGCATCGAGCGCATCGAGCGCGTCGAGGTAGGCGGTCATGTTGCCGTCAGGCGGGTTGATCACCGTGGTGCTGCCGTTGAGGATGTGGTCGCCCGAGAACAGCAGGCCCGCACCGCCGGTCTCGGGCAGCAGCAGGCACAGATGGTTGGCGGCATGTCCCGGGGTATGGATGACCTGCAGCATGTGGTGCACCCGGTCATCGGCATCCCGCAGCGCCAGCTGCTCGCCGTCGGCCAGGGCCCGGTCGGGCACAAACAGGCTGGCGGCGTTGGCCGTGGGGGCCGAGGGCAGGCCCAGCACGGGCGGCGCGCTTCCGCCGCGCTGCGTGCACAGGGACTGCAGGGGGCGGGCGCCCGGTGCGTGGTCGGCATGCGAGTGGGTGCAGACGATGAAGCGGACGTCACCGCCAGCGGCTTGCCACAGGCGTTCGGTGTGGGCTGGCTCCAGCGGCCCGGGGTCGATCACCAGCCAGCCCGTGGCAGCAGATCCGACGATGTAGCTGTTGGTGCCGGGACCGGTCATCAGTCCGGGGTTGGGTGCGGTCAGGCGCAGCACGTGGGGCCGCAGGGCCACGGGGTGTTCGTGTTGCCAGGCCGGCTTGCCGAGCAGATCGTCTAGGGGTTCGTGCGGAGTGGACATGGAGAACCGGGGTCTTACCATGCGACGATACCAAACAACGAGGAGACAAGGACATGAGCAAATTCACCGCCCGGCGATTGTTCCTGGGGCTGGCCGGCGCCGCCTGCCTGGCCCTGCCCCTGGGAGCTGCGGCCCAGGACTGGCCAACCAGGCAGCCGATCAAGCTGGTGGCCGTGTTCCCACCCGGTGGCTCGGTGGACCAGGTCTCGCGCCTGCTCGCGCCCGCGCTACAGCAGGAGCTGGGGCAGAACGTGATCGTCGAGAACAAGGGTGGTGCTTCCGGCTCCATCGGTGCGGCCCAGGTGGCCGCCGCTGCACCCGACGGCTACACCTTTGCCGTCGTCTTTGACACCCACGGCGTGAATCCGGCGCTGATCCCCAACCTGCCCTTCGACTCGCGCAAGGACCTGAGCACGGTCATCGTCGTGGGCACCTCGCCCATGGTGCTGGCCACGCCCGCGGCCTCCGAGTTCAAGACCCTGGCCGACGTGCTCGCCGCCGCCAAGGGCAGCAAGGGGGCGAGCTACGGCACCATCGGCTCGGGCAGCCTGGGCCACCTGGCCATGGCCCTGCTGGGCAAGAACAACAACCTCAATTTCGTGCATGTGCCCTACAAGGGCGGTGGCCCGCTGATGAACGATGCGGTGGCGGGCCATGTGCCGCTGGCCATCGGCTCGGTCTTTGTGGTCAAGCCGCACGTGGACAGCAAGCGCCTGCGCCCGCTGGCCGTCACGACCAGCCAGCGCGCACGCCAGCTGCCGGATGTGCCGACCATCGCCGAAAGCGGTTTTGCCGGTTTCGAGGCGCCGGCCTGGTGGGCCGTGCTCGCGCCGGCCAAGACGCCGGCTCCTGTCGTGCAGCGCATGAACGAGGCGATCAACAAGATCATGAAAAACCCCGAGGTGGCGCAGCGCCTGGCCGGTCAGGGCATCGACGTGCTGGGGGGCACGCCCCAGGCCGGGCAGGCCTTCATCGAGCGCCAGATGGACATCTGGGCCAAGGTCGTCAAGGACAACGACATCAAGCCTGATTGAGCGCAGCCTGGTTCCGGGGCGCACCCAAGGCGCCCGCCGGCCCCCCGAGGACTCACGCCTCCGGCGTGACCTGCAGCGCCACCAGGAAACGGGCCACCATGTTGTAGGTGGCGATGGCACTGGTGAGCTCGACGATGCCCGTCTCGTCGAAGTGCTGCCGCAGCGCATCAAAGACCTCGTCGCTCACCTTGACGTCCAGGGTCATCTGGGCGGCGTAGCGGATGACGAGCCGGTCGAGCTCGTCCAGTGCCGGGTCGGTGGGCTGGCCGCGCGGGTCCTGCCGGACAAAGGCGTTGAGCGCGTCCAGCTGCGCCTGCGTGCCGCCGGCGCCGAGGAAGTCGGGCGCGTGGTGGTGGTACTCGTACTTCGCGCCCGTGAGCAGGGCCACGGTGCAGATGCCGAGCTCGCGCAGCCGGAGGCTGGTGGGCAGCTCGCTGCGCACGGCCTTGAGGTAGGTGTTCCAGCCGCGCGCCAGCGGCTCGCTCCAGAGCAGGGCCTTGTCCAGGTTGATCAGGGTGCCGCCGCGGCGCGCCAGGATGGCGGCCACGAGTTCGGCGGGCTGGGGTTTGCGTTCGGGGGTCCAGTCGGGCAGTCGCATCGTTGTTTTCCCGTGAGTGTGTGATGGGGCGGGGCACCGGGCTCCAGCATACGCGGGGATTGGGCGGATAATTTGCCGCCATGCGTATCCGCTTCACCAAGATGCAGGGCGCGGGCAATGATTTTGTCGTGCTCGACGAGACCCGTGGCCCCAGCGTGCCCGGGGGGCTGACCCTGGCCCAGTACCGCTGGTTGGCCGACCGCCACTTCGGCGTCGGCGCCGACCAGATCCTGACCGTCCGCCCGGCCCCGTCGGCCGGGGTCGACTTTGAGTACGTGATCCACAACGCCGACGGGACCGAGGTCGAGCAGTGCGGCAACGGCGCGCGCTGTTTTGCGCGTTACGTGCACGACGCCGGCCTGACGGGCAAGGACCGCATCCGCGTGCTGACGCTGGGCGGCGTGATCGAGCCGCGCCTGAACGCCGACGGCCGTGTCACCGTGGACATGGGCGCGCCCGTCTTCGAGACGCAGCGCATTCCCTTCGACGGCACCGGCCTGACGCCGCAGGCCACGGGGGCCTGGCAGACCTGGCCCGTGGTCGTCGACGGCGTGACGGTGCCGCTGGCGGTGGTCTCCATGGGTAACCCGCACGCCGTGCAGCTGGTGGCCGACGTGGACGCTGCGCCCGTGCATGCCCAGGGCCCGCTGATCGAGCACCACGTCCGTTTCCCCCGTCGCGTGAACGCCGGTTTCCTCCAGGTCCTGGACCGCGGGCACGTGAAGCTGCGTGTCTGGGAGCGGGGTGCGGGCGAGACCCTGGCCTGCGGCACCGGTGCCTGCGCGGCCGTGGTCTCGGGCATCCGGCTGGGCCTGCTCGACGCGCGTGTGGACGTGTCGACCCGCGGGGGCGTGCTGACCATCGAATGGCCGGGGGGCGAGAGCCCCGTGCTCATGACCGGCCCCGCCGTGACCGTCTTTGCCGGCGAGGTCGACCTGCCGGCCCTCTGAATCTGCCCTCCATCGAACGCCTCATGTCCATGACCGAACAAGACATCGCCAACTACCTGCGTGGCAACCCCGCCTTCTTCGAACGCCAGGCCGACCTGCTGGCCGAGATCTGCCTGATCAGCCCGCACAGCCGGCGTACCGTGAGCCTGCAGGAACGTCAGGCCGAGCTGCTGCGCGAGAAGATCCGCATGCTCGAGGGCCGGCTCATGGACATGATCCGCCATGGCGGCGACAACCTGGCCCTGTCGGACAAGATGCTGCGCTGGGCGCGCGATCTTTTCCTGGTCGAGGAAGAGGACCGCATCCCCGCGAGCATCGTCGAGTCCATCCAGCTGCAGTTCGCTGTGCCCCAGGTGGCGATCCGCCTGTGGGGTGTCGACGAGGCGTTTGGCGGCGAAGCCTGGGCCCAGGGCGTGAGCGAGGACGCCCGCCTGCTGGCCGATTCCCTGCGGGAGCCTTTCTGTGGCGTCAACTCCGGTTTCGAGGCCACCCAATGGTTGCCGCATCCCGCGCAGGCTGTCTCCATGGCCCTGCTGCCCCTGCGTCCCCTTGATGCCGGCCACAACGGTCCGGCCTTCGGCATGATCGTGCTGGCTTCGCCCGATGCCCAGCGCTACACCAGCACCATGGGCACCGACTTCCTGGCGCGCATCGCCGAGGTGGCCAGTGCCGCCCTGTCGCGCCTGAGGTAGGCATGGGCCCCACCGCCGCGCATGGCCGCGACGATCAGCAGCTGATCGAGCGTTACCTCGAGCATGTGCGGGTCGAAAAGCGCCTGGCCGCGCGCACCGTGGAGCTTTATGCGCTCGACCTGCGCCGGCTCGGCGAGTTCGCGGCCCAGGCGGGGGTGGCGCTGGCCCATGTGCACAGCGCCCATGTGCGGCGCTGGATCGCCCAGATGCACGGTGGCGGTCGCAGCGGCCGCGGCATCGCACTCATCCTGTCGGGCTGGCGCGGTTTTTATGCCTGGCTGGGCCGCGAAGGCCTTGTGGCCAGCAACCCGGTGCAGGACGTGCGCGCGCCCAAGGTGGCCAAGCCGCTGCCCAAGGCTTTGAGCGTGGACGATGCGGTGCAGCTGGCCGCGCACCGCGACGAGGAGGGTGATCCCTGGCTGCAGGCCCGCGATGCCGCGATCACGGAGCTGCTCTACAGCAGCGGCCTGCGCGTAGGCGAACTCACCGGCCTGGATGTGGCCGCGAGCCCGGGGGCACGCGGCTGGATCGATCTGCAGGCCGGCGAGGCCCATGTGCTGGGCAAGGGCAGCAAACGTCGCAGCGTGCCCGTGGGTGCGGCGGCGATGACCGCCCTGCAAGCCTGGCTGGCCCTGCGTGCACAGGCCGGTGTGCCGCCTGAGCAGACCGCGCTTTTCATTGGTCGCCACGGCACCCGCCTGACGGCGCAATCCGTCTGGCAGCGCCTCAAGCGCCGCAGCCTGCAGGCCGGCCTGGCCACCCCCGTGCACCCGCACATGCTGCGCCATTCATTTGCGAGCCATGTGCTCCAGTCCAGCAGCGACCTGCGCGCGGTGCAGGAGTTGCTGGGCCATGCCAACATCAGCACCACCCAGGTCTACACGCGCCTGGACTTCCAGCACCTGGCCAGGGCCTATGACGCGGCGCATCCGCGGGCGCGCGCCAAAGGCGGCAAGTAGGTTCTAGAACGTCTCCCAGTCTCCGTCGTCCGTGCGGGCCGCCTTCGCGGGGGCTGGGGCAGGTGCCGACGCGGCCGGCGCCGCCAGGCGCTGGGGCGCCTTGGCGGTTGCGGGCTTGTGGGCCGGCGCACGGACGGGTGCGGCCAGCGGCCTGGCGGGTGGGGCGCTGCCCCCCGCCGCATCCCCACCCAGCTTGAACACGGCCACGGTCTGCACCAGCTCCTGGGCCTGACTCTTGAGGCTGCTGGCTGCGGCGGCCATCTCTTCCACCAGCGCGGCGTTCTGCTGGGTGCTCTGGTCCATCTGCGTGACCGCCTCGCCGACCTGGGCCACACCCTGGCTCTGTTCGGTGCTGGCCGAGCTGATCTCGCCCATGATGTCGGTCACGCGCCGGATGCTGGCCACGACCTCGTTCATGGTCGTGCCCGCCTGGTCCACCAGGGCCGTGCCCTGGCCGACCCGCGTGACACTGTCGGTGATGAGCTGCTTGATCTCCTTGGCCGCCTCGGCACTGCGCCCGGCCAGGGAGCGCACCTCGGCGGCCACCACGGCAAAACCGCGGCCCTGCTCGCCGGCGCGCGCGGCTTCCACGGCCGCATTGAGCGCCAGGATGTTGGTCTGGAAAGCGATGCCGTCGATCACGCTGATGATGTCGTGGATCTTGCGCGCGCTGTCGTTGATGCCCTTCATGGTGTCGACCACCTGGGCCACCACCTCGCCGCCCTGCACGGCGACCGTGCTGGCGCTCTGCGCGAGCTGGTTGGCCTGGCGGGCGTTGTCAGCGTTCTGCTTCACCGTGGACGACAGCTCCTCCATGGACGCCGCCGTCTGTTCCAGCGCGCTGGCCTGGCTTTCGGTGCGCGCGCTCAGGTCCTGGTTGCCCTGGGCGATCTCGGCGCTGGCGGTGGAGACCGAATCGCTGCCCTGGCGCACCTGGGTGACCAGGCGCGTCAGCGAGACCTGCATGTCGCGCAGCGCGTGCAGCAGCGTGCCGATCTCGTCCTGGGTGTTCGGATTGATGGGAGAACTCAGATCGCCCTGGGCCACCTTGCGCGCCAGGCTGGCCGCATAGCCCACGCCCCCCGAGATGGTGCGACTGAGGGTGCGCGCGATCAGCAGGCCCAGCACGATGGTCACCAGCAGGGCGCCGAGGTTGGCGATCATCACGTTGCGCTGCAGGCTGGCATTGGTGTCGCGTGTCAGGATGGAGCCGTCCTGCGCCAGCTCCGACAGCGCGCGCAACTCGGCCAGCATGGCCTCGAAGGTCTGCAGCCCCGCGCCCTTGAGGATGTCCATGGCCTCCTCATCGCGCCGTTGGCGGGCCAGCGCCGTGATCTCGGCCTGCTGGGCCTGGTACTTTTTCCATTCGCCCTGGAACTTGTCGAAATGGGACTGTTCCTCGCCGGCAGTGATGATGCGGGCGTAGGCCTGCGATTCGGTGGCCACGGCCGTGGCCAGGCCCTCCATCTGCTTCTCCAGCGCCCTGCGCTCGTCCTCGCCGAAGACCAGCAGGTGCTGGAACTGTACGGCGCGCAGGCGGCTGGCCTGGGTGCCGAGGAAACCGGTGTGCAGTGCGCTGGGCAGCACGTGGTCGGACATCTGCCGGGTGTTGTTGTTCAGGGCGTTGGTCCCGAACACGGCCAGCCCGGACTGGATGGCCGCCAGAAACAGGACCAGGACAAAACCACCCATGAGCTTGGTCCCGATCTTGACGTCCTTCAATCGCATACAGGTCTCCTCGGGCAAATGCCCCGTGCCCCCACTCTATCGAAATCCGCGCGGAAGGAAACCCCGGAAAAGCCCGACAATTCCGGGCATGAAAATGATCCGCATCAAGGAAGGCAAGGAGCGTTCGCTCCAGCGTCGTCACCCCTGGCTCTTCGAATCGGCCATCGCCAAGGGCGGGGGGGATGCCGGCGAGACCGTGCGGGTGGAGTCGGCGCAGGGCGATTTCCTGGCCTGGGCGGCCTTCAGCCCGCAGTCCAAGATCCGGGCAAGGGTCTGGAGCTTTGACGAAAAGCAGCGCATCGACGCGACTTTTTTCACACAGCGCATTGCAGCGGCCGTGGCGGCACGCAAACGTTTTGACATCCACAGCGACGGCCTGCGCCTCATCCACGGTGAGGCCGACGGATTGCCGGGGCTCATCGTCGACCGCTATGGTGACACCCTGGTCGCGCAGTTCCTCAGCGCGGGCGCCGAGCGCTGGAAAAGCCAGCTGGCCGACGCGCTGCTGGCCGAGACCGGCCTGTCCCGGCTCTACGAGCGCTCGGACGCCAGCGCCCGGGGGCTCGAAGGGCTGTCCGAGGCCACGGGCTGGTTGCGCGGCACGGGGCCGACGGCACGGGTCCTGCAGGAGCACGACTGGCGGCTGGGCCTGGACATCGCGCAGGGCCACAAGACCGGCTTCTACCTGGACCAGCGCGACAGCCGCAAACGGTTCGCCGACTACGCGCGCCGTCTGCAGTTCCAGCGGGTGCTCAACTGCTATTGCTACACGGGGGGCTTCACGGTGGCGGCGCTGGCCGGCGGCGCGGCCCACGTGACGTCGATCGATTCGTCCGGACCGGCCCTGGAACAGGCCCGTGCCAACGTGACGCTCAACGGCTTTGATCTGGCACGCACCGAATTCCTCGACGCCGACGTCAACGCCAGCCTGCGCCGCTTCGCCCAGGAGGGCCGGACCTTCGACGCCATCGTGCTGGATCCGCCCAAGTTCGCCCCCACCGTGGCGCATGCCGAACGCGCGGCCCGGGCCTACAAGGACATCAACCGCCTGGCGTTCAAGATCCTCGAGCCCGGGGGGGTGCTGTTCACGTATTCCTGTTCCGGCGGCATCAGTGCTGATCTTTTCCACAAGATCGTGGCCTCGGCCGGTACCGATGCGGGGGTGGACGGTTACATCCATGAACGCCTGGGCGGCGCGCCCGACCACCCCATGACCATCACCTTCCCGGAAGGGGAGTACCTCAAGGGCCTGGTCGTGATGCGCAAGGCCTGAGGCTGGGCAGGGCATGGCGCCGGGGGCGGCGGGCTCTTGACAGAGTCGCTAAACTTCCTGTCTATCCCTGATCTCCCGGCCGCCGACCTGCATTGGGCACGTTGGCGGTCGTTTTTTTGCGAGCGCACCACCAT